>Ga0315912_10006618_pt1 | contig 10340 bp, 7 predicted proteins | sample VfabasoilMG_FD_204469 | JGI IMG/M metagenome (GOLD analysis project Ga0315912, IMG submission 204469) | Garden soil microbial communities collected in Santa Monica, California, United States - V. faba soil | ecosystem: Environmental > Terrestrial > Soil > Garden | place: USA: California... | reverse complement strand
ACTCCTGCATGGTCAGGGGGTCAGGCCTGGCTCACCGGCTCGCGAGTACCCGTGGAGACCTGAACACTTAAGCGAGCGGAGACGCTTCCCAAACTCGCCACAGCCGCCGCGGAGCGGCTTCGTTCGGAAGTTATCGCGGCATGCCGTCATCTGCTCCTTGCCGAGACCCAGTTTGACGGCAAGCGGCAAGCCGTCTGCCGCTGGGTGAGTTTTGGTCGCTTCGCACCGGCGATGATCGCCACTGCAGTGAGCGTCGGGGCGAACGGCGCCTCGCTAGCAACTTAGCAACTACGCCGGCTGCTGACCGAGACAGGGATGGTGAGCCACTCACTGGACATGTCGGCGGTCGCCAGGCTGCCTGGCGCAAGGCCGAAGCGGGCGGCCGTCTGATGGCCGGGCCTCCTGCATCGCAGACCCTTGGTCAGCGTCAGCGCGTACTGAAGTTCGGTCCTTTCGAAGTGGATGAGAATGCATTCGAGTTGCGGCGGGACGGCGACTCTTTGCGACTGCCCCGGCAAGTGCTCGAGCTCATTTTCTTCCTGGTGAAAACGCGCGGCGAGCTCGTGACCATCGACGACCTCATCCAGGGACCATGGCGCGGCGCCACAGTGGGTCAGGCGGCAGTCAGCCGGGCCATCATGCTCGCAAGGCGTGCCCTGGCACCGGCTTCAGACCACGCGACGCTGTCAGAAACCGCAAGCTACATCGTCACAGTCCGCGGCAAGGGCTATCGCTTCGTTGGCGCGCCGACAGAAGTACCTCCGACGCGGCCGAGCGTCGTGATCCTCAAAGCGAAGCCTGAATCGGCGCCGAGCCCACTCGAATGCGAGCTTCGTGTCCTCTACGCTGCGTCCCGGCGAGCCAGCGCTGGACTGGGGAGCATCATCGTGGTGAGCGCCGCGGCCGCAACGGGTGAAATCGATCCGTTTGAGCTCGTCGAGCGCTTCGCCGCGCAGCTATCGTGGCAAGGAACCTGGGTCTCGCGGGTCCGTTGCAAGGAAGGAGCCTCCTCTCCGCCGCTGTCACCTTGGCTCGAAGTCGTTCGAGCCGCCGTAGGGGAGGACGCGGACGCCATCAGCGACCCATCCTACGAAGCGCTGGCGCGGTCGCTGTTTCGAAAGGCGTACGAGCGCTCCTGGGTGGTGTGCATCGAAGATTTGCAGTGGGCCGACGACGATTCGATGCTCATGCTCGACTTCGTGCGCCGGCGCATCGCGCACGTGCCGCTCCTGATCGTCGGCACCTGTTGTCGGCCCGAATCTCTCGATCGACTTCCGCTGCGCGAGATGCTCGAGGTTGCTCCCGCGCACGTCGATCGAACGACCGAGACAGCTGGCGGCAGCGTTCGACTCTTCCTGTCACTCGGCTAGGAATCGAGTGCTCATCAAACGCTCACGAAACGCTCAAGTTCGCGCTTGCGCGAATTGCTACCATCTCCTCAGTCGTTGAATTAGCCACCTCCGACCGAACGGGGACGACGACGAGACGGGAGGTCATGATGTTTTTCGACAAACGTTCGATTTTCGGCGCGCTCATCGCGCTGACTGGGTCCGTGTCTTCGGGATGCGATGGGATCAACTTGGGTAGCCCGCCGAAGGGAAAATCCGCGGACTCTGTAACGTGTAGGTGTAGCTGTACGGATACGTGCAGCAAACCAGGCGAATACGTGTTCGACAACGACGGCGTTTTCGTCGGTTGTTTAGGCGCGCTCGGTACCGCACCGTACCCCAACAACACCGAGGCCAAAGTCTGTGTAGCCCCGTCAGTGATCGGGGACCAGGCGTTGGAAACAGAAGCATGTCAGGCCGCGTGCAAAGAGTTGGACATGCACTACATGGGACTGACTTCGACTCACATCAACCCGCTTCGCACTTGCCTCGCGGCGCCTCTTGATGGCGATCCGATCGTCTCGGTCATTCCCAACGCCTGCACGCTCGCGGAGGGTACGACCCACAATCCGCTCACAACGGGCGATCCCGGAAACCCAGAGAAGGCGGTGGTAGAAGTTGCGGGAGCGATTAGTTCGGCGACAATGACCGCGAACGGCCAGAGCGCGACAGTCAAGGTGTTCGGGCAAATCGCCATCGAAGGGGGGAACTGTGTAAGCGCCAGCTGCAGCATCCTGCTGTCCGCAGTGCACCTCGAAGCGCCAAGCTTTGCGCTCGACGGACACGCCGTGTCGAGCGTAATCGTCGAGAACACGGGCATGCTTGTAGGAACCAAGGCAGCGAACGGAACGCTCTCGTTCGCGTCCGGGATGGCCGGTCTCGTGGCTGCTGGGACAATCGATGGCAACCCCGCAGGACTCTCGTTCGTGGCCAACGCGAGCGGTCTGGGAGGCAACTACAATCCTGCTACCGGCAAGCTCTCGCTCACAGCGACCGGGACCACCGCAGACGGCAAACAGAGCGTGACCGTCAATCTACAAGGGAACGCTACACAACGCCCGCCGCAGGTCAAAGCCGGCCCCGACCGAACCGTGGCTTGCACGGGGGATGTTGTTCACCTCGACGGTTCGGCTTCGGCAGACCCCGATCTCCAGTCACTGGGGTTTTCCTGGGTCGATGGGAACACGCTGCTCGGAAACGCTGCAACGCTCGACGTCGCGCTGAAAACCACGGGGGCGCACGACATTCGCCTGACCGCTGTTGACGACACCGGCCTTTCGTCGAGCGACGTGGTGCGGGTCACGGTGCTGAAGTCGAGCACGCCGAGCTTCACCTCGGTGCCCGGACCTGTGACGGTCACCAATTGCGCCAGCACACCGAACATCGGCCAAGCCACCGCGAGCAACGCCTGTGGAACCAGCGTTACCGTGACGAACGACGCCCCAGCGCGCTTCCTGCCGGGCCGAACCGTCGTGACCTGGAAAGCGACCGATTCACTGGGCAACTCGGTGACCGCCACCCAGATAGTCACGGTGCTGATGGGCGACAATCCGCTGTGCTGCCCAGCGAACTCCCACGTGATCATGGGCACCCCGAACAACGACACCCTGGTCGGCACCGCGGGCGTCGACTGCATTCTGGGCCTGGGTGGTCAGGACAACATTTCGGGGCTGGGCGGCAACGATTACCTTTCGGGCGGCGGAGGCGACGACATCATCACCGGGGGTGCAGGCAATGATCAGATCTTCGGGGGCTCGGGTCAAAACACGTTGAGCGGTGGCGACGGCAACGACCTGGTGTGCGGTGGCGACGGCGACGACAAGGTCAACGGGGAGCTCGGCAACGACATATTGATTGGCGGAATGGGCCAGGACAAGCTCGCGGCGGGCGACGGCGACGACGTCCTCGAGGGCGGCACCGGCGACGACCAACTCGACGGGGGCAACGGCAACGACAAGCTCGACGGAGGCGGGATCCACGACGTCTGCAAGGGCGGCAGCGGAACGAACACCTTCGTGAATTGCGAAACCAAGATGTAGGCCCAATTCCAGGCCAAGAGCCGCTTGGCTACGCCGGGCGGCTCTCGGCCAACTCGTCACTGCGTCGAGAGGTCGTGAACATGCGCCATGAAATGCTTTGGATTGGAGCTTTGCCCATCGTGATGGGCGCGCTCGTGCTCGGAGTCCGCATGCGCGCGGCCGTGCCTCGTGCGCACGCAGCGTCCAAGACGGAAACCAGCGGCGAACCGCAAGCGGCCTCGTCGCTTGGAGCGCGCAGCTATCTTCCTCCACGAACCGCGACCGCGCCAGAGCGGGATGTCGTTGCCAGCGCGGCCGCACCCCAAGGAACGGTCGAGCGCGAGCAGGACTTGAACATTGAAGACAAGACCGCCGCCGGGCAAGAAGAGCCGCCACCTACGCTGCCTGGCGAGAGCCGCACCGAGGTGGTTCGAAGCATCGCAGCGTCTGGCGCTGACCACTCCCCGTGGACTCGAAGCGCGGCCGCCGTCGTCATCGACCTCAAGCGCGAATTGCCTCGAGACTTGGGGCGGAAGCTCGAGTTCAGCGCGATCGGATGCTTCGCCAAGGGCTGCACCTGGGACGTGGTTTACGACAGCCAGGAAGCGTACGAGAGCTCAAGCGAGGGGTTTTGGCAAAACGCGAAGCTCAGCACTTGGCCCGGCATTCGCGCGAGAACTCAACTAGAACAATTGGAGACTGGAAAGGTCATTGTGTCATGGTTGCTGCTGAACCCGGCGCTTGCCGACGAGCGAAGCGCGGACTAAATTCGCCCAATGCACCGGGGTGCTTCCCTCTGCTTGTTGGGTCTGCTCGCGCTGGGCGGGCAAGCTTGCGGTTCGGTAGACGAGCGCGAGCATCTCGGGCGGTTGCGCTTTGAAACCGAGCACTTCCGGTACTACGCGCTCGACGGCGAAGCTACCTGCGAAAACACGGGATACTGGCTCGAGCGCTCCTATTCCTCGCTCTCCAACTACCTCGAGCTGCCAACGGCACGTTCCAAGAAAATAGACTACGAGTGGGTAACCCTCGATCGCGGCGATTGGGTTCGCCAAGCGTGCAACGCCAAAGCTGGGGGCGGCTGCGCTCTGGGCGACGAGCGCATCGTTTCGACACGCGCCTTCGACCCCCATGAGATCACTCATATTATCGCCGCCAGGTACGGGGACGGCGGCTCATTCTTCGCAGAGGGCTTGGCGGGAATGCTGTACTGTGGACATCCGCAGATATACGAACCGCTCGACAAGAGGTTGCTCGATCCATCGCTGCTCACGGTGGATATCGGGAGCCTCGGGGACTCCGGGAGCGTCGTTGCCCGCGTCGTCGCGCGGAGTTTGGTCTACTACTTGACCCATCACTTCGAGAAGCGAAAGTTCTTTCAGTTTTACGCGTCGCTGGAATTCGGCGCAGATCTTGCGACGGTCGAGAGCCGCTTCTTCGAAGCATACGAGGTTCCGCTCGCAGATGTCATCGCGGACTGGCAGGCAATTCCGGAACGGCAAGACGAAGCGTGTCAGTATCTGATCGAGTGCGAAGGTGAGCCGGCCACCGGTGCAGTGGCTTTCCAAACTGCGTGCGGGATGGAAGTAAGGCCTACCGATTCCGATACCTTCGTATCGTTCGAGGTAGGCGCGTCCGGGCGCGTTCTCATCGACGACGACAACACGAGCGCCGCATTGGGTATGCTTGGCGTCTACGCTTGCGATGGGGGAGCCGCGGGGCTCGCGAGTCTCGGCGGCTCACAGACTCGCTATTTAGTTACTCGGCCGGGGCGCCACTTCGTGTGGATCCGCGCCGACGAGGACATCGCCAGGGGCACGCTGACGTTCAGCGAGCCTCTACCGGGGACAGATTCGTGCTCGTTGACCGGTGCCCCGATCGCTCTGCTGCCCGATCGGTTGCTAATGGTCTCGCGGCGGTGGCAACCGGGCACCTGTTCGGGATTTCCATGGTGTCCGGGCGAAAACATCAGTTTCGTCGCGGCTGAGAATGGAACCTTGGGGGTAAACCCCTTGTGGGGCAACGAGCTGTCGATCACGTCGCCCAAGTCGGTCTATCGCTGCGACACGGCTTGCCCCAGCAATCCCGCAACCTCGTGCCGATCGGACGTGCTCGTTTTCGGCAGCCACCCAGGAGATGTTTTCAACGTGCTAAGAAGTCCTGTCCACGCCGGCGAAGTCGTGCACGTGGCTGCGGGCCCCATCAACAGCGACGACGACGCGTTTCTGATTGGGTACTCACTCTAGGCTCTCGGCCGAGTCAGAACTCGAGCTCGTAGTGCGCGGCGCCGGACCAGAAGCTGTCGTGGACGCTCGGATAGTCGTCGTAGATGGAGCGGCGGTCGTAGTGGATGACGTTGAAGCCCAGGCCGTGTCCGTGCGACACGTTGGCGTACGCGCCGAGTTCGACGTCGCCGACGGAGTCGGTGCCGCGCGCGCCGTCCATGACGGCGTAGAGGTGGGCGTTCGCTCGCGCGTAGAGGCGGCCGAGGCGTTCCTGACGCAGGCTGAGCTCTGCCTTCAGGGCGCCGCCGAGGCCGTAGTTGTAGCTGCGGTTGGCTTCGTATTTGGCGTAGGGGGACGTGGTGGCGCCGCTCGGGACGGCGAGGACGTCGAGCTCGGAGTGGACGGAGAAGCCGGCGCCGAGGCCCCAGCGCGCAAACCATCCAAGGCCGGTGCCAAGCTCTCCCAGTTGATAGACGCCCTGGCTCTCTCGAGTGAGGATCTTGGTGGTGCCGTTGGTGAAGTACTGGAAGGTCATGACCCACGCGAGCAGGCTTGCCTGGCTCGGGCCCGCCGAGTAGCGACGCCCGAGGAGGACTCCGGTTCCGTCGAGGCCTTGACCGAAGATGGTGTCGGAGATGCTGAGCTGAAAGGCCAGGTGGAATACTTCGAATGGCGTGGTCACCTTCGATTTGGCGTAGGGATCGCCGTAGTCGAAGCGGATTCGGGTTCGGAAGGTGGTGCCCCAGCCGGTGCCCTCGGGTTGACCCAGGCCGTCGACGCCGGCGCGCAGGTTCAATTTCAAGGGGACCGGGATCCCAGCGGGGCCGTCTGCCCAGGCTTTGCCGGTGAACAAGCGATCCAATCCGCTCACGGGGTTGACTGCCAAGGCCGCAAACTCGCGCAGGAAGCGTGTGGAGCCCGAGGTGGAGTCGTTGCGGATGGCGTTCGAGAGTCGATACAGTGACTCTCCCAGAAACATGCCACCGAGCGTCGTGGTGAAGAAGTCGCTGGTGGATGGCTGTTCGTGTTCGAGGAAGTATTCCCACATCCACGAGCCAAACAAGGTGTACGGGGCCGCCTCCCAGAAGCTGAGTCCGTTGACGCGCGCGGCCGAGAAGTAGAACGAGCCCTGGTACGGGTGGCCGAGTTGATTGATCTCGAATTCGCCGTCATCCCACTGGGGACCCGTACGAAAATTTTGCGCCCACAGCGACGGGCTGACTTTGACGAAAGCCGAGCCTTTCGCCGCGGGGACCGCCCACATGCTGAGGTTGATGCCGACGACGTCGACGAGCGGCCAGAGATAGTTGCCCGCATTCCGCGTGTCGGCGCTCGCGTTGTAGTCGGCCAGCTGGAGCGGCGGGCGCGCGATTGGGGCCGGGGCCGGCGTTGCAGGCGCAGCGGGCGCGGACGACGCTGCAGGCGTGACTGGCTCTTGCGCAGCCGCCGAGCGCGCGATGCACAGGAGTGAAAAGCCCAGGGCCTGCGTCACCAGCGAACGCACGAGCGGTGGGCTTTGACGCACGCCGCACTTTCATTCCGTGTGCCTCGGACCGCAAGCGGGAAGAGAGCCGTCGCGATTTGTGGCTTGCGCTGGCCGGTAGTTCCGCTGATACTCCGCGCCTCGTGGCGCGAAAAAACAGCGAAAATAGGGTATATTCTCCGCGTTGCCGGCCGCTTTTCTGGGGATGCCTCGTTTTGGGGCAGGCGCTTTTGGCGGGATGCCAGGCGGATCGTCGCTACGAGGAAGTGCCGGAGTCCGTCTGCTCGTCGGGAGAGATCTGGACTTACTCGGACAAGGACAGCCCGCTGATGAATCCGGGACGCAGCTGCGTGCAGTGCCACGCCGAAACCAACGACGAGACCCACGCGCCGTTCTACAAGGTGGCTGGCACCGTGATGCGGGCGCTGCATGAGAGCGACGATTGTCGAGGCGCCCCACACATGACGATTGAGCTGACCGACGCCAACGCCACCAAATGGGTGATGGTGGGCAACAGCGCAGGAAACTTCTGGCTCGATCCGAAGTCCGAGGTGGCCATGCCCTACACGGCGCGGATCATCGATGAGCACGGCAACGAGCGGGTCAAGCAAGTGCCCGTGTCCGACGGGGACTGCGCGAGCTGTCACACGAAAGACGGCGCCAACGGCGCCTCCGGGCGACTCCTTCCCCCCGAGGCTCCGTGATTCGGGTGGCGCGAGTGAAGCCGAGCTTCGGAGTGTTGGTTCTGGCGCTGGCCTTCCTGGGCCGCCCAAGCCACGCGTTCGCACAGGGAAAACCAGCGCCGCCCGCGCCAAAGCCGGCGCCAGCCGCGCCAGCGCTGCCAGCGCCAGCGCCGAAGCCGGCGCCAGCCGCACCTGCTGCGCCCCCAGCACCGGCTCCAGCCGCGCCCGCTCCGGCGGCGCCCGCTCCGGCAGCGCCCGCTCCGGCGGCGCCTGCTCCGGCAGCGGAGCCTGCGGCGCCTCCAGCAGCGGCGCCTGCGGACGCAGCCGCTCCAGCGCCTGAGTCGGCCGAGGCAGCGCCAGCGCCTCCGGCAGCCGCGCCGGTTCCGGTTGAAGTGCCTCCGGCCCCGCAACACCTCACTCTCGAGCAGCTCGGCGTCGCGAAGCCGGGTGCAGATTTCGGTAGTGCGGTCGACTTCAACGTATCGACCGCTCCGCGCCACGCCGGCAACTACCTCTGGCCCATCGTCGATATCGTCGGCATCAACCTCACGCTGTGGGGCTTTTCGTACGCCTCAGGCGCGCCGTTCGCCAAGGTGAGCCCCGAGACCTGGAAGGCCAACCTGAAAGCGGGCCTCAACTGGGACGACAACGAGTTCGAGGTCAACCAGTTCTTCCACCCCTACCAGGGGAGCATGTACTTCTCGGCGGCGCGCGTGCACGGCATGAGCTTCTGGGAAGCCGTGCCCTACACCATGTTCGGCTCCGCCATGTGGGAGTACTTCATGGAGACCGAGCAGGCGTCGACCAACGACTGGATGACGACGACCTGGGGCGGCTTCTTCTTCGGTGAGGCGTTGTTCCGCCTCTCGAACCGCCTGCTCGACGAGTCAACTTCCGGCTCCAAGCGCTTCTGGAAAGAGTTCAGCGCTCTCGCCGTGAACCCGATCAACGGTCTCGATCGCCTGGCCAGCGGCCGCGCCTGGGCCGACGGCCCTCGCCAAAAACAGTTCCCGCTGCTCGTGAATTTGCGCCTCGGCGTCGACGGCGTCGGCTTGTCGGAGGGAACGGGTTGGGGAAAGACCTTCCGCGCGAAGATCCGCTTCGACTACGGCGATCTCTACGCGAAGCCGGACATCACGGTGCCGTTCGAGGCCTTCAACCTCTCCGCACAGCTCAGCGTGTCAGACGACACTTTGGGCGAGGGCTTCGATGGCACCGGCGTGCTGCTCGGTCATCGCTTCGGGGCGGGTCTCACCCACGCCAACCTGCTCGCGTGGACGCTCGACTACGAGTACTTCACGAACGGGACGACCAAGATGCTCACGCGTGAGAGCGAGGGCATTTACTCGCTCGCGCAGATGGGCACGGGAGCCTCGTGGTACGGGCACTGGGGCCTCGGCGGTGGCTTCAGCATCGATTCGCAGGTGGACCTGCTCGCGGTGCCGACCAGCTCCATCACGTCGCCCTACGCCAAGTACGAAGCCAATCGCTCGTACAACTACGGGCTCGGCGGCTCGCTCAAGGCCGAGATCAACCTGCGCCACCAGCGCTTCGGCCGCCTCTACGCCAACATGAATCGTTACCTCTACACCGTCGTCGACGGCGTGAAGGGCACCGAGCACCTCGGCCTCTTTCAGATCGGCGCCTGGGCGAACATCTACAACGGTCATGGCCTCGGGGTGACGGCCATTCGCTACGATCGCAACTCGAGCTACCAGGACTACCCGGACGTGTCCGACTTCTTCTGGTCGGGGCAAGCGCACTACGAAGTCGAGTGGTGAGCTAAAACTCGCGCATCGGCTGGGCCGGTCGCGCCGGTCGCCGCGTGTATCGTCGGCGTGATACGCGGGACGCCAATCGCAGAAAATAGCCCCGAAATCCGCTTGCCCGACCAGGAGCAGAGGGCGGCACGTTCGTTGCTGAGGGATGGGCATGCGGTCTCATCATCGAACTCAGCGGTTCGCGCCGAGCTTTCTCGTCGCGTGCGTTGCCTTGGCTACGGGTTGCAGCGGCGACTTCCAGACACCGACGAACGACTTCGGCAGCGCGCAAGACGTGGCGCACCACACCCAAGCGCTCACCGCAAACAGCCTGAGCTTTCTCACGTACATGCCGTCGCCCACGCGGCTGTTTCAAGCAGTGGCAGGCAGGACCAACGACGACTACGCGGCGCTCTTTACCAAGTTCGACAAGCTCGCCTACGTGCCAGTGACGCTGAGCGGCATCCCGTTCCCGAACGGCAGCACGCGCTTCAGCGCGGTATTTCAGCGCGTGCCGCTGCTCCAGGCAAGCTACGAGAGGCGAGGCCTCACCGTCGCGCAAATCACCAGCGAGCTCAGCGCTCGCTCGAGCGCTGGATACCAGATTCACGATCTCTCCGAGCGCACGCTCTCCGACGGCACGCAACGCTACGACGCGATCTGGCTCAAGTTCCTCACTGCGCAGCCGAGCGCCGTCTGGGCAGACGCCTCTGCTGCGGTGCTCACGTCGAAGATCATCGAGTACAAGAACCAGGGCCTGCGACCGCTGCGCATCCACGGCTT
>Ga0315912_10006617_pt1 | contig 10340 bp, 5 predicted proteins | sample VfabasoilMG_FD_204469 | JGI IMG/M metagenome (GOLD analysis project Ga0315912, IMG submission 204469) | Garden soil microbial communities collected in Santa Monica, California, United States - V. faba soil | ecosystem: Environmental > Terrestrial > Soil > Garden | place: USA: California... | reverse complement strand
TCGTCCTGGAGCTGGTGCGCGAGCGGTTCGCGGCGCGCATCGAGCGCCTCGCGACGGAAGCCGGCGGGCGCGAGGTCGGTGTGCGGCTGGTCCTGGCACGCAGTGCCGAAACCCCCGGCGCCAAGCCGCCGGCTCCTGCGGCCCCTCGCGCCACGCCGGACGCACCGCCGACAGTCGAGCGCGGCCGCCTGAACCGCGGCTTTTCCTTCGACAGCTTCGTCACCGGCAAGGCCAACCAGCTCGCCCGCGCGGCCGCGATCCAAGTCGCCGAGAATCCCGGGATTTCCTACAACCCGCTGTTCATCTATGGCGGCGTCGGCCTGGGCAAGACCCATCTGCTGCAGGCCATTGGCAACAACGTCGCCGAGCGCAGACCTGAAGCGCGTATCCGCTACAGCCATGCCGAGCAGTACGTTACCGACGTAGTGCGCGCCTACCAGCAGAAGTCCTTCGATGAACTGAAGCGCTACTACCACTCGCTCGACCTGCTGCTGATCGACGACATCCAGTTCTTTTCGAACAAGGATGGTATTCAGGAGCAGTTCTTCTATGCTTTCAACGCCCTGGTGGAGGCGCACCGCCAGATCGTCATCACCTGCGACACCTTTCCCAAGGAAATGTCGGGGATGCAGGAGCGCCTGATCTCGCGCTTCGGCTGGGGCCTGACCGTGGCCATCGAGCCGCCCGAGCTCGAGATGCGCGCGGCGATCGTGCTGAAGAAAGCCGAAGCCGAGGCAGTCGAGATCTCGTCCGATATCGCGTTCTTCATCGCGCAGCACATCCGCTCGAACGTGCGCGAGCTGGAAGGCGCGCTGAAAAAGGTGCTCGCCTACTCCCGCTTCAACGCGCGCGAGCTGTCGCTCGATCTTGCCAAAGAAGCGCTGCGCGACATCCTGAACATCGCAAACCGCCAGGTGAGCGTAGAGGGCATCCAGAAGACCGTCGCCGAGTATTTCAAGATCAAGGTCGCCGACATGCATTCGAAAAAACGTACGCGCAACGTCGCGCGGCCGCGCCAGGTGGCGATGGCGCTTGCCAAGGACCTGACGCAGATGAGTCTGCCGGAAATCGGCGAGGCGTTCGGCAACCGCGATCACACGACGGTGCTGCACGCCTGCCGGACAATCACGAGCCTGCGGCAGCAGGACAGCGGCCTCAACCGCGACTATGTGGTGCTCGAGCAGGTGCTGAAGGGCTAGCTGCCAATGAACAACCTGTGCATGAACGCCGAGCAATTTGTGGGTAAGGCAACTTTCCAGCCGCGGCCGGAAAACTATGCACAATCGCCCACAGCGGCTGCACAGGCTTTCCCGCCCTCGGTTTGCGCGCAATCGCTTGTCGCGGCAGAGCTTTCCGACTTATCCCGCGTTCCAGGCCACATTATTAGTTGTTATTACTTTTATATAGATAAATAACAATGGTTCTGGTCAAAGCCAAGCGAGACGAAATCCTGGGCCCGCTGTCCGCTGTAAGCGGGATCATCGAGCGGCGCCATACGCTGCCGATCCTGTCCAACGTTCTGATCGATCGCAGCGCCTCGTCGGTTTCGTTTCTCGCCACCGACATCGAGATCCAGATCACCGCACGCAGCTCACTGGCTGCTTCCGGCGAGGCCAAGGCGGTGACCGTGGGTGCGAGAAAGCTGGTCGACATCCTGCGCGCGCTGCCCGACGGCGTGGAGGTGACCTTGCAGCAGCAGGACAAGCGCCTGCTGGTCAAGGCTGGGAAGAGTCGCTTCACCCTGCAGACGATGCCGGCCGAGGATTTTCCGCGCCTGGCAAAGCCGGCCGGTGAAGTGGCCCGCTTTGCGCTCGCCCAGAAAGCTTTGCGTCGCCTGCTGGGACTGGTGCAGTACGCGATGGCCCAGCAGGACATCCGCTACTACCTGAATGGACTGCTGATGGTGGTGGAAGACAAGCAGCTCAAGCTCGTTGCCACGGACGGCCACCGCCTGGCCTACGCGTCGCTCCAGCTGGCAACCGACCTGCCGCGCCAGGAGGTCATCGTGCCGCGCAAGACCGTGCTCGAGTTGTCCAAGCTCCTTGCCGACAGCGACGACGAGGTCAGGATCGAAGTCTCGCCGGCGCAGGCGGCATTCAGCTTCGGCACCATCGAGCTCGTGTCGAAGCTCGTCGACGGCAAGTTTCCCGACTACACCCGCGTCATCCCGACGCAGCACAAGAACCGGCTGCAGATCGAGCGCGAGGCGCTGCGCCAGGCGCTCCTGCGGGCTGCGATCCTGTCGAACGAGAAGTTCCGCGGGGTACGCTGGGTGCTCGCCGACGGCAGCCTGAAGATAGTGTCGTCCAACGCGGAGCAGGAGGAGGCGCACGAGGAGATCGAGGTCAAGTACTCGGGCGACTCGCTCGACATAGGCTTCAACGTCAACTACCTGCTCGACGTGCTGAACAACGTGTCCGGCAACGAGATCGAGTGTGCCTTCGGCGACTCGTCCTCGAGCGCACTGATTTCCTACTCTTCCGAGAAGGACTTCAAGTACGTAGTAATGCCGATGAGGATCTGAAGTGGCAGAAACCGAAGCGCCAGAACCCGAGAAGCAGCCGAGGCCGGGCGCCGACGGCTACGGGTCGGACGCGATCAAGGTCCTGAAGGGTCTCGAGGCGGTACGCAAGCGCCCCGGGATGTACATCGGCGATACCTCGGACGGTACCGGCCTGCACCACATGGTGTTCGAGGTGGTCGACAACGCGGTCGACGAGGCGCTGGCCGGGTTCTGCGACGAGATCACCGTCACCATCCACACCGACAACTCGATCTCGGTCATCGACAACGGACGCGGCATCCCGACCGGCATCAAGGACGACGACGAGCTGAAGCGCTCGGCCGCCGAGATCGTCATGACCGAGCTGCACGCCGGCGGCAAGTTCGACTCCAACAGCTACAAGGTCTCCGGCGGATTGCACGGCGTCGGCGTCTCGGTGGTGAACGCGCTGTCGGAGTGGCTGCGGCTCACCATCTGGCGCGACGGCCAGGTCCACCAGATGGAATTCCGCGGCGGCGATGCCACGGCACCCCTCAAGCTGATCGGGCCGACCGAGCGGCGCGGCACCGAAGTGCACTTCCTCGCGGCGAAGTCGACCTTCGGCAACGTCGACTATCACTACGACATCCTGGCGCGGCGCCTGCGCGAGCTCTCCTTCCTCAACAACGGCGTCAAGATCGTCCTCATCGACCAGAGGGCGGGCAAGGAAGAAAACTTCGCCTTCTCCGGCGGGGTGAAGGGATTTGTCGAGTACATGAACCGGGCGAAGAACGTGCTGCACCCGAACGTGTTCCTCGGCGACGGCGAGAAAGACGGCATCTCGATCGAGGTTGCGATGCAGTGGAACGATTCCTACCAGGAATCGGTGCTGTGCTTCACCAACAACATCCCGCAAAAGGACGGCGGCACCCACCTCACCGGCCTGCGCGCGGCGATGACCCGGGTGCTGAACAAGTACATCGAAGAAAAAGAGATCGCAAAAAAGGCCAAGGTCGAAACCACGGGCGACGACATGCGCGAAGGCCTGGCCTGCGTGCTGTCGGTGAAGGTGCCGGAGCCGAAGTTCTCCTCGCAGACCAAGGAGAAGCTGGTCTCCTCGGAAGTGCGCCCGGTGGTCGAGGAGCTTGTCGCCGAGCGCCTGCGCGAGTTTCTCGACGAGCGCCCGACCGACGCGCGCACCATCACCGTCAAGATCGTCGAGGCGGCGGCGGCGCGCGAAGCCGCGCGCAAGGCGCGCGAGATGACCCGGCGCAAAGGCGTGCTCGACGGCATGGGCCTGCCTGGCAAGCTCGCCGACTGCCAGGAGAAGGATCCCGCCCTGAGCGAGCTGTACCTGGTGGAGGGCGATTCCGCCGGCGGTTCCGCCAAGCAGGGCCGCGACCGCAAGTTCCAGGCGATCCTGCCGCTCAAGGGCAAGATCCTGAACGTCGAGCGCGCGCGCTTCGACAAGCTGCTCTCCTCCGCGGAAATCGCGACGCTGATCACGGCGCTCGGCTGCGGCATCGGCAAGGAGGAATACAACGCCGACAAGCTGCGCTATCACCGCATCATCATCATGACCGACGCGGACGTTGACGGCTCGCACATCCGCACCCTGCTGCTGACGTTCTTCTACCGCCAGATGCCCGAGCTGGTCGAGCGCGGCCACATCTACATCGCCCAGCCGCCCCTCTACAAGGCAAAGCTGGGCAAGGAAGAGCGCTACCTCAAGGATGAGCACGAGCTGAACGAATTCATGCTCAGGCAGGCGCTGGTCGAGGCCGTGCTGTACCCGGCCGCCGGGCGCGATCCGATCCAGGGCGCCGTACTCGCCGAACTGGCGAAGTCCTACCTGCTCGCCGAGGCGGTAATCGCGCGGGTTTCCCGCCTGATCGACCGCGAGGTGCTCCAGGCGATCCTGCGTGGTGTGCAGGTCGATCTCACGCGGCGCGATACCGCGGAGGCCTCGGCGGAGGCGCTGGAGCGCGCGATCGGCGGCAATGGCGTCGCGGTAGCACCCCATTTCGACGCCAAGACCGAGCGCTACCAGGTGAGGATCGAGCGCTCGCGGCACGGCAACGTGCGCATGAGCACGATCGACACCGAGTTCGTGCATTCCGGCGACTACGCGCAGATCCGTCAGACGGCCGAGAAGCTGCTCGGGCTGCTCGGCTCCGGCGCCTACGTGCAGCGCGGCGACAAGAAGCAGCCGGTGCGGGATTTCGCCGAAGTCATGCGCTGGCTGCTGGCCGAGGTGGAAAAGTCGATGACCCTGCAGCGCTACAAGGGGCTGGGTGAGATGAACCCCGAGCAGCTGTGGGAAACCACCATGGACCCCACTGTGCGGCGCCTTCTGAGGGTGCAGATCGACGACGGCATCGCGGCCGACGAGATCTTCATCAAGCTGATGGGCGACGAGGTAGAGCCGCGCCGCGCCTTCATCGAGTCCAACGCGCTGGGCGTCAGAAACCTGGACGTTTAGGCAGCCCGGCGCTTCTTCTTCGCCGGTTTTTCCTCGGCCGCGGGCTTGTCGGCCGGTTTCTCCGCCTTTTCCTTCCTCGGCTGGAACTCGAAGCCGACCTTGCCGTCAGGCGTCTTCACCAGGAAGGCCTTGAAGCGCCGGCCCTTCTTGGAGATGAAGCCGGTGAGCAGATCGGTGCGGCCGGTGGCGAGGAGCCTCTTCATCTGCTCGCGCTCCACCGGCTGCTGGAGAATGATGCGGCCGGAACGGAAGTCGCAACTGCGCGTCGGGCCGACCGCTTTCTCGCAGGTGTAGGTGACGCCGTGCTCGTACACGCGCGAAGCGCACTTGGGGCATGCGCCGAGCGATTCCTGCTTGCTGAAATCGGGCGCCACTTCGTCCCGTCCGGTGCCGGCCTGGCCGAAGTCGAACTCCGGGCGCAGCTCGTCGTTGAGCCGCACGACGGCGGCGAACGGCTTGCCCATCCGGCTGCGGAAGCCGGTCACAGGACCGACAACGCGCTTCTTGATCAGCTCGGCCACTTCGTCGGCCGACCATTCCCGGCCGGATACGACCTTCCAGAGCGAGAAATCGCACTTGCGGCACTGGAACTTGCGGTAGTTCTCCTGTACTTCGCCGCCGCACTTCGGGCACGGCGCCGCCACGGTGGCGAAGACCGTATCCGGGATGTCGCCGCTCTTGATGATCGTCACGACCTTGCGCACGAGCTCGGAGATGTGATCCATGAACTCTTCGCGCGTGAACTGGCCGCCCTCGATCAGCTTCAGCTTGTGCTCCCACTCGCCGGTCAGCTCGGGTGAAGCGAGTTCCGGGATGCTCATCACGTGCAGGGCAAACAGGAGCGAGAACGCCTTGGGCGTGGGCACCAGCTCCCGGTTCTCCCGATGCACGTACTCCTCGTGGATCAGGCCTTCGATGATCGCCGCGCGCGTCGCCGGGGTGCCGAGGCCTTTCGCTCCCATTGCCTCGCGCATGTCCTCGTCCTCGACCAGCTTGCCTGCACCCTCCATGGCCGATAGCAGGGTGGCCTCGGTATAGCGCGGCGGCGGCTTGGTCTGGTTGGCTTGCGCCGCGACCTCGACCACCTTCACCTTCTCGTCCTTGGTGATGGCAGGCAGATTCTCGTTCTCCTCGCCGCCGGCGCGCCCGTAGACCGCGAGCCAGCCGGGGTTCTGCAGGACCTTGCCCTCAGTCTTGAACTGGTGCTCGCCTACGGTCGTGATGCGTGTCGTTTGCAACGACTCGGCCGGCGGATAGAAGACGGCGAGGAAGCGACGCACCACCATGTCGTAGAGCTTGTGCTCCGCTTCGTTCAGATGCTTGGGCACCTGCAGCGTCGGAATGATCGCGAAGTGGTCGGAGATCTTGCTGTTGTCGAAGATGCGCTTGTTCGGCTTCACCCACCCCTGCTTGGAGATCTGCCGGGCGAAGGGCGCGAACTCCTTCACGTCGGTGAGCGATTCGAGGGTCTTCTTCACCGTGCCGATGTAGTCCTCCGGCAAGGCGCGCGAATCGGTGCGGGGATAAGTGAGTACCTTGTGGCGTTCGTAGAGCGCCTGCGCGAGCGACAGCGTCATGCGCGCCGGAAAGCCGAAGCGGCCGTTCGCCTCGCGCTGGAGGCTGGTCAGGTCGTAAAGAAGCGGCGAGAGCTGCGTCGTGGGCTTGGATTCCTCGCTCGCGATGCCGCTCTTGCCGCGGCAGGCGGCGACGATCGCCTCGGCCTTCGACGCGCTCCACAGGCGCTCCGCCTTTCGTTCTGCGTCGTCGTCCTTCTTGAACTTCGGGTCGAACCAGCGCCCCGGATACTCGCCCGCGTGCGCGCCGAACCTGGCGTGCACCTCCCAATAGTCCTTCGGCGTGAACGCGCGGATCTTCTCCTCGCGCTCGACCAGGATCGCGAGCGTGGGCGTTTGCACGCGGCCCACCGTGGTGAGGTAGAAACCGCCCTCCTTCGAATTGAACGCGGTCATGGCCCGCGTACCGTTGATGCCGACCAGCCAATCGGCCTCCGAACGGCACTTGGCGGCGTCGGCGAGGGGCAGCATCGCCTTGTCCGGCCGCAAGTCGGCAAAGCCGTCGCGGATCGACTGCGGCGTCATCGACTGCAGCCACAGGCGCTCTATCGGCTTCTTGGTCCGGGCGTGCTGCACGATGTAGCGGAAGATCAACTCGCCTTCGCGCCCGGCGTCGCAGGCGTTGACCAGGCCGGTTACGTCCTTGCGCTTCAGAAGGCGCAGCAGCACGTTCAACCGGGGCTCGCTTCTCTCGATCGGCGCCAGGTCGAAGTGCGGCGGGATCACCGGCAAGTGCTTGAATGACCACTTGCCCTTCTTGACGTCGTATTCCTCGGGCACCGCCAGCGTGAGCAGGTGGCCGACGGCCGAGGATAGGATGTAGTCCTTACCTTCGAAATAGTCGCCCTTGCGCGTGAAGCCGCCGAGCGCGCGAGCGATGTCGGCGGCGACGGAAGGCTTCTCTGCGATTACGAGTCTCTTTGCCATGCGGCGCGGAAGGCCGCAGATGATAAGTGCAAACGCGCGCGGCGTTCAACCCGGTAGCGGCGAAATGCGCACCAACGCGCGCGAACGCACGCACGCGCGCGTACGCGCGGGGGTCAGCTGGGCAGGCGCGCCGGCTGGGTGCTGAAGAGGTCCTCGGCCAGCAGCCGGCTGTTCGGCGTCTGCTGGTTCCACAGCACCATCAGTACCACCAGCTTGAGCTGCTCGAGCGACAGCGAGTCGCCCGTGGCGGCCAGGGAACGCTCGATGACCAGCTCACGGGTCTGCAGATCCAGGATACCGGATTGCTCGAGGGTAAGGAGAAAGCCGCGGCACTGCGCGTCAAGCTTCGCAGCCTCGCGCGGCGCGAAGGCACGGAAAGTGTGACGCGATTCCGGCATGCGCAGCGGCCCGCCCTGCGGGATGCGCGTGACGCCGGCGAGCCAGTGCAATGCCTCACTGATGTCCGAATCCTCGAAACCCGCCGCCGAGAGCTTCTTCGCGACGCGCTCGCGGTCGTACGCCAGCTCGGCCTGCTGGCAGTTCTCGAACACGTAGACGAGGATGTCGTACATGGATTCCCTTTCTTGTAGAACGCGGCTACCGAGTTCTTGGTTTACAGACAGGTCTACCGGCGTTGCCCCTTTTCCAGGCGTTGGTATAGCCCCCCGGGCAGTGCCGCCACCTGGCCCGCAAGTTCCAGCCGGAGCAGCTCCGAGGACACCTGCTCCGCGGACATACCTGCACGCTGGCAAAGCGAATCGACGTCGACCGGATCGTGGCCCATGTGGGCGAGCAGCACCGCATCGTGCGCCTTGCCGTCTGGCGCCGCGGCGGTCGTCGAGGCATAGCCGCTTGGCCGGAAGCCCGCCAGCTCGCTCAGCACGTCCTCGGCGGACTCCACCAGCTTGGCGCCGGACTTGATCAGCGCGTGGCAGCCCTTGGACAGCGGCGAATGGATCGAGCCGGGAATGGCGAATACCTCGCGCCCCTGGTCGGCCGCGGCACGAGCCGTGATGAGCGACCCCGAGGCGAGCGCGGCTTCAACTACCAGGCAGCCACGGGCAAGGCCGCTGATCAAGCGATTGCGGCGTGGAAAGTTGTGCGCAGACGGATTGCTGCCGAGGGCGAACTCCGACAGCAGCAGGCCGCGCTCGGCGACAGCTCTCGCGAGTTCCGCGTTGCGCCGCGGGTAGATGATGTCGACGCCGGCGCCGAGCACGGCGACGGTCGAGGCCGCCCCTGCCAGCCCGCCGCGGTGCGCGGCTGCGTCGATGCCGACCGCGAGTCCCGAGACGATGACCAGCCCGGCGTTGCTGAGCGCTTGCGCGAAGCTTTCCGCGTTGCTTTCGCCTTGAGCCGTGGCATTGCGGCTGCCGACGACCGCAAAGGAAGGCCGCTGCAACAGCTCGATACGGCCGACTGCGTAGAGCAGTGCCGGCGGATCGGGAATCTCGAGCAGCGCCCGCGGGTAGCTTTCGTCGGCGAGGGTGACGACGTGATGGCCGGGTTGGCGGGACCACTCCAGCGCGTGCGCGACCGCAGCGCGGACGGCCTCGGAATCGAGCGCCGCCAGCGCCGCCGCCGGGGCAAGCGCAGCCAGATCGGCGCGCTTGCGGGCGAGGATTTCCTGCGGCAGGCCGAACTGCTTGAGCAGGCCGCGCAGTGCGGCGGCGCCTAGCCCGGGTGTGAGCGTGAGTTGCAGCCAGCTCGCCAGCCCGGGGTCTTGCGTCATGCCGGTGGCGAGGAGCGGGAGAATCGATCCCGCGGCCGAACGTTAGGGCGTCTGCACCACATCCAGAGGACTGATAGGCCTCGTGATGTTCATGATCAGCGCGTAGGATACCCGCTCGAAGACGCGAAACACAAACGCCAGTCCGGCGCGCTCATCCGGCAACTGGATCCTTGCATTTTCCAGTCCCTTGTCTTTCGTGACATCGGTCACCGTGCCACCCAGGTTGTACAGCGCGAGCACGTGGCCGATCTCGATGCCGTCGGCGCGGCCGCGATTGATCGTGATGATCGCCTGCGGTCCTGCTTCCGCTACCTTGCCAAGACCGCCGTAGATCGACATCACTCGCCCTTTGAGGAACACGCTGGGTGCGTGCGGTGCGTAGTTCAGTGGCTGCAGCGCAGTAGCGGCAACTAGCTTGTCGCCGGGCTCGACTTCCTGCACAGCGCTGGTCAGCACCACGGTGGCCGGGTCGCCTGCGCGCTTGAGCTGCGCCGTGCCGAGGTAGATAGCCTCGTAGGCGAGCGTCTCGTTGGTATCGGGATCGACCAGCGCCTTGCCGGGACGATAGACAAACCACGTCCCGTCCTTGGTGTTGCCGATGCCGCGAACGTAGGCGCTGTTGCCTTCGGAAATGATCACGCGGTCGGTCTGCGTGGCGACGATGGTCGGCGCCTTGTCGAGTCCGTCGGGCTCGACCACCAACGGCCGCGTAAGGAACGGCTCGATCGCCGCCGATGGGATGCTCGGAATGACTTCCCTCGCCAGGGCTTCGCCACGCACACGCGGACCCAGCCTGACCATGCCCGGTTGGGGGGTGGTCGGCGCAGTTGCAGTCGGAGCGCTTGGCGCGGGGCCTGGTGCGGCGCCAGGGGCCGTGCCGGGCGTGGTGTCCGGGCCTGTACCGGGCGCACCCGGCGCGCCGATCGTGAGGCGGCCGCGGGCCCGGTCGAGCAGGATCACGTAGCCGGGATAGATCAGGTGGGGGTTCTGGATCTGCTCCTTGTTCAGACCCCACAGCTCGGGCCAACGCCACGGCGAATCCGTGTACCGGCCGGAGATGCCCCAAAGCGTATCGCCGGGCACCACAACGTAGCGATCCGGGGCGTCCTGCTTGAGGGTCAGAGGCCCGGTTGAGGGCTGCGT
>Ga0315912_10006616_pt1 | contig 10341 bp, 5 predicted proteins | sample VfabasoilMG_FD_204469 | JGI IMG/M metagenome (GOLD analysis project Ga0315912, IMG submission 204469) | Garden soil microbial communities collected in Santa Monica, California, United States - V. faba soil | ecosystem: Environmental > Terrestrial > Soil > Garden | place: USA: California... | reverse complement strand
CAGTTGATCGAGACCCACACTGCGGTTGATCAGGGCCAGGGTGCCGGCGCCGTGTACTGCGCCGGTGTCGCTCAAGATGGCGGCGAAGTCTTTGTCGGCCAGTTCGACTAGGTCCGTCAGTTGGTCGTAGTCGATCGTGTTGCGTTGGCCGAACAGCGGATGGTAATCGCCGCCGTCGAGGTTCATGCGCCGCCCAGCGAGCTGATAGAAGCCGGGGGCGCGCTTTTCGGTCACCATGGTCAGGCGGCCGTCCCTCATGAACGCGGGCGAGAGCTCCTGATTCAAGAGGAAGGTCAGCTGGCGGATCTTGCCCGACTCGAGCACGTACAAGTTCGCGTTGAGGCGCGCGGGATCAGCGGGTGTGCGTTGCGGGCCGCGATAGCTGAAGGCCTCGCTGTTCTTGGTGTTGCCGCGCGTCGAGACGAACACTAGCCGACCATCGGGCGCGAATACGGGGTCGAAGTTGTGTACCAGTTCGCCGTTGTCGGCGAAGCCAGCGCCGTCGTCGGTCGTCGGCGTGGCGTCGATCGTGGGCTCTGGCGCGCAATTGTTGCCGTCGACGACGTACACCTGGAACGGAGTGCTCGCGGATTTGCGGGCGGAAAAGGCGATTTTGCTGCCGTCCCAGGAGACGGCGGGACGACGCGCGTCACTGCTTGCGGGCGTTAGGCCACACAGGGCGGAGAGGCTCGTCTCTGCGTTGGCGGTGACTTGGACGCGGTTGCTCGCATCGAGTGTTGCGGCCACGCGGATGACGTCCGCGCCGGGCGAAAAGGTTTCGAAGCTTTGTGGCGTGTCTGGCAGCGCGGCAGAGTCGCGACGCACGAACACGATGCCGGTGAGCGCGGGTGGCGTCGGGAAGCGGGCCTTTCGCTCCTCTTGGATCCACTTCTTGATCACGCAGTACGGCTTCTGCATGTCGAGCGGCGCCGCTAGGTCGGCAGCGTCTGCGAGTTGCTGATCCGTGCAGCGCATGGTGCCGCGCGGATCGGCCAGAGCCGAGGCTGGGTCGTCGTCGGTGAAGAGTGCGCCGCCGCGGTGCACGATGCCGCCGTTTTCGGGCACCGGAGGCAGGTTCTTGCGCACCAAGCGGCTGGCGTTGACGTCCGCAGCTTCGAGCGCGACTTCTTCCAGCGTGAGCGCGTAGTTCTTGCGCGTGGACGGTAGGCCGAAGTGGCCGCCGCTACCGCCGCGCAAGCGATAGTCGTGGCCCATCGTGCCGGAGTGGCAATTGACCATCATGCAGCCGCGCTTCACGAGCATCGGTTGCACGCGGTTGGCGAACAGCAACAGGCCGGCGTCAGCCACGGGGTCTACTTGGTGGGTTGGGCCACCCTTCTCCGTGGCCCAGTCGACCATCTTGACGTAGTCAGGGTCGTCCGTGTGCTCGAAGACCGTACCACCTTCGTGATAGACGCCACCCGCGGAGGGCGAGAGGGCGCGGCGCAAGATCTCGCTCGCGCCGGTATCGACGGAGACGTAGTCCCCGAGCGCAAAGTAGTTCCAACGCAGGGCTTCCTCGGTGGCGCCGCAACTCAAGTACAGAGCATTGCCGGGCGAGCCGTGGCAATTGCCAGCCGCGCAGCGCTGGCCGATCACCGGGTTGACGCGGTTCTGGAAGGTCTGAAAATCCGCAGCGGGGGGATCGACGTTCGGGTCGAACTCGGGATCGCTGCCCGCAGCGGGCGAGCAGATGGTTTGCTCGAACGTGCGCTCGGCCGGAGACGCGTTGTTCTCGGCGTGACCGTTGCTGATCCAAGCATCGAGCGTGGTGAAGGCGGGGCTGGTGGGATCGAGCAGCCGCCCGCCGACGTGCGCGATGTCCGTGGTCACGAGCGTGGGTTCGCCGCTCTGCCAGGTGGTGATCGCGACCGGGAAGGGCTTTGCCACTTTGAGCAAGAGCGCGGGCAAGCCGTACGGGCCGTAGCGCAGAAATAGATCCTGACGCTTGTTCAGCGCGTCGTAGTTCGCGACGCTCAGATTGCCGAGCGCATTGCCGTGGTCGTCTGCCGAGACGTGGCAGCCTGATTTGGTCGGGCTAGCGGCGCAGGACGGGACCAGCGTGACGCCGATCTTGCGCTCGTAGAAGGTGGTTCGAGACGGATTGTCGTCGCGGGTGCAGGCCGAGCTCAGAAGCAAGGCGCCGAGCGCGAGCCCCTGTACCGGAAGCCCGACCCTGCTGATCAGACAGCGAAGCATGTCGCGCACAAGCATGAGACGCTCAACTCTACTCGACCGGCGCGCACAAAGCAGCTCGGCTCGGGCCCGACGATTGCCGCGCAAAATCCCAATTTCCGGATGTGCGCAACGGTGCGCGCGCGGCTCTCAGAGGCGAAGCGCCGCGATGCGTGCGGCGTCGCGTACGCCGGAATCACTGTCGTTGGCCGCCGCCAACACCGCGTCGAGCGCTTGCTGATCGCGGATTTGACCGAGTGCCCAGACCGCCGCGGCTCGCACACCGGCGTCCGGCTCGTTGCCCGCGGTCGTGAGCGCGATCAGCCCCATGACAGCATCACCGCTCTTGAGCGTGCCCAGCGTCTGAGCCGCCCGCCGGCGCACCAGCGCCGAAGGATCACTGATCAAATCGACCACGCGGTCGACGTTTTTGAACACGTTGATGTGCGTCACGCCGTTCAAGGCTGCCAGCCGCACCTTTTCGTCCGTGTCCGAAAGCGCGCTGGCAAGCTCGTAGTTCGGGCCTTGGGTGTTCAAGCGAATCAAGGCATTCGCGGCGGCCAAGCGCACCATCGGCGAGGAGTCACTGACCAGCGCTTGGGACACCGGCTCGATGCCCGCGCCTTCCAGGAACTCACCCAGCGCGTTCGCGGCGTAGGCGCGCGTCAGCTCCTTGGGGCTCTTCATGGCATTGACGGTCTGCTCGTAGACCTCGCCCTTGCCGAATACGCCGAAGATGCGGCGGCGCAGCCACCACGCGCTAATCTCGCGCGATTTGGCGTTGGAAGAGTAGAGCATGTTGGACACGAACGGGATGCAATCCAAGCACTCCACGCGCTCACCGTGCTCCAACATGGTCCAGTATTGAGTCGGCGCGAAGCTCGCCTCGCTGTTGGCGATGCGCACGCCGTCTTTCTTGGTCGAGAGCAACTTGAGCATGTTGTCGGAGGTGCTGATCGCCTCCAGCGAACTGTTGCTCAGATTGCCGTACACGCTGGCACGCCCGAGGTGCGTCGTGTCTGGCGGATCGGCGGCGTTCGAGACGGAAACGAGGGCCGCAACGGAGAGGGCGACCGATGCACTGAGAAAGCGACGAAATTTGCTAGTCATGGTTTTGTTCCTCGAGACCCTGCTCAGTACTTGGTGCCCACCGGATCGGTAGCGTTCTGCTCGAACGCAGAATTTTGGCGCGCGTAGTATTGGCCGCCCATGTCGATGGTGCGGATCAGCATGACCAACTCTTCGCGCGTCAAGCCGGCGAGCTTGGCGTGGTCGGTGCGCGTGCCACCCGCGATGTCGGCATCCGTGAACGCCTCACCGAGCGGCCAAGCGAACTTGTCCGCGACTTTGACCGAGTTCACGTTCAGCTTCTCGATCAGCGCGCTGTTGCGTGCATCGCTGGGGATGGCCCACTTCGGCGGGATTTTGCCGGTGACCATGACCTTGCCCATCTCCATCGACATGGCCGCCGGATAGAACAAGGACACGTACGAAGCCGGCCAGGGCGCCACTTGCCGGTCGTAGTAGACCGTGACGTCGCGATCCGTCAGGTCCATGCGCGGCACGATGTAGGGAGTGGAGGTGCCGAGCACGGCGTTGGTCTTCGTCACCGTGTAGAACTCTTGCGCCTTGTCACCGTTGGTCGTCTCGTTGTGGCAGGACGCGCACTTCTTGGTCAGCAGTGCCTGAATCTCGTGCTGCTTGAAGGCATCCTTGGCCTTGGCCCACGGGTATTCAGTGCGGCTATCGACCGGGTTCATGAAGTTCTCCGGGCCGCGGCCAGCCGCGATCGTGAGCACGCCGGAACCGACGCTGGGCAGGTTCGCCTTGTTGCGATCTTCGTGGCAGCCACCGCACACGCGGCTTTCACCCGGCATGCCCTGAATCCAGGTGGTTTGGCTGCGGATCGACAAGTCGAATTCGTCGATCGGCTGCAAATGCACCGGGATGTACGGCGGAATGTTGGCCAGCCACGAGCCATCCGCCTCGACCTTGGCTTCACCCAAGATCGCCGCGCCTTCGGCCATGGTCAGACCGAACATGGTGTGGTTGGGCGACCCCTCGGTGGAGAAGCCCTCGATGATGCGCACGCGATGCGCCTGCGCCAGCGCTTGGTCCGTCGGCGTCCGGGTCGTGAACTGCGCGCCGGACACGGCATCGTCGTGGCGTGCGGCCAGTGAGGTCTCACGGATGTTGATCGAGCCGAAGGTGGTCGGCTTCGAGGCATCGGCAATATCCTGGCGCGGCGGGATGATGGCCGGTTGCGTGCGCGCGACGATCGGATGCGCGTACAGCTCCCAAACATGCTCGTCGTTGACGATCAGCTGATTCTTTTTGCCGCTGCCCTCGTTGTACCAATACACGCCGTAGTCAGGCGGAGAGAGCGAGAGCTCGTTCGATTCGTTCACGTTGCCAGCGGCCCAAGACACCATCACGCGACCATCGGGCAACGTGGACGGCGAGCGATAGCGACCCTCCGGCGATGCTTCGTCACCGCGCGGCACAGCGGGAGTGAGCACGTCGTACGCCTCCGCCAGGGTCCGCTCTTCGTCGAACTGGCCCACGGCTTGTGGACTCGTGGAGCGCGCGTCGAGGCGGACGAGCGCGCCGGCTTGGATGGTATTTTCGCGGTTGGTGACGATGCCGTAGAACACGTTCGGCGTGTAGCTTTCAGTCACCTGCACCATCGAGTTGCCCGGCTTGCCGTGTTGCCCGCTCAAGGCGACCATTTGCGTGCAGTCCGGATTCATCGCGAACACCTTCACGTCGTTGACGTTCTCCAGGTGCTCCCAGCGAGAAAAGCCGACGCGGCCGTCGTGCATCGGAAACAGCGTGACGATATGAGAAAGATTCTGCGAGCACAGTTTGCGCTCGGCATCGCCACCGGTGGTGGTGATTGACGCCAGCTGAGTCACCGCGCGCGCGTGGTTGTACTCGTCCGCGCGGGTACCCATCTCCGTGTACGCCTGGTTGGTCGTGAACACGATGCGATCACCGGGCACGAAGATCGCGTTTTGATCGTCGTACGGGCCGTTGGTGAGCTGCGTGACGACGTACTTGCCGTCCGGGCCGCGATCTACGTCTGCGGTGAAGACGTGGTAGTTGTCCTCCGCGTCCTTCTTCATCGTGAACGCGACTTTGGTGCCGTCGAAGCTCACGTCCACGCTGGACACGTCAGCGTCCGGATACGCTTCGATGAGGTTGCCTTGAACCGAGCCCGCCTTCAGGTCGAACACCTCCAACCTGCCGCCCCCCATGTAGCGGTTGTAGTCCATGACCTGGCCCATCCCGCCCGCGACGTCGATCTTGACCGTGCCGTCCTTCTCGACCGTGGTGTGCTGGCGAACCGCGTACACGATGCGCGATACGTTGCCCGGGCCGTCGTCATCCGAGCCCTTGGTCGTGCAGCCGGGCAGCAGAGCGAGCCCCGCGAGCAGCGACAGCGCGCCGGCGGTACGAAAGCGGGAAAGGGATCGGGACATGCTCGAAAACTCCTGAGGTTGAACGCGGAAAGCGCGGGCAGCCGCGTCACCCCCCTTTAGAGCAGGAAGCGGGCCAAGCATAAAGCGCAATGATTTCATGGATCTAATGGCGCGACTCGTGGGCCTGGACCCCCGATGAGCCAGCACCGCGCGCGGCCCGCAGCCCCCAGCACACATCACCTGATACCCGCATGGGTACCGGTCGAACGCGAAAAGCTTCAGCGCATGGAACCCAGCGTCATGGTCAGCTACAGGGACTCCCGAAAGTCATGACTCTTCAGTTCAACGAACAAGGCTTGATCCCCGCCATCGCCCAGGACCGCTTCGACGGGCAGGTCCGCATGCTGGCCTTCATGAATCGCGAAGCGCTGCAGCAAACCTTGGACACGGGCCTGGCCACGTTTTTCAGCCGTTCCCGCGGTAAACTGTGGGTCAAAGGCGAAAGCAGCGGCAACGTGCTGCGGGTGCATTCTGTCACCGCAGATTGCGATGCCGATACCCTGCTGTTGCTCGTCGAACCGGCCGGCCCATCCTGTCACACCGGCCGACCCAACTGCTTCTTCAAGCGCGTGAACGCGGACGGTAGCCTCTCGGAGCAAGCGTTCGAAGTCACGCCGTTCATCGGTGAGCTGGAGCGAACGATCCGCGATCGCCAAGCCAGCAGCGCCGAGAAGAGCTACACGAAGAGCCTACTGGATGGCGGTATCACCAAGATCAACGCCAAGATCAGCGAAGAAGCCGGGGAATTGGTGGCCGCGCTGAGCGCTGAAAGTGACGAACGCGTGCTCAGTGAGGCATCTGATTTGTTGTTCCACCTGCTCGTCGGCCTGCGCGCACGCGGGCTCGACTTCCAGCAAGTGTTGGCCACGCTCGCGAGTCGCACCAAACAGAGTGGGCACGAAGAAAAGCTGAACCGAAAGAAAGCTTAGCTAAGTACATTGTGGGCTGTGGGTTCGCGCGGCGCGCGGCCGTAGTTGGATGTAGGTGCGAGCACTCGAAGCACTTAGCTTCGTGGCTCGGGGGCCGTTGGCCTCAGCAGGTTTGACCCTCTGAGGAGCGCTCGATATCGTTGCGTTTCTCGCTCCACCGCGTCCGCAACGAGCGCTCCCGCGCCTTCCACCGATTGACCGCGATGCCCATCAAGATTCTGGTTTTCGAGAGTGACGAAAGCTTCGCCGAACAGCTCAGGACGGGTTTTGCGGCGCTCGGTTGTCAGACCACGGTGGTGGACGATGCCAACCTCGGTCTGCAAGCAGCCTCGCGCGAAAAGCCGGATCTGATCCTGCTGGCCATCGAGCTGCCGCGCATGAACGGCTTCTCGGTGTGCAACAAGCTGAAGCGTGACGCGGCTTTGAAGGACGTGCCGCTGATCATCATGAGCTCGGACTCCACCGAGGAGACGTTCGAGCAGCACCGCCGGCTGCGCACGCGGGCCGAAGACTATTTGCACAAGCCGATTGGCTTCGACGCCCTGCTGGCTCGCATCCAGCCGTTCGTCAAAATTTCCGATCCTGCCGCGGGCTCGACAGCGGCGGCTGCGCACGATGTAGGCGCGGACGCGATCGTGCTCGATGACGACATCGAGATCGAAGAAGCGGAAGTGGTGGATTCGGCACCGGACGTAGAAACCTCGATCCGCGAAAGCCTAGTCGACCAAGAGGTGAGTGATTTCGCGGAGCAAGCGTTCGGCGCGCTCGAAACCTCACCACCGCCCAGCGCGCTGCCGGTCAGCGAAGTCGTGATCGACGAACCCGAAATCGGCGAACCCGAAATCGCGGAACCCGACATCGTCGGCCCAGAGGTGACCGAAGCCGAGGTCACGGACGTCGACATCGAGCAACCCGCGCTGCATCAGGCAACGCTCACCGAAGCCGAAATTGCGCAGGCTAGCGCGCCGAGCGTCGGCCCGCCCGCAGCGGACGCGAACGAGGTCGAGGTCCAAGAAGCCGAAGTCGAGCAGCAATCCGTTCCGCCCGCGGACGAGCCCCTTTCGCTACCACCGCCGCTCGCGACCTCGCGGCCGCCGATGCCGCCGGCGCGTATTCCTTCGCTGCGCCCCTCTTCCACGCCGCGCGCGGCCGAAATGGGCGACACCAGCAAGTATCGCGAAGAGATCGAGCGCCAGCGCACGCGCATCAAGGAGCTCGAAGACTTGGCGCGCGCCGCCGATGCCAAGAGCTCCGAGTTGGAAGATGCGCTCAAGCGCGGCGCTGCCAAGGACAGCGAAGTTCAGCGCTTGCAGCGTGAGCTGGACGAAGCCAAGGCGCGCTCGGCCTCGATCGCGCCCGCCAAGGGTGCCGGCACCGCGCGTGAGTTTCTGGATCTGCGCGAGCAGCTGAACAAGAAAGACAAGGAGATCCTCGAGAGCCGCGATCAGCTGTCGCACAAAGACAAGGAGCTTATCGGCCTGCGCGACAGCGCGATCGCCCTGGAGCGCGACAAAGCCGATCTGAACGATCGCATCGGCGAGCTGGAAAAGCAGGGCGTCGAGCTACAAAAGGCACAGGAAGCCGCCAAGAACGACAAAGAACAAGCCGCCAAACGCGCCGAGGATTTCAAGCGCAAGGGCGAGAAAACCAAAGTCGAGCTCGACGCCAAAGTGGCGGAGCTGGCCGAGACCCGGGCGGCCCACGAAGCGCAGCTGGCACAGGCCGCCGTCGCCCAGACCGAAGCGGTGGCCGCGGCGGAGGCAGCGGGGCAAGAACTCGCCCAGCAGGCTGCAGAGCGCGCGCGCAGCGAGGCCGAAGCGTTGCACGAGCAAGCGCAGATCGCAGCCCAGGCGGCCGCGGCAACGGCGCAACGCGACGCCATTTCGGCGCGTGAAGCGGAGCTCAAGCGCGAGCTCGACAACAAGCTCGCATCATTGCACCGCGCCAACGAAGACGCGATGAATCGGCTGCGCGCCGAACACACGCAAGACATGTCCGACGCCGAAGCGGCGGCCAAGCGCTTCCTCGCCGATCGCGAGCAAGAGCTGGGCGGACAGCACGAACGCGCGTTCGCAGCGCTCAAGACGGAGCACGAAAGCACGCTGACCACGCTGACCTCCGAACACGGCAGCGCGCTCGCTTCGCTGACTTCCCAGCACGACCGGACGCTGGCCACGCTGACAGACCAACACTCGAGCGCCTTTTCCGCTTTGAACGCGGAAAAGGCCCAGGGCGAAGCCACGCGCGACGCGAAGATTGCCGCGCTCGAGGCCGAGCTCAATTCTCGCACGGAGGAGCTAGCCGCAGCGCACGACGCGATCACGGCCAAGGACCGCAGCATTGGCGATTTGGAAGCCAACTTGGTGACGACCGGCGAAGAGCTGAACCTCGCCCGCAACAACGGCGAGAGCCAGGCCGCGTCGATTCAAAACTTGGAGAGCCAGCTGTATAGCGTGAACGCCGAGCTGAACACCGCTCGCAGCAAGCTCAGCGACTACGAAGCGAAACTCGCGCGCAGCGAGGCCGCGCTGGCGGCAGCCAGCGACGACTTGCGCACGACGCAGGCCGCGCTCGGCACGGAGCAGGGACGCGTGAGCCGCGCGCAAGCCAAATGGACGGAGGATCGCGGCTCGCTGGAGCGCGCCAAAGACGCGCTGGCAGCAGCACTGGCCCAAATCGAAGAAGCCGAAGCCCGCGCTTTGGATTGAGCGAGAGACAGCGAGGCTTGTGCGATGAACCAGCGCCGAGCCGATCGCTATGCCGCTTGGGGCCTGACCTGGCTGGCGTATGCCAGTTACTACCTCGGGCGAAAGGGCTTCAGCGTCGTCAAATCGACGTTGCGCCATTCGCTCGGGGTCAGTGAACGTGCGCTCGGGCTGATCGATACCTTTTACTTGGGTGCCTACGCGCTGGGCTTGTTCTTCAGCGGCTACGTGGGCGATCGCGTCGGCGCACGGCGTTTGATTGTCTGGGGCTTGGCGGGCTCCGCGCTGTGCTGCGCGGCGTTCGGCGCGATGAACGCCGCGCTCTGGTTCGGCGTGCTGTTTTTCATCAATGGCCTGGCGCAATCTACGGGCTGGCCCGGAACGACGCGCGCCATGGCCGAGTGGACCACGCCGCAAAACCGCGGCACGGTGATGGCCTTCTGGTGCACCTGCTATCAAGTGGGCAGCATCGTCGCCAGTGATTTTGCGGCCTACCTGCTGCATCGCCAGGGTTGGCGAGCTGCGTTCTACGGCCCTGCGCTGACCATGCTGGGCGTGGCACTGCTGGTTTTTTTGTTTTTGAAGCGCGGCGATCAGCCGAGAACTTCGCCGGACGCCGCACAGGTGCAGGTGGCTTCCGAGACACGCCGAGCGGCACAACGTGCAGCGCTCGCAAACCCGGTGCTGTGGGCGTTCGGCTCGAGCTACTTCTTCATCAAGTACGTGCGCTACGCGCTGCTCTTTTGGCTACCGTATTACCTGCACGGCACGCTCGGCTACGCCGTGGACCACGCGGCCTACGTCTCGAACGCGTTCGAGGCCGGAGGCGTCGTGGGCGTGATCGCGATCGGCGTGTTCTCCGATCGCATGCGTCGTTGGTCGCGCGCCACACTGTCGATGTTGAGCTTGTTCGGCCTCGGGCTCGCACTACTGCTGTGCGCCGCGTTGCCTCAGCACGATGTCTGGCTCACCGTGGGCGCGCTCGCCCTGGTCGGCGCCCTGCTTTTTGGCCCCGATTCCTTGCTGTCGGGTGCCGCCGCCCAAGACGTG
>Ga0315912_10006615_pt1 | contig 10342 bp, 10 predicted proteins | sample VfabasoilMG_FD_204469 | JGI IMG/M metagenome (GOLD analysis project Ga0315912, IMG submission 204469) | Garden soil microbial communities collected in Santa Monica, California, United States - V. faba soil | ecosystem: Environmental > Terrestrial > Soil > Garden | place: USA: California... | reverse complement strand
TGCTCGCGGGGCCTTGGATGCTGACGCTGATTACCGAGTGGGTGACCGAGCTGCTGCTCAGCATCCCGCTGCTGCTGAGCTGAGACTCGCCAAGAAAAGACAAAGAAGAGTCCGACCATGCCTCTGCTCCAAGATTTGATCCCCAACGAAGTGCTGCCGCGGCTGCCGGCCTTCTGCTGGACCTTCGCGCGCATCGGCGCGCTGCTCGTCGCGGCGCCCCTCTTCGGCGCGCGCACGGTGCCGCCGCGCGTGCGCGTCATGCTCGCGCTGCTGATCTCGTTCACGGTCTTTCCCCAGGTCGCCGTGCCTGCGGACGTCGACGTGCTGTCGGGCGCGGGCGCTCTGCTGCTCGGCCGCGAGATCGTCATCGGCTTCACGCTCGGTTTCCTCGTGCAGATGCTGTTCGGTGCCGTCGCGATGGCGGGAGAGATCATCGCCATGTCGATGGGCCTCGCCTTCGCGAGCGTCGTCGATCCCGACCATGGCGTCAGTGTGCCGGTGATCGGCCAGTACTTCGTCGTGATGTCGACGCTGCTGTTCCTCGCGCTCAACGGTCACCTCTCCCTGCTCGCGCTGCTGATCGAAAGCTTCTCGATGCTGCCGCCGGGCGTCGGCGGCCTCGGCGCCTCAGGCTTCGCCGAGCTCGCCGCCTCCGCCGGCCAGATGCTCGAAGCCGCGACGATGGTCGCGCTGCCGGCCGCGACGGCATTGCTGGTCGCGAGCGTCTCGATGGGCTTGATCGCCCGCAGCGCACCGCAGCTCAACATCTTCTCCGTCGGCTTTCCGTTGACGTTGATGCTCGGCATCGTCGTCCTACTCTTCAGCCTGCCGTTGCTTGCGCCGCAGTTCGAGCAGCTCATGCAGGGCACGCTCGATAGCGGTCGCGCGGTCGTGGAAGGTCTGCGATGAGCCAACACGACGACGCAGCTGAACGCAGCGAACGCCCGAGTCCAAGACGACTCGAGCAGGCTCGGCGCGAAGGCCAAGTCGCGCGCTCGCGCGAGCTCAACACGGTCGCAATCGTGCTAGCGGGCGGCGGTGCTTATCTGCTCTTCGGTGGCTGGGCCGTCGGGGGCTTGGGCGACGTGCTCGACCGCGGCCTCCGCCAAGCCGCGGAGCTCGTGCGCGAGCCCGCCTCGCCGGACGCGGTCATGAACCTGCTGACCACGGGGGTCGGCGACGCGCTGCGTCTGCTCACGCCGGTCATGATCGGCGCGCTCGTCGCAACATTGCTCGCGCCTGCGTTCCTCGGCGGCTTCACGCTGAGCGCCGAGGCCCTGCAGCTGAAGCTCTCGCGCCTCGATCCCCTTGCCGGCCTGCGCCGCATGCTCTCACTGCAAGGGCTCATGGAGCTCGTCAAGACGCTGCTCAAGTTCGGCGTCCTGACGAGCCTCGCCGCGCTGCTGCTCTGGTCGCAACGCGACAAGCTGCTCGCGCTCGGCATCGGCTCGCCCGATGCCGCGATTGCCGAGTCGGGAAGGATCGTTCGCTTCTCCTTCGCCGCGGTCGCGGCCGGCCTCGTGCTCATCGCCGCCATCGACGTCCCCTTCACGCTCTTCAGTCATTTGAAGAAGCTGATGATGAGTCGGCAGGAGCTGCGCGAGGAGCACAAGGAAACCGAAGGTAGCCCGGAGACCAAAGGACGCATCCGCCGGATCAGCCGCGAGATCGCGAGCCGCCGCATGATGGCCGACGTACCGAAGGCCGACGTCGTGCTGACGAACCCGACGACTTACGCGGTTGCCATCTGTTACAGCGACCGTCCAAACCGCGCGCCGCGCGTGGTTGCAAAGGGCCGCGGCTTGATCGCGGCACGCATTCGCGAAATCGCCGCGGAGCACAACGTCCCCGCGTGCGAGGCGCCGCTGCTCGCACGCGCGATCTACTTCAACGCTGAAATTGGCGAAGAGATTCCCGCGGGCCTCTATCTCGCCGTCGCCCGCGTTCTCGTCTGGGTCATGAATCTCAAAGTCGCGAGGGCCACGGCGAAGCCGCTGCCCGCGTTCCCGACCGATCTGCCCGTGCCCGATGAGCTGCAGACGGCGCCGAGGTATGCGTCATGAGCGCAGCCGTGCTGCCAAGCATTCCCGCGGGCCGGCGCTGGTTGGGCCTCGGCACGCCGCTGCTCGCGCTCGCGCTGCTCGGCATGATGGTGCTGCCGGTCCCGCCGCTGCTGCTCGACCTGTTCTTCACCTTCAACATCGCGCTGTCGCTGATCGTGCTGCTCATGGCCGTCTACACGCGGCGGCCGCTCGACTTCAGCATTTTTCCGAGCGTGCTGCTGATCGCGACCCTGCTCCGGCTCGCGCTCAACGTCGCCTCGACGCGGGTCGTGCTGCTCAACGGCCACAGCGGCACCGACGCGGCGGGCCACGTTATCGAATCCTTCGGCGAGTTTGTCATGGGCGGCAACTTTGCCGTCGGCCTCGCGGTGTTCGCGATTCTCGTGATCATCAATTTCGTCGTCGTCACCAAGGGCGCGGGCCGTGTCTCCGAGGTGAGCGCACGCTTCACCCTCGACGCAATGCCCGGCAAGCAGATGGCGATCGACGCCGATCTCAACGCCGGCTTGCTGACCGCCGAGGAGGCCAAGCGCCGCCGCGCCGAGGTCTCCGAGGAAGCCGACTTCTATGGCTCGATGGACGGCGCAAGCAAGTTCGTCCGCGGCGACGCGGTGGCCGGAATCCTCGTCGTCTTCATCAACATCATCGGCGGGCTCGCGATCGGCATGGGGATGCATGGCCTCACGCTCGCGAATGCAGCGAACAACTATCTGCTGCTGACGATCGGCGACGGCCTCGTCGCGCAGATCCCGGCCCTCGTGCTGTCCTCGGCGACGGCGATCATCGTCACGCGCGTCTCAGCCGCACGCGATATGGGCGAGCAGGTCATCGCGCAACTGCTCAGCAATCCTCGCGTCTTCTTCACCGTCGCCGGCATCATTGCCGCTTGCGGCCTCGTGCCCGGCATGCCGAGCGTCGTCTTTCTGTTGATCAGCGCGGCGCTCGCGGTGCTCGGCTGGCTGCTCAGAAACCGCGCCCGCGCCGCCGCAGTGGTGCAGCGCGAGCCCGAGCCGCCCGCCGCACGCGACGAGGAACGCGACCTTTCCTGGGACGACGTCCCGCCCGTGGACCTGATCTGTCTCGAGCTCGGCTATCGGCTGATCCCGCTCGTCGACCAGGCGCAAGGCGGACGCCTGCTTCCGCGCATCAAAGGTATTCGAAAAAAGCTCTCGCAAGAGCTCGGCTTCCTGTTTCAGCCGGTGCACATCAAGGACAACCTCGAGCTCGCGCCTTCGGCCTACCGCATCAACTTGCTCGGCGTCGTCGTCGGCGAAGGCGAAGTGCTGACCGAAAAGAGCCTCGCGATCAATCCGGGGCGCGTCTACGGGAAGATCGACGGCCAACCGACACGCGACCCGGCCTACGGCCTCGAGGCCGTCTGGATCGAGCCGGCGGCACAGGAGAAGGCGCAGTCGCAGGGCTACACCGTCGTCGATCCGGCAACTGTCGTTGCAACGCACATGAGCCGCGTGCTCAAGGAGCATGCGCACGAGCTGCTCGGCCACGAGGAAGCCCAGCAGCTCTTGAATACGCTCGCGAAGTCGCACCCGAAGCTCGTCGAGAATTTGATTCCGAACACGCTCGATCTCGGCAGCGTGCTCAAGGTGCTGCGCAACCTGCTCGCCGAGCAGGTCCCGGTGCGCGACATGCGCACGATTGCGGGAGCGCTCGCGCAGACCGCCGGCAAATCGAAAGATCCCGAGCACCTCACGGCCGCGGCGCGGCTCGCACTCGGCCGCTCGATCGTCCAACAAATTGTTGGCACGACGGACGAGCTGCCGCTCATCGCCCTCGATCCCTCGCTCGAGCAACTGCTCCACAAGGCCGTGCGCCAAGACGGCGCGGCGACGATCGAGCCCGATCTCGCTGCGCGTCTCATGCAGTCCATTCGCGAGATCGTGAGTCGTCAGGAGCGCGAGGGTGTGCCCTCGGTGCTCGTCGTCTCACCGGAAATTCGCTCGTGGATCTCGGGCTGGCTCAGGGCATCCGTCGCAGGCCTGACGGTGCTCGCCTACACGGAGATTCCGGACAAGCGCTCGGTGCGCGTAGTTTCGACGATCGGCCCGGCAAGCCTGCCGAGCCCGCAACAGCGTGGCAATAGCGGCGCTGCCGCCCAAGGAGACGGAAGGACATGAACATCAAGCGATACATCGCACCCGACATGCGGCGGGCGATCAACATGGTGCGAACGGAGCACGGACCCGATGCCGTGATTCTGTCGAGCGACTCGGTCGAGGGCGGCGTCGAGATCATCGCAGCCGTCGACTACGACCAAGCCCTCATCGCACGCGCGTTTGGGCAGCCCGCCAAGGCCGAAGCCAAGGCGAGCGAAGAACCGAAGAGCGCGGAAAACGCGTCGTCCTTCAGAGCCGAAGGCAAATCCGCCACGCCGACGGCCGACAAGACTTCGCCCGCGCCGGCGGTGTCTGCAAAGCCGCTGGCCGAGGCAAGCGAAGCAGCCGCTGACGCGAGCGCCGCGCCCGCTACGCCCGCACCGGCGCCGCGCCGCTCCAAGCCGGCCGCGGCCGCCATCGCTGCGAACGCGGCAGCGCCCGCCAACGGCTCGGACATCGAAACGACGCGCGAGCTACGCGCGATCCAGAAGGATCTCTTCGCGCTGAAGGGCCTCGTTCGCGAGCGCTTCGCGTGGTCGGACCTTCGCACGCTGTCGCCACAGCGCCACTGGCTCATGCGCCGCGCCGAAGCTTTCGGGCTGACGCCGGAGCTGGCCGACACGGTTGTCAACGAAGTCGAGCATCCGGAGGCCGACGACCGCGCATGGCGCGAGCTCGTCTACGCGCTCGCGCGGCGCCTCTCCGTGTTGCGCGAAGATCCGCTCGACCAGGGCGGCGTGCTCGCGCTCGTCGGGCCGACAGGCGTCGGCAAGACGACGACGATCGCGAAGCTTGCCGCACGTCATTGCTTGCTGCACGGCCGCGACTCGGTCGCATTGATCACGACGGACTGCCTGCGCATCGGCGCGCAGCGTCAGCTCGAAGCGTTCGCCGCGATCCTCGGCGCGCCCGTGCGCACGGCCGACTCGCCCGAGCGGCTGGCTCGACTGCTGGGCGAGCTGGGCTCGCGGCGGCTCGTGCTCATCGACACGGCCGGCAGCGCCGCCCACGACGGCGCGATCACCGGCGCACTCAAGTCACTCGAGATCGGCGCGAAGCTCCGGCGTTTCCTCGTGCTCGCGGCGAACATGCAGTCCGCCTGCATGCGCGACGCCGTCCGCGCATTCGGCGGGCGCGATCTCGCCGGCGTCGTGCTGACCAAGCTCGACGAAACGAGCGCGCTCGGCGCTGCGATCTCACTGCTCATCGAGGCGAAGCTACCGGCCGTCTGGCTCAGTGACGGCCAGCGCGTGCCCGAAGACCTGAAGCTGGCGCGCGCCGTGGAGCTTCTGAAGCATGCAACACGGGCCGGGACTCCGGGACAGGAGCACATCGCGCCGGCCTTCGCGGCGGCGATCGCCAAACCCAACGACGGGAGTCCGGTTCATGCGGGCGTCTGAGAGACAGGCCGTGGCCCCACGTATCGCGGCGCCATGCGGTGTGACGACGATTGCCGTCGCGAGCGGCAAGGGTGGCGTCGGCAAGACGCAGATCGCCGTCAATCTCGCAGTGGCGCTCGCGCAGCGCGGCCGCAAGACGCTGCTGCTCGACGCCGACCTCGGGCTCGCCAATGTCGACGTGCTGCTCGGCCTGCGACCCGCGGCCAACCTCGAGCACGTCATGTCGGGCGAGCGCGAGCTCGAGGATGTCGTCGTCACGGGTCCCGCCGGCCTTACGATCGTGCCCGGCGGCTCGGGCGTCTCGCGGCTCGCCAATCTCTCGCCGCTCGAGCAGAGCGGGCTCGTCAGCGCATTCTCGAGCCTGACTCTTGCCGCCGATGTCATGGTCGTCGACGTTGCGACCGGCGTCGACCGGCTCGTGCTCGGCTTCTGCGGTGCCGCGAGCGAGGTCGTCGTAGTCCTCTGCGACGAGCCGGCGTCGCTGACCGACGCCTACGCGCTCGTCAAGCTGCTCGCGCGCGAGCGCGGCATCCGGCGCTTCAGCGTGCTCTGCAACCGCGTTCGCAGCCGCCTGCACGGCCAGGCGCTGTTCACGCGCTTCCTCGCCGTCTGTGACCGGTTTCTCGCTGTGAGCCTGACGCATTTCGGCAGCGTGCCCGAGGACTCGATCTTCGGCCGGGCGGCCGAAGCCCAGCGCGCCGTGGTCGACTGTTATCCCTCGAGCCCGGCCGGCGCCGCTCTAAAGGAGCTGGCGGTTCGTGCCGATAAATTCGCTGTGCCCCGGATTCCGTCCGGCGGGCCGACCTTCTTCGTCGAGCGAATGCTCGCGGCGATGCCGGCTTCGTTTGCCGCGGAGGTCGGCTGAGATGCGGGCGGCCGACGCATATAGGCACGACGAGGCGCTCGTGCAGCAACACATGGGCCTAGTCCGGCGGATCGCCCATCACCTCATCGGGCGCCTGCCGGCGTCCGTGCAGGTCGACGATTTGATTCAGGCGGGTGCCATGGGTTTACTGGAAGCAGCGCGCCAATACGACGCGAGCCACGGGGCGAGCTTCGAGACGTATGCCGGCATCCGGATTCGCGGCGCGATGCTCGACGAAGTCCGCCGCCACAACTGGAGCCCGCGCTCGGCCCACCGGACGATGCGCGAGATCAGCGCGGCGATTCGTGCCGTCGAGATGCGGACGGGCCGCCGTGCCGACGGCCGCGAGATCGCCGCGCAAATGGGCGTCGCTCTCGACGAATACCACGCACTACTCCGCAAATCGACGGAGGCCCGCGTGCTCAATCTCGAGGATCTGTTCGGCCCCGACGTGGACGCCGGCGACACGCTGCCCGGCGCGGAGCGCGGTCCCGCGGGCGAGTACGAGGACAGCCTGCGGAACTCGGCCGTCGTCAAGGCAATCGACAATCTGCCCGAGCGCGAGCGTACCGTGCTCGCTCTCTATTACGACGAGGAGCTCAACCTGCGCGAGATCGGCGAGGTGCTAGGCGTGACCGAGTCGCGCGTTTGCCAGATCCACAGCCAAGCGCTGGTGCGCCTGCGAACGAAGCTCACCGAGTGGCAGAGCGACGGCGGCGCCTCCGAGTCGTGAGGCACTTCGGGACTTCGGGCAAAAACTGATGGATATATTGAGTCTCATTGGAGTCGTGCTCGGCGCAGTCGCCATTCTCGGCGGCAGCATCTTGAAGGGCAGCGGCCTCGCCGCTCTGGTCAACCCCGCGGCCTTCGTCATCGTCATCGTCGGCACGTTCGCTTCGGTGCTGTTGCAGTTCCGGATCAAGGCGTTCTTCCACGGGATGTCGATCGCGCGCTGGGTATTCCTGCCGCCGACCGCGGACGGCGAGAAGGTCGTCGCGGACATCGTCGGCTGGAGCCAGATCGCACGCAAAGACGGTCTGCTCGGCCTCGAATCGATCGCCGAGCAGCAGTCGGACCAGTTCATCCGCAAGGGGCTGCAGCTGCTCGCGGACGGGGCCGAGCCGGAGTCGATCCGTCACATCATGGACGTCGAGATCGCGAGCCGCGAGCAGTTCGATCAGCAGGGTGCCAAGGTGTTCGAGAGCCTCGGCATCTATGCGCCGACCCTCGGCATCATCGGCGCCGTGCTCGGCCTCATGGCCGTCATGCAGAAGCTCGCCGAGCCCGAGCATCTCGGTAGCGGCATCGCGACGGCCTTCGTCGCCACTGTGTACGGCATCGCCTCCGCCAACATGATCTTCCTGCCGATCAGCAATAAGCTGAAGGCCGTCATTCAGACGACAGTCACGCAACGCGAGATGATCATCGACGGGCTCGTCAGCATCGCGCGCGGCGACAATCCGCGCAGCATCGAGACGAAGCTGCGCGGTTATCTCGTCTAGAGAGTCGGGTCCATGGCCAGGCACAAGAAGCACGAGGACCACGTCAACCACGAGGCCTGGGCCATCCCGTACGGCGACCTGATCACGCTGCTGCTCGCCTTCTTCGTCGTCATGTACGCGTTGTCGTCGGTCAACGAAGGCAAGTACCGCGTCCTGTCCGACTCGCTCGTCGCAGCCTTCCGCGCACCGCCGAAGTCGCTCGAGCCCGTGCAGATCGGCGAGCCGAACCGGTCGCAGGGCTCGGCCGACGTCAAGCTCACGCGCACTCTCGTGCCGCTCGAGATCGACAACGTAGTGCAGCTCGACAACCAGACGGTCGAGCGCAGCCGCGAGTGGGAGGCGATGCGCGCCATGGGCATGTTGCCCGAGGAGATCGACGAGACGATGGCCGGCATTCGCGAGCTGACCGAGCTCATCGGCAAGGAGCTCGAGGAGCTCGTGGCCGCCGACGACGTCAGACTGCGCGCGTCGAACTTCTGGCTCGAAATCGAGATCAACAGCGCCGTGCTGTTTCCGACGGGGAGCTCCCATCTAACTGAAATGGCGAAGCCGATCGTCGCGCGGCTCGGGCAGATCCTGGCGCCCACGAACTCCCGAATCCAGGTCGAAGGGCATACCGATAACGTGCCGATCGTAACTCCGGAGTTTCCGTCGAACTGGGAGCTCTCCGCGGGGCGCGCAGCAACCGTCGTGCGGCTTTTCGCCGCCGCCGGCGTGGATCCGCACCGAATGGCGGCGCTCGGCTTCGGCGAGTACCAACCTGCGACCGGCAACGACACGCTCGAAGGGCGCGCGGCGAACCGGCGCGTCGTGGTCGTCGTCACCGCGGATACGGGCGCCCACGGCAGGCAAAGCGGGGCGCCGTCCGGCGGCCTCGGCGGCGGCTCAGCAGTCGCGGCCGACAACGCAGCGGCCGCTGACTGACGGCGCCGCGCCAATTATCATGGCCAGCAGTCACCGGGACGGGACCAGAAGATGAACCTCAGCATCGATTCGACCGAGCTCATCTATCTCGTGCTCGGGCCCGGCGTTCTCGTCCTCATCACGCTGCTGCTGCGGCACGACCTGCGGCTCAAGGCGCAGTGCGAGAATCTGAAAATGCGCCTCGCCGACAACGAGGACCGCCTGGCGCAGCTGCACAAGACCGTGAGCGACGACAGCCGCGCGCGCGAGCTCGAAAGCCAAGTCGCGCTGCTCACGCAGCAGCACGAGCAGCTGATGCGGCGCGATTCGGAAGCGGGCCCCTACTTCCGCGCGGTGCGCTTCGCCGAGAACGGCGCCGGCATCGACGCACTAATCGAGCAGACCGGAGTGACGCGCACCGAAGCCGAGCTCATCGTCTCGCTGCACGGCAAGAGTCGCGCCGCGGCCACCGGCTCAGCCGAGGCCGAGCCCCAGCCCCTGCTGTAATGCCTCGCGCTCGGCCACGATCTTTTGGATATTGACCTGGCTTAGCCCGAGAAGCTGAAAGTCCAAGCGCTGGGCGAGCGCGCCCGTCTCCTCCGGGGAAGGCGCGACGTCGAACGGCGCGAGCGCGATCGCCACGGTGAGGACGGGCACCATGGGGTGCCGCTCGGGATCGGTATCGACCTCGTCCTGAAGCTCGACGGCGAGCGCCGTCTCCGACGGCAAGTGCCAGAACTCGACGATCGCCTTGGCGACACCGGAATGCCACGAGCCGAGAGTCTGCGCGATCGCCTCGGGCGATGCGAAGAGCTCGGGGTAGATCGGCGCTCGGCTCAGCAAATAGATGCGGCCGATGTTGTGGATCAGCCCCACGACGAGGGCCTCGTCGGGCTTCACGCGGCGGCTGCGCTGGCCTACAAGATACGCAGTCGCGGCCGTCCGGGTGGTCCGCGCCCATTCCGGCGCGAGCAGGTGCTCGACATCCTTGAAGTTCTTGCTGTCGCGCAGCTGCTTCAGCGCAAACGTCGTTGCAGCCGTCTGCACCATGCCGGCGCCGATGCGCGAGACTGCGACCTTGAGGTCCGTCGTCTCCTGGCCCGCGCGGCGGAAAGCGACCGAGTTCGCCATCGTCAGAATCGAGCCGACGAGGGCCGGCTCACCCGTGATTATCCGGGCCAGCTCGTCGATCGTGAAGTCGGGCTTCGACAGCGCATTACGGAGGCGGACTACGGATTCGGGCAGCGACGGCAGGTGCAGCTCACCCTTGGTGAGCTCCCTCGCGAGGCCGCTGACGAGTGCAAATCCCTGTGGTGCTGTCTGTGTCATTGGTGGTGTCTCGAGCAAAGTAAGGTCACTGCGACGCTCCGCCCGCGCGCGGGATCGGCTGGGTCTGTGTCTTCGTGAGCGTGCGCGCGCTGACGCGATCGACCCAGGCGCGTGCCGCGATGCTGAAGGGGCTTCCCGCGTAGTCGAACTCGAGCATGTCGGCGTT
>Ga0315912_10006614_pt1 | contig 10342 bp, 4 predicted proteins | sample VfabasoilMG_FD_204469 | JGI IMG/M metagenome (GOLD analysis project Ga0315912, IMG submission 204469) | Garden soil microbial communities collected in Santa Monica, California, United States - V. faba soil | ecosystem: Environmental > Terrestrial > Soil > Garden | place: USA: California... | reverse complement strand
CCGAATCAACTGGGATGCAAGACAGCCGCGTACGTACCCATTCTCCAAGAAGGCAAGTTACGCGGTCTTGTCTTAATTGGGGCTCGTGAGGGGCAGGTCATTAACGACGATGTAATCAAAGCCTTTGAGCGCACGATTCGCCTGACCGCAAACTCCATCATAAAGTCAACGCCTGCAGTCGACTCTCAAGACTCCCGCCGCGCGCTGGAGATGCGGGCATTAAATATCCTTGCATCGAACGCCACTACGGTAAACCATCTCGACGCGTTCTACGCGTCAATCCATGAGCAGGTCAAACTTGTTGTGGGCGACTATGGTTTTGTCGTGGCGCTCCACGACCCCAAAACAAATTCCATCAACATTCCATATATATACGAAGACGGCAGATTCTCCTCGGTAGATTCCTTCCCTTTGGGTGAAGGACTGACTTCCATATTAATCCGCACACGTGAGCCCCTTATGCTGGTAGAGAATACGGTGAATCGCGCGTCTGCCATGGGGGCAAGAATCACAGGCAGACCTGCAAAATCCTGGCTGGGCGTTCCATTACTGGCACAAAGCGAAGCCATTGGCGCCATCATTATTCAAGATATTGAAAACGAACACAGTTTCGATGAAGATGATTTGAATTTTATGATATCGGTTGCCAATCAGGTCTCAGGAACGATTAACAACGCCCGCATTCTCGAAGAAAGCAGACAAACTGCCTTACAGTTTGAGACCGCCGCAGAAATTGCCCGGGACATCAGCAGTTCTCTTGACCTTGACGAGCTATTAAAGAAAGCAGTGGAGCTCATCCGCTCCCGCTTTGATTTTTATCACGCCAGTGTTTTCCTCAAGGACCTTCCTGGTGAATTTGTGGTCATCCGCGAGGCAACGGGCGAAGCAGGCGCACAAATGAAACGCGCCGGGCACAGACTCGGCGTCGGGTCAAAGTCCGTTGTTGGCTTTGTAGCCGGGAACGGGGAACAACTGATCGTTAACGATACAACTCGAGACGCGACTTATTATGCAAATCCGTTATTACCAGACACCCGTGCAGAAGCGGCAATTCCACTAAAAATCGGCGATCGCATCGTTGGCGTGCTGGATGTGCAAAGTAAACAGGCGTATGCGTTTGCCGAGGAAAGTCTGCGTACACTTCAAATTCTCGCAGATCAGCTCGCCATTGCTGTGGTTAACTCTGAATTGTTCGCCGAAACACAGGAACATCTGGCTCAGCATCGTCTACTCCATCACATTACAACAACCGCCGCCTCCGGCACAACACTGGACGAAGCTTTACAGTCCGCCGTAAATGGTTTACAGGTTACGCTGGGCGGAGATCGCGTTGCCATTCTACTGGCAGACCGTGAAAAGAAATTACTTGAGGTCAAGGCTGGAATTGGACACACAGAAGAAATCCTGAGTTTACGCATACCCATTGGCAGTGGCATTACAGGATGGGCGGCGGCGCACCGCAGGACACTCCGAGTGGGGAATGTTCAAGAAGATCCACGGTATATAGAAGGAAGTACTGGTACACGCTCTGAAATGGCCATTCCTCTGATCTACCGCAGTGAATTATTGGGAGTCCTCAATGTTGAAAGCGAATTACTCAACGCGTACACAGAAAGCGACGAGGAATTACTGGGCACCCTGGGTGGAAGCCTGGCGGCAATCATTGCAAACGCCCGCTTACTCGAACAAATTCGTACACAAGCTGAGAATGAACGTGTTCTATTCGAAATCACGGACAAAATTCGCCGCACAACCGACATGCAAACCATTCTGGCAACCGCTGTCAGTGAACTAACACGCGCCACCGGAGCCAGCAGAGCCTGGATCAAAGTTGGACTGGACAAAACGACCAACATACCAGAAAAGGTAAACGATGATCAACAAACTTAACCAGGCACTAAAAAACACCGGGGGGTGGCAGTTGATTATCAATGTTGCACTTGCTCAATTTGTAGCCATGCTGGGAACCATCCCAGGCATTGTCTTTATAAGTTTAACGGTCAGCCTCAATGAAGACATGAAACAGACGCTTTCAGGTCTTTTACCCAATCTGCTACTCTTAAGCTTTTTCATTCTTTTGGGTGTCAGTTGGTATATCACCAGAACAGCCCGTAAACGACTTACCGAAATATCTGATGGCACATTACAACCCAACCCTGAAGAGGAATTGGTTGCCTGGAAAGAAGTCACGAGTTTTACAACCATCTACGGCATCAGCGCGTTGCTCGTTCTCTTACTGGCAAATGTATTACCTGCCTTCATGATCGTCCAGGCACAAAGCGAAGCGATTTCGTCCGCCTTTCAATCGAATTCAATATCCTCACCCGCACCCGCCTTTATACTCCTGGGTGGACTGGCGGCCGCGATAGGGTATGTCATCATGGCGCTTTTCGTCATCGAGCGATTCATGCTTCCCTCCAGGTTGGCGTTGCTTCCAAAAGACTTCGATGGCCAAATTCAAGGACGTTCTGGAATTCTACTAGGAACAAAGTTTCAGGCGCTGACGGTCGGGCTTATCTTTATTACAGTCATACTCACAACGCCAATTGGTTACCAACAGGCTGTCCGAATCATTTACGCTGAAGTCAGTTCCATTGAAGTGTTCAGGGACCTGCAAAATCAAACCATCATTCTTGGTATCCTGATTGTACTGCTGGGTTCCGCCTTCTCCTACTACGCTGGACGCGCCACGTCTGACCCAATCAAAGAATTAATTGGCCTTCTGCAAAGGATTGAGCAGGGCGAAATGTCCCAACGCGTGCCGGTCACATCAACAGATGAACTCGCCACTGTTGCAATTTACTTTAATCGCATGCTCTCTCGTATCGAGGAATTACAATTATCACTGGAATCCCAGGTAGCGGAACGAACAAAACAAATTTCTGCAAGCAATGAAGTTGGGCGCGTGGCTTCGTCCATCCTTGATCCGGAAGAATTGTTGGCAAAAGTGATCAACCTGTTCTCAGAACGCTTCAACTATTACTATGCGGCAATCTACCTTTTAGATCCGAGTGAGAAATGGGCGGAATTGAAAGAAGCAACGGGAGACGCTGGGAAAATCCTGAAACAAAACCATCATCGTCTGGAAGTAACGGGTAAAAGCATGGTCGCGGCATGCATTCGTGAAAGAGGACCTCGCATTGCCCATAATACAACGGAAGAAAAAAACCGTTTCGAAAATCCACTTCTTCCATATACCCGTTCGGAAGTCGCTTTACCGCTCATTATTGGCGAACGCGTGATTGGCGCGCTTGATGTTCAATCAACAAAAACAGCGGATTTTAGGCTGGAAGCCATAGAAACCCTGCAAAATATGGCGGGACAGGTTACCATCTCACTGGAAAACGCCCGCCTATTCCAGGAGGCTCAGCAACGAATTGCAGAGATGCGCGTCATTCAACAGCAATATCTCCGTGAAGGCTGGGGAAGTGGGCTTGCACTTCGAAGGGAGGATCTCGAATATGGTATTGGCGATGAAGCGCACCCAGATTCACAAAAACTTGAGGTTTCCATCAACCTTCGCGACCAATCTCTCGGGCAAATTATTCTCGAGCGGGACGATGAATGGACGCCGGAACAGCAAAATCTTGTAGATGCAGTTGTTGCACAAGCGGCGATCGCACTGGAAAACGCCCGTCTGGTTTCAGAAAGCCGCGAAATCGCATTGCGCGAACGAATGCTCGCTGAGATCAACTCAAAAATATGGGCATCATCATCAATAGAAACCGTACTGCAAACCGTTGTAAAAGAGTTGGGACGTCGTCTGGATGCATCAAGAGCCACCATTAAACTAGGCATGGATGGTGATCAATGATCCAGGGCAAACCTCTCCAATCTTCATCCTTCGAATATAACCAATGGCGCTCCCGGTTTATCAATATCGTATTAAGGGTTTCCTGTGCTTTGGGATTCGGCGTCTTTTTAATTAGCGGCATAACATCTTCCGCCACGCCGATCGAATTAACCATTTTTACAGCAACCTATCTCACTCTTTTATTCGTCACATTTTCATCCCTGCGCTTTGCAATAAAAGCCGGGACCTTTGTAATAGCCGGCTACCTCATTGGCTTATACACACTTATACAATTCGGTCCCTGGTCTGACACATTGGGGTTCTTTATAACAAGCATTGTTTTTGCGTCAATATTATTCGACCAAAGAATAGACAGGCGGATCTTTTTTCTCAATCTAATTACAATGATCGCTGTCGGCATCATGGATGTTCTGGGCGTCTTAACAATTACTCCCAACCAACTTCCACCTGCAGGATTGGGCGATTGGGCAATTTATTGTGGAAAATATATTGCACTGGCAGTTCCCCTGATGTGGGCTATAACCCTTTTAAAGCAGGACTTTGGGTCATTGGCAGAAAAATTCTCATTAACCATCAATTCCCTTTCCAAGGAACAAGTTGATCTGAAACAACGGGTGGAAGAACGCAGTTCCAGTCTGATCAAAAAGACTGAACAGCTCAAAGCCACTTCCTATATTGCACGGCAGACAGCGGAAGTGGAAAATATTTCTTTACTGCTTGAAACGGTGGTAAACCTGGTAACAGATCAGTTCGGCTATTATCATACCGGTATCTTTCTCGTCAACGAAACGGGGGAACACGCAGTACTACAGGCGGCTTCATCTGAAGGCGGAAAGCAAATGATCAAAAAAGGTCATTCTCTCCCTCTTAGTGGAGAAAACATAATCGGATACGTCATCACGCATAAAGTCCCTCGGATCGCTCTTAACAGTGGAGCTGATGCCGTCCGATTCGACAACCCCGACCTCCCAGACACCCGCTCCGAAATTGCATTGCCACTGATCATTCGTAACCGAACGATTGGCGTCCTGGATATTCAATCCGAACAGCCGGAGGCTTTTACCCTGGAAGACATCGATGTACTTCAAACATTGTCAGATCAAATAACAATGTCTATCGAGAATACACGCCTGCTCGATGAAACCCAGGCAACCCTTAAACAACTTGAAACGGTGACAGCTGTTCAGACACACGAAGCATGGAGACAAAGAACACAAAAACAGTCGCTCGCCTTCACCTACACCCCATTGGGATTACGGGCAGAGCCTTTCCCGGAAGAGGATGAGAATGCCTTAACTGTTCCTATTTCTCTTCGAGGACAAAAAATAGGAGCCATATCCATCCTCCGCAAGGACAACGAATCCTGGAACCGGGTGGATCGGGAGCTTATCAATGAAGTTATTTATCAGGCCAGCCTTGCCATTGAAAATATACGCCTTCTTGAAAACACATCACAGCGTGCCCAACAGGAAAGGACTGTGAGCGAACTAGCCGCACGCTTCAGCCAATCATTGGATATCGACGGACTGCTCCAAACAGCCGCTCGCGAACTGGGCCAGGTACCCGAGGTCTCTGAAGTCTCCATATTTATCGGACAGATACCAGAACAAGCGCTTCAAAGAAGACGCCCAAAACGCGCAACAGGTTAATTTCAATGACAAACAACCCTGTAAAACAGACACCACAAGGCAACATAAAAAACGTTGACGAATACCTGGCTGAAACATTTTTTGCCAGCGGAAGATACAACACGCTATTTCTTGCCGTGGTGGGTATTGGTTTTTTTGTCATTTACTTATTAACAGTGTACGGGGTGCTGGGAGAATCTACACCCGCCCTCCTGTACATCAGCGGCGCTGTGCTCTTCATGGCTGGGGCGCATTTTGCGACACTCACATTGGCGCGCCGCAAGAGAGGCATAACTGCCCGCCTTCTAAGTTCACTGTCCTACATCATCTTTGCAATTCTTGTCACCGCCTTCTGGGAAGGATTCGTATATGTTGCCATAGTCCTGATTTTGGTACAGCTATTCACGTCCATTCGCGCCGGCATGCCCGATCCACATAGGCGCTATTTATATGTTTTGGGCATCGCAGGCATAATTGGAGCGCTCCTGGCAAACGCCAACCCTCCCATAGAGCGCTTACAGATCAATACAACTGCTTCGGTCGCCACATTAGCATTCCTGGGCGCCACAGGGCTTTTGCTTATAACCGTTGTGGTCGTTTCACAAAGTAAGAACTACCGAAACCTGCGCAATCAATTACTGACCTCGTTTATCATCATTGTAACAGTGCCAACATTGATGGCGACATTTTTATCCACGATTGGGGCATATATTAGCAATCAATCCCAGTCCTTCAATACACTCGAGACTGTTTCCAATTTAAAGGTGGCACAGGCTGAGGATATTATCAGCGGGTTTAGAAGCGACGCATCAGCCATTCAATTGGATACAACCTTCAAAAGAAACGCCCTCAATGTTCTGGCTCCAGATAATGTTCATATCACACTTACAGCGATAACGAGTAGTCGTTCATTCGCACGCAACCGACTGATAGACCTACAAAACACAAAAGAACATCCATATCGTGAGATCATGGTTTTGAACACTCGTGCACAAGTTGAGATCTCCACAAGTCCAGAGCGGGAAGGAACCAGTTTCCCAACAGAGGCATTTTATCGTCAGGGAAGTATCAAGTCTTTCCTGGGGTTTGCTAGTGAAGAAACATTTGGTGCTGGAAACTTTTTCGTAGCCGAACCAATTTATGACAGTGATCGAAAGATCATTCGCGGGATACTCGTTCTGCGTGCCGACGCCAGCCTCATCAGGAACCTCATGGAGGTCACACCTGGTTTTGAAGATGCAGAAACCTACCTCCTTAACAACAATTTTCAACCCCTCACAAAGACTCGTCTTCCTGTGAATATCGTAAACACAGAAGCATCGCTCAGCGCCATATTAAATAATGTACCTGAAGGCACGGGTATATACGAAAATTACGCCGGCGAAACCGTTGTTGGCAACTATCGTTGGATCGAACCCCTGGAAATGATCTTTATCGCTGAAATTCCTCTTTCTGTTGTTATTAACAACACACTAGGCTCCACTGTAGGGAGTGCGGCATTGGCTCTATTTGCAATCATTATCGCTATTGCCGCAGTCGCCATATCCGCCGATTCTATATCCACGCCAATCAGCTCCCTTGCAGAAACCGCAAAGAGATTTGCATCCGGAGAACTTGGCGCCCGAGCAACCGTGGAACTTAAAGATGAAATAGGCGATCTTGGGCGGGCATACAACCAGATGGCGGAGCAACTTCAGAACATCATTGGAAGATTGGAGCAACGCGTCAGTGACCGAACCAGTGAACTCGAAAGCCAATCCAATCGCCTGCGAGTTGCGGCAGAAATCGCTCGTGACGCAACGACTTCCCGTAATCTTTCTGAGTTGCTTGAGCAAACAGGTCTTCTGATTCAAGAACGATTTGGCTTCTACCATACAGGTATTTTTCTGCTAGACCATGACAGGGAATATGCCATGCTAACATCCTCCCCCACCGATGCGGGTAAACAAATGATCGCCAACAAGCATAAACTGCGCGTGGGCGAGGTCGGCATCGTGGGCAGGGTTGCCGCAACCGGAGAATCGCGCGTCACCCTGGACACGGAATTGGACGCATTGCATTTCAACAATCCATTGCTTCCGTTTACCCGCTCAGAAATGGCATTACCCCTTAAAGTACAAAACAACCTCATTGGGGTTTTGGATGTTCAAAGCACAGAACCCAACGCATTTCACAATGAAGACATAGCTATTATGCAACTATTGTCAGATCAATTGGCGGCAGCCATCGAACGCGCAAGATTGCTGGAACAAGTTGAAAAGAACCTGAGCGATCTGGAACAAGCCTATGGAAGATTTACACGGGAAGGATGGAGAGCGCTCGACCAAAGCGGCTTGTTAACCAATGCCGGTTATCATTTTGATAACGTCCGCATCCAGCCAATCCATGAACCACCCACACTTGGCAATGAAGCAATACAAGTTGGGAATACGGTCATAAGCCGCAATGGCAAAATGGCAAAGGATGAATACACGGTAGCCATTCCCATCAAGTTACGCGGACAGGCAATCGGAGCAGTCACGGCAAAATTAAGAGAAGGCTACTCGCAGAATACCATTACAACCATGGAACTGGCAATCGAACGCCTGGCGGCGTCGCTTGAAAGTGCGCGCCTGTATGAAGAGGCGCGGCTAAGGGCTGACCACGAACAATCCATCTCCCAAGTAGCTACTGCCATCAGTGCATCGACAGACTATGAGGAAATTCTTCGGACCACGGTGAGGGAAATTGGGAGCATATTAAATGGTACAGATGTCGCCATTCAAATCCTAGGAGATTCCGATGGACAGGAATCAGGCAGAGAGACGACATGAATATATTGAACGCCATCATGCAATTCTTTCTGACGCCCACCAATATAGCCGACCCGGAAAGAAAAGAGGACACTAAAACAACACACAGTGTCAGTGTTGTCATGCTCGTACTCGGATTAATTTCCATACCGTTTGTATTTCTGCTCACATCTCCGATCAGGGAATATGTTTTAGCCGGAAACGGGGTCGTTATATGTATCTGGCTTTACACAATTTATCTGGTCAAACGCGGACACCACAATACTGCAAAAATCATCATTCTTGTTGTGAACACCGTCAACCTTATCAGCATTACTTATGTAACAGGCGGTCTGACTACCGCAACCATTTTCATATCACTGTTCCTGTTAGCCATGGCAAATCTGTTGTTTCCAATAAGAGGCGCCATTATATATGGATTGATTTTGTTTGGGCTTGTGTTGATCATATATGTTCTAAATCAAGTGAATATGGTTCCCGCGTCAACGGTCGCCATAAGCACCAATTCCATATTCTGGACATTCACATTTACCTTGATCGCAATCTCAAGTATTTTAGCGATTGCCTCTGCAAACTATCAGAGCAATCTTCAGTCTATTCGCAAAAACGAAAACGAACTTCGTGAAAGAAATTTCGAGCTCGACAGTTTAAAAAACTCCCTCGAAATGCAGATCTCAGAACGCACCAATGCACTGGAGGAACGCGCCAGACAGTTGCAGGCAGTTTCGACCGTGGCACAATCCATTGCATCCATTCAGGATCTCGACAAGCTATTGCCGGGAATTACCACATTGCTCAGCAGACAATTTGGTTTTTACCATGTTGGCATCTTCCTGCTTGATAAACAAGGTGAATATGCGGTCTTACGTGCCGCAAATAGCGAGGGCGGAATACACATGCTCGCCCGTAACCATAAACTTCTACTCGACTCAAACAGTATTGTAGGATACTCAGCATCACATGGTGAAGCTCGCATCGCCCTGGACGTTGGAGCGGATGCCATATATTTCAACAACCCTGATCTCCCAGACACACGCTCCGAAATGGCTCTTCCCCTCCGCGCAGGCGGACGCGTCATTGGCGTCCTGGATGTTCAAAGCAAGGATTCCAATGCGTTTACAAAAGAAGACCTCGATACGCTTTCCACACTTGCAAACCAGGTGACAATCGCCATAGAAAATGCCCGTCTCCTCAAAGAAACAGGAGACGCACTGGCTGAAGCCCAAAAGACGTTCGAAAGATATATAAAGCAGGATTGGCAAAACTTTGCCCAACTGGCAAAACACAAAGGTTATGTTTTCGATGGAAAACAGGTAACACCATTGGATAACGAAACGTGGCAGGAAAAAACCAGGGTTGTCCCCCAAACAGGAAGTCTATCCTTAAAAAGAACATCATCTACTCTTGCTGTGCCCATTAAACTTCGCGGACAAACCATTGGTATTCTGGATGTACGCACCAAACAAGGACAACGTGAATGGTCAAAAGATGAAATCACCCTGCTCGAAGCGGCGGCAGAGCGCGCCGCGCTTGCCCTGGAAAATGCGAGGCTGGTGGAAAACGCACAACGGCGTGCGGCGCGCGAACGTACTATCGGCGATATATCCACAAAGATTGGCGCGGTCAGCAACATGGACTCTATATTGCAAACGGCAGTGGAAGAGCTGGGACGCAGAATTGGCGGCATAACCGATGTAAGCATTGAAATTGATACTACTGACAACCAGGTAGCCTAATATGCAGAATTTTCTAAAATCACTTATAACCCCTCCCGTATTCCCTGAAGATGAGGACAAAACCCGTTCTGCCTTTTACGGTCATCGGATCGCGCTTGGTTTCATGTTTATCATTCTGGCTTATGAAATCGTCGGTAAAATTCCTTCCGGGAAATTTTCATTCAACGAACTGGATTTTATATTAATAGGATTGTTCGTTATTCTTTTCGTCTGCCAAAAACTAATAGATAATGGGCGCGTTAGGCGGGCAAACACCATATTAACCTTATTGTTATGGGTTGGCGTAAATTACATTGCCTTTCTGGGGTTCGGCGTTAGAGATTCGGCTTTTATAGCCAACTTCATCGTTATCCTAGCCGCCGGTCTCCTGCG
>Ga0315912_10006613_pt1 | contig 10342 bp, 9 predicted proteins | sample VfabasoilMG_FD_204469 | JGI IMG/M metagenome (GOLD analysis project Ga0315912, IMG submission 204469) | Garden soil microbial communities collected in Santa Monica, California, United States - V. faba soil | ecosystem: Environmental > Terrestrial > Soil > Garden | place: USA: California... | reverse complement strand
CGCCGTATTGGTGGACGAGCAGGACGACCGGAACCTCGAACTGGCGCTCGTGCTCACGTCGCTGGATGCCCGGCTGCCGATCGTGGCCTCGATGTTCAACGAGAACATCTCGCCGCACATGCGATCGGCGAACCCGAACCTGCGCATCCTGAATCCCGCGCGCATCGCCGCGGAGGTGTTCGTGGGCGCGCTGGACATGCCGCTCCCGCGCGGCCTGCGCTACACGCCGCACACGCCACCGAAAGCCGGGACGGGCGGGCGCCGCGACACGCTGGTGCCCGCGCTGGCGGCGGGCTTCGCCGTGGTCCTGTTCGCCGCGACCGCGTACTTCCGGTACGCCGAGCACCTGTCGTGGCTCGATGCCTTCTACTTCGTGGTCGTCACCACGGCCACCGTGGGCTACGGCGACATCTCATTGGTCGAATCAAGTGCCATGAGCAAGCTGGTCGCCATCGGGCTGATCCTCTCCTCGACCGTCTTCCTCTGGATGATCTTCTCGCTGACCGTGGACCAGATCATCAAGCAGCGCGTGCAGATGGCGCTGGGCCGCCGGAAGCACAAGCAGCGCGGCCACGTCATCCTGTGCGGCGTCGGACGCCTGGGCTTCCTGGTCGGCGAGCGACTGCTCCAGCGCGGCGAGCGCGTGCTGGTGGTGGACACGAAGGAGACGTCGGACGCGACCGAGCACCTGCGCTCTATGGGCGCGGACATCTACGTCGGCGATGCGCGCTCGCCACGCGTGCTCGAGGACGCAGGCGTGAAGCAGGCCAAGGCGCTCTACTCGCTGGTCGCGAACGACTTCGTGAACCTGGAGATCGGCTTGAACGCCCGGTCGTTCGCCCCGAGCCTGCGGCTGGTCCTGCGCATCTTCGACGAGGCGATGGCGATGCGGATCAAGGACCAGCTCGACATCCACCTGAGTTTCAGCATGTCGGCGATCGCCGACGAGCACTTCCTCGAGCCAGCCGAGCGCGTGCCCGTCGCTGGGGAGTTGTCGCCCTCGGCCTGAGGCGGCTCAGTCGCCGCCGCTGCCGCAGCTGCCGCAGCCCGACGAACAGCTGGAGCCCCCGCCGTCGGAGCCACCGCCCGAGCCGCCGTCGGACGAACCGCCGCCGTCTCCTCCCGACCCGCTCGTGGAGTCGGCGCCTGCATGCCCATCCGAGCCATGGCCGCCCCACTCGCCGCCGCCCCCGCCGCCCCCGGAATCCCCGCCGCTGAACTCCGGCATCGAGGCGTGGGAGCTGGCGCCACCCGAACCTTCGAACTGGGCGTAGAGCGGTGTGTCGTCGCTGGTCGCCAGCATCGCGGATTGGTCACAGCTCGTCTTTCGCGGCTTCGCCTTGCGCTTATCGGGAAGCGCGGCGCACTTGGGCGTTCCCCAGAACGCCGCGGGCGGCTCGACGTTGAACTCCTGGCGGTACAGGTCCAGCGTCGCGTCGTATTGGGCTTTGAACCGCGCCGTCTGTTCGTCCACCGGGATCAGTTCGGGATGATGATCGAACTCGCGCCCGAGGACCTCGTCACAGAACTCGCGATAGCCGCGGCTGAACAACAGGTGCTCGTGCCAGACCTGGTCGATCACGCGAGGCGGCGTGACGACGAACTCCGCGACCGCACCCAGGTAGAGGTACTTCTTGTACTCGCCGATCGCCCGCATCGCGAACGGCCGACTCCAGTGGAGCTTCCGCGCGAGCTTGTCCGCGAAGGCCTGCGTGGACGCATCGGAGCCCTCGAATGCCGCGCGCAGTGAATCCATGAGGTGGGGCGGCACGAGATGATCGAAGTGATAGTTCCGCAGGCGCAGCCACAGCTCCTTCTTGGAGCCGATCCGGGTGGATGCCGCATGGCCCATCGAGACGCTCTCCTTTCGCGGCGGTCCGCCGCTCAGTGCAGCGTGAACTTCACCGGAATCAGCACCCACACGCCGATCGGCCGGCCGCCTTCCATCGCCGGCTGGAATCGCCATTGCCAGATCGCGTCGAGCGCGGCGTCGCGCAGCACCGGCGCGCCTGTTCTCACGATCGCGTCGTGCACCCAGCCGTCGGCGCCGATCAGGGCCTGCACGTAGACGGTGCCCTGGGTCTTCGTGCGAATGGCCTCCTGAGGGTAGACCGGCGCTGCGTCATGTTCGATCACGGTCGGCAACTGCGGGACCCACACGTAGTCGGGGCGCATCGCACCCGCGGTGGTGTCGAACACCGCGCCGCGGCCGCGGAGCGGCGCGGGCGCGGGGCGTGGCGCGCGGAACGCGGGGTCGTCCTCGAAGAACGCACTCAACGCGGTCCACAGCGTGTCCGCGTGCTCGCCCATGGGAATCAACCCGAGCGGCAGCTCGGAGTCGAACAGCACGATCGCGGCGATGTCGAATCGCACCAGGGCGAACGTGGGGCGATCCCCGCCCGAGAAGCGGACGAGGTAGACCGGAGGCGCGCGCGTGGGCTCGCACGACAACACCGTGCCGGGGGCCAGGTAGGCCGTGTCCACGGGCTCGCCGAGCAGCAGCGTCGCCAGCCGGCGCGCCTGCTCGGGTGTGGCGGTGCGGCGGCCATAGTCGCGCAGTGCCAGTCGCCGGCCCGCCTTGCCGCGAAACGCCCATGGGCTCTCGAGGTTGCCGCAGGCTCGGGACAGTTCGCCGCCCGTGACCGCCGTGAGCCGGGCGCGGAGCTCATCCGGCAGGTAGCCCGAGGGGATCTGCGCGGCCGGCGGAAGCGAGGTGATCAGGGGTGTGGGCGCCTTGGCAGGTGGCGGCGGCGGCTGCGGCACGTCCCCGGGCGGAGTCCGCGGCTGGGCGAAGGCGGTCGCCGTCGTGAGCGAGAGGAGCGCCGCCCACGGCACGATCGCCAGTACGAGCCTGAGCCGCGCGCTTCGCATGGAGCCCTCGCGTACACATCCACCGGTACGCACACCATTCTACGGCGAGGGCAACGCGGCTACAACGCCCGCTTCCCGAACCCGCGCATGCCGAGTACCAGCGCGACCACCACGTAGCCCACCGCCCACCACACCATGGCCATGCTCGGCAGTGACGGAGCCGAGAACGGGCTCACGACCAACTCGCGCATGATGCTCGGCTGCATGTAGTACGACGCGCGGTGCCACAGGGATTCGGAGGGCATGATCAGGCTCGCCACCGTCCCCACGTTCTGGGCCGACTTGTTGCCGGCGATCGTGCCGATCTGTTCCACCCAGCCGCCGATGAACGCCAGGCCATAGAGCCCGAATGCGAACACGCCGGTCGTGACCGTGGTCAGGTGTGCTCCCGCGGCGATGGTCACGGAGACCAGCACGATCGCCTCGAACGCCATGAGCGGCAGCCCCGTCACCAGTCCGGGCGGAACGAAGCCGCCCATCGTGCGCGCTACCAACAACACTCCGCCCGCCACCACCATCAGGTAGCCCACGACGACGATGCAGTACGCGAACCACTTGCCGAGCACGATCGTGGAGCGCCGCACGGGCTTGCTGGCCACGGTCTGCACCACACCCGAGGCGATCTCGCCCGCGAGCGTGTCGAGTGGCAGCAGCACGGCGGTGAGCAGGGTCAAGAAGTGCGAAGCGTAGAGCCCCGCGAGCGTGAAGAAGTTGAGCAGCAGGCGCTTCTTGAGCGCGCTCTGGGTGGCGTTCCCCTGCACGTCGGCGGCGATGAAGTGGAACCCGGTCGCATAGAGGATCAGGAACGCGAGCGCTCCGATGAGCGTGGCCACGAGGATGCGGCGGCGCGCGGCTTCGTGGAGCGTGAGGTGCACGATGGTCACGAACGCGTTCATCCCGGCCTCTGGTCTTCGCCCATGACCTCGAGGAACGTGGCCTCGAGCGATCGGCGGTGCGGGGTCATGGCGTAGAGCTTGGCGCCCTCGCGCACGAGCGCGGCGGCGAGCGCGGGCAGCGCGTCCTCGTGCGCCACGCGCACGCGAGCGAGCGGGCCGTCGCGTGACAGCAGCTCGGCATGCTCAGAGAGCAGCGCGTCGTTGGCACCCTCCACGCGCAGGTCCACCTCGAGCCCCGAGACCTGTGCGGTCATGTCGAGCTCGTGCACCACCCGGCCCTGCTTCATGAACACGACGCGGTCGCACGTGGCCTCGACCTCGCCCAGCAGGTGCGAGTTCAGGAACACGCTCGTGCCGCCGGCCTTCAGCTCGTGGATGACGTCGCGCACGAGCAGTCGCCCGAGCGGGTCCAGGCCCGACGTGGGCTCGTCCAGGAACACGATCTCGGGGTCGTTCAAGAGTGCCTGCGCCAGGCCGATGCGCTGCGTCATGCCCTTGCTGTAGCCCTTGATCGCACGCGAGGCCGCATCCTGGAGGTCCATCCGCGTGATGAGCGCGTCCGCCTTCTGCTCGAGCGCGTGGCCCGAGAGCCCGTAGAGCCGGCCGTGGAAGTGCAGGAACTCGCGTCCCGTGAGCCAGTCCTGGAAGCGGAAGTGCTCGGGCAGGAACCCCACGCGAGCGCGTGCGCGGCGGTCGCCGATGGGGCGGCCCAAGAGCGCGCCGCGGCCGGCCGTGGGCGGGATCAATCCCAGCAGCATCTTGAGCGACGTGGTCTTGCCCGCACCGTTCGGGCCCAGGAAGCCGAACACCTCGCCTCGCTTCACCGTGATGCTCAGGTCGGCCACGGCGAGTTTCTCGCCGAAGCGGCGGCGCAGGTGCTGGGTCTCGATGGCCAGGTCCGGCATGGTGGGCACCCTAGAGCCCTGCCGAGGGCGGGGCAATCGCGTCCCGACCACCGCGGGGGCCGGTCATTCGTGCGCGATCGCGGCCACGGGGGACAGCTCCGCGGCGCGCCGGGCGGGATAGGTGCCGAAGACCAGCCCCACGAACGACGACGACGTCACCGCGATCAGCACCGAGCCCCAGGACAGCACCGGCGCGATCGGCACGTGCGCCATGGCGCGGAACAGCACCGCGACGCCCCACGCGAAGACGAACCCGAGCGACAGGCCCGCGGCGGCCCCGGCGAGCGCGATCGAGACCGACTCGGCGAGGAACTGCGCGTGGATGTCGCCGCGGCGGGCGCCCACGCTCTTGCGGATGCCGATCTCGCGCGTGCGCTCGGCCACCGAGGCCAAGAGCACGTTCATGATCCCCACGCCCCCCACCAGGAGCGAGATGCTCACCAGTGTCCCGACGAACAGCTTCATGAGCAGGAACGCCTGTTCGACGCGGCGCAACTGCTCGCGCCCGACCACCACGTTCACGCGCTCCTGCCAGCGCGTGTAGCGGCGCGACAACCAGTCGCTCGCGGCCTCGCGCAGGTCGTCCACGGATTCCACGCTCGGGGCCAGCAGCTGGATCACCGGCGCGAACCGTCCGCCGGGGGGTGCGTCCAGCAGCGCGGGTGCAGCGGCGATCGGTGCGTACAGCGTGAACGACGGGCTCTCGGTGTCCTCCAGCTCGGTGGCCTCCATGACGCCGATCACCCGGCGCGCACGGTCGCGCACGTACACCTCCTGCCCCACCATCGCGAACGGGTCGCGCATCGGGGCCAGCTCGCGCGCGAGTGCGTAGTTGAGCACGACCACCGGTAGCCGGGCCTCGACCTCCATCTCGCTGAAGAACCGGCCGGCGCCCACTTCCTGCGAGCCGAACTCGAGCAGGCTGGCGTTGCCGAGCACGACGCTGGTGCGGTGCTGGCTGCCGCGATAGCGCGCGGTGGAGCTCCCCGACAGCATCATGCAGATCGCCTGCGCGCCCACGAGTTGTTCGCGCAGCGCGCGCGCGTCATCCACGGTGAACACCGGGTGGTCGTAAACGGGCACCCAGCGGCCGTCCTTGTAGATGGCGGTGCGCGGGTTCAGCGACACCACCTGCACCGACGTCTCGCGCTCGACCTGTTCGCGAGCGAACGCCATCATCCCGTCGCTCACGGCCATGGTCGTCACCAGCGCCGCACAGCCGATCATGATGCCCAGCACCGACAGCAGCGTGCGGAGCGGGTGGATGCGCAGCGCATCCACGCCCACCAGCACATTGGCCATGAGTGTCTCGGGCAGCGGCATCGGGGCCCTGGGCACGGCGGCCCGAGGGACGCGCCCGATGGGCGCGGGCCCCCTGAGCGCGGCCGGCGTCGGAAGGAGTGGGAAGCGGCGGAGTCCCGCCGGCGCTCATCGCGACCGGGGCAGCGCCGCCCAAGCGTCGGCGGCGATGCCCCGCTGGCGTCATCGCAGGGAGTTCGCCACCCCGAGCAGGTCTTCGGGCTCGAGGGTGCCCTGCACGGCGTGCACGCGGCCGCCGTCGCTCCAGACCACGAGCCCGCCGCGGCGAGAACGTGTGCCGTCGGGGCGTGTTTCGGGATTCATGGTGATGAAAAGCCCCGGCTTCCCGCTCACCGTGACCTGGCGGAACGAACCGGCTGTCGTGGGCACCGGCACCAGCATCGTCGTGCGCCAGTCCATCGCGGCCGCGACCTTCTGCGCTTCGGCGGCATCCAGCCCCAGCACGCGCAGGCCCATCTCGCCCAGCCGGCGCAGGTCGGCGCCCGGCGGCAGCGTGACCTCGGGGCTCATGGCTTCGAGCACAGTGAACGTGCGCTTGTCGTTCGTGTAGCTCTGGAAGACCACCGCCGGCTTGTGCACGGTGATCGGCTGGCGGTCGAAACCCTGCGGGATCTGCACGTCGCGCAGCCCCAGCTCGTCGAGGATCGGGCGCAGCCGGTCGGGGTGCAGCGTCATCCGCGCGGCGCCCTCGCCCCGGACTTCCGCCTTCTCGAATCGGTAGCCCTCCGGCAGCGGGGTGGGCCGCAGCACGGTGGCGAGGCTGGTGGCCGAAGCCGCGAGATCCGCCGAGGGGAACTCTTGCGGCGCTCCGGGCTCCTTCAGCACTTCCATGTCGTCGAACAGCAGCATCGCGGGGTTGCCGCCCGACTGGTCGGCGATCTTCTTCAGCTGCTCGAGCCGCGAATCGTCCACTTCGACCGCAGTGAAAGAATGCACGCGGAACAGGTCCAACGCGTTCTGTGCCGCCACCCTCACCGCGGGCAGCGTGAACGAGGCCGCCACGACGGCGACCGAGAACGCGGCCACGAGTACGGGGCGCCAGGCGGAGCGACGCGGCTCGGCGGCGTCTTCGATGCTACGCAGCCGCTCGCGCAGCGATCGCGCGAATGTCGGGCGCGGCTCCTCGCGCATGCCTTCCAGGAAGCGATCGTCCATCACGAGGCTCCTTCTTCATCCCAGCCGGCACGGAGTTTCTGCACCGCACGGTGCAGGAGCGTGCCGACGTTGGTTTCGGTGAGTCGTAGTTGCTTGGCGATGGCCCGGTTGGTGAGGCCCGCGCCGTACTTGAGCGACACCAGTTCGAGGTCGCGCTCGGGAAGCGAGGCGAGGAGCCGGCCCAAGCGGCCATAGGCCTCGCGCTGCTCCAACTGCACGTGCGGTTCCTCGCCGCCCGCGAGTTCGCCGGCCGCATCGAGCGGCACCATGTCGCGGCGCCGCCGGTAGTGATCGGTGGCCACGTTGCGGGCGATGGCCATGAGCCACGTGGAGAAGCCCGCCAGGTCCCGCCGGTAGCGATGGCGCGCCGTCCACGCCTTCTCGAACGTCTGCGACGTGAGGTCCTCGGCCACGGGCCCGCTTCCCAGGCGATAGCGGAAGTAGTTGTAGACCCGCGGCAACTGTTCCGCGTAGAGCGCGTCCCAGTCCGCGTCCCGGGCCGGGTCCAGCGCCCAGAACCTGCCGAAAACCGTGTCGCCGATGGCCATCGTGGGGAATGTACGCTCGGGGGGCCGGAGTATCACAGCCCCGGCCACTGGGACCGTTTCCGCTATACTGCTCGGCCGTCCCTTCCGACCCCCTCGCGGAGCGCTGCGTGCCCCGTTTCTATGTGACCACCGCCATTGACTACGTGAACGGCCGGCCCCACCTGGGCCATGCCTACGAGAAGGTCCTCGCCGATGCCATCGCCCGCCGCCACCGGCAGAAGGGCGATGCCACGTACTACCTGACCGGGACCGACGAACACGGCCAGAAGATCGCGCGCGCCGCCGCAGCCGCTGGCAAGACGCCCGCGGCGTTCGTGGACGAGCTCTCGGTCACGTTCACGGCGGCATGGAAAGCGCTGGGGGTGCAGTACGACCAGTTCATCCGGACCACCGACCGCAAGCATCACCTGGCGGTCCAGGAGCTGTTCCGGCGGCTGAAGGACGCGCTCTCGCCCAAGACCGGCCAGCCGGTGCTCTACGAGGAGTCGTACGAGGGGCTCTATTGCGAGGGCTGCGAGGCGTTCAAGACCGACAAGGACCTGGACGAGAACGGCCTCTGCCCCGAGCACAAGGTGAAGCCCAAGGAGGTGAAGGAGAGCAACTTCTTCTTCCGGCTCTCCGAGTACGACGAGGCGCTCTTGAAGCACCTCGAAGCCCACCCCGACTTCATCTGGCCCGACTACCGCCGCACCGAGGTGGTGAACGTCATCAAGGGCGGGTTGCAAGACATCAGCGTGTCGCGACCCAACCTGACGTGGGGTGTTCCGCTGCCGGAGGAGATCGAGGGCGGCGAGGACCACGTGGCGTACGTGTGGGCCGATGCGCTCTTGAACTACCTGTCGGCGCTCGGTTGGCCCGAGCGCAAGTACTCGCTGTGGTGGCTCGCCAAGCAGAAGGACGTGGGCGGGCCGGGGGCGGCGCGACAGGACGAGTTCAAGCACCTGGACGGCCAGGGCCGTCCCGGTGCGGCGTGGGCCGGCACCAAGGAGGCGTACTACACCAACGCCTTCCACCTGATCGGCAAGGACATCAGCCGCTTCCACTGCATCCTGTGGCCCGCGCTGTTGCTGGCGGCGGGCGTGCCGCTGCCGCGCCAGGTCTACGTGCACGGGTTCATCTACGCGCGCGGCGAACGGCTCTCCAAGTCGCTCGGCAACCTCGTGGACCCCGTCGAGATGGCGCGCGCGTTCGGCGCCGACGCGCTGCGCTTCTACCTGCTCGACTCCTTCCCCACCGGCCGCGACGGCGAGTTCACGGTGGAGCAGCTGGTCGAACACGTGAACTCGCACCTCGCGAACAAGCTCGGGAACCTCGCGAGCCGAACGGTGACGCTGGTGAACAAGCACTTCGACGGCAAGGCACCCGAACAGTGGAATCCCGACACGCTCCAGAGCGACGAGGCCAAGGAGGGCTACGGCGCGTTGATCGCCGTGGCCGAGACCACCGCGACGGAGTCGCCCAAGGCGTGGGAGGAACTGCGCATCAACGAGGCCCTCGATCACGCGTGGAACGTGGTCGAGCGCGCCAACGAGTTCGTGGACCGCACCAAGCCGTGGGAGATCGCGAAGGACCCCGCGCGGCGCGAGGAACTCGCCACCGTGTTGAACGCGTTGCTCGAGTCGCTCCGCCTGGTGGCGATCTGGGCGTGGCCGGTGATGCCGGCCAAGTGCGAGGAGCTGTGGACGCTGCTCGGCCTGCCGGGGACACCGGGGCAACAGAAGGACGCCGACGCGCAGCCGCGCTTCGGCGCCGGCGACGGCCGCGCGCTGGGCACGAGCGCGATCCTGTTCCCGCGCATCGACTTGAAGAGCGTGGCCGGGGCGTGACGCGAGTGCGCGCGCGCCTGGCACCCGCGTGCCCGAGGCACGCGTCGCGGTGATCGACACCCACTGCCATCTCTGCGACAAGCGGTTCGACAAGGATCGCCAGCCGGTGTTCGACCGCGCCCGCCACGTGGGCGTGACGCACATGGTCGAGATCGCCCACGAACCCGACGTGTGGGACAAGGCGTTCGCCCTGGCCGCCGAGCATCCGAATGTGTTCCTCGCGGTGGGTGTGCACCCGAACTCCGCCGGCAAGGTGGGCATGGAGTACTGGCCCAAGTTGCGCGACCACGCACGGCACCCGCGTGTCGTCGCCATCGGCGAGACCGGCCTGGATTTCTTCCGCGACTACTGCCCGCGCGAGGATCAGGAGCGCTGGTTCCACGCGCAGATCTCGCTCGCCAACGCCGTCGGCCTGCCGTTGATCATCCACCAGCGGAGCGCGTTGGAGGACGTGCTCACCATCCTCGAGGAGACCCGTGTCGAAGCCGGCGGCGTGCTGCACTGCTTCGATCAAGACGCCGCTACGGCGACACGTGCACAAAAGCTCGGCTTCAAGCTCGGCCTGGGTGGCGTGCTCACGTACGGCCACGAGGCGCTGGACGAGGCCGTGCGCACCGCGCACGAGGACATGCTGGTCTTGGAGACCGACGCGCCCTACCTGGAGCCCGAGCCGCGCTCGCTCAAGCGCAACGAGCCGTCGTTGCTCACGCGCGTCGTGAGCCGGCTCTGCGAGCTGCGCGGCTGGGAACCGCAGCAGGCGGTGGAGATCACACGCCGCAACTCGCGCGAGTTGTTCCGGCTACCGGTCTGAAGCGGCGGCG
>Ga0315912_10006612_pt1 | contig 10343 bp, 9 predicted proteins | sample VfabasoilMG_FD_204469 | JGI IMG/M metagenome (GOLD analysis project Ga0315912, IMG submission 204469) | Garden soil microbial communities collected in Santa Monica, California, United States - V. faba soil | ecosystem: Environmental > Terrestrial > Soil > Garden | place: USA: California... | reverse complement strand
TATGCGCCGCGCGCATCCTTGGTTAATGGTTTTTGCGGAAGGGTGGTGACGAGCACCTTGTCCACGCGGCGACCGTCCATATCAATCACTTCAAAATGCAAGCCATGCCACTCGAACTGGTCTGCCGATTGAGGGACGCGCCCGAGCGTGACCATGACAAATCCGCTCAAGGTTTCGTATTCGTCCTCATGCGGGAGTATTTTTAACTTGAATATCTCTTTGAATTCATCCACTTCGAGCATTCCGTCCAGCAACCAGGAACCATCCTGTCTTTGCGTTGCCTGTGGTTCCTCCAGCTCGATCTGTCCGACGATCTCTTCAAGGATGTCGTTGATCGTGAGTAAACCCTGCAAGCCGCCAAATTCATCAATGACCAGCAGGAGTTCGGTGCCCTTTTCCTTGAATACTTCCAGCGCTCGTGACGCGAACATGGTTTCGGGAATGAAGAACACGGGTTTGAGCATGTCCTTCAGTTTAATGTTTTCGCCGCCCAAACTGCGCACCAGCAGGTCGCGGGCTTTGACCATTCCCAGGATCGAATCCAGCGAATCCTGCCGGACGGGGAAGCGCGAGAACTCACATTCTGCTATTTTTTGACGCACCTCTTCGATGGTATTCTCGATATCCAGATACACAATATCTGTTCGCGGCGTCATCAGGGAATAGATACGCTGGTCGCCAAGGCTGAAAACCCCTTCCACCATGTCCTGCTCAGCTTCTTCAAAGACCCCTGCCTGTGTTCCCTGCGCAATCAACACCTGTAACTCTTCCTCCGTGATGGGAGACTCGACCGAAGGTTTCACGCCCATTAACTTCAGAGCAAGGTTTGTTGCGCCGCTCAGTATTTTGATCACCGGAGAAAAGACCTGGGAAATAAAAAGCATCGGTCCAGCTACTGCGCGGGCGATTCGCTCAGGGCTGTGCAATGCCAGGCGTTTGGGGACCAGCTCGCCGATCCAAAGTGAAAGAATGGTTATGATCACCACCACGATGCCCAACGCCAACGATTCGCTGTACGGTTGAATCGCCGGGATTTTGGCAAATTCAACTGTGAGGAGTTCCGATATCGTCGCACCACCGACCGCGCCGGACAAAACCCCGATCAATGTAATGCCGATCTGTATCGTTGAAAGAAAGATATTCGGGTCGGACATCAACTTGAGCGCAGTGGCTGATGGTTTATCCCCTTCGTTTGCGTGTTGCTGTAGTTTTGTCTTGCGGGATGCGACCAGCGCCGCTTCCGACATTGCCAATACTGCATTCAGTACTATCAGCGCTCCAATGATAACGACTTCAGACCAATAACTCATGAGTTCCTTCCTGACAGGGTCTTAGCCTCTATCAGTCCTATTGTTGAAAATACGACCGATTTATTCTTAAAACCAAACAAGCCAAAATACTTTTGGCGTATAAAGAGAAAATTCAGATATTGCTTTGGATGTATTAATCCTGTTGCCGGCGACCCGGAGAACCTATTGATTTCTATGGGGATTTCAGACATGATCCTTTGATTTTTTCTCGCTTGTCCTATTGTACTATGGATACAGCGCCTCTCACTCGATCCTTCAATACGCTCAGGATGACACCTGTATGCCTGCTCCTGTTTCGACGCGCCCGATCTCCCAGACAGTTTGATCCAATTCTCCTGCGCGTGCGATGAATGAAGCCAGCTTCCCGTGTGGGACTCCAAGCAACAGCCCACCGCTTGTCTGCGGGTCGAATAACAGCATTTGATTCTCTTCATCGATTGTTTCAATGAACGTTACTTTAGGCTCAAAGTGTTTCTTGTTATCGAACACGCCACCTGCAAAGCATCCTTTTTCTGCATACTTGCGCGCGCAAGAGATGAACGGGATTTTCTTGAATTCCAGGTTCAACGCCACGCTCGAAGCATTCGCCATTTCCATGGCGTGACCCAATAAACTGTATCCGGTAATATCCGTTCCGCCTCGTAGGTCAAACTCGTTTGCCAGTTGACTGGCTTTGTCGTTCAACCTTTTCATCCAATTGACCGCTTCGAGTATATCTTTGTCTTCCGCTAGTTCACGTTTTAGCGCCGTGGTCGTGACGCCAAAACCTAAAGGTTTGGTCAACACCAGCGCATCGCCAACGTTGAGTCCGCCTTTGCTTACCATCTTACGCGGGTCTACAAAGCCTATGACCACGAGGCCGTACTTGGGTTCTTTGTCTTTGACTGTATGCCCGCCAGCGATAACGACCCCCGCCTCCCGTGCCTTCTCCGCTCCGCCGCGGATGATCTCGCTGGAAATTTCATTTGGAAGGTCATCCGGCAAGGCGGCGACATTCAACGCAAGAAAAGGTTTTCCGCCCATTGCATACACATCCGAAAGACTGTTCGCCGCGGCGATGGAACCGTAGTCGTACGCGTCATCCACAACGGGAGTGAAGAAATCGGTGGTGACAACGATTGCCTTTTCCTCGTCCAAACGCCAGACAGCCGCGTCATCAGGTTCCCGCAGACCTACCAACAGGTCCGGAAATGAATCGGCTGAGAAGACGTCCTTGACGGGACGCAGAACCTGCGTCAGCGCATCAGCGCTTAGTTTGGACGCTCAACCCGCGCACGTGGAGAGGGTCGTGAGACGGATCTCGCGTCCATTTTTGGGAATAGGCATGTGTCTCCAATGAAAAATGGAAAGTAGAAAGTAATCCACTTTCTACTTTCCATAATTTTTATCTTTTGAATACAAGGTTATGGCGTCGTAGGTGGCGTTGGAGTAGTGCTTGGGTTTGTGGTTGTGTTCGGCAACGGCAAAATAAATTGACCGCCGCTCGGCAGGAATATCGTTTGAACACCCGGCGCAAGTTTCAGAATGTATTGATATTGCAAAATTTCGGGGTTGTTTTGCAGGGACTGCCCGATCAACTCGTTGGCTCTCGCCTGTGCCTCTGCTTGAATGATTTGTGCATCTGCCGCGCCCCTCGCCGCGATCACTGCCGCGTCTGCCTGACCTTGTGCCACTTGGCGTGCCTGTTCAGCTTCCTGCTTCTTTTGTTCAACGGTCAACGCGGCTTGTTGAGCTTGTTGTTCGGCGATCTGTTTTTGTTCCACTGCCGCGGCATACCCTTCACTGAAGTGTATATCGCGCAGGACGAAATCAAGCAGGCGCAAGTTGTTCTCAGCCAGACTGGTGCCAAGTTCTTCTGCAATGATATTGACAATTTCAACGCGTTTGGTGGAAACAACTTCCTCTATACCGTATTGCGAGATTGCATCACGGATAATCCCACGCGCCTCTGGACGCACGAAACCATCCTCGTAGCGATTTTGCCAGACGATGTGAAGCTGGACAACCTTGGCTGGGTCGACTTGATAAATCACCGAAGCATCAATGATGACTTCCTGACCATCCTTGGTGCGGGCGCGGATGGAATCGTCTCCCGATATCTGACCTTCGCCTGACACAGCGGACATGGTATATGTCTGGTTGGAAATTGAATAAGTCACGACTTGTTCAACGACGGGAACGATCCAATGTAAACCGGGCTCAAGTGCGTCTCGACGTACGCCGCCTGCCTGTATGGTTCTTACCACACCTCGCTCACTGGATTCAACATATACCAAGCCCGCCCCCAACGCCGATAGAACGACTGCCAATACGACCACGATTGCTACTGTGGTGCCAATTCCTTTTGCACCTTGATTGCGGCTGGCGCGGGCGATTGCCAGTACGCCCAAGCCAATTGCCGCGAGCCAGGCAAAACCTGCCAAAGACCGAATTACATCAACAATATTCATTTCTTCCTCCAGTTCATAGTTGAAATTATTATACCGCCATGATAGCATAGCCATATGAGTACAGCCAAAGGACAGGTGGTTGAATTGTTTTTGGGGAATGGACTCCGTCAAACGCGGATTGTCTGCCCGGAGAACCTGATCCCGTCTGCAGGGCAATATCTGCTCGCAAGCGACGCATCGGACTCACCTTTGTCCGTTTCTCTTTTCTATACGGATTCTTCATCTGGAGGTTTTATTACTACATCCTCTTTGCCCCCCTCGTGGAACCCGGGACAGGAGATTTACCTGCGCGGTCCACTGGGACAGGGTTTTGCGTTGCCTGTCTCTGCCCGGAAGGTGGTATTGATTGCGCTGGATGATTCGCTTGTGCGTTTGTATGGGTTAATCGCACCCGCTTTGAAACAGGACGCCGCGGTTGTACTCGTCTGCGATGTGGATACAGAGGGGTTGCCCGATGAAGTGGAAGTCCAGCCGTTATCCGCTTTGGAGGAGGTTTTGAAATGGGCAGATTATGCCGCCTTCGACGCGGAGCGGGGGAATCTGCATGGGTTGAGAGAAAGGCTTGGCGGAGGGAAGCAGGCGTCCCTTAAGTGTGAGGCGCAGGTTTTCATCCACGTGCCTGTGCCGTGTGGGGGAATCGCAGATTGCGGAGTTTGTTCCGTTATGTTGAAATCCGGTTGGAAGCTGGCTTGTAAGGATGGCTTGGTCTTTGACTTGAGGGAGATCTAGAACCAGACCCTAAACGACGTTGTCGTTGTGCTGGTCAGCCCCTGATAGCTCACTGTAATATCAATCGAGATCAGTTCTCCCGGAGTCTGGTCGGCGAAGTCGAAAGAGACTTTGGCGATGCCGGATGAATCTGTGGAGAAGACGAGTTCCTGCGTTTTACCGCCGGAAAGATGCACTACAGCTTTGCCGGTTGCGTTTGTGACCGCTTGTGATGTCTGATTCTGGACGATGACATAAACGGTCTGGTCCCCGCTTTTGAGCGTGACCGCTTTGAGGACGAAGGCACGGGCGTTGAGAGAGAGAACCGGATTGATGGTGGCATCGGTCGGGGTGACGGGCTTGAGATATGCCGGGTCTTCTTTGAGTTGATCGAAGTAGATGCGCCCCAAGTCTGAAATGACAACCCATTGACCGGCAGGACGGTCTGCGTGCCATTCGAAGCGTGCGCCCTCGAAGTATTGAACGATCATGCCTTCGTGGGATTCGAACGAGGAGATGGGATTGCCAAATTGACCTGCGCCGCCGTTGGCTTTGTAAAAATCGAGAAAGGTGTAGCAAACCCGGTAGCCGGTGGGGAAGAGTTCGCATCCGTTGGTGTTGTTGGTGACGAGCGGAGTTTGTGCCTGATAGGTGATGCGTCCCAGAGCAGTGAGTTGGACGATCTGGTTGTTACTTAATTCAAAGCGGGCGCGCTGGAAATATTGCACAGTCTTGCCATCTTTGGATGTCATTTGTTCGGTGATGGGGTAGCCGTAGACCAGTGTGGGGTCTTTGGCGGCTTTGTAGAATTGCAGGAATGTGCCCCGTACATTGTGCCCGGTTTGGGGGAAGTATTGAACATCTGACGATTGTGCCTGTGCTGTCCCCCATGGTGCGAGCAAAACTGCCAATGCAATAAAAAGAATTGAGAAGCGACGAACTGCTTTCATCAGACTCATTATACTCAGAATCACTGCCGAAGGTTGGGGTGTCGCCTTACAATCACGAAAACGCCCCGAAGGCGTTTAAGCCTTCGGGACGTTGTTTAGCAGGGCTTCGATGATCCGTTCTGCCGCGTGACCGTCTCCATACGGATTGGATGCTTTTGCCATTTTTGCATATTCTTCTGGATGATCTAAAAGCCGCTTCGCCTCCTGGACGATATGGCTGGTTTCTGTTCCAACAAGCTTGAGCGTTCCCGCGTCGACTCCCTCCGGGCGTTCGGTGGTCTCCCTCAGGACAAGGACAGGAATGCCAAATGAAGGAGCCTCTTCCTGTATCCCGCCCGAATCCGTGAGGATGAGCGTTGCGTGCTTCATCAACTGCACCAATGGGAGATAATCCAGCGGCGGTAATAACGTAACGTGAGCGATGTCTTTCAGAATCCGGTTGACGGGTTCCTGCACATTTGGATTGAGGTGGACGGGATAGACGATCTCCACATCCCCGCGTTGAGATAGCTCCTTGAGTGCGTAACAAATGTCTTCAATAGGCTGTCCGAAATTTTCCCGTCGATGGGCTGTAACCAGCACAAGTCTCTTTGAACGCAATTCTCCAATCTCTAATCCTCTAATCTCCAGTCTCTTCAGCAACTCTCTTATCTCCTCCGGCGCCTCCTGCTTTGCAACATAATTAAGTGCATCAATGACCGGGTTGCCGGTGACGAAGATCGTTTTCTCATCCACGCCTTCACGCAACAAATTTCCCTGTGACCAAGCTGTCGGTGCAAAGTGCATGTCTGCCATCGTGGTGGCAAGGCGGCGATTGATCTCCTCGGGAAAAGGGTGCCACTTGTTATGCGTGCGGAGACCGGCTTCCACGTGACCGAACTTGATGCGGCGATAAAAAGCAAGCTGGCAAGTAGTGACCACGGTTGTCGTGTCACCAACTGCCAGAACCCAATCTGGTTTGAATTCGTCCAGAACCGGGTCAAGGTGAGTGAAGATTCCTGCTGTCAATTGGGCGAGGGATTGTCCCTCGCGCATGAGGTCGAGGTCGTAATCAGGTTGAATCCGAAACAATTCCAGGACTTGATCGAGCATTTGCCTGTGTTGCGCAGTGACGCAGACGCGGGATTCGATTCCCTTGGTCTGTGCCAGCAACCGGACAATGGGAGCCATTTTCACGGCTTCTGGGCGTGTGCCAAATACGGAGAGGATTTTCATTTCGATTAGCGATTTCAGATTTACGATTTTGGATTTACGATTTCTGATTTGTTGTCGCCGAGGCGGTGGAGTTGGAAGCCGGCTTTGTTCCACTCATCTGCTTTCCATGCATTGACCGTATCTACGGCGATGCGGGTGTTAGTCAGCTTGGCAATTTCTTCTGGTTGGAAGTTTGAAAACTCGGTATGTTTTACAAGGAGGAGAATTGCATCTGCATCCTGGATCGCATCTTCAAGGCTTGTTGCCATCTGAATACCCGGCATAACTGCATTTGGCTTAAACGGTTCCCATGCTTTGACTTGGGCGTCTTCGCGTTGCAACAGATGTATCACTTCACTGGCGGGGCTTTCCCGCAGGTCGTCCACGTCGGGTTTATAGGCAAGCCCGAGGGCAGCGATCTTTTTATTTTTCAATTCACCAAGCGCTTTCTTGACTTTCCCGACTACAAAGTGAGGCTGTGTGTCATTTACCACTCGTGCATGGTAAATGAGCGAACTTAACTCCGGTGCGGTCTCGACGAAGAACCACGGATCCACGCTGATGCAGTGACCGCCAACGCCGGGTCCCGGGCTGAGGATGTTGATACGCGGGTGCAGGTTGGCGAGTTGGATGGCTTCCCACACATCCACGCCGAATTTTTCGGCAAGACGGGAAAACTCGTTTGCGATGGCGATGTTCACGTCGCGGGTGGTGTTCTCCATGAGTTTGACCATCTCGGCTGTGGTGGCGTCTGTTTCGATGATCTGACCTTTGACGAAGGTGGCATATAGATCACGACCTGCTGTAGCAGATTCGGGTGTCACGCCGCCTACGACGCGGGCATTCTCGATCAGCTCACGCATGATCTGCCCCGGCAGAACGCGTTCCGGTGAATAGCACAGGAAGAAGTCGGAACCCGCTTTCAGATTGGATCGCTCTAAAATAGGGGCAACCAGGTCAATGGTCGTGCGAGGCGGGGAGGTCGATTCCAGGATGACTAAATTCCCTTTGCGGAGATAAGGCACAATGGCTTCCGCGGCGGATGTGACGGCATTCATATCCGCCAGTTTGTAGGTGTGTCCGTTGAGCTTGCCTTGTTCATGCTCTTTGAAAGGAGTCGGCACGGCAATGATGAAGGCATCGGCTTCCTCGGGCTGATGTGAGACGGTCAGGTTGCCGGACGTGATGGCGGCTTGAACGACCCTTTGCAGTCCCGGTTCGTGGATGTGAATGGCTCCTTTTTTGAGCGTTTCGATGACGTGAGGGCTGATGTCCACACCGAGCACGTTCAGTCCGTGTGTGGCAAAGGTGGATGCAGTAGGCAACCCAATGTAACCAAGCCCAAGGATACAAATCTTATGAAATTTCACGTAAACTCCTTGTGGAGAGATTTTCTTTGGCGGGGTTATTATAAACTCACCCAATACAAAACGTTCCGATGGTTTACAGCGTTCCAGAAAGTTTTGTTCCCGACAAAACTTTTCCTCACGAAGCTCGTACTTAAAATGAGATTAAGTGTCTGTCTTGTTGTATAATGAACTGGAGGAGTTATGGACTTTCTGCTGGATCCCAATGTTGCTTTCCTCTTTCTGATCGGTGGCGTTTTGCTGGCGATGCTGGCTTTAGCCACACCCGGCACGGGGTTCTTTGAAGTGGGGGCATTTTTTAGTATCGCCCTTGCCGGATATGCCATCTACAATCTGTCGTTCAATTGGTGGGCGTTGGTTCTGTTGGCTTTGAGTATCGTCCCTTTTATCTATTCCATCCAAAAACCGAAACGTGAGTTGTTTCTTGGGTTGTCCATCCTGTTGCTTGTGGTCGGTTCAATTTTTATGTTCCCGCGCACAGAGGGTCAGGCTGGAGTCAATCCCATTATTGCCATAGTCGCTTCGGGCTTGGTGGCAGGTTTCTTGTGGATTGCGATTGGCAAGTCCCTGCAAGCTGCCTCGGTACGGCCATCGCATGACTTGGATGCACTGGTTGGACAAATCGGCGAAGCCAAAACGAAAATATTTGAGGATGGAAGTGTGCAGGTTGATGGTGAGTTATGGTCGGCTCGTAGTGAAGCGCCGATCAAGGCTGGCAGTTCGGTTCGTGTCCTTCGTCGTGAAGGATTTGTATTGATCGTCGAAAAAAGTAACTAACAGCAAAAGGAGATTGAAAATGGACGGTATATTTGGTGGAAGTGTAATCTTTTGTGTATTCGGGGGTCTTGTGATTGGCGGGTTTATTCTTGTTGCCAATATGATCCGCATCGTACCTGAGTATCAGCGTATGGTTGTATTCCGGCTGGGACGAAGCATTGGTACAAAAGGACCCGGCATGATTTTCCTTATCCCTGTCTTTGACCGTGCCGTCAAAGTGGATCTGCGCGAGCAGGTACGTGAGATCCCACATCAGACCGCGATCACGAAAGATAATGCCGGCATCTCAGTGGACTTCATCTGGTACTATAAAGTGCTCGACCCAACCGAGTCCGTTCTGGCAGTCGGAAATTTTGAAGTAGCCGCGCAAGGTATGGCGACCACGACATTGCGCGCGGTCATCGGTGGTATTCCGTTGGATGATGTGCTTTCAGAACGTGAACATATCAACACCATGCTCCGTACCCGTCTCGATGAAGTGACCGAGCGCTGGGGCGTCAAGGTGACCAATGTGGAAATCCGTGAGATCATCCCGCCACGTGAAATTCAGGAAGCCATGAACCGGCAGATGTCGGCGGAACGTATCCGTCGCGCGGTCGTAACCGAATCGACCGGTACGCGCGAAGCCGCGATCAACGTGGCGCAGGGCGAAAAGCAGGCCTCCATTCTGCGCGCGGAAGGCTCGAAGCAATCCGCCATTCTTGAAGCAGAAGGTCAACAACAGGCTCAGGAATTGAAGGCGCAAGGTTTTGCAAAGGCTCTCGACAATATTTTTGCCTCTGCCAAAGCCGTTGATCAGAAGACGATGACTTTGCAGTACTTCGAAACGCTTAAGTCTATTGGCATGAGTCCGTCCACCAAGTACATCTTCCCGATGGAGTTCACGAGCCTGCTCGATAACTTCCTCGGCAAGGACGCGAAGAAGTAGATGTGTAATCCGTAAACAGGAAGACAGGTAGGAAGTGGAGAAAATCCACTTCCTACTTTTTATTGATAGAATCCTCTTACATGGAAATTCAGACCGCAAGTATTCGAGACCTGCGCGCGTTGCGCCAGCTTGAGCATACCTGTTTTGAGAAGGATGCTTGGCCCCTGCTTGACTTGATCGCTGTATTGACTTGGCCCGACGTGATCCGCCTGAAAGCAGTGGAGGATGGCGCCATGGTTGGATTCGTCGCGGGCGACCCGCATCCCTCTCAAGGGGTGGCTTGGGTCTCCACCATTGGCGTTTTTCCACGCTACCAGCGACGCGGCATTGGGCGGGCACTCCTGCTTGCTTGTGAGGCGAAGGTCAACGCGGCACGTATGAAATTGTCGGTGCGTCTGTCCAACCGCAACGCAGTTCTGCTTTATGAGAAGGAAGGGTATCGTACGATTGACATCTGGAAGGGTTATTACAGTGACGGCGAGGATGCTCTGGTCATGGAAAAAATATTGTAGTGTAAGGGTGTATCCTGCACTGTGTGGGATATAATATCGGATATATGACTCTTGAACCACTTCACCCGCCTGTGTGGGTGGACAACCCCAAAAAACTCAATCCATTAGCAGAAGACCTATCCTCGCAAACCCGCATCGCCGTGGATA
>Ga0315912_10006611_pt1 | contig 10344 bp, 10 predicted proteins | sample VfabasoilMG_FD_204469 | JGI IMG/M metagenome (GOLD analysis project Ga0315912, IMG submission 204469) | Garden soil microbial communities collected in Santa Monica, California, United States - V. faba soil | ecosystem: Environmental > Terrestrial > Soil > Garden | place: USA: California... | reverse complement strand
ACACGAGTGCGGCGCCGGCCGCTGCCTCGCGCGGCGTGGCCGCGCTCGCGCCGCCGTGCTCCGCGATCCAGGCCTGGGCCTTGGCCGCGGTCCGGTTGAAGACCGTCACGCGGTGGCCGGCGCGGGCCAGGTGCCCGGCCATCGGATGACCCATCACGCCGAGGCCGAGAAAGGCGACGGGGTGCGGCGGGCAGGGTTCGTAGGTCTTGGCTGGGCTCATGGCGGACTCGCAACGGAAGTGGCAATGAAAAACGGCCTCCGCAGAGGCCGTCGTGCCGGCGGCAGGCCCGCCTTTATACGATGGTCAGGTGCTCGGTGCCGGCGGCAAGGTCGGAGCTGCGCGCGCGCTGGCTGTGCAGCTTGACCTGCAGCCGCAGGTCGTTGAGCGAGTCGGCGTTGCGCAGCGCGTCCTCGAGCGTGACCACATGCGCCTCGTAGAGGTCGAACAGGCTCTGGTCGAAGGTCTGCATGCCGAGCTCGCGCGAACGCTTCATGATCTCCTTGATCTCGGGCACGTCGCCCTTGAAGATGAGGTCGGCGACGAGCGGCGTGTTGAGCATGATCTCGACCGCCGCGATGCGGCCCTTGCCCTTCTCGCGCGGCAGCAGGCGCTGCGACACCAGCCCCTTCAGGTTCAGCGACAGGTCCATCAGCAGCTGCGCGCGCCGCTCTTCGGGGAAGAAGTTGATGATGCGGTCGAGCGCCTGGTTGGCGCTGTTGGCGTGCAGCGTGGCCATGCAAAGGTGGCCGGTCTCGGCGAACGCGACCGCGTGTTCCATGGTCTCGCGATCGCGGATCTCGCCCATCAGGATCACGTCGGGCGCCTGGCGCAGCGTGTTCTTCAGCGCGATGCCCCAGTCGTCGGTGTCGATGCCGACCTCGCGCTGGGTGACGATGCAGTTCTTGTGCGGATGCACGAACTCGACCGGATCCTCGACCGTGATGATGTGGCCGTAGGTGTTCTCGTTGCGGTGGTCGACCATCGCGGCCAGCGAGGTGCTCTTGCCCGAGCCGGTGGCGCCGACGAAGATCACCAGGCCGCGCTTGGTCAGCGACAGCTCCTTGAGCACGTTCGGCAGGCTCAGGCTGTCGATCGTCGGGATCAGCGCCGGGATCGTGCGCAGCACCAGGCCGACGTTGCCCTGCTGCACGAAGGCGTTGACGCGAAAGCGACCGACGCCGCTCGGCGCGATCGCGAAGTTGCATTCCTTCGTGCGCTCGAACTCGGCAGCCTGCTTGTCGTTCATGATCGAACGCGCCAGCGCAATCGTGTGCTGGCCGGTCAGCGGCTGGGGCGAGACCTTGGTGATGCGCCCGTCGACCTTGACCGCCGGCGGGAATTCGGCGGTCAGGAACAGGTCGGAGCCGCCGCGCGAGACCAGCAGGCGTAGCAGATCATTGATGAATTTCGAGGCCTGGTCGCGTTCCATGGTGCTGCTCTCTCTCCCCGGATACTTCCGGATTCTGGGGGATGGTCGCGCTAGTGGGCGTTCGATGTCGTGACGATGTCGTGTCGACGCACGTGCCGGCGTGCGGCTTCAACGGTCTTTGTTTCAGCGATCGGACAGCACGGCCGACAGGCGGGCCGAGACCTGCCGCAGCCGCAGCGAGAGGCGCCGTGCGAGCGTCGCCACCAGGGCCAGCGCCAGCCGCGGTTCGCTGGCCACCAGGCGGTCGAGGCGCTCGGCGTCGAGCACGGCGAGCACGCTGCGGGTCAGCGTGGTGCAGGCGGAAAAACGCGCACCGGCATCCAGCAGGGACATCTCGCCGAGCATGTCGCCGGCGCGTGCCTCGGCGAGCCGCGCGCGGCCGCCCCAGGGCTGGACGCGGTCGACCGCCAACGTGCCGTCGAGCACGATGACGAGGTAGTCGCCTTGCTCGTCCTGGCCGATTACTTCCTGGCCTTCGGGCACGACATAGAAATCGAACTGCCGGGCCATGCGCCCGATCTCGGCGGCGTCGATCGCGACGACATGGCGATCAGCCGACCACAGCCGCGCCAGCATCTGGCTGCCCTGGATGACGTCGAAGGGCTGGGCACCGATCGAGCTTGCGCGCGCATGCCAGCCGACCAGCTGTGGCGTGTCGTCGTTGCGCTCGAGGAACATCGTCGAGAAGAAGCCCGAGCCCTCGTCGTCGGTGGTCAGCGCAGTGGCCGGTGCGATGTCGGTCAGTTGCTTGAGTCGGTTGATCAGTCTCTTCACGTTGGAACTCTCGGGGGGCGGTGGGCCGGGGCGGTGTGACCGCTAGCCCGGGAAGTTCTCTGGCGACTTGGCTTTACCACGCGCCTCCGCCGGAGTAATGACATTGCGCCGGACAAGATCGGTGAGGCATTGATCGAGCGTCTGCATGCCTACCGAGTTGCCGGTCTGAATCGAGGAATACATCTGCGCAACCTTGTTCTCGCGGATCAGGTTGCGGATCGCCGGGGTGCCCAACATGATTTCGTGCGCCGCGACGCGGCCCGAGCCATCTTTGAGCTTGCACAGCGTCTGCGAGATCACCGCGACCAGCGACTCGGAGAGCATCGCGCGAACCATTTCCTTCTCGGCGGCCGGGAACACATCGACCACGCGGTCGATGGTCTTGGCGGCGCTCGAGGTGTGCAGCGTGCCGAACACCAGGTGACCGGTTTCGGCGGCGGTCAGTGCCAGGCGGATGGTTTCGAGGTCGCGCATTTCGCCGACCAGGATCGCGTCCGGATCTTCGCGCAGCGCCGAACGCAGCGCATTGGAGAAGCTCAGCGTATGCGGGCCGACCTCACGCTGGTTGATCAGGCAGCGCTTGGATTCGTGCACGAATTCGATCGGGTCCTCGACGGTGAGGATGTGGCCGTATTCGTTTTCGTTGAGGTGGTTGACCATGCCGGCGAGCGTGGTCGACTTGCCCGAGCCGGTCGGACCGGTCACGAGCACCATGCCGCGCGGCTTGAGCGAGAGATCGGCGAAGACCTTCGGCGCATTGAGCTGCTCGAGCGTCAGGATCTTGCTCGGGATGGTCCGGAACACGGCGCCGGCGCCGCGGTTCTGGTTGAACGCATTGACGCGAAAGCGCGCGAGGCCCTGGATCTCGAACGAGAAGTCGCACTCCAGCGTCTCCTCGTAGGCCTTGCGCTGGGCGTCGTTCATGATGTCGTAGACCATGTCGTGCACGTTCTTGTGCTCGAGTGGGTCCACGTTGATGCGCCGCACGTCGCCGTGCACGCGGATCATCGGCGGCAAGCCGGCGGACAAGTGAAGGTCCGAGGCCTTGTTCTTGACCGAGAAGGCCAGCAGTTGCGTGATGTCCATTGTGCGCACCGCCGCACCGGCGGCGCGGCAAAAAACATCGAAGATTCAAAGAATTATGACGACGATCTCAGACAACTTACAACAAGTCCACCACCGCATCGAGCGGGCCTGTGCACTCGCGCAACGGCCCGTGACCGAGGTCACGTTGCTCGCTGTCAGCAAGACATTCGACCGTGACGCCGTGCGCGACGCCTTAGCGGCAGGGCAACAGGCCTTCGGCGAGAACTATGTCCAGGAGGGTTTGGAGAAGATCGCCGCGCTCGCGGATCAGCGCCAATACATCCAATGGCACATGATCGGGCCGCTTCAGAGCAACAAGACGCGAGCGGTGGCCGAGGCTTTCGACTGGGTTCAGTCGGTCGATCGGCTCAGGATCGCTGAGCGCCTGTCGCAGCAGCGGCCGGTCGACATGCCGCCGCTCAACGTCTGCATTCAGGTGAACATCAGCGGCGAGGCCAGCAAGAGCGGCGCTGCTCCTGACGACGTGCCGACTTTGGCGCGCGCGATCGCCGCGCTGCCGCGACTGCGCCTGCGCGGCCTGATGGCGATTCCCGAGCCGCAGGGCGATCTCGAGGCGCAGCGCGCGCCGCATCGCCGGCTGTGCGAGCTCTACGACGCGCTGCGCGCCGACGGCCTGGCGCTGGACACGCTGTCGATCGGCATGAGCGCCGACCTCGAGGCCGCCGTGATGGAGGGCTCGACGATGGTGCGCGTGGGCACCGCGATCTTCGGCCTCAGGCCGCCCGCTTAGCCTTCAGGCGATCGACCAGCGCGACCAGCTCGCCGACCACGCCGCGGCGAAACGCCAGCACGCAGATGATGAAGATGAGGCCGGTGACGATGGTGACCGACTCGCCCAGGCCGTTGAACCAGCCGATGCCGGTCAGATCGGCCAGAGCGCGGCCGACGTCGCCGATCTTGTTCTCGAGCGCGATGATGATCAGCGCGCCGACGATCGGGCCGACCATCGTGCCCATGCCGCCGACCAGGGTCATCAGGATCACCAGGCCCGAGGTGGTCCAGACCGCGTCGGTCAGCGTCGCGAAGCCGAGCACCAGGGTCTTGGTGGCGCCGGCCAATCCGGCCAGCATGGCCGACAGCACGAAGGCCACGAGCTTGAAGCGATCCACGTCGTAGCCCAGCGAGATCGCGCGCGCTTCGTTCTCGCGGATCGAGGTCAGCACCTGGCCGAACGGCGAATGCACGGTGCGGTAGATCAGCCAGAACGCGGCGATGAAGATGCCGACCACGACGTAGTACAGCGTCAGGTCGTTCTGCAGATCGAGGCCGAGGAAGCTGCCGCGCGGCACCGACTGCAGGCCGTCCTCGCCGCCGGTGAAGGGCGCTTGCAGGAACACGAAGAACAGCATCTGGGACAGCGCCAGCGTGATCATCGAGAAGTAGATGCCGCTGCGCCGGATCGCCAGCCAGCCGAACGCGAGGCCGACCGCGCCGGCCGCGAGCGCGCCGAACACCAGGCCCAGCGGCGCCGGAAAGCCCCAGACCTTGAGCGCATGGCCGGCCGCATAGCCGGCGGTGCCGAGGAAGGCCGCGTGGCCGAACGACAGCAAGCCGGTGAAGCCGATCAGCAGGTTGAAGGCGCACGCGAACAGCGCGTAGCAAAGCACCTTCATCACGAAGATCGGATAGGCGCCCAGCATCGGCAGCGCGGCGATCGCGGCGAACAGCACCACGTAGCCGACCAGCGGCGAGCGCTTGGCCGCGGGCGCCGCGGCCGAGGGAATGGGAGTGGAGGTCGCGCTGCTCATTTCACTTCTCTTTGCCGAACAGGCCGGCCGGACGCACCAGCAGCACGATGGCCATCACGACGAACACGACGGTGTTCGAGGCCTCGGGATAGAACACCTTGGTCAGGCCCTCGATCACGCCCAGCCCCAGGCCGGTGAGGATCGAGCCCAGGATCGAGCCCATGCCGCCGATCACCACCACCGCGAACACCACGATGATCAGGTTGCTGCCCATCAGCGGCGAGACCTGCAGGATCGGCGCGGCCAGCACGCCGGCAAAGGCGGCGAGTGCGACGCCGCCGGCATAGGTCAGCGTGATCATGCGCGGCACGTTGATGCCGAAGGCCTGCACGAGGCGCGGGTTCTCGGTGCCGGCGCGCAGCGTCGCGCCCAGCGAGGTCTTCTCGATCAGCGCCCAGACCGCGAGGCACACGACCACCGACGCGACGACCACCCAGGCGCGGTAGTTCGGCAGGATCATGAAGCCCAGGTTGGTCGCGCCTTGCAGCGCATCCGGCACCGGATAGGGCTGGCCCGAGACGCCGTAGAACGAGCGGAAGATGCCCTCGGTCACCAGCGTGATGCCGAAGGTCAGCAGCAGGCCGTAGAGGTGATCGAGCTTGTAGAGCCACTGCAGCAGCAACCGCTCGATGAGGATGCCCAGAACGCCCACGACCAGCGGCGCGAGCAGCAGCATCGTCCAGTAATTGAGGCCCAGGTATTCTAGGCCCATCCAGGCCAGGAAGGCGCCCGCCATGTAGAGGGCGCCATGGGCGAAGTTGATGATGTTGAGCATGCCGAAGATCACGGCCAGGCCCAGCGACAGCATCGCGTAGAACGAGCCGTTCACCAGCCCCAGCAGGAGCTGGCTGAGAAAGGCGGACAGCGGGATGCCGAAGATCTCGGTCATGCTCGGTACTTCTTTTCTTGTCGGTTCGCGTCAGATCACTTCTTGACGAGCGGGCACTTGCTGTCGGCCAGCTTCGTGTACGCCTCGTCGGCGGGGATCTTCTGGACGATGTTGTAGTAGTCCCAGGGCTCGATCGAGTCCTTCGACGACTTCACCTGCATCAGGTACATGTCGTAGCGGTGGCGGCCGTCCGGGCCGATCTTGCCGCCCTTGGCGAAGAAGTCGTTGACCGGCGTGGCCTTCATCTGCGCGATGACCTTGTCCGCATCGTCGGTCTTGGTCGCCTCGACGGCCTTCAGGTAATGCGCCACCGAGGAGTAGTCGGCGGCCTGCAGCATCGAGGGCATGCGCTTCATCTTCTCGAAGAAGCGGCGGCTCCAGGCGCGCGACTCGGGGCTCTGGTTCCAGTACCAGCCGTCGGTCAGGTACATGCCTTCGGTGGCCTTCAGGCCCAGCGAGTGCACGTCGTTGATGAACATCAGCAGGCCGGCCAGCTTCATCGTCTTGGTGATGCCGAACTCGTTGGCCGCCTTGATCGAGTTGATCGTGTCGCCGCCGGCGTTCGCGAGGCCCAGGATCTGCGCCTTGCTCGACTGCGCCTGCAGCAGGAAGGACGAGAAGTCCGAGGCCGACAGCGGATGCTTCACCGAGCCGACGATCGTGCCGCCGGCCTTCGTCACGACGGCCGAGGTGTCGTTCTGCAGCGAGGCGCCGAAGGCGTAGTCGGCGGTCAGGAAGTACCAGGTCTTGCCGCCCGACTTGACGACCGCGTTGCCGGTGCCGTTGGCCAGCGCGACGGTGTCGTAGGCGTAGTGGATCGTGTAGGGCGTGCAGTCCTCGTTGGTCAGGCGCGCGCTTGCGGCACCGACCGAGATGAAGGGCTTCTTCTTCTCGGCCGCGATCTTGGCCATCGCGAGGTTGGCGCCCGAGTTGGTGCCGCCGATCAGGACGTCGACGCCTTGGGTGTCGAACCACTCGCGCGCCTTGCTGGCGGCGACGTCGGCCTTGTTCTGGTGGTCGGCGGTGATGAACTCGACCTTCTTGCCGGCCACGGTGCCCTTGAGGTCGCCGATGGCCATCTTGATCGCTTCGGCGCCGCCGGCGCCGTCGATGTCGGCGTACAGACCCGACATGTCGGTGATCATGCCGATCCGCACGACATCGCCCGAAACCTGGGCCTGGGCCGCGCCGGTCGTGGCGCACACGGCGGCAGCGGCGAGCGCGATGCGCTTGAGGGCAAGTGACATGAAGGGTCTCCTGGGTGGGTTGTCGGAATGCGCGCTCAGTTCAGACGCTGAGCAGTTCGTCCAGCACGGCCTTTTTCTCGGCCAGCTGTGATGCGGGGAAGGACTCGACCACGCTGCCGTGCTCGATCACGTAGAAGTGATCGGCCAGCGGCGCGGCGAAGCGGAAGTTCTGCTCGACCATCACGATCGTGAAGCCCTGCGCCTTCAGCGCGGTGATCATGCGCGCGAGCGCCTGCACGATGACCGGCGCGAGGCCTTCGGAGATCTCGTCGAGCAAGAGGATGTCGGCGCCGGTGCGCAGGATGCGCGCGACCGCGAGCATCTGCTGCTCGCCGCCCGACAGGCGCGTGCCCTGGCTTTGCTTGCGCTCCGCGAGGTTGGGGAACATCGCGTAGATCTCGTCCTCGCTCATCGCCTTGCCGCGCTTGGATTTCAGCGCGGGCGGCAGGCGCAGGTTCTCTTCGGTCGACAGCGACGCGAAGATGCCGCGCTCCTCGGGGCAGTAGCCGATGCCGAGATGGGCCACACGATGCGTCGCGAGCTCGATGGTCTCGGTGCCGTGCACCTTGATCGAGCCCTTGCGCGCGCCGGTCAGTCCCATGATCGCGCGCAGGGTCGTGGTGCGGCCGGCGCCGTTGCGCCCGAGCAGCGTGACGACCGAGCCGCGCGGCACGCTGATGTCGATGCCGTGCAGGATGTGGCTTTCGCCATACCAGGCCTGCAGGCCGCGGATGTCGAGGGCGGGGACGTCGGACATGCTCAATGGGCGCCCTGAAGTTCTGCGGCCTCGCTGCCCATGTAGGCCTCGAGCACCGCGGGATGCTTGCTGACCGCGGCGTAGTCGCCCTCGGCCAGCACCGCGCCGCGCGCCAGCACGGTGATGCGGTCGGCGATCGTCGAGACCACCTTCATGTTGTGCTCGACCATCAGCACGGTGCGGCCCTCGGCCACGCGCTTGATCAGCTTGGTGACGCGGTTGACGTCTTCATGGCCCATGCCCTGCGTGGGCTCGTCGAGCAGCATCAGCTCGGGCTCCATCGCCATCGTGGTGGCGATCTCGAGCGCGCGCTTGCGGCCGTAGGGCAGGTCGGCGGCCTTGAGGTGCGCCATCTCGCGCAGGTCGACCAGCTCGAGCAGCGCGAGCACCTTCGCATCGAGCTGCGACAAGCCGGTCAGGCCCTTCCAGAAATGGAACGAGGTGCCGGTGAAGCGCTGCAGGCCGATGCGCACGTTCTCCAGCACCGTCAGGTGCGGGAACACCGCCGAGATCTGGAACGAGCGGATCACGCCGCGCCGCGCGATCTGCGCCGGCTTCTCGCCGGTGATGTCGGCGCCGTTGAACAGGATCTGCCCGCGCGTCGGCGCGAGGAACTTGGTCAACAGATTGAAGCAGGTGGTCTTGCCGGCGCCATTGGGGCCGATCAAGGCATGGATGTGGCCGCGCTGCACCGACAGGTTCACGCGGTCCACGGCCGTGAAGCCCTTGAACTCCTTCGTGAGATCGCGCGTTTCAAGAATGACGTCGGCCATGCCTGTTGCTTCTTTGGAAGAAGCGCAATGTAAGCAGCGGTGCTGCGCTGCAGTAGGCAGGGATCACCCTAGGTGAGAACACGTACGTCCCTGCCCTGGGGTGGGTCAGGGGATCGGCAGATGCGTGGTGTGCTTGATCTCTTCCATCACCGCGTAGGTGTGTGTCTCGCGCACGCCGGGCAGCGTCCACAGCGTCGCGCCGATCAGATGACGATAGGCGTTCATGTCGGCGACGCGGATCTTGATCAGGTAGTCGAAGCCGCCGGCGACCAGATGGCATTCGAGGATCTCGGGCCGCGCCTGCACGGCGGCGCGGAAGTTGTCGAAGACATCGGGCGTGGTGCGGTCGAGCAGCACCTGCACGAAGACCAGCAGGCCGGCATCGAGCTTCTCGGGGTTCAGCCGCGCCTCGTAGCCGAGGATCACGCCCTCGCGCGTCAGGCGCTTGACGCGCTCGAGCACCGCGGTCGGCGACAGGTGCACCTCCTGCGCGAGCTGCAGGTTGGTCATGCGGCCGTCGCGCTGAAGCGCGCGCAGGATGCGCAGGTCGGTGCGGTCGAGGCCGGCGATCTCGGTCTCGGGACTGGATTTTGTGCGGTCGCTTGGCATTGTCTTGGTGAAAAGTTCGGCGATCTATCGATACGCTAACGCAATTCGCATCTGACCGAGTTCCCGATGAACCCCAGCTCCAGCCCAGCCCGCCTGCCTTCGCCGCTGCGTCCCGAGTTCGAGGCCTTGGCCGTCGCGCGCGACTATCTCGGCGCCGGCTTCGATTGGCCCGGCGTGCAGGAACGCGCGCGGCCCTGGGTGGAGTCGGTGCGTGCGCAGCCGGCGCCGTTCTGGGCGATGGAGTCGCTGCTGCGCGAGTTCCCGATCTCGAGCGCCGAGGGTCTGGCGCTGATGCGCCTGGCCGAGGCGCTTCTGCGCGTGCCCGACACGCAGACCGCGGTCGCGCTGACCGCCGACCAGCTCGGCCGCGCCGAGTTCGCCGGCGGCGGCGAGGGCCCGCACAAGCTGATGGCCAGCCTGTCGACGACGGCGATCGCGCTGTCGAAGAAGTTCTTGCCGGATGCGGGCGAGCAGCCCGGCCTGGTGCAGCGCCTGGGCGCGCAGACGGTGGTCGCGGCGACGGTGCGCGCGATCCAGCTGCTGGGCCGCCAGTTCGTGCTCGGCGAGACGCTCGCGCTGGCGATGAAGGAAGCGGCGAGCCAGCGCAAGTCGCAGCCCAGCCTGCGCTTCAGCTACGACATGCTCGGCGAAGGCGCGCGCACCGATGCCGACGCGCTGCGCTACCTCGCCTCGTATGCCGACGCGATACGCCAGCTCGCCGAGCAGCCGCGCGCGGCCGGCGCCGGCCCGGAAGACACCGACGGCATCTCGATCAAGCTCTCGGCGCTGTTCGCGCGCTACGAAGACACGCAGCACGCGCGCGTGATGGGCGAGCTGGTGCCGCGCGTGATCCCGCTGATCGACGCGGCCGCGAAGGCCGACATCAACCTCACGATCGACGCCGAGGAAAGCGAGCGCCTCGAGCTCTCGCTCGACGTGCTCGATGCGCTGGCCGCGCATGTCGCGCGCACGCATCCGAACTGGCGCGGCTTCGGCCTCGCGGTGCAGGC
>Ga0315912_10006610_pt1 | contig 10345 bp, 9 predicted proteins | sample VfabasoilMG_FD_204469 | JGI IMG/M metagenome (GOLD analysis project Ga0315912, IMG submission 204469) | Garden soil microbial communities collected in Santa Monica, California, United States - V. faba soil | ecosystem: Environmental > Terrestrial > Soil > Garden | place: USA: California... | reverse complement strand
ACCGGCGAGAGGAATGAGGAAATCAGGTAGCCGTGCGCGCCGTGCAGTTCGACCAGGTCGAATCCCGCCTCACGCGCGCGCCGCGCCGAGGCCGCGAATCCCGCCACGACCGAGCGGATCGCGCGCTCGTCCATCTCCTCCGGCACCGCGTATCCCTCCCCGAACGGAATCGCCGACGGCCCGATGATGGGCCAGCCGCCCTGCGCGGGATCGAGCCCCTTGCCGCCTTCCCACGGGCGCGCGCTCGACGCCTTGCGCCCGGCGTGCGCGAGCTGGATCGCCGCCACTGCGCCCGCGTTTTTCACGAAGCGGGCGATGCGCGCGAGCGCGTCGCGCTGCGCGTCGTTCCACAACCCAAGGCAGCCGTGCGTGATGCGCCCCCGCGCCTCGACGTTGGTCATCTCCACGCAGGCAATGCCGGCGCCGCCCACCGCACGCGAGGCGAGGTTCTGGAAATGCCAGTCGTTCGCCACCCCGTTCTCGGCCGAGTACTGGCACATCGGCGAGACCATGATGCGGTTGCGCGCGGTGACCGAGCGGAAAGTCACCGGGGTGAACAGGTGTGAATCGGTCATCGCTTCTCTCCGGCCCCCAGCGAAATCGCCCCGTCTGTGCGCAGCACGGCGATTTCCTTCTGATTCATGCCGATCTCCTTCAATATGGCTTCCGTGTGCTCGCCGATGCCGGGTATTGGGTCCATGCGCGGATCGACCCCGGATATCGTCGCCGGCGGCAACAACGCCGGAATCTCGCCAACCGGAGAGCCGACGTCGCACCAGCGCATGCGGTCCTTCAGTTGCGGATGCTTCCAGACCTCTTCGGGCGCGTTGACCCGCGCGTTGGCGATGCCCGCAGCATCGAGCTTCGCGACGACCTGCTCCGCGGTCAGCGTCGAGAACGCCTGATTGATCAGCGCCACCACCTCCTTCCGCCGCTCGTTGCGCTTGAAGTTGGTGTCGTAGCGCGCATCCGTCGCCAGCGCTGGCTGGCCGAGCACCTTATCGCAGAACACCGCCCATTCGCGCTCGTTTTGCAGCCCCAGCATCACGCTCTTGCCATCGCCCGCCGCAAAGCGCCCGTACGGGACGATCGTCGCGTGGTCGGGCCCGGTGCGCGGGGGCGCGGTGCCGCCGAAGTGCGCATAGTAAAGCGGGTAGCCCATCCATTCGGCGAGCGCCTCCAGCATGGTCACCTCGACGCGCCCGCCCTGACCGGTCTTCTCGCGCCGGTAGAGCGCGGTGAGGATGCCGGTATAGGCATAGACGCCAGTCGCGATGTCCGCAATGGAGAGCCCCACCTTGCTCGGCGTCTCGGGCGTGCCGGTGATGGACAGCACCCCCGCCTCGCTCTGCACCAGCAGGTCGTAGGCCTTCTTGGCCGCGTAGGGACCGCTGTCGCCGTAGCCCGAAATGTCGCACACGACGAGACGCGGATGCGCGGCAAGGAGTTCCCCCGCCGAGAGCCCGAGACGCGCCGCCGCCCCCGGCGCGAGGTTCTGGATGAACACGTCAGCGCGCCGGATCAGCCGCGCCAGGATGTCCTTCGCCTTTGGATGCTTGACGTCGAGCGCCAGGCTCTCCTTGCTGCGGTTGAGCCACACGAAGTGCGAGGCCATGCCCTTCACCGTACGGTCGTAGTCGCGCGCGAAATCGCCGACGTTCGGCCGCTCGATCTTGATCACCCGCGCGCCGAGGTCCGCGAGATGCCGCGTCGCGAACGGCGCCGCCACGGCTTGTTCCAGGGAGACGACAGTGATTCCCTCAAGCGGCCGCATTTCTGCGCCCAAAATGCGTGATTAGTGGCTGGTGGCTGGTGGTTGGAGTCACAAACCAGTTTAGCGGCGCTCGCGCCGCAGCTTTCGATCCACCATCCACTATCCACCATCCACGCATCAAAATGAGCGGGGCATGCCGAGCACATGCTCCCCGATGTAGGACAGGATCAGGTTGGTGGAGATCGGCGCGATCTGGTAGAGCCGCGTCTCACGGAACTTGCGCTCGACGTCGTACTCGGCCGCGAAACCGTAGCCGCCGTGCGTCTGGATGCAGGCGTTGGCCGCCTCCCACGACGCGGCCGCGGACAGGAGCAGCGCCATGTTCGCCTCCGCGCCGCAGGGCTTGCCGGCGTCGAACAGCGCCGCGGCCTTGTAGCGCATCAGGTCTGCGGCCTGCACGCTCGCGTAGGCGCGCGCGATCGGGAACTGCACGCCCTGGTTCTGGCCGATCGGCCGGTCGAACACGACCCGTTCCTTCGCGTAGGCCGTCGCCTTGTCGATGAACCAATAGCCGTCGCCGACGCACTCGGCGGCGATCAGCGTACGCTCGGCGTTCAGGCCATCCAGTATGTACCGGAGTCCCTTCCCTTCCTCGCCGATCAGGTTCGCGGCCGGCACGTCCAGGTCGTCGAAGAACAGCTCGTTCGTCTCCTGGTTCGCCATATTGCGGATCGGCTTGACGGTGAGGCCCTTGCCCACCGCCTCCCGCAGGTCGACGATGAAGACCGATAGGCCTTCCGACTTCTTCTTCACCTTGTCGACCGGAGTCGTGCGCGCAAGCAGCAGGAGCAGGTCCGAATGCCGCACGCGTGAAATGAACACCTTCTGCCCGTTCACGACGTAACGGTCGCCCTTTTTCGCGGCGACCGTCTTCAGCTTCGTGGTATCCGTGCCGGCGCCGGGCTCGGTCACCGCCATCGACTGCATGCGGAGCGCGCCGCTCGCGATGCCGGGCAGGTAGTGCTTCTTCTGCCGTTCCGACGCGTGGCGCAGCACGCAGCCCATGACGTACATCTGCCCGTGCACCGCGCCGGCGAAGCCGCCCGACCGGCTGATCTCCTCCAGGATGATCGACGCTTCGGTGACGGTGAGCCCGGAGCCGCCGTACTCCTCGGGCACGAGCGCGGCGAGCCAGCCGGCCTCGGTGAGCGCCTTGACGAATGCGTCGGGATAGCCGCGCGCCTCGTCCACTTTCTGCCAGTACGCGCTGTCGAACTGCCGGCACAGCGCGCGCACGCCCTCCCGCAATTCAGCGTGTGGATCTGTCGCCGGAGAATGCTTCATTGACGAGCCGCGGGAATGCTGGAGAATAGAGCCGATTATAGGGGAGGAACGGATGTTCGTCGCAAACAGCAAGCGCCTCACGCTCGCCGGAGCGAAGAAAATGATGGACACCGCCGTCGGCATGGCCGAGAAGGCCGGCATCTCGATCTCGGTCGCCATCGTGGATTCGGGCGGACACGCGATCCTGGTCCAGCGTATGGACGGCGGGCGCTTCCACACCGTCCACTCTTCCACCACCAAGGCGGTGTGCGCGGCGTCCAACAAGCGCCCGACGACGTCGAAGGGCGCGCAGGGCCAGGAACTCGACGTCGCCCACGCCATCGGCCTCGCCCTCGCCGCCGGCGCCGAGCGCTGGACCGCGATGGAAGGCGGCTACCCGGTGATCGTCGACGGTGAATGCATCGGCGGCATCGGCGTCTCCGGCGGCACCTGGGAATTCGACGACCAGGCGGCGAAGGCGGCGATCGGGGCGATCGGCGCTACTCTCAAAATCTGAACCGCGTGATAAGTGATAAGTGACGCGTGATAAGGTTTCCCGCGCAGCGGGTCTGTTTTTCAGCCCTATCACTTATCACCTATCACTTATCACGTTTCTTGATGAAAAATAATGGCTGATACACCTCTCCGCGTTGCATGCCTGGGAATGGGCTGGTGGTCCGACGTCCTCGCCGATGCGATGAAGCGGTCGGACCGATTCGAGATCGTCACGTGCTTCACGCGCTCGCCGGAGAAGCGTGCGGCATTTGCGAAAAAATACGGCTGCGCGCAGGCTTCGAGCTTCGAGTCGATCCTCGCCGACAAGTCCATCGCCGCGATCGTCAATACCACGCCCAACAACGTGCACCGCGAGACCACCGAGGCCGCGGCGCGCGCCGGCAAGCACGTCTTCCTCGACAAGCCCATCGCCAACACCGTTACCGCCGCGAAGGCGTTGACCGAAGCCTGCCGCAAGGCCGGCGTCGTGCTCGCATTGGGCTACCAGCGCCGCAAGGAAAGCCACTTCCGCTGGGTCCGCCAGCAGATCGATGCCGGGGTGTTCGGCAAGCTGGTCAACGCCGAGGCCAACATCTCGCGCGACCGGCTCGGCCAGTTCGACCTGTCCTCCTGGCGCTATACCGCGGCCGGCATGCCGGGCGGCGTGATGCTGCAGATCGGCATCCACTACACCGACGTGCTCGAGTTCCTGATGGGGCCCATCGTCGCCGTCAGCGGCCGCCTCGCCCAGCTCGTGCTGCCGGGCGACAATCCCGATGTCGCAAGCCTGGTGCTCGAGCACGAGAACGGCGCGCTCTCGACACTGAACGCCAGCTACGCCTCGGCTTCCGAGTACTACTGCATGAATATCTACGGCAAGGAAGCGACCGCGTACTACGACCTGCACAACGGATTACGCTGGCTGAAGCGCGGCACTACCACGGTGACGCCGGTGACGTGCACGAAGAACGACACGATCCGCGAGGAGCTCGAGGAATTCGCCGCCGCGGCGGGCGGAAAGGGCAAGCCCGAAATGGACGGCGAAGCCTCCACGCGCTCGCTCGCCGTGCTGCGCGCGGGCATCAAGTCGGCGCGCGAAGGCCGACGGGTCGAGGTGGCCGAAATCATGAACGGCGCGGATGCTTGAAAAACTAAATTGGCCGCAGAGACGCAGAGGCGCGGAGGAATTAAATATAATAAAAACAAATAGTTATGTAGCAATCGTCTCACTGGCGTTCAACGAGTCAACTAATTTGCCAAGTCAACCAATACTGGTTAGTTGTTGTGATTCGTATCTTTGCGCCTCTGCGTCTTTGCGGCTAATTGATTGACCATGAAACAGGAAAACCTCCGCAGCCACTCCCGCGAGCTGGTCGAGTTCATTCACGCATTGAAACTCGAAACGCTGCCGCCGGACGTCGTGCAACGCGCCCGGGGCGTGCTGCTCGACTCGCTCGGCTGCACGCTGTTCGGCAGCCTGCAGCCGTGGTCGAAGATCATGGCCGAGGAAGTGCTCTCGGAGAGCCCGCGCGGCCGCAGCACCATCGTCGGAAAGAAGCAGACGGTGGCCGCCCCGGCCGCCGCGCTGTGTAACGGGACCGCGACGCACGGCTTCGAACTGGACGACCTGCTCGACGAGGCGATCGTGCATCCCGGCGCCATCATCGTCCCCGCCGCCATCGCCGCCGCCGAGTCGGTGGACGCGCCGGGCTCGAAGCTCCTGCTCGGCATCGTCGCCGGCTACGAAGTCCTCAACCGCGTCGGCCTCGCAGCGGGCACCGAGCCCGCGCACCGCGGCTTCCACAAGACCACCATCATCGGCCCGGTCGGCGCCGCCGTCGCGGCGGGCACGATCCTCGACCTCCCGGCGGAACAACTGTTGTCCGCCGCCGGTCTCGCCTGCTCCACTTCATCCGGCATCAAGAGCTTCGCCGCCGGCACGGGCGGGGGCATGATGAAACGCATGCACTGCGGGCGCGCCGCCGAATCCGGCGTGCGCATGGCGCAGCTCGCCGCGCGCGATTTCACCGGCCCGCCCACCGCGATTGACGGCAAGTTCGGCCTGCTGGAAGTCTACGGCGGGAAAACGGCGCGGCCCGAGCTCATGACCGCCGGCCTGGGCAGGGACTGGGCGATGACGACCGTTTTCGTGAAGGTCTATTCCTGCTGCAGCTGGATCCAGGGCGCCATACAGCAGCTCGTCGCCCTGCGCGGCCCGCGACCGCTGAAACCCGACGACGTGAAGCAGGTGCGCATCGGCGTCAGCGCCTACGCGGCCAGGAACAACGGCGAGCCGGCCCCGGTGGACATCATGGGGGCGCAGTACAGCTTCCCCTACTGCGCGGCGCTGGCGCTCGCCGGAGATCCGACCGACCCGGGCATGTACCTGGAGAAGGAAATCGGTGACCCCGGGCGCCGCGCCCTGGCGCGCCGGGTGGAGCTGTACACTGACCAGGAGATGGAGGCTGCCTACCCCAAGCACTACGGCTCGCGCATCGAACTCGTGCTGGCGGGCGGCGAGCGGCTCACGAGCTTCGTGCTCGACCCGCACGGCTTCCCGGCCGACCCGGTGACCGACGCGGAGCGCGTCGAGAAATTCACCCGCCTCGCCGGCAAGGCGAAGCCCGCCGCGCGCGTTGCCGACATCGCGGCCGCCGTCCAGCGCATCGAGAAGCTTGCTTCCGCGCGCGAGCTGATGGAGCTGGTCCGCAATTAAAACCCTAGGCCACAGAGCACACAGAGGTCACAGAGAAAATCCAGACGGCCGCACCCGACTCCCAGCCTCTGTGTTCTCTGTGCCCTCTGTGGCAAATGCTTTTGGTTTTTCTTAGTTTGCGCGCAGGTTGAGTGCCTTCACCATCTTGCTCCACTTCACGTTTTCCGCCCTCAGGAAAGCCGCGTACTGCTCCGGCGTGTTACCGACGACTTCCATGCCGAGCTTGGCGATGCTCTCCCGCACCGTCGCATCGGAGAGCGACTGCACGATCTCCTTGTTGAGCCGGTTCACGATCTCGGCGGGCGTGCCGGCCGTGGTGAGAATGCCAAACCAGGTCACGACCTCGTAGCCGTTCAGCTTGAGTTCCTCCTGGATCGTGGGATATTCGGGCGCAATGGCGGAGCGTTTTGTGCCCGTGATGGCAAGGCCGCGCAGCTTTCCGCTCTTCGCGTGCGGCAGCAGGCCCGCGATGCTCGCGAACATGACCGGCACCTGCCCGCCGATCAGCTCGCCGATCGCGGCGCCATCGCCCTTGTAGTGGATCGCCTCCATCTTGATGCCCGTCAGGCTCTTCAGCAGCTCCACCGACATGTGCGGCGAGGAGCCCTGCCCGCCGGTCGCGAAATTGAGCTCGCCCGGACGGCGTTTCGCCATCGCGACCAGTTCCTTGATCGACCTCACTCCCAGCGAGGGGTGGGCGACGGCGAGCAGCGGATTGTGCGAAACGAGCACGACCGTCGAGAAATCCTTGAGTGGATCGTAGCCGACCTTCGAATACATGTAAGGCGCCACGGCGTGAGTGGTCTGGCTCGCCAGGTAAAGCGTGTGTCCGTCCGGTGGCGCCTTGGCGACCAGCTCCGCGCCGATGGTGCCGGTGGCGCCTGCGCGATTCTCGACGACGACCTGTCGCCCGAGACGATCGGTGAGTTGCTGGGCGACAATTCTCGCCATGATGTCCGACGGCCCGCCGGCGGCGAATCCCACCACGACGCGCACGGGTTTCGAGGGATAGGTTTGCGCGTGAGCGAACAGGCTCACCCCCGCCAAGGCCACGACTATCAACAATTGCCTCATGAGTATCCTTCGGTGCATTTGTCGATCTTCCGCTCTCCCGCCCTCGCGCTCTCCCGCCCTCGCGGATTTTCTAGCGCGCGGCCGCCAGCAGCAACTCGGCGCCCTTCTCCCCAGTGGCAATGGTCGGGATATTGGTGTTCGAGGATGGAATGGTCGGGAAAATCGATGAGTCGATGACGCGCAGTCCGTCGATCCCGCGCACCCTGAGCTGTGGATCCACCACCGCCCGCTCGTCCACGCCCATGCGGCAGGTGCCGACCATGTGCCAGCTCGTCTGGATCGTTTCCTTCATGTAGTCGAGCAGACCGGCGTCGTCCTGGATCTCCGGCCCCGGCCGCGTCTCGCGCACCACCAGCGGCTTCAGCGCCGGCATCTGCGCGAGACGGCGCGCGAAGCGCATGCCCTCGAGGAACAGCTGCACGTCGGCCTCGTGAGAGAGGTACTTCGGGTCCATGCTCGCCTGCTCCAGCGGATCGGTGGACCGGATGTGCAGCGTCCCGACCGAGCGCGGCTGCAGCACCTTGAGGCCGAACGTGAAGCCCGGGTGCGCGTCGAGGCCATAGCGGGCGGTCCGCGCGTAGCGGTCCCGGCCGGACAGCGGCAGCAGCAGCATCGCCATGTCGGCCCGGTCGGCCTTCGGGTCGCTGCGCCACGCCACCTGAGAGGTGGCAGAGCAGATCGTCAGCAGGCCTTCGCTCCGGAAGAACCAGCGCAAGCCTTCCTTCATCTTGAGCCAGGGGTTGCGCAGCACGTCGTTGATGGTGATGGGCTGCGCGCACTCGAATGAGATCCGGGAGCTGGGGTGATCGCGCAGGTTCTCCCCCACCCCGGAGAGATGGTGCGTCACTGCAATGCCATGCCTGCGCAGGATTTCCTCGTTGCCGATGCCGGAGAGCTCGAGCAGCTTGGGCGAGACCAGCGGCCCGGCGGCAAGCACGACTTCCCGGCGCGCGCGCGCCTTGGCGCGCGTCCCGCCCTGGAGAAACTCGACGCCCGTCGCCCGCCTGCCTTCCATCAGCACCCGGGTAACCGGCGCGTCGGTGAGGACCGTGAGGTTGGGACGACTGCGCGCAGGCTTCAGGTATTCGGCTGCCGCACTACTGCGCCAGCCGTCGCGCGTGGAGTACTGGAGGTAATAGGCGCCTTCGTAGCTGCCGTCGTTGTAGTCGCGCAGCCGCTCGTGGCCCGCCTCGCCGCAGGCCGCCACGAACGCATCCGACAGCGGGTCGAAGCGGTCGAGGTTGGTGCAATGAATCGGTCCGCCGCTGCCGCGCACGGCAGCATCGCCTTGCGGGTAGTCCTCCAGGCGCCGGAAATACGGAAGCAGGTCCGCATAGCCCCAACCGGCACAGCCGCTGTCGCGCCAGTCGTCGTATTCCTTCGGGTCGCCTCGCACGAACACATTGCCGTTGATGGAGCCCGAGCCGCCGATCACGCGCCCGCGCACCCAGCGCTGCGGCTTGCCGTTGAGACGGGACTGCGGCTCGGTCTGGTACTGCCACGTGTACCGCTCGTCATTCAGGACCTTCGCGACCATGAGCGGGATCTTCAGGTTGATGTTGTTCGCCGGCCCTCCGGCCTCGACCAGCAGCACGGAATGGCGTCCGCTCTCGGACAGCCGGCTGGCGAGAACGCAGCCGGCGGGCCCCGCACCCGCCACGATGAAGTCGAACTCGGAATTGTCCGGGATGCCGCGCATAGTATGATTCTAGTCTAACCGACGCACGTCACCTTGAAACAATAGCGACCTGATCCCATGAAAGACAACGTCAAAACGCTCGGCTGGCCGGGCGAGATCTTCGAGGTGCTGAAATCCTTCGGCATCCGCCAAGTCGGCTACGTGCCGGACTCGGGGCACGCGCGGCTGATCGAGCTGGTGCGCGCCGAGAAGAGCATGCGCGCCGTGCCGCTCACCACCGAGGAGGAAGGCGTCGCGCTGGCATGCGGCGCGTGGCTCGGCGGCGATAAAAGCGTGCTGCTGATGCAATCGAGCGGCGCGGGCAACTGCATCAACATGCTCGGCATGCTGAACGAATGCCGCATTCCGCTGCTTACGCTCGTCACCATGCGCGGCCAGTGGGGCGAGTTCAACCCCTGGCAGGTACCGATGTCGCAGGGAACCGTCACGGCGCTGGAAGCGCTTGGCGTCATGACGCGGCCGGTGGACCGCGCGACCGAGATCGCGGAGACGGTGCTGGCGGCCGGGCAACTCGCGTTCAACACCGGGCGGATGGTGGCGGTGCTGATCTCGCAGCGCATCGTCGGCGCGAAACAGTTCAAGTAAAGCTTTGACACTAAGGACACCAAGGACACAAAGAGAATCAATAATGAATGTTTCGACCCTTAGTGTCCTTCGTGTCCTTTGTGTCCGCGCTTTTGCCTTAGTTTCCTTCGTGTCCTTTGTGTCAGGGCTTTAATTTATGGCATACAAAAAACCCACTCTCGATCGCCGCAAGGTCGTCTCGGACATTCTCAAGCAGCGCGGGACGGCGCTGGTCGTTGCCGGGCTCGGCGCGCCGTGCTGGGACTGCGCGGCGGCGGGCGACCATCCGCTCAACTTCTACACCTGGGGCGGCATGGGCGGCGCGGCGATGATCGGCCTGGGCCTCGCGCTCGCGCAGCCGAAGCACCGCGTGCTGATCATCACCGGTGACGGCGAGCTCCTGATGGGACTGGGCTCGCTCGCCACCATCGGCGTGCAGAAGATTTCCAACCTCGCGATCGTGGTGATGGACAACGAGCACTACGGCGAGACCGGCATGCAGCTCACCCACACAAAGCTCGGCGTGGACCTTGCCGGCATGGCGAAGTCGGCGGGCTTCCGTGCCGCCGGCACCGTGTACAGCGCCGCGCAGATGAAAACCTGGCTGCCGCGCATCCTGCGCCAGCCGGGCCCGGTATTCGTGGGCGTGAAGGTCACGACCGAGAAGGCGCCGCTGGTGCTGCCAGCGCGTGACGGCCCGACGCTGAGGAACCGCTTCCGCGAAGCGCTGCTGGGCGCGGGCGCGTTGGCCTGACCGCGG
>Ga0315912_10006609_pt1 | contig 10345 bp, 9 predicted proteins | sample VfabasoilMG_FD_204469 | JGI IMG/M metagenome (GOLD analysis project Ga0315912, IMG submission 204469) | Garden soil microbial communities collected in Santa Monica, California, United States - V. faba soil | ecosystem: Environmental > Terrestrial > Soil > Garden | place: USA: California... | reverse complement strand
GACGACCTCGGAGCGCCAGGGCCGAGTGATCGACCATGACGGCGCCGGCTCCATGGAGCGAAAAAAGCAGGAGGGCTATTTCTAACATGGACCTGCTGCGCTTCATCACCTGCGGTAGCGTCGACGACGGCAAGTCGACGCTCATTGGCCGCCTGCTCTTTGAGACCAAATTAATCTTTGAAGATCAGCTCGAAGCGCTCAAGGCCGATTCCAAAAAGTACGGCACCCAGGGCGAACGGCTTGACTTCGCGTTGCTGGTCGACGGCTTGCAGGCGGAACGGGAGCAGGGCATTACCATCGATGTCGCCTACCGGTTTTTCGCCACGCCCAAGCGGCGCTTCATCGTTGCCGATACGCCGGGTCACGAACAGTACACCCGCAACATGGCTACCGGCGCATCGACAGCACAGGCAGCCGTACTGCTCATCGACGCGCGCAAAGGCGTGCTGACTCAGACCAAGCGGCACAGCCGAATTGTCGCCATGCTCGGCATTCGCCATGTTGTTTTGGCGATCAACAAAATGGACATGGTAGACTGGTCGCAGACGGTCTGCGGCGAAATCGATCAGGAGTTTCGCGCCTTCGCGCAGGATTTAAACTTCGCGTCGATCACGTCGATTCCGCTCTCGGCGCTCGAAGGCACCAACGTCGTTGAGTCCGGCCAAACTTCGATGCCGTGGTATGCCGGACCTAGCCTTTTACAATGGCTCGAAACCGTAGAGCCCGAGGACGGCGCAGTGACCCGCCCCTTCGCCATGCCGGTACAGTGGGTCAACCGGCCCCATTTGGATTTCCGCGGTTTCTCCGGCCGCATCGCCAGCGGCAGCGTGCAGCCGGGCGATCCGGTGCGCATTAGCCCGTCGGGCGTCCGCAGCCGGATTAAAGCTATTTCGGTCTGGGGTGGAGATCAGCTCAAAGCGGACAGCGGCGAATCAATCACTCTTGTGCTTGAAGACGAAGTCGATGCCAGCCGCGGCGACGTCGTCGCCGCGGCGACCCATCCAGTCGAGGCCGCCGACCAATTCGAAGCCGATCTTCTGTGGATGAGCGAGCATGCGCTTCTGCCCGGCCGCTCCTACGCCGCCTTGATTCACAGCAAAGCCGCGAGCGTGACGATCACCGACATCAAACACCAACTCGACATCAACAGCGGCGCTCGCCTGGCAGCGAAGAGCTTGGCGCTGAACGAGATCGCCACGGTCAATGTGAGCTTCGACCGCGTAGTTCCCTTCGCGCCCTACCGAGAGAACAAGCGCTTGGGTTCGTTTATCGTCATAGACAAGCTGACCAACGAGACTGTCGGTGCGGGCATCCTACACTTCGCCCTGCGGCGCTCCGTCAACGTTCACTGGCAGGCCATTGAAGTGTCCAAAACGGCGCGTGCAGTGATGAAGCAGCAACGCGCCCGCTGTCTGTGGTTCACCGGACTGTCTGGCTCCGGCAAATCGACCATCGCCAATTTACTAGAGAAACGGCTGCACGCAGCCGGCAAACACACCTATATCCTCGATGGCGACAACGTGCGCCACGGGCTTAACCGAGATCTTGGATTCACTGAAGTTGATCGGGTCGAAAACATTCGGCGCGTCGCCGAAGTCGCCCGGCTCATGGTCGACGCCGGCTTGATCGTCATCGTGGCCTTCATCTCGCCGTTCCGAACCGATCGCGACACTGCGCGCAACCTGCTTAACCGCGGTGAATTCATTGAAGTTTACGTCGACACCCCGCTCGACGAATGCGAACGGCGCGACGTCAAAGGTCTCTATGCTAAAGCCCGGCGCGGTGAACTCAAAAACTTCACCGGCATCGACAGCGCCTACGAGCCGCCGGAGGCGGCGGAGATCCACCTGCAAACCCTCGGTGCCTCGCCGGAGGTCTGCGTGGATCGGATTGTGGCGTGGCTGCGGTCGTAGTGTTGCAATGCAGGATCAGAAAGCATCAGATAGCCTGAGTTTGACGGATACCAACTCTATCTGCTCCGGGCGATGGTCAAGTCCCAATTCTTACGTCCATTGAGCAAAAGCAGATTATCCCAACTCTAACTTTCGGATTATTTCTGCTGTAATGCGGCCGCCGCGGTCTTGGGGTTGTCGCTTTCAGAGGCAGCAGTCCCGTCTTTAGTTCATTTGGCAGTCGTGATAGGTAATCGCCGTGGCGGAAAATGGCACTGGCGTGTTGCGCCGTTCGCTTAACGATTTCCTGTCGTTTCAGCTCGACGAAGCGGCGCTGGATCGTTTGACCTGGCGCGACTTCGGCAATGGGCTGGGGATGTCGCGCTTGGCGCGGCAGGGCAAGCGCGAGTTGGTGCTCTACCGTATCGCCGCGGACGCTTCGTCCGACGCGTTTCTCAAGCACGAGCATTTGGGCGGTGAGTTTTATCTGGTGCTCAAGGGCAAGATCGGCGATGAGACCGGCGAGTACGAAACTGGCGACGTGGTATTTCTCGATCCCCAGTCGGTGCATACGCCGCGAGCGATCGGCGAGACCGTTGTTCTGGTTTTGTGGCCGGCCGGGGTGCGGTTGGTGGACTGAGCCGCGACTAACGAATAGATACGGAATCGGATGATTAACCGCAAAGCGCGCAAAAAATGAGTTGAAAACTAAAGGCAGCCCATTGTGGTTGTTCTGCTAAATGTATTGTTCTTACAGGGAGGCAACATGGCAAATTTAGGATTCATCGGCACCGGCGGCATGGGTAGCGGTATGGCCGCCAACTTGATCAAGGCGGGCCATAAACTGACCGTCACCGATCTGCGCCGCGAGCAGAGCAAAGGCTTGGAAAGTCAGGGCGCGGTCTTCAAAGACTCACCCAAGGCGGTGGCGGAATCTTGCGACGTGGTTTGTTCGATGTTGCCTTACAACCAAGCGGTGCAAGCCGTCGGTTTGGGCAAAGGCGGATTGCACGAAGCGGCCAGCGGCGCCAAGACCTGGATCGATTTCAGCAGCATCGACAAGAAGACCATCGTCGTCGTCGATGCCGAGCTCAGCAAAAAGGGCTGGACGATACTCGACGGCTCAGCGGGCGGCGTTGAAGAGGCGGCGGCGGCCGGCACTTTGTCGCTCTGGCTGTCGGGCTCGAAAGCGCTGTTCGATCAGCACCAGGAGATCTTCAAGGCGATGGGCAACAAGATCATCTTCGTCGGCGAGCTGGGCAATGCCAAGCTGGTGAAAAACGCCATGGCGATGTTCGCTGCGGTGGTGCACTTGACCCTGGCTGAGACTTGCGCTTGGCTAAAAAAGGGCGGCCTCAGCGAAGACATATTTCGCACGATCTTGAAAAATTCCCAGCAGGATTCCGTCGCCATCGACCGGATCATGGAAATCATCGTCAGCAAGAAGTACAAGCCGCGCAAATCCTGGATGCCTAAAGACGTCGGTTTCGGCCTCGACATGGCGCGCGAGATGGAAGTGCCGATGCCGTTCGTCGCCTTGGCCTACCAGATGTTTTCCATCGCCCAGGCCACCGGCCAGGACGGCTATGAGGCCACCGGCATCGCCTGCAACGTCTACGACATCATTACCGGGGCAAAAAAATAGCGAGGCTCCCATGGCGCTGGCACCGGAACGCTTGTCGCGCTTTTTGACCTTTCTCTTGCGACACAAGCCCAAGGATTATCCCTTGGCGATCGACAGAGAGGGGTTTGCGCCGTGGCGCGATGTCGTCGAACTGGTGCAACAGCGCTTTTATGACGTCACCGAGGGGCAGATACGCGCGCTGATCGCCGGTGCGGAGAAAAAGCGCTTCGAGATTCGCGGCGACAAGGTGCGCGCGACCTACGGCCATTCTTTTCCGGTCGATCTCGGCGGCACGGCGACCGAGCCGCCGGCACAACTCTATTTCGGCGCGGCGCGGGATCTGGCACAGTCGATGCTGCGCCGCGGTCTCGAGCCGCGCGACCGCCAATACGTGCACCTGAGCGTCACGGCGGAGGAAGCCGAGTCAGTGGCAAGGCGCCATGATCCGGCGCCGGCGATTCTCGTCATCGATGCCCAGGCGGCCCACGCCGAGGGGGTGCGTTTCTACGAGTCCGGGCCGCTGTTCCTGGCCGAGAGCGTGCCGGCGAAGTTTCTGTCCCTGCGCTAGTTGTAAACCCGTTCGGTTGGTTCGCAACCCGCCCGAGCGATCCCATGAGTAATAATTCCTAATATATTTCCAGTCAGCCGCAGGGACGCGGGTAAATACTGTGGGCAATTTACAAAGTAGGGATTAACGATACAGCGGTGTAACTCTGATATTCCCAGGCGTGCCGCCGCCAGTAGGCTTTCGACTGAACGGAGCCAACGACGATGATTGGCACTTGGGTCCTGGTTGGTTTTGCGGAAATAAGTCGCATAGATTTCTCGCTACGCTCGAAATGACAGTGGTGGGTAGCGATTATCCCGAACGTAGGGGGAAACGTTGCCGAATTGGACTACCATGGGATCTTTCACGACGAATAATCCGGTTTGCACGGGCCATTTCATTCAGTTACATTGACTCCATCATTAGTCGTTCATCCCGAATATTTTTGCTTGAATCCTCCGGACCGGCGGCGAATTTGCCGGCCGGTGTGGCGGAAAATATTTAAGAAACGTCATGCGAAGTCATCTTAAAACGCTCTTGAGCCAAGCTGTCGAGAAGACGGCAAAGTCGGGAGAACTGAATAATAGCGAGCTGCCGCCGCTCCACCTGGAGCCGCCGAAGCAGCGCGAGTTCGGCGACTTGTCATCGAACGTCGCTATGCTGTGGGCCAAGAGCGCCAAAAAAAACCCGCGGGCCATCGCCGAAGCGATACTCAAGAACATCGACGATGCCGACGGCATTCTCGCGCGCCGAGAGATCGCCGGGCCCGGGTTTTTGAATTTCGCATTCGCGCCGAAGTTTTATTTCGCCCAGTTGCGCGAGGTCGCCGCCGGTAAGCAGGACAAAATCGAAATCGGCCAGGGGCGCAAAGTGCAGGTGGAGTTTGCCAGCGTCAATCCGACCGGGCCGCTTCACGTCGGCCATGGCCGGGTGGCGGTGATCGGCGATGTCGTGGCGCGCTTGCACGAAGCCACCGGCTTCAACGTCGAGCGCGAGTATTACGTCAACGACGCCGGCAACCAGATGGAGAACCTCGGGCAGTCGCTTTACGCCCGTTACCTGGAAGCGTTGGGCCAGCCGGCGGAGTTTCCCGAAGCCGGCTACCCCGGCGACTATGTAAAGGATATCGCGGCTGAAGTGGCCGCGCGGGACGGCGACAAGTATCTGCGCCGGGACAAGGACGAGGCGGTAAAGTTCTTTCGCCAGTACGGCGGCGATGCGCTGCTCAACACCATTCGCCGCCAGTTGGGCGACTTCGGCATCCGGTTCGATTCCTATTTCAGCGAGACGGCGATGCGCGAGCGCAGCGAGGTCGCCCAATCGATGGCGGCGCTGCGCGCGCGCGGCCTGCTCTATTCCCAAGACGGCGCCGAGTGGTACCGTTCGACCCAGTTCGGCGATGACAAAGACCGCACGGTGATCAAGAGCGACGGCGAGCTCACTTACTTTGCCGCTGACATCGCCTATCACCGCAACAAGTTCGAGCGCGGGTTCGACAAACTGATCAATGTCTGGGGCGCCGATCATCATGGCTATGTGCCGCGCTTGAAGGCGGCGATGCAGGGGCTGGGTTACGACGCCAACGCATTGCAAGTGGTGCTCGTCCAGATGGTTCAATTGAGTCGTGGCGGCGAGCCGGTGCGCATGGGCAAACGCACGGGTGAATTCGTCGCTCTGGAAGACGTGCTCCAAGAAGTGGGGCGCGACGCGGCGCGGTTTTTCTATCTCATGCGCAAGTCGGACAGCCATCTCGACTTCGATCTGGAGCTGGCGAAAAAGCAGTCGAGCGACAATCCGGTGTTCTACGTCCAGTACGCCCACGCGCGGGTGGCGAGTATTTTCGAACAAGCGGCAAAAAGTGGCGTCGCCCTCGGCGCCCCCGAGTCGGTGCCGGTAGAGCGCTTGGAGCTGGCCGAAGAGTTGGAGTTGATCCGCCAGATGATTCAATTCAACGATGTCTTGGAGGAGTCGGTGCGCGAACTCGAACCGCACCGTATGGTATTCTATTTACTGGAAATCGCCGGTGAGTTTCATCGTTACTACAACCGCAACCGGGTGGTGTCCGACGATGTCGACTTGAGCCGGGCGCGTTTGTTATTGTTGGCCAACATTCAAAAGACGATTCGCAAAGGCTTGGAGATCCTCGGTGTCGACGCACCGATGAAAATGGCTGCGAAGGCGGAAACCGAAGCTTGACCAGGCGAGACAAGGCGAGAGGTTAATCGAAATGGCGGAGAATCGTAGAGGCAAAGACAGCCGATATTACCTGAGTCGCGGCCAGATGATTATTCTCGGCGGCACTTTCACCTTGGCTTCGGTGGTGATCTTTCTCATCGGCATGATGGTGGGCAAGGTGATCGAGGAGCGGAAGATCCAAAAAAAGGATGAGCCCCTGGTGAAAATGCCGGTCAAGCCCGCCGGTGCCGCAGGTGGCGCGGCAGCGAAAAACGATGAGATCACCTTCTACGATACCTTGGCGAAGTCCCGCAGTGCTCAGGCACTGACCGAGCAACCGACCAAGGAGGTCAAACCGGCCGAAAAAACCGTCCGCGCCGAGGACAAAGAAACTAAAGCCGCCGTCAAAGCCGACACGCAGCTCGCCAAGCCGACGGAAAACAAAGCGGCTAAACCCCAGCCACCGGCTGAGATCACTAAGACGGAGTCCACCGAGTCCACCGATACCGCCGAAGGAAAAGTTTGGCGCGCCCAAGTGGACGCATTTCCCGACGAGCGGTCGGCGAAACAGTTGGTTGATCGACTGAAAAATAAGGGCTACAACGCCTATGTTAGTGAGGTGCAATATCGCGGCAAGCCCTGGTATCGGGTCAGCGTCGGCAAATACGGCGCACGCGAGGAAGCCGACAAAGTCGTGAGCGCGCTCAAGGGCAAAGAAAACTATGCGAAAGCGTTCGCCGCGTCCAAGTGAGCAGGGCGACACAGACCATGAACATACGCGAAGCCATCGATAAGTTAGTCAACCGGATAAACTTGACTGAAGCGCAGACCGTCGATGTTATGAACCAAATCATGACCGGCGAGGCGACGCCGCTGCAGGTGGCGTCCTTTCTGACCGCGCTGCGCATGAAAGGCGAAACCGTCGATGAGGTCACCGGAGCGGCGCGGGTTATGCGCGAAAAGGCGCATCGGGTCAATGTCGGCGGCAAGACCGTGCTCGATACCTGCGGCACCGGCGGTGATCAAACGGGCACATTCAATATCTCAACGACATGCGCATTCGTGGTCGCTGGCGCCGGCGTCAATGTCGCCAAGCACGGCAACCGTTCAGTGTCGAGCCAATCGGGCAGCGCTGATGTGTTGGGCGCATTAGGCGTCAAAGTCGATGCGCCAAAAGAGCGCGTCGAACATTGCATCGCCAAGATCGGCATCGGTTTCCTGTTCGCCCCGCTGCTCCATGAAGCGATGAAGTACGCGGTGCAGCCGCGCCGCGACATCGGTATTCGCACCATCTTTAATTTACTCGGGCCGCTGACCAATCCGGCCATGGCGACCCAGCAGCTGATCGGCATCTACAGTGGCGACTTGGTCGGCATGGTTGCCAACGTTCTGAAGAATCTTGGCAGTGCGCGGGCGATGGTCGTGCATGGACTCGAGGGCTTGGATGAAATCTCTCTGTGCGGGCCGACCCAAGTAGCCGAGCTGCGCGACGGCGCCGTCAAAGAATTCCAAATCGAGCCCGAACAGTTCGGTCTCAAACGCTGCGTTTTAGCGGACCTGCATGGCGGCAGCGCCGAGGAGAGCGCGGTGATTGTCCGCGCCGTCCTCGATGGCAAGAGCGGTGCGCCGCGCGATGTCGTGCTGTTAAACAGCGGCGCGGCGCTTTACGTCAGCGGCAGTGCCGCCAATCTGCCGGATGGCATCAAACTGGCCGCCAAGTCCATCGACAGCGGCAAGGCGCGCCAAAAACTCCAGCAGCTGGTCGAGCTGACCAACGCCGCATAGTTGATCCATGGCTGAAATCCTGGCCACCATCGCGGCGCATGTGCGTGAAGTCGTTGCCGTGCGCCAGCGCGAACTGCCACTGACCGCGCTGCGCGAGCGCTCGCTGTTTGGCGAGCCCACGCGCGGTTTTGCCAGAGCTCTGTCCGGTACCAAACGCCACATCGTTGCCGAGGTCAAAAAAGCTTCGCCGTCCAAGGGGCTGATCCGCGCCGACTTCGATCCGGTCGCCATCGCCAAAGACTACGCGGCCCATGGCGCCAGTGCTATATCGGTGTTGACCGAGGAGCGTTTTTTTCAAGGCGACTTGGCTTATCTCGAACAGATTCACGCGAGTGTCGAGGTGCCGCTGTTGCGCAAGGATTTCATGCTCGATCCGTATCAGATCGTCGAAGCGAAAAGCTGCGGCGCTGACGCGGTGCTATTCATCGCGGCGATGCTTGATGGCCAACTCATGGGCGAACTGCGCCACCAGGCCAGTGAATTACAAATGGACTCGCTGGTGGAAGTGCATTGTGAAACAGAGCTAGCGGCGGCCTTAAGAGCCGGCGCCCAGTTGATCGGCATCAATAACCGCGATCTGAAAACCTTTGCCGTGAGCTTGGCGACCGCCGAACGACTGGCGCCGCTGGTGCCGGCGGGCATGCCGGCGGTCTGTGAAAGCGGTATCGACAGTATCGAGCAGATCCGCCGAGTCGAGACATTTGGCATCCACGCGTTTCTGATCGGCGAGTCGCTCATGCGCGCACCCGAGCCCGGTGTGAAGCTCAGCGAATTGTTAAACGGCTGAGGGTTCTGTGCCGATGCCGGTCAAGATCAAGGTTTGCGGCATTACCAATCTCGGCGACGCCGAGAAGGCGCTGGAGTTTGGCGCGGATATTTTGGGCTTCAATTTTTATCCGCCGAGCCCGCGCTGTGTTACGCCGGGAAAGGCCAGGGAAATTATCGAGCGCTTGCCGCGCGATGCCTTCAACGTAGCGCTGTTCGTCAACGAGCCCAAAGCGCGCGTGAGCGAAGTGTTGGCGGCGGGCCGCTGGCCGGATGGACGGCAAGGCTATCGCGGCGTGCAGTTTCACGGCGAGGAGAACGGCGCGTACTGTCAAGGCTGGGATGTGAAAGTGATCAAAGCGTTTCGCATCAAAGAGCAGGCTTCGCTCGTCGCCTTGAAAGGTTACCCGGCGGACTACTATCTGCTCGATTCCTTTTCCGCGGGATACGGCGGCTCGGGAAAGATGTTTCCTTGGGAATGGCTCGATGGCATCGACGCCGGCAAGATCCTGCTCTCGGGCGGGTTGCGGGTCGACAATGTCGCCGAGGCGATCCGCAAGATTCAACCGTTTGGAGTCGATGTCTGCAGCGGCGTGGAAGCGCGCCCAGGTATTAAAGATCATGGCAAACTCAAAGAATTTATCGATGCTGCCAAAGGTGCCTGACCGGCGCGGCCATTTCGGGCCCTACGGCGGGCGCTATGTGGCGGAAACCCTCATGCCTGCGCTTAGCGAATTGGAGCGTGGCTATGCGCAAGTGCGCCGGGATGGCGGATTCAAACGCGAACTTGCCTATTATCTCAAAGAGTATGTAGGCCGGGAGACGCCGCTTTATTTCGCCGAAAGATTGACCCGCAACCTGGGTGGCGCCACGGTCTATCTCAAACGCGAGGACCTCTGTCACACCGGCGCGCATAAGATCAACAACACCATGGGCCAGATCCTCCTGGCGCGGCACATGGGCAAGCGGCGCATCATCGCCGAGACCGGCGCCGGACAGCATGGTGTGGCCACAGCCACGGCGGCTGCGCGCTTCGGCATGGAGTGCGAGATCTTCATGGGTAAAGAAGACGTTCAGCGCCAGTCGCTCAATGTCTTTCGCATGAAGCTCCTGGGTGCCAAAGTGCGCGTGGTGGAATCGGGCAGCCAGACGCTCAAGGACGCCATGAACGAAGCGCTGCGCGATTGGGTGACCAACGTGCGGAGCACCTATTACCTGATTGGTTCGGTGGCCGGGCCGCACCCCTATCCGATGATGGTGCGGGATTTTCAGTCCGTCATCGGCCGCGAGGCGCGCCGTCAGATCCTTCGAAAAGAGGGGCGGTTGCCGGATTATTTGATCGCCTGCGTCGGCGGCGGCAGCAACTCGATGGGGCTGTTCTATCCATTCGTCAAAGATCGACAGGTTAAGATGATTGGCGTTGAAGCCGCAGGACACGGACTCGGTTCCGGCAAACACTCGGCGACCGTCCAGCGCGGCGAAGTGGGAGTATTGCACGGCAGCAAGAGTTATCTCTTGCAAGACGACAAAGGCCAAGTCAAGGAAACCCACTCGGTG
>Ga0315912_10006608_pt1 | contig 10346 bp, 12 predicted proteins | sample VfabasoilMG_FD_204469 | JGI IMG/M metagenome (GOLD analysis project Ga0315912, IMG submission 204469) | Garden soil microbial communities collected in Santa Monica, California, United States - V. faba soil | ecosystem: Environmental > Terrestrial > Soil > Garden | place: USA: California... | reverse complement strand
GAAATGCTCCCGCGCTACCGAGACGCCTTCCTGCCCACAAATCCCTCAGGCGCCGAAGAGCTAATCTTCGAAAGCCTCTTCAAAGACGCCTGGAACATCTTCCGAATCGAACTCTACTTCGGAGCGGCTCACGAAGACCGAATAGACGACCCCATCCTAGAACTCCCGAACAATCAGTTGCACAACCTCCTGACACGAACAAAGTCCAGCTACACCGAAACCTAAAGCAGCTAACCACGTTGCAAACGAACAGGTTTCTACAAAGGTGCTTCCGGGAACCCCTGAACGAACAAACTATCCCCCCGCTAGCCGACGTCAAGGGCGTCATGCGACTCGCCAATCAAACTAACCGAAACTTCCCGGGAATCGCCATGAACACCCTCATTCTCAAGACATCCAAGGAGGTAGAAGCAGCCGGCAAGGGTCCAAAGGCCCCGCCAGTCACCCACCAAAGCTAAAACGGCACCCGAAAATTCGACCAAATCGTCAATCAGTCGGCCGCTGGCGGCTTCCCTGGAAACCACGGCTTCAAAGATATGTGCATTGCTGATCTTCTTGGCTCGGCGGACCGCGCCTTTGTCCTCCAGTCGGTAGACCGTGGTTTGGATAGTCGTGTAGGCAGGCCGCCCCTTTGCCGGGAACGCCTCCTGGATCTCGCGGAGGGAGAGAATGCCCTGATTCCAAAGGGCGTCCATGATTTGCAGCTCTAGCTTGGTCAGTTTGGGACGTGCCATTGCAGTCTACTATACATGTATGTAAGACTACTATGCAAGGGAAAAGTTAGCAAGCGTCGCGAGATTGTTTTAACGTTTAAACTTCGATGGAGCCTACTAGATAAGGAGCGACGTGACCAGCGATCAGGATGCGTTCTCCCAGGTTTTCACACCAGAGTTCTCCACCGCGCCTGGAAACCTGACGAGCGGTCAGCTTCATTTTACCGAGGCGTTTCGACCAGTACGGTGTGAGCGTACAGTGTGCCGAACCGCAAACAGGGTCCTCGTTGATTCCCGCCTTTGGCGCGAAGAAACGCGAGACGAAATCGACGTCGGTTCCTGGAGCGGTTGCGATGACTCCGATTTTGTCGAGTGTGGCGAGGATGTCGAAGTTGGGTTGCAGGTCCAGCACGTCTTGTTCGGTCGCGAACACGGCCAAGTAGTACGACGCAGACATCACCTCCAACGGCTGCGTGCCGAGTCCATCAATCAGTCTTTCATGAGGCTGGCAGCGTTGCGGTGGCAGGGCGGGGAAGTTGAGGCTTAGCCTATCGCCCTGTGTTGCCACTTGGAGTTCACCGCTCTTGGATTGAAACCGCAGAGGATCCGTTTGGTCTCCCATATAGTTGCGAATCACCCACGCAGTGGCGATCGTTGCGTGCCCGCAGAGCGGCACTTCGACAGTCGGCGTGAACCAGCGCAGATCATAACCGCCCTGGCCAAGCCTAACGAAGAACGCAGTCTCAGCAAGATTATTTTCCGCCGCTATGGATTGCATTGTCGGCGCGTCGAGCCACTGCTCCAGCGGGCATACCGCCGCCGGATTTCCGGCAAATACTTTGCTGGTAAACGCATCCACCTGATAGATGGGAATCTGCATATCAGCGACTGGTGCGGGCCAGCACGACGGCAGATCCGCCCGACATCTCGTCGTAATATCGGGTGAAGCGCTTGGTCTCCATGGAATCGTATCGCTTCAAGTTATTTGCCCAGCGATAGGCGATGGGTTGATACAGAAGCTCGGCCTCTACGCGATAGGGGCCTGTGCCGTTGCCGCTTCCGCCGTTGCCAATGGATACTGAGTAGCGGACCCGATCCGATCCGCCCGCGAAGTCTGGGTCTTCCTGGGCGTCACCGACGACTGCGATTTCCTTGTCGGCATTTTGCTTGTTGAAGCCTCGCGGAAGGAGACGATTGTCCTTTAAAAAGCGAACGCCGGAGAGGAGCCCGGTAGTGGGAACTCCAGCGGCATCGCCCATGACCGATTCATAGATCTGGACCTGATCATCCGTAGAGACTTGGCGATAGTGAGGCTCAAAGCGAGATCCGTCGGCATCACTGTCATTGCCTTGAATAGAGCCGTTCGGATTGAGGGCACCGGATTCAAAAGCGATGCGGCCCTGGTTGTCTCGCACCGTTACGTGGAGCCAGACCCGCCGCGCCGGATAGGCTGTCGGAAGCTTGTGTCCACCGAGGTTATCGATGGCGATTTCGGCGTTGAGGCTACCTGCTTGCACGTTGACATTTTCGATCCTCAATTGTGCGGACTGATTCTGCAGGTGGGCGATGGTTCGGTTAGCCGCGTTGTCGAAGTCGGCTTGCAGAGGGTCTGTACCGAGCTCGGTACGATAGCGTCCGAGCATGCGTTGTATGAAGAAATTGCCGCCGAGAAACTGATGTCGTGAGAAGCCTGCGCGCGGAGCTCCCAGCACTACGGTAATGGGGACGTCCTCTTTCACCTTCGGCATGTGGCAGTCCTGGCAGCTTTGCTTCTCGCGGAACTCGCTATGAAGCCATTCCTGATATGGCACTTGCTCGGGCAGTTCCCCGATCACTTGTCCTTGGGCGTTGAGCGCCTTGGTGAGCAAGGTATGACAAGTCGCGCAAAGTTCAGATTTTTGGATATGGATACCTTCGGTGGGACGAAAGCCACCGGTAGACGTACGCATGATGCGTGTGTGTCCTGCGTCGATTTTATAAGGGCCGTAGATGGGCCGCTCGCCTTTGTCGCTTTTCTGGTTGATGACGAATTTGCCAACCAGACTTTCCCTCGTGCCGAGTTTGTCTGGGGTGATCTGATGGCAGAGCGAACAGGAAACACCATCGGTTGCAGTCTTGTTTCCGAGGTTGGAGAAAACCTCAGCTTCTTTGCCGGACCACAAGGATTCCAGGTGCGCCATGGGCATGTGGCAAGTGGAGCACTCATTCTCTATATGAGCCTTTGCCATGGGATGATCAATGATTTCGCGACGGACGCCTGCTTGCCAGTACGGGTCGAGCGCGGCATTGGCCATCATACTGGTGCGCCAACTGAGCCCGATAGAGAGGTCTTCTCCGCTTGGCGAAGTCATGCCGTTGTGGCAGGCGACACAGCGGTCGGAGGTATGAAACGGTGATTGTGGCTCTGCAGTTTCGCCAAGCTTGGGCCAAGCGACTAGCAGAATAAGTAACGGAGCGGCAACAGCGGCGATACGGTATTTCATTTCTACCACCCCTCCCGCAGTCCGCCGTCGAATGTATCCCAGAGTAAGTAGAACATGACTTCCGGTGACCTTCCGGGGCGGTTATTCGCGGGTAACTTGACTCCAGCACTGAAGCGAATGTGATGCCGCTTGTTTAGCGTCACCTGCATTTCGGGCATGATGTCCCAGTTTGTTTTCTCGCCGGTTGCGAATTCTCGATCCGAAAGAAATTCCAACATGGGAGACCATTGCCGTCCGAAGCCCTGGTCTTGTCTGAATGTCTTCCCGATTGCCGCACGGAAGAAAGCGGCGCGGTTTGCGTTGTCGTTGTGAGTGGGAAACTCGGCCCCAGTCTGGATTTGGAGAAAGCTGCCTCTGGGGAGCATCTGGCCAAAAGCGGCCCACGTTTCAAAGATGCTGACACCCTTGCCGAGGTCGCGCGAAGCGTTGCCAGTGGGGAAGATTACTTCGCCGGCGACGCTCAATATAGAGCCGGTTTTTCGCCGCGCGGTAACGACGCGTTTGTATCCCAGCACCATGTCGCCAACCCCGCCCAACCAGCTTTTGCTTGGCTGGCGGTTAAAAGAGAATGGGACCGCTACTTCGAATTGGTTTCGAACGCCGAAACGTTTTTCATACACCATGGTAGTTCCGATACTGCGGAGTCCCTTGGTATTGAAAGAATTGGTCATGACGATTTCGTCTTCGGGAAACGCCTTTTCAGTGATGAGCGCTTTCGGGAAATTCATGTCACCACGAGGATGGCTCGGGTCGGTGCAGAATCCACGCACGTATTGCAGAACCAGTTCGATCTGATCTCGGCGAAGCGCTTCGGTGAACGAGGGCATGATCTCTGAGAAGCCGCGGATGGGGCCGCCGCGATGAATGATGGAGCGCCAATCGTCGTCGGGTTCACGATTGGTGGTGCTGCAATCGCTGAAATCGGGGAAGGTTGGCGGAGCTTCGAAACCACGGCTGGCTTCACGCATCCCCTTGCCGTCTGGACCGTGGCAACCAACACAGGTAGCCTCGAAAATCTCTTTGCCGGTCTTGAGGGAGTCCGCAACCGGAGCTTGCGCCAAGAGCGACAGGGGGGCTGCCGACAGTGCCATTCCAACAATCAAAAATATCCGCATGAGAAGTAACTTCTGAGGATATCAGGAAGTATGTGTGTTGAGTCTGGCGAGTTCGGCTAGATCCAGGCGGCCAGTATAGATCGCCATGCCGACCGCGGCGTGGATTCCAATCTCCGTTAGCGCGCGGATGTCGTCCATGGTTGTGATGCCACCGGCCGCGGTGATCTCGTGTGTGGTCGCCGAGCGCAGGCGTCGGAACCAATCAAGATCCGTGCCTTGCATCATGCCTTCTTTGTCGACATAGGTGCAGAGAAACCCGGAGCAGTACGGTTCCAATTGCTGGATCACTTCTTCCGCGCTGAATTTTAGTGATTCTCGCCAGCCTTTGACGACAACGCGCCCGTCTTTGGAGTCAAGCGCAATGACAATCTTATCCCTGCCGATTGCTTCGCCCAATGACTGCAGGAACAGAGCGTTGATTCCGTTGTAGGCGAAGGCGGACGTGCCAACGATCACGCGGCGCGCTCCTTGTTCGATCAATTTCTGTCCACGCTCGACAGTGCGAACACCGCCGCCGACACGACAGGCTGCACGAGCAGCCAGATACTCGACGAGCGCATCATTTGCGCCGCGTCCGATAGCTGCGTCGAGGTCGATTACCTGGATTTCCGGGAACGCTGCAAAGCGATCCAGCATTTCCTGCGGTGTACCGCCTTCGAGCGCCTTATCGCGCCCTTGCACAAGTTGCACAACCACGCCGTCCATCAAATCAATGCAGGGGATAATCATACGTTGGGACGCACCGGAACTCCGTTCCGATCCAGATACTCCTTCAAATTTGCCACCGTGTAGGTGCCGTAGTGAAAGATCGAAGCGGCGAGCGCGGCGTCGGCACGGCCTTCGGTCAGTACTTTTGCGAAATGTTCCGGCTTGCCCGCGCCGCCGGACGCGATCACCGGGATGAGTGTCGCTCGCGAGACCGCACTGGTGAGCGAACAATCGAAGCCATCCTGCACACCGTCGGTGTCCATGGAGGTGAGCAAAATCTCGCCTGCTCCAAGCGATTCGCCTCGCGCGGCCCACTCCACTGCGTCGATACCTTCATCCACGCGGCCGCCTTTTGTGAAAACGTTCCAGCCTTCGGAATCCTTGCGGCGTCGTGCATCAATGGCTAGAACCACGGCCTGCGCGCCGAACTCCTGACTCAACTCCGAGATCAACTCCGGACGATGAACCGCCGCGGTGTTGACACTAACTTTGTCGGCACCGGCCATCAGGATACGTCGCGCGTCTTTGATCGAGCGAATTCCACCGCCCACGGTCAGCGGAATGAACACGCGCTGGGCCGTGCGAAAAACGACGTCGGCCATGGTGGCACGCTCGTCGGAAGATGCGGTGATGTCGAGGAAGACCAGTTCGTCCGCGCCTTGTTGGTTGTAGCGTTCGGCGAGTTCCACCGGGTCGCCGGCGTCACGCAGGTTGACAAAGTTGACGCCCTTCACGACACGGCCCGCCGTTACGTCGAGACACGGAATGATTCTCTTGGCCAGCATCAGAGCTCCACGAAATTTCTTACGATCTTCAAGCCGAGTGGTCCGGATTTTTCCGGATGGCATTGCACGCCGAACAGATTTCCTTGCTCCAGCACCGCAGTGTAGGGAACCGTGTACGTGCATGTAGCGGCGGTCGCCGACATCACCGGCGCATAGTAGCTGTGCGCGAAGTAGAGGTAGGGTCGGGGGCCGAGGTTGCGCAGAAGGCGCGAGTCGGTTTTGGGTTCAATCTCATTCCAGCCCATGTGCGGAACGCGCGCGTCCTCGGCAAAGCGACGGACGGTTTCGGGAAACACTCCGAAACCCTTTAAATCCGGGGCTTCTTCACTGCCGACGAATAACGCTTGCAGTCCAAGACAAATGCCGAGGAAGGGAATGCCCGCGTCGATTTTTTCGCGAATGACGCCGCGCACGCGCATCGCGTCGAGCGCTCGCATCATTTGGCCGAAGTGTCCGACGCCCGGCAGTATAATCTTTTCGGCGTCACGCAAGCCTGCAGCGTCGTCTACAAGTTTGTATGGAGCGCCAATTTCCCCGAGTGTATTTTGAACCGAGCGCAGGTTGCCTGCGCCGTAGTCGAAGATCGTAATCACAGCAGTCCTTTTGTAGAAGGAAGCTCATTCTTCAAGCGCGCGTCTTTCGAACAAGCGAATTTCATAGCGCGTGCGAAGCATTTGAAGATAGCTTCGATCTTGTGATGATTGGATCGTCCATACATGATTTTCGCGTGGAGGTTTGCGCCAGCATGTGCGACAAAGCCTCCGAAGAAATCTTCGACGAGTTCGGTTTGCAGGTCGCCGACGTAGCGGACTTTCACGAGGTCTTTGTAAACAAGCGCCGGACGTCCACCCAGATCGATTGCCACAACAGACAGTGTCTCATCCATCGGCAACACGAAGTAACCAGCGCGATTGATGCCTTTGCGGTCGCCCAGGGCCTTGGAGAAAAGCTGACCGAGAACAATTCCGACGTCTTCGACCGTGTGGTGTTGATCCACATCCAGATCGCCCGCAGCTCGCAGCGTCAGGTCGAACCCGCCGTGCTTCGAGAAAAGCTCCAGCATATGATCGAAGAAACGCACACCAGTGCGAATGTCATATTTACCTTTGCCTTCAATCTTCAGGCTCGCTTTGATCTGCGTCTCTTTTGTGTCTCGTTGAATGGTTGCGGTTCTCATTTTAAATCACGGATGGCAATTGATTGATATTGTCGACTACAGCGATGGCTTGCTCTTCCGCAAACAACGCCAGTAGTTTGTCGCGAAAATGTACGTCGGGCGCGGCGATGCCGATAAAAGGGACCCCAGCCGCCCGAGCACTGCGTGCGTCGTCCACGGTGTCGCCGATGTAGATGAGACTGGTGTCCGGAAATTGCTGCTGGATCATCAGAAGCCCGTCTGGCGCGGGTTTGCCGTTGGGGACGAGTTCTTCGCCAAGCACAGGATGGAAGAACGCTTCGGCGGAAAATCGGCGCAGCGTGATGAGGGCGTCTTCCGAGGTGCGGCCAGTGAAGATGGACATGGTTCGTCCACGGCTCAGATTTTCCAGCAAGCCGTCCTCCGGCAACCAGCGTTCACGCAGCATCAGGCCATCGGGTCCAAAAAAGATCTCGTTGAAGTAATCCTTCACCACGTCATAAGCGATGTCCGTACCAAAATCGCGACAAATGGTCTGCGACAAAAGCCAGTCATTGTTGAAGCCGCCGCGATTCTTGTATACCTGCACAAGATCCCGTGAGCAAACCTTTCCGGTAAAGTGCGCCACGGTCTGGCATATGGATTCGCGATAAGATTCACTCACGTCCACCAGCACGCCGTCCATATCAAACACAATCATCTGACTCAAAGCAGTTTCTCCAACTCGGCCAGGAAACGCGCAGCTTGTTCCCGCGTGCCGGCCGTAACTCGGACGCATCCGGCAATTTCGTAGCTTCGATCACGCACCAATACGCCGCGTTCCCGCAGCTTGTCTCGGATTTCGACAGAGCGTTCACCAACGCGGAACAGCACAAAGTTCGCCTGACTGGGATAGGCAGGAACGCCCAGCCGCTTCAATCCTGCATACAGAGCATCACGCGCAGCGAGCGATTCAGCAACGTAGTTGCGAACGTATTCCTGATCGTCCACCGCAGCCTTTGCCGCGACAGCAGCCAGCATGTTCACGCTATAAGGCGACTGCGCCTTGTGAAGATACTGAACGTTCGCAGCCTGCGAAAATAGACATCCCATACGCATCGCCGCCATGCCGTATGTTTTGGAAAATGTCCGGCTAACAAAAAGGTTCAGATAGCGACCAATCAACGGCAGCGCCGTAACGCCGCAGAATTCGTAATAAGCCTCGTCGATCAGCACAGCCGCGTGAGACGCGCGTTGGAGAATCTTCTCCACGTTTTCCAAAGAAACTCCAGTTCCCGTTGGGTTGTTCGGATTGGCAATCAGAATCGCCCGTGTCTCCGGCGTGATGGCCGCCAGTAATTCCTCAAGGGGAAACGCGAGATCAGGTTCACGATAGGGCAACTCGCGCACCGTAGCCCCTGCGACCTCTGCGTAAAAACGGTACATCGCGTAGCTCGGATGAAGACCAAGCACTTCCTGTCCGTCGTCGACGTAGGTGTTGACCAGCACTTGAATCGCTTCATCCGTGCCGTTGCTCATGATCATTTCATCCGCCGACACGCCGAAGAAACGAGCCAAGTGCGGCTTTGCCTCGGCGTATTCCGGATAGATGGTGAGGTGATCCGCCGACACGTAACGCTGCAACGCTTCGACAACTCGCGGCGAAGCGCCCACCGTGTTCTCGTTAAAATCGAGACGCATCTTACCTTCCCGGCCCGCGCTGGGCGGAGAATACGGTGCCATCTTGAGAACGGCCTGGCGTGGGGTAAGGCTCATCGAAGTCGTGCCTCCACCGAACGCGCATGTCCTTCCAGTCCCTCCGCGCGCGCAAGCGCGGTGACCGCTGGCGCGAGCTTCGCCAATGCCTGCTTCGACAACTGCTGGACCGATATCACCTTCACAAAATCCGCCGCCGATAGACCGCCGCGCACACGGGCGACGCCGTTTGTCGGCAGTACATGATTCGGACCAGAAGCATAATCGCCAGCAGCCTCAGGGCTGTAAGCGCCAATGAAAACACTGCCTGCGTGACGAATGCCCGATAACATGGATGTGTCAGGAATACTCAAGTGCTCGGGCGCGAAACGGTTCGACAATTCCAGCGCTTCATCGACGGAGCTAACCAGCACAATCGCACTGTTGTTGTCGATGGACTTGCGCGCAATCGCTGCCGTAGGCAGTGTTGCGACCTGTTTCTCAATCTCACGAGCAACCGATGCCGCAATCGTGCGCGACTTGGTGAGCAGTACCGCGCTAGCATCCAAATCATGCTCGGCCTGCGCCAGCATGTCCGCCGCAATCGCTTTCGCATCACCGACATTGGCGATGATCAGGATCTCGGTGGGCCCTGCAATGAAATCAATCCCAACTTCACCCGCCAGAAGTTTCTTCGCCGCAGCAACGTAAATGTTGCCAGGGCCAACAATACGATCCGCCTTAGGCACGGTCTTCGTACCAAACGCGAAAGCAGCAATCGCGTGAGCGCCGCCCATTTGAAATACGTTGGAGACCTTGAGAAAAGACGCCGCTCCCCAAATGGCATCAGCCGGTTTAGGTGACGCCGCGACGATGCGCCCCACACCCGCAACCTGCGCTGGAATCGCGGTCATCAAGAGCGTGGAAGGCAATGGATATCGGCCTGCGGGAATGTACGCCGCGACACAATCTAAAGGCCGTATGATCTGAGAGAGCCGCAAACCCGGCGACGGAGTGGATACCTTCGATTGCGGTAATTGCAATTTCGCGTAAGCCCGAATATTACGAGCCGCCGTCTGAAACGCCTTGCGAAGCTCCGCTGGCAATCTCTTATAAGCCGCGTCGAGCGAAGCCTGCGGGACCGCGACAGTCTTCGCCGTCAATCCATCAAACTTGCCCGAGTACTCAAGTAGCGCCTTGTCGCCACGCTTACGAACCGCGTCCAGGATGGGGCGCACAACCACCTCGGCGTCGTCCAAACGCGCCGCCCGCCGCGTGAGCAGCTTTCCAATTTCTGACGATGGAATGATCCGGATCATCGCGCTACATCACGATCTTGTTCAGAGGATACTCAACGATTCCCTGTGCCCCAGCCTTCTTCAGCTTCGGAATAATAGTGCGCACAGTGGTCTCATCCAGAATCGTATTTACCGCAAGCCATTCGTCATCACTCAAATGAGAAATGGTCGGTTTCTTCAAAGCAGGCAACGCGCCCAGCACCGCGTCGAGATCCGGCTTCCGCACGTTGAGCATCAACCCAACCTTGCCCAGCGCTGCAATTGCGCCGTCCAGCAACATGCGAATATCCTCAAGCTTGGCGCGCTTCCATTCCGAATCCCACGACTTCCGGTTCGCCACCAACTGCGTGTTCGATTCCAGCACAGTATCCAGAATCCGCAGCTTATTCGCGCGCAACGAAGACCCGGTTTCGGTGACTTATACAATCGCATCGG
>Ga0315912_10006607_pt1 | contig 10348 bp, 10 predicted proteins | sample VfabasoilMG_FD_204469 | JGI IMG/M metagenome (GOLD analysis project Ga0315912, IMG submission 204469) | Garden soil microbial communities collected in Santa Monica, California, United States - V. faba soil | ecosystem: Environmental > Terrestrial > Soil > Garden | place: USA: California... | reverse complement strand
CGACAAGACTCCGGTGTTCGACTACTTCACCACCGGCACCGCCAGCACCGCGACCGGCGAGAACGAGCCGCGCTCGCTCCGCTCGACGGTCGCCAAGCTCGAGGGCACCTACCAGCTGCCCGCGCGGTTCCGCGTCACCGGCGGCTTCGACTGGGACGAGCGCAAGCGCAACACCTCCGACGTGCGCGTCGCCAGCTTCCGTGAGAAGACGCAGGAGACGACGCTGCGCATCGACCTGCGCCGCGACATGTCCGAGACGCTGAACGGCTCGATCGGCTACGCGCACAGCCACCGCGGCGGCTCCGAGTGGCAGACCACGACAGTCGTCGGCGGTGCGCTCGGCAGCAACCTGGTGCAGCCGCTGCACCTCGCCGATCGCAACCGCGACAAGCTCCGCGCCACCCTCGGCTGGACGCCGCTGGACAAGCTCGACTTGCAAGCGCGGGCCGAGGGCTCGAAGGACGAGTACGGCGGCCGCACTCTCGGCATGCAGGACGGCAGCGCCACCTTCCTCAGCCTCGACGGCGCCTACCGCTTCGGCGAGACCTGGCAGATCTCGGCCTGGATTTCGCGCGAAGACACCAAGGCGAAGCTTCTCTCTTGCGAGAGCGCGGTGAGCCCCAATGACGGGAACATCAGCGCCTGCCCTGACACCGCGGGGGACCCGGTCTGGACCGCGGCCTTGCGCAACGTCGGCAACGCCTTCGGCATCGGCGTGCGCGGCAAGGCGACCGCCCAGCTCGAGGTCGGCGCCGAGTTTCAGATCTCGAACGATCGCGGCGAATTCCGCAACGGTCCGACCCCCGCTGGAACCGGAGTCGTCATCACGCCTCCGCCGGACGTGAAATACAACCGTACCGTCACCAAGCTGACGGCGAAATACGCGCTGCAGAAGAATACGGGCCTGCGCTTCCAGTACGTCCACGATCGCTTCAGCACCAACGACTGGACCTGGGATAACTGGACCTACAACCCTCCGGATACCACGCGTGTGCAGGCGAACTCGCAGCAGACGGTCAACTACTTCGGCGTCACCGGCTACTACGACTTCTAGCCGCGCGGGCGGCTAGGGCCTGAATTCGAAGCTCGCCTCGGTCGGCCGGGCGGCGCCGGCGCGGCGGATCTGTGCGGTGACGGTATAGGGTTGCGCGCCTTCCATCCGGAAGTCGTTGACGTACGCTGGGGCGCCGTTGAAGTCATTCGCCTCCAGCTTTTTCGTCGCCCCGCCCAGCGCATTCGCCACGCGCAACTCGACCACGGCGTCCTTGATCTGCGCCTGGCTCGCCACGTCGCGCAGCGAGAGGTTGACGTGATAGGCGCCCTTGGCGCCAGCGGGCGCGACGCCAAGCAGGATTTCCATTCCGTCGACGACCTTGCGGTGCGGGTCAGCGGGGAGCGGCGCCGCCGACGCCTGATTCGAGCTCGCTGCGCCGGGATAGAACATGTACAGGATTGCCGCGCGCAACTCCGTGTCGGTCAGGTCGGCGATGCCGCCGCGGGCGGGCATCTTGCCGTGTCCCTTGATCGCCGAAGCCACGGTCACCTGCAGGCCCTGGCGCATGCGCGGCGCCCAGGCGGCGCGGTCGTCGATTTTCGGCGCGCCGTTGACGCCGCTGCCGTGGCATTTGACGCATTGCATCTTGACGATCTGCTCGCCGCTGCGGCCGGCGGGCTGCGCCTGCACAAGGTCGGCGACCATGAACGAGCCGCCGACAAGGATGGTGATCGCTAGGACTGTCTTCATGGCGCCCTCCGATTTGTTCGCCGTGTCGAGCCACGCTAGTCCAACCTGGCCAGGACCTGTTGATGCAGGTCAAGGCACGCCGCGCCGGCCGGCCCAGAATCGGTTGCATGCCGACCCCGGTCCAGGCGTGGCACGACGAGCACATGGAGTTCGAGGTGCTGCTCAATGAGCTGCAGCGGCAGGTCGACATCTTTCACGCCGGCGGCCGGCCGGACTACGAACGCATGCTGGAGGTCCTCTCGACCCTGCGCGAGCGCGGCGACCGGTCCCACCACCCGCGCGAGGACGTGGCGTTCGAGCGGCTGGCGAAACGCTGCCCGGACCTCGCGCTGGAGCTCGCGCGCCTGCAGCAGGAGCACCGCGTCATCGCCCTTGCGGGCGAGAAGCTGCACGGCCTGCTCAGCGCGGCGCTCGACGAAGCGGTGCTGCAGCGCGCCGAGGTGGAGATCGCCGCGGCCATGTACCTCGTGTACTACGGCAACCATATCGCGCACGAGGAGGAGACGATCCTCGGCCGCGCGGCGAGCGCGCTGACCGCGGAGGATTGGGAAGCGGTGAGAAAGGCCGCCGGCTAGGCCGGCGCGCCGCGGCCGAGCGCCGCGAGGCGCTCCTGGTCCAGGATCGCGATCTCGCGGCCTGCGATCACGATCAATCCCTCCCGGGCGAGCGCGCCGAGCAGCCGCGACAGCGTTTCCTTCTTCATGCCGAGGCGCGCGGCAATCAGCGTCTTGCTCGTGGGCAGATGCACGCTGCACGCGCCCTCGGCGCCGCGCCGCGCCGCGAGAGAACCGAGATAGTGCGCCAGCCGCTCCGAGCCGCGCCGGTAGGTCACGGACTCGATTTCCGCCAGTAGTTCGCGCTTTCGCTCGGCGAGCGAGAGCAGCAGGCTGCGGGCGAAGCGCGGGTCGCGATCGACCAGGCCGTACAGCGCGGCCGCCGGAATTACCACCAGCTTGGACTCGGCAATCGCCTGCGCCTCGTAGAGGTTGCGCTGCCCCAGCAGCGCCGCGGCCTCGCCGAAGGTCTGGCCCGCCGACACCAGGCGCAGCACGCGCTGCGGGCCGTTCGGCGCGCGTAGCGCGAGCTTGACGGTTCCGTAGGCAACGGCGAAAAGGCCGAGCGGGCGTGCGTTGCGCTCGATCGCCGCGCCGAACTTGCGCACGAGCAGCGTCCAGCACTGCGAGCTGACCGCGGCCAACTGCGACGGCGAAGCTCCCCGGAACAGCTCGAGATTGGCGATGACGCCCTCGATCAGGAGTTGATCCCGCCGCTTGGTTTGCTGCAGCGCGGCGGTTCCGGTCGTGTCCATGCAGGCATCGTCCCATCGCGCAAACGCCGGACGTTGATATACGTCAATTCCGGATGGGTGCCGGCGAGCTCGTTTGACCTGCATCAACAGCCGCCCAAGTTTCCGGGAGCCCAATGGGACCCGCAAAGGTTAGGTTGCCTTCGCGTCCTAAAAGGGAGGGTGCCGGGTGAGAGAACGGATGCTGGCAGCGATGAGTGCCTTGGTTTTCGGCATCACGGGCGCCCAGGCGCAGAGCGTCGACACGGGCGCCGCCGAAGGGCTGCTGAAGAAGAGCGGCTGCATGAAGTGCCACTCGGTCTCCGCCGACAAGGACGGTCCCTCCTTCAAGAAGACGGCCGCCAAGTACAAGGGCAAGTCCGACGCCGAGGGCACGCTGTTCAAGCACCTCACCACCGGGCCGACCGTCAAGGTCGACGGCAAGGAAGAGCGCCACGACATCATCAAGTCGAAGGACGATCGCGAAATCAAGAATGCGATCGCTTATATCTTGAGTCGCTAAGCCATGGGCTGGTGGCAGAACCTGCGGCAGCGCTGCCAGACCTGCTCCCGGGTCACGCTCGGCGCGGGCGTGTTCGCCGCCGCCATGGCGGTGTCGTTCGTGCTGCTGACCGCAGGCGCGTATGGCCTGGCCGTGACCAGCACCGAGGAGTTCTGCATCGGCTGCCACGAGATGCGCGAGAACGTCTACGCGGAGTACAAGGGAACCATCCACGACAAGAACCGCGTCGGCGTGCGCGCGACCTGCCCGAGCTGCCACGTGCCGCACGAGCCGGTCGCCCTGGTGATTCGCAAGATGCAGGCGAGCTTCGAGGTCTGGGGCCACCTCACCGGCAAGATCGACACTAAGGAGAAGTTCGAGAAGCACCGCTACGAGATGGCGGTGAAAGAGTGGACGCGCATGAAGAAGAACGGCTCGCAGGAGTGCCGCAACTGCCACCACTTCGAGGCGATGGAGGCCGAGAAGCAGAGCGAGAAGGCGCAAGCCCGCCACGCCAAGGCCAAGGCCGAAGGCACCGCCTGCATCGACTGCCATTTCGGCATCGCGCACAAGGAGCCTGACGGGCCCGGACCCAGGGAGCTGAAGATCGCCAAATGAGAACCTCTGCCACCGTCGCGATCCTCATCGCCTTGCTCGCGGGCGCCGCGTCCGCCCAGGACAAGCCGGCGCCGCGTAAGGATCTGGTCCTGGCCGGCGATGCCAAATGCACGCGCTGCCATGACGAGAACGACACCGTCCCGGTGCTCGCCATCGGCAAGACCAAGCACGGCACCACGGCCGATCAGCGCACGCCGACCTGCACCAGTTGCCACGGCGAGAGCGACGGCCACATCAACAAGCCCGCCAATGCCACCGAGCGTCCGAAGCCCGATCGCACGTTCGCCAAGAATTCCAAGACCCCGGTCGAGGCGCGCAACGCCGCCTGCCTGACGTGCCATCAGGGCGGCAAGCGCATCCACTGGATGAGCAGCATGCACGCCACGCGCGACGTCGCCTGCAGCTCGTGCCACGAGGTGCACACCGGCCACGACAAGGTGCGCGACAAGACCACGCAGCCCGATGTCTGCTTCAACTGCCACAAGCAGCAGCGCGCCGAGATCCGGCGGCCGTCGCGCCACCCGACGCTCGAGGGAAAGGTGGTGTGCTCGGACTGCCACAACGCGCACGGCGCGGCGGGCGAGAAGATGTTGGTCCGCGATAGCATCAACGACACCTGTTACACCTGCCACATGGAGAAGCGCGGCCCGTTCGTGCGCACCCACCAGCCGGTGCAGGAGAACTGCGCGATCTGCCACAACCCCCACGGCACGGTCAACGATAACCTGCTCAAGGCGCGCATGCCGTTCCTCTGCCAGAGCTGCCACGAGCCGACCAGCCATCGCGGCGGCGTGGCGGGCGTCACCGGCGGCGCCAGCAGCTCGAACGCGAGCGGCATCGGCATCACGCTCGCCCGCGCCTGCCTGAACTGCCACACCAACATCCACGGCACCAACAACCCGAAGGACGTCGGCAATGAGCGCACGTTCAGGCGGTAAATTTCGGCTCACCGCGATGGCGGCGGCCATGCTCGCCGTCGGTGCGGCCTGGGCGGACGAGCGGGACGACGAGATCGCCCGCCTCAAGCGGCCCGACAGCGAGGTGAGCGTCGGCGCGGGCTATGTCTCCGACGACAACACGCGCTTCGGGCAGTACAACGGCATGACCAACGAAGGGCTGTACCTGCTGTTCGACGCGCGCATCCGGCAGCGCGACGATGCGACGGGCAAGTGGACCAACATCACGGGCCGCAACCTCGGCCTGGAGAGCCGGGAGCTGCGATTCGATCAGAGCAAGCAGGGCGACTGGGGCTACTTCATCGACTTCAGCCAGACGCCGCGCTACAGCCCGTACACGGCGCTGACGCGCCTGACCGGCTACGACAGCACGACGCAGACGGTGAACGGGGCGGCGACCCCGACCCAGGTCGAGCTCAAGACCGAACGCAAGGCCCTCAGCGCCGGCGTCGACAAATGGGTGAGCTCGCGCTGGGACGTGCGCCTCGGCACGCGCTATGAAGAGAAGACCGGGCGGCGGCTGTTCGGCCGCACCGGCAGCGACTTCCTCGTCGACCCGATCGACTACCGCACGCAGCTCTACGAGGCGAGCGTCGGCTACACCGGCGAGAAGGGCCAGTTTACCGGCGGCTATTACGGCACCAATTTCGTCAATAACAAGAACCACATCGACGGGCTCGGCGGCACCGGTCCCACTTACTCGCCGATCGCGCTGCCGCCCGCCAGTCAGTCGCACCAGGCCCATCTCGCCGGCGGCTACAACTTCACCCCGACGACGCGCGGCACTTACAAGCTCGCCTACACGCACCAGACGCAGGACGACACGTTCATCGACGTCAGTACCACCGGTCGGAGCAACCTCGGCGGCGTCGTCGACACCAAGTTCGGCCAGCTCGGCCTGACGGCGCGACCAACCAGCGGCCTGTCGGTCGTCGCCGACCTGCGCAAGGAGAACCGCGACGACAAGACGCCCGTAGTCGACTACTTCCCCATCACAGTCACCGGCACCGCGACCGGCGTGAACGAACCGCGCACCATTCATTCGACCGTCGGTAAGCTCGAGGCGAGCTACCTCCTGCCCGCGGCCTTCCGCCTGATCGGCGGCTATGACTACGACCAGCGCCGCCGCAATACCTCGGACGTTCACGTCGTCAGCTACCGCGAGACGACCACCGAGAACACGCTGCGCGCGGAACTGCGCCGCTCGCTGTCGGAAACGGTCAACGGCTCGATCGGTTATGCGCACAGCAAGCGCGGCGGCTCCGAATGGCAGACCACGCTCACCACCACCGCAACCGGCAGCAACCTGTTGCAGCCCCTGCATCTTGCCGACCGCGAGCGCGACAAGGTGCGCGCGACCGTCGGCTGGACGCCGACCGAGAAGGTCGATCTCCAGGCGCGGGCGGAGTACTCGAAGGACAAGTACGGCGGGCGCACGCTCGGGCTACAGGACGGCACCGGCCAGTTCTACAGCCTGGACGGGGCCTACCGCATCGCCGAGAGCTGGCAGATTCTCGGCTGGTTCTCGCGCGAGGACACGCGCGCCAATCTCCTGGACTGCGCAAGCGCCGCCGGCACGAACAACGGAGAGATCACCGCCTGCCCGAATACAACGGCCAGCCCGATCTGGACCGCGCATCTGCGCAACGTCGGCACCGCCATCGGCATCGGCTTGAAGGGCAAGCCCACCGGCCAACTCGAGCTCGCCGCCGACTTCCAGCTCTCCAACGATCGGGGCGAGTTCCGCAACGGCCCGACGCCGGTCGGCGTGACGTCGGTGCCGGATACGAAATACAACCGCAGCGTGACGAAGCTGACCGCGACCTACGCGATGCAGAAGAACACCGGCCTCAAGCTGCAGTACATCCACGACCGCTTCAGCACCAACGACTGGACCTGGGATACCTGGACCTACTCGGACGGCACGCGCATCCTGCCGAACTCCCAGCAGAAGGTCGACTTCATCGCCGCCTCCGTCTACTACAACTTTTAGCCGATGGGCGTCCCCGCCTATCTGGCGCGCACCTACTGGTGGGCCTATGTCCACCCGCGCGCCGTGCGGTTGTTCGAGCGCCAGTGGCTCGTCAACCTCATCCTCTGGGGAAATTTCGCGCGGCTGCGCGACGCCGCGCTCGACGCCCTGGGCGTTCGCCTGGCTGGCCGCACGCTGCAGATCGCCTGCGTCTACGGCAACCTGACCGAGCGCATGCGCGCGCGGCTCACCCTCGGCGGCAGCCTCGACGTGGTCGACGTGCTGCGCGTGCAGCTCGACAACCTGGCGCGCAAGCTGACCGGCGATCCGCGCGTCGGGCTGATCCAGGGCGACAGCTCGGCGCTCGACATCGAGGCCGCGAGCTATGACCGCGCACTGCTCTTTTTCCTGCTGCACGAGCAGCCCGAAGAGGTACGTCGCAAGACCGTGAGCGAGGCGCTGCGCATCCTCAAGCCGGGCGGCCGTCTGGTGATCGTCGACTACCACCGGCCGAGCGCGCGCAATCCCCTATACCTGCCGATGGTCGGCATCCTGAAGACGCTCGAACCGTTCGCGATGGATCTCTGGCGCCACGAGATCGCCGAATGGCTGCCCGGCGACGTGACGATCGAGAAGACCACGTCGTTCGGCGAGCTCTACCAACGCCTCATCGTCACCAAGCGCTGATGCAGGTCGTCCAGGCCGACGTGGTGGTGGTCGGCGCCGGCGGCACCGGCTTGCGGGCCGCGCTCGCCGCCGCTGCACGCGACCATCGCTTGCGCGTCGCGCTCGTCTCGAAGGTGCTGCCGATGCGCAGCCACACCGTCGCCGCCGAAGGCGGCGCCGCCGGCGTGACGCGCGACGAGGACAGCCTCGAGCACCACTTCAACGACACCGTCTCGGGCGGCGACTGGCTCTGCGACCAGGACGTGGTCGACTACTTCGTGCGCCACTGCACCGAGGAGCTCGAGCAGCTCGAGCGCTGGGGCTGCCCCTGGAGCCGCAAGCCCGACGGCCACGTCAACACGCGCTTCTTCGGCGGCATGAGCATCCAGCGCACCTGGTTCGCCGCCGACCGCAGCGGCTTCCACATGCTGCACACGCTGTTCCAGACTTCACTCAAGGTCCCGTCGATCCAGCGCTACGACGAGTTTTTCTGCGCCGAGCTGCTCGCCGAAGAAGGCCGGGTCCGGGGCGTGGCAGCGATCGAGATTGCCACCGGGGAAGTGATCTGCATCGAGGCGAAAAGCGTGGTCATCGCCACCGGCGGGGCAGGGCGGGTCTTCCGCCAGAACACCAACGCCGGTACGGTCACCGGCGACGGCATGGGGCTCGCCTTCCGCGCCGGCGCGCCGCTGCGCGACATGGAGTTCGTGCAGTGGCATCCGACCTGCCTGCCAGGCACCGGCATCCTGATGACCGAGGCCTGCCGCGGCGAGGGCGCGACCCTCGTCAACAAGGACGGCTACCGCTATCTCCAGGATTACGGCCTCGGCCCGCTCGACCCCTGGCCGCGCGCCAAGGCGATGGAGCTCGGCCCGCGCGACCGCGTGTCGCAGGCGTTTTGGCACGAGCAGCGCAAGGGCCGCACGCTCGAGACGCCGCAGGGTCCGGCGGTGCACCTCGATCTGCGCCACCTGGGCGCGAAGAAAATCCACGAGCGCCTGCCGCTCATCACCGAGGCGGCAAAGACCTTCGCCGGCGTCGACGCCGTGAAGGAGCCGATTCCGGTCTGCCCGGCGGTGCACTACACCATGGGCGGCATCTTTACCAACGTACGCTGCGAGACGCCGATCTCCGGCCTGTACGCCGCGGGCGAGTGCGCGAGCGTCGGCATCCACGGCGCCAACCGCCTGGGATCCAACTCGCTGGTCGAGATCGTCGTGTTCGGCAAGGTCGCGGGCGATTCCGCCGCCGAATTCGCGCTTTCGAGCACCTCCCAGAAACGTCCCCTGAAGGTGGCGGAAGAAAAGCTGACTGCATTGCTGAACAACGACAAGGGCGAAAAGCTTGCGGTGCTGCGCGACGAGATGCGCGACACCATGGAAGAGAACGTCGGCATCTACCGCGACGAGCCCGGGCTGCGCGCCGCGTGCGCGAAGCTCGCGACGCTGAGGGATCGCTACCGCCACGGCGTGCGGCTCGACGATCGCGGCCGGGCCTTCAACACCGAATGGCTGACCGCGCTCGAGCTCGGCTTCACGCTCGAGGTCGCCGAGGCGATGGCGCACGGCGCGCTCGCGCGTCGCGAGTCGCGCGGCGCCCACATGCGGCTCGATTTCGAAGCGCGCGACGACGACGCTTTCCTCAAGCACACGCTCGCGCGCCACGCCGGCGACGTCGCGCCGCTCATCGAGCACCAGCCGGTGACGATCACCCGCTCGCGGCCGCGGGTGCGTCACTACGGCGGCGAAGGCAAGAAAGCGGTCCTGACATGAACAGCATCACCATCGAGTGCCTGCGCTACCACCCCGAGCGCGACACCGAGCCGCGCTTTCAGTCGTGGCCGGTGCCGTTCAGCGACGACATGTCGGTACTGCAGGGCCTGCAGTACATCAAGGACCACCTCGACGGCAGCCTGACGTTCCGCTGGTCGTGCCGGATGGCGATCTGCGGCAGCTGCGGTTTCGTCCTGAACGGCGTGCCCAAGCTCGGCTGCGAGACCTTTCTGCGCGACTACCACCCCGGAACGCTGCGGGTCGAGCCGCTCAGCCATTTTCCGATCGTGCGCGACCTCGCGATCGACCAGAGCGACTTCCTGAAAAAGCTGGATTCGGTGAAGCCGTACCTGATCAATCCGGACACTCCGGAAAAGGGCACTTTCGTCCAGACTCCAAAGCAGATGGACGAGTACTACCAGTACTCCAAGTGCATCAACTGCCTGCTCTGCTATGCCGCGTGCCCGCAATACGGCTTGAACAATGCCTTCACCGGTCCCGGGGCAATGGCGCTGCTGCACCGCTACAACGCAGACTCGCGCGATGCCGGCACGGCCGAGCGCATGCAAGTGGTGAATGCCGAGGACGGCGTCTGGGGGTGCACGCTGGTCGGCTACTGCTCCGAGGTCTGCCCGAAGGGGGTCGATCCGGCGCGGGCGGTGAACCAGAACAAGATCGAGAGCACCAAGGACTATTTCTTCAGGTTCTTCAGGAAATGAAGACCTATACCCGTCCCATGGCCGGCTGGTGGAAGCGCAATCCCTTCTACCTCTGGTACATGCTGCGCGAGGCGAGCTGCGTCTTCATCACCGCCTACGCGCTGATGCTCCTCT
>Ga0315912_10006606_pt1 | contig 10349 bp, 7 predicted proteins | sample VfabasoilMG_FD_204469 | JGI IMG/M metagenome (GOLD analysis project Ga0315912, IMG submission 204469) | Garden soil microbial communities collected in Santa Monica, California, United States - V. faba soil | ecosystem: Environmental > Terrestrial > Soil > Garden | place: USA: California... | reverse complement strand
CTTCGGCGACCGCACGGACGGAGGGAGCGCCTTCTCCCTTTTGGCGCCCGCGCTCGCCACCGCGTACGGCGCCGACCTCGTGAAGAAGCCCTTTACCCTCGACCGAAGCCTCAAGGGGAGGGACAACCCGGCTGCCGTGGGGCCGGAGGACTTCTACCGCATGGTCGAGCTGCTGCGGCAGGCGGAAGGTGCCCGGGGGGAAGCCGCGGCCGAAGGCGCCCTCGTCGACCGGCGCGAGAGCAACGGTCAGAGGCGGTCGATGGTCGCGGCCAGCCTCATCCCGAGAGGCGAGGTCCTGACCGACGCCCTCCTCGCCTACAAGCGCACGGGCGCGCGCGTGCCCCCCGGGTACGCGCCCAAGGAAGGACACCGGGTCATCGGGCGGCGCGCGGCCCGGCCCATCCAGGCCGACGAGGTCATCCGGGAGGACATGCTGGAATGAAGGCACTCATCACGGGCGGGGCGGGCTTCGTGGGCAGCCATCTGGCGGAGGCGCTGCTCGCGCGGGGGGACGAGGTCTACATCCTGGACGACCTTTCCACCGGGTCGATCGAGAACATCGAGCACCTGAAGACCCGGCCCGGCTTCAACTACGCGATCGAGAGCATCCTGAACGAGCCGCTCACCGCCGAGCTCGTGGACCGGGTGGACGTGGTCTTCCACCTCGCGGCCGCGGTGGGGGTGCGCCTCATCGTGGAGAGCCCGGTCAACACCATCGAGACGAACGTCCACGGCACCGAGGCCATCCTCAAGATCGCGAACAAGAAAAAGAAGAAGGTGCTGATCGCGTCCACCTCCGAGGTCTACGGGAAGAGCAACGTGGTGCCCTTCCGGGAAGACGCCGACCTCGTGATGGGGCCGACCCACAAGGGCCGCTGGAGCTACGCCTGCAGCAAGGCCATCGACGAGTTCCTGGCCCTCGCCTACCACAAGGAGAAGCGGCTGCCCGTGGTGGTCTTCCGCCTGTTCAACACCGTGGGGCCGCGCCAGACCGGCCGCTACGGGATGGTCATCCCGAACCTCATCAAGCAGGCCCTCCTCGGCCATCCCCTCACCGTCTACGGCGACGGCAAGCAGAGCCGCTGCTTCACCTACGTGAGCGACGTGGTGGGCGCGCTCGTGGGGCTCGCCGACCACGAGGACGCGGTGGGGCAGGTCTTCAACATCGGCAACGACCGGGAGGAGGTCTCGATCCTCGACCTCGCGGAACGCGTGAAAGCGCGCACGAAGAGTCAGAGCCCCATCGAGATCGTTCCCTACGACAAGGCCTACGAGGAAGGCTTCGAGGACATGCGCCGCCGGGTGCCCGACCTCACGAAGATCCGCGCCCTCCTCGGCTACGAGCCGAAGGTGCACCTCGACGAGACGCTCGACCGCGTCACCGCGTACTTCACGGACGGCCCTGGCCGAGCCTAGGGTACACACCGCCTCTTGGAGACCGACGAATACCAGAGGATGTACGCCGCGGAGGAGCGGCAGTGGTGGTACGTCGGGATGCGTGCGATCACCGACGCCCTGCTCCGCCCCGCGCTCCTCGCCACCGGCAGCGACCCGGGGAAGAAGCGCCTCCTCGACGCCGGCTGCGGCACCGGACACAACCTCCGGCACCTGAGCAAAGACGCCCGCGTGCTCGGCGTCGACGTCTCCGCGGTGGCCGTGAGCTTCTGCCGGGAGCGCGGCGTGCCCGCGCTGCGGGCGAGCGTCCTGGAGCTGCCTCTCAAGGGCGCGGCGCTCGACGTGGTCACCTCGTTCGACGTGCTCTACCACGGCTGGGTGAAGCACGACGCGGCGGCCGTCGGCGAGCTCGCCCGTGTCCTGCGGCCGGGAGGGTTGCTCTTCGTGCGCCTGCCCGCCCTCATGCTGCTCTGGGGCGCCCATGACGAGGCGGTGCACTCGCGTCACCGCTACACGGCGGGCGAACTGCGCGCTCTCTTCGAGGGCGCCGGCTTCGAGGTGCTCCGCCTCACCTACTGCAACTCCCTCCTCTTCCCCATGCTCGCCGTGCGCCGCACCCTCGACCGCTGGCTCTCTCGCCACGGCTCGGACGTGGAGTTCCTGCCCGCGCCCCTCGAGTGGCTCTTCCTCCGGCTGCTCCTCGCCGAGGCCTGGCTCGTGGGCCACGGCGTCCGGCTCCCGGTGGGGGCGAGTGTGGTCGCTCTCGGGCGCAAGGTGCGCGCGGGCGTTCCGCCCGAGCCGGTCGGGGCGGGTACAATCCCGCGGTAGGAACGACGGTGTGCTGAAGACGCGGGAGGACGTCGCGGCCGAGCTTGCCCGGGTGCGCGAGCGCGTTCGCGAGGGCGCCGTCGGCGCACGGAGCGCCGATGCCGTCCTCGGCGAGCCCCGGCCCACCCGCGAGCCCGAACCCATCCCCCGGGAGGCCCCGGTGGCCGACGAGCCGCCCCCGCCTCGTCCCGACGCGTCCGCGGTCAACGAGCACTGGCGCGCCGAAGGCACGCCGGGGCGAGGCGGCCTCCTGAGCCGCCTCCTCGAGCGCCTGCTCCGGCCGCGCCTCTCCGCCCAGGTGGAGTGGAACGCGCGGCAGGTGCGGCTCGACAACGAGATCCTCGACTACATCGACGCGCGCTTCGCGAGCACCCACCGCCACTACGACGCCGTGCTCGGCCACACCGGGCGGCATCTCGGCGAGGTCGACGAGCGGCACATGATCCTGCAGGAGGAGCTGGTGAGCCACGTGCACGACCTCGTGCGGCGCATCGACCTCGTCCTCGGAGAGGGCGAGAAGGGCCGGCTCGCGCAGGAGCACGCCTTGCGCGAGATCCGGACGCGGCTCCTTTACCTCGAGGAGCGCCTCGGCCGCGGATGAAGACGGTCCTCGTCTGCGCGGTGCAGGCGCCCTTCATCACCGGCGGGGCCGAGATCCTGGTCGGCGAGCTGCGCGACAACCTCCTGCGGCGCGGGTTCAAGGTGGACGTGGCGAACGTCCCCTTCAAGTGGTACCCCGTCTCCGAGCTCGCCCGCCAGGCCCTGGCCTGGCGGCTCCTCGACGTCACCGAGAGCAACGGCACGCCCGTCGACCTCGTGATCCCCACCAAGTTCCCCTCCTACCTCGTGCGGCACCCGCGCAAGGTCACCTGGCTCTTCCACCAGCACCGCGAGGCCTACGACCTCTTCGGGACGCCCTTCAGCTCGTTCACGGACGCGGCGGAGGACAAGGTGGCCCGCGGGGCCATCCAGGCCATGGACGACGCCGGCCTCGGGGAGTGCCTTGAGCTCTTCACGATCTCGAAGAACGTGGCGGCGCGGCTCGCCCGCTACAACTCGCTCACCGCGGAGACCCTCTACCCTCCCCCACCGCAGCAGGGGCGCTATCGGCAGGAGGGCTTCGGCGACTACCTGTTCTACGCGGGCCGGCTCGACCGCCTGAAGCGCCTCGACCTCGCCATCGACGCGATGAAGCGCGTGCGAAGCAAGGCCCGCCTCAAGATCGCGGGCGCGGGCCCGCTGGCCGACGAGCTCCGCAAGCAGGTGGTGGGGCTCGGCGTGGAGGACCGGGTGGAGTTCCTCGGCTTCGTCTCCGCGGAGGACCTGCTCGGCCTCTACGCGGGCTGCAAGGCGGCCTACTACGCGCCCCTCAACGAGGACTACGGCTACGTGACGGTGGAGGCCTTCTCTTCCGGCAAGCCGGTGGTCACCACCACCGACGCCGGCGGGCCGCTCGAGTTCGTGACCGAGGGAGAGACCGGCCTCGTGGCTTCGCCGTCGCCGGAAGCGGTGGCGGACGCGATCGACCGCCTCTACGCCCTGCCGGAGAAGCGCCTCTCGGAGATGGGAGAAGCGGGCCGGCGGCGCGTTGCGGGCATCACCTGGGACCACGTGATCGACCACCTGACGGCTTGCCTTCGTTGATGCGGCTCGTGCGATGACCCGCCTCGCCGTCTGGAGCCCGCTGCCGCCCTCCCCGACCGGGGTCGCCGACTACGTGGCCGAGCAGCTTCCCGGCCTGGCCGCCCGCTTCGACACCGTGGCCGTGTGCGCAGAACCCGAGCGCGTCGACGCGGCGGCCCTCTCGGGCGTGAAGGTCGTGTCGCCCAGGGAAGCCTCCGCCGAGCTCCACATTTACCACCTCGGCAACTCGCCCGCCCACTCCTTCGTGTACCGAGCCGCGCGGACACGCCCGGGAGTCGCCTTCCTCCACGAATGGAGCCTGCACCACCTCGTCCTGCACGAGACGCGCGAGCAGGGCCGGGTCGACGCCTACCTGCGCGAGATGCGGCGCGCCTACGGGGAACGAGGATCCTTCGTGGGACGCCAGGTCGCGCGCGGGCTCGGAGGCGCTCTCCTTCCCGCCCTCTTCCCCCTGAACGAGAGGGTGCTCGAATCGAGCCTCGCGGCCGTGGCCCTCACGCAGACCCTGCGCGCCCGGGTCGCGCGCCGGATGGCGGGACGGCCGGTCCTCGCGCTGCCCATGCACTTCGCCACGCCCCCGGGACCGGTGCCGTCGCGGGAGGACGCCCGGCGCGCGCTGGGCCTCCCCGCGGACGCGTTCGTGATCTGCGCCCCCGGCCTCGGAACTGCGGCCAAGCGCCTCGACCTGGCCCTCGCGTGCGCGAGCCGGCTCGAGCGCGAACGTCCCGGGGTGGTCCTGGACGTGGCCGGGGATCTCGACCCGTCCCTCCCCCTCCAGGACTGGGCACGGGCGGCCGGCTTCGAGAAGAGCCTCCGCGTCACCGCACGCCTCTCCCTGGTCGATTTCATGGCCCACCTGTCCGCGGCGGACGTGGTGCTGGCCCTGCGCTTCCCGAGCCACGGCGAGATGTCGGCGGCGCTCCTGCGCGCGCTCGGGATCGGCCGGCCGGCCCTGGTGACAGCGGGAACGCCCGCCGCCCTCGATCTTCCCGAGGGTGTCGTGGCGTCGATCACTCCCGGGGCCACGGAGGAGGCGGAAATGCTAGCGCTCCTGCGCGAGCTGCGCGGCAACGTAGCCCTCAAGGAGCGCATGGGAGAGCTCGCCCGCGACCACGTGCGCGAGCACCACGGCCTCGACCGCACGACGCGGCAGCTCGGCGACTTCCTGGACGAGGTCGCCGCCCGGGCTCCCACGCTCGCGGAAGGGCTGGCGCCGGCGGAAGACGACGCTTTGACCCTTCCCGGCTACCTCCGGGAAGAGCTTCGGGGCGCGGCCCGGGACCTGGGCCTCGGGGGGATGAAGCTCGACCTCGAGGACCTCGTGGCGGGCCTCCTCCCCGAGGCGCGTCAGGGGCTGTAGCGGATCTCCGCGCCCGCGCGCAGCTCCCGCACCCAGGCCTCGATGCGGGCGTCGAGGTCGCGGCGCACGAGGTCCTCGCGCAGCGCGGCCTCGGCGTTCTCGAAGCGGGGAGCGTCCGGCTGGCCGGCGTAGGCGGTGGCGTAGGCCTCGCGCACGGTCTCGTCCGCGATCCTCACCTGGGGACGGAACCTTATTTCGACGTAGCGCAGGATGACCATCTGGCGGCGGAGCAGGGTGCGGATGTCGGAGAGGCGCACCGTCTCCTCGATGCGGGGGGCGCGCGCGCGCAGCTCGGCGAGGCTCTTCTCCTCCTCTTCGGGAGGAGGGGCCGCCCCGGGGAGACGCGACGCCTCCCGGTACATGAGCATCTCGTCGATGAGCGCGTCGATGGCGACCCCGCGCTCGAGCCCGCGGACGGCTTCCACCGCCTTCGTCTCCGAGAGCAGCACCGGGCGTCCGTCCACGCTCGCGAGCACACGCTCCACGACCTCCGCCGACCGTGCGGGCCGCGGGGCCACGAGCACGGAAGCGAGCAGGGCCAGGACGCCGCGCCTAGAACGCATTGCCGATCGTGATGTGGAAACGGTAGGACGGCTCGCCGGGGCGGGGGTTCAGCTTCAGGCCCCAGTCCAGGCGGACCGGCCCCACCGGCGTGCGGTAACGCAGGCCCAGGCCCGTCGTGTAGAAGATGTCGGACAGGTCCATGTCCGAGACCAGCGAGTAGACGGTGCCCGCGTCGCTGAAGGCGGCGAGGGACAGGCTGCGCATCATCGCGTAGCGCACCTCCACGCCGCCGAACACGAGGGCGTTGCCGCCGGTGGGGAGCAGCTCTTTCGAGCTGCCCAGGGTGAGGGGGCCGGCGTAGTCGGTGGCAAAGCCGCGGGGTCCGTAGTCGCCGCCCGCGAAGAAGCGCTCGGGAAGGGGAAGCTGGACGGGCTCGCTCTTCCCGAACGTCCGGGCCAGGCCGAGCCGCCCGGAGACGGCCAGGGTGAGTCGCGCGCTCACCGGCCGGTAGTTCGAGACCTGGAAGAAGCCCTTCAGGAAGCTCGCTCCGCCGAGCGCGTGGAACGAGGACTGGATGTCCGCGCCCACGAAGTGCCCCCGGCGGGGATCGAGCGAGTCGTCCCGGCCATCGGACACGAAAGAGACGGAGGGGCCCGAGAGCGTGTACGTGCGGTACTGCCGGTCGACCTCATCCACCGGGACCTCGAGGTCGTAGACGTAGGTGTCCTGGAAGCTGTAGCGGATGCTGAGGCTGAGCTGGGGGTTCCACCGCGTGACGGTCTGGCCGAGGACGCCGGTGCGGGTGAAGCTGAAGCCGGTGCGCGCCTCCTCCTCGCGGAACGCCGCCACGTAGAGGTCGCGGGCGTTGCCGAACAGGTACGGCTCGCGATAGCCGAGAAGGAAGCGGCTGCCCCGGAAGCTGCCGCGGGCGTAGGCGGTGAAGGTCCGGTTCATGCCTCCGATGTTCCGGCGTGAGACCTCGACGCTGCCCCGGAGGATCTCGCGCTCCGAGGACCCGATGCCGAAGGCGAAGGTCGTGCGCGCCCCCTCCTCCACCGCCACCACCAGGCTCTGCTGGGGATCGGGATCCGGGGCGAGCTCGGAGATGCTGATGCGCTCGAAGAGCCCGAGGGCGGCGAGCTTCTTCTGGCTCTCCACGAGGAGGCCCAGGCCCAGGGGCTTCCCCTCGGCGAGGGCCAGCTCGCGGCGCACCACCTCTTCCCGCGTGTGCTCGAGCCCGGCGATCACGATGCGGCCCACCGTGACCTTCGGGCCCAGGGCCACGTGCAGCGACACGCGGGCGGTGGAGCGGTCCTCCGCGAAGGCCACCTCCGGAGTCACCTCGACCCGGGGATAGCCGAAGTCGCGGTAGGCGGAGAGGAGGGCGTTGCGGTCCTGGGCGAGGTCGCGGACGCGATAGGGCTCGCCGGCGCGGGTGCGCAGCTCGTGACGCTCGCCCTCGGGCAGGGCCACCGGGGTGTCGACGGCGAAGGTCTCGACCATCGTCCGCGGGCCGGGGCGGGCCCGGTAGACGACGCGCAGGGCGCCCCCGCCTTCCGGCACCACCGCCTCTACCACCGCGTCCACGTGCCCGGCCTCCTCCAGGCTGCGGGAGAGGGTGCGCGTGTCCGCCTCGATCTTGTGTTCCTCGAGTGGCTCCCCCACCCGCGAAGCGAGGGAGGGATGGGGCGGCTCCATCCCCTCCACGACGACCGCCCCCACCGTCGCCTCGGGACCGGGCTCGATCTCGCATACCACTACCGCCCCTCCCGACCGCGACTCCTCCTTCACGCGCACGCGCACGTCGCGGTAGCCGCGCTGCCGGAAGGCCTCCTCGACCTTCTCTCCCGCGCCCTCCTCCGCGTCCCGCTTGACCCCGCCCTCACGGAGGATCTGCTCCACGTCCTCGCGCAGGGAGGCGGAGATCTCGGCCCCCGCCGTCTCGAGCGTGATCACGGGGCCCGGGGCCACGTCGAAGACCAGCGTGACCGCGGCGGTGGAGGGATCGTAGGCATCCCGCACCACCGCGGTCGCCCCCCACCGGCCGGTACCCACGAGCCGCTTGCGCATGCGCTCCGCCGCCTTGTCCGCCCGCGCGCGCACGTAGGGCTCCCCGGGGTGGGGACGGGCCAGGTCCGCGACGAGGGTGCTTTCGGCACCCCCCGCCCCTTCGAGCGTCACCGCCCCCACCCGGGCCCGGGGCCCGGACTTCACGTGGAAGACGAGGTCGGCGCCCGCGAAGGGGTCGCGGTGGGGGCGCGCGCTGGCCGTGACCTGGGCTTCCAGGTAGCCCTCGCCCTGGAGCGCCGTCGCGAGGTCGCGGCTCGCCTCCTCGAGCCGGCGGGGCCACAGGCCCTCGCTCGGCCGCAGGCGAGCGATGCGGCGCGCCTTGCGCGCGGCGATCACGCCGTCCCCCTCGATCCTCACCTCCCGCAGCCGGGGCTGGGGCACGGGCTTGATCGCGACCTCGATGCCCGTGGGGCCGCGCTCCTTCTCCACCACCACGTCCGCGAATTCGCCGGTGGCGAAGAGCAGCTCGACCGTGCGCCGCGCGGCCGCGTCGTCCCAGGGGGCGCCCGCCTCGATCGTCACGTATCCGGCGAGGCGCGCGGCCAGGGCGGGAGGGAGGTCGAGCTCGACCTTGCGCACCGTGGCGTCGTCCGCGAAAGCACTCCTTCCCGCGAGGAAGAGCGCGAGGATCGCGCGCCTCATCTCTGCGTGCGGCGCAGGCGGAGGTCGAAGCCGAACCCCCCGGGCTGCTCGCGGGTGAGGAGGAGGGAGAGGCGATCGGAGAGGATGTACTCCACGCTGACGATGCGCTCTTCCGTGCCCTTCAGGTCCTGGGAGTAGATGACGGACAAGTCGGGGTTGAGCCGCTTGCCCACGGTCAGGCGGGCCGAGGTCGTGGTCCCGGCGCCGCCGCGGACGATCGAGGGGTCGATCGAGAACCGGTTGAGCCCGAACACGCGCTCGACCCCGCGCTCGAGTCCCACCTGCTCGGACAGCCGCCCCGCGGCGAGGGTGGCCGCACCCGTGGCCGCGAGCTGCGCCTGGCCGGCCTGGGCCTCGGTCAGGCTCGTCACCACGCTCTCGTCCGCCCCGGCCATGAGGTTCAGGATCTGCACGGCGGAAAGCGGCGGGTCGGAGGTGAGGGTGGGGGTCACGCGGGCGAGCGTCCCTCCGACCTTGAGGTTCACCCGGTACGACCGGATCCGCGTCTCCGCTTCGATGTCGAAGAGGGGGTCGATCTTGCTCGGGTTCGTGAAGTCGATGACCCCGCGGCGGACCACGTAGGTCTGGCCCTGGAAGTACAGGCGGCCGCGGTCCACCTCGGCGCGGCCCACGAGCACGGGGTCCTGGGCCGTTCCTTGAAGGGTCAGGTCGGCGCGCGCCTGCAGGTTGGCGAGGTTGTTGTCGATGCGCAGCGAGCCCGGGGCCTTGATCCGAAGGTCGAAGCGAAGCCCCTCCCCGAGGGCGGGCGCCGCTTCGGGCACGGCGGCGCGGGCGGCGAGCAGCTCGCTCGCGACGTCGTAGCGGCGGCGGTAGACCGCCTGCTTCACGTCGACGGTTCCCGTGACCCACTGGCGGTCCTCGTCCCCGAAGGCGCGGATGTCGGCGTCGAGCACCGTGCGCAGGCCCTCCGGATAACGCAGGGCCACGTCGCGCGCCACCGGGCGCAGGTCGAAGGAGGTCACGCGCCCGCCCTCGTAGGTGGCGCGGCCCTCGAGGTCCACCTCTCCCCCCGCGAGCGTGCCCCGGAGGCCCTCGATCTCCAGGGCCCGCTCGCTGAAACGGATGGACCCGCGTGCGTCCTCGAGGCCGTGGGGGAACCCGCGCACCCGCAGGCCCGCGCCCTCGAAGCTGAGCCGGCCCTCGGCGTGCGGTACGACGCTCGTCCCCGTCACCGCGAGGCTCAGGCGGGCGGCGCCGGCCCCGCGCACGCGGCGCGTCAAGGCGGTGAGCGCGCGCAGATCGGCGGTCCCGCGGGCGAGGAGGCCCAGAGCCCCTTCCGGGAGGAGCGACGCCGTGCCTCCGAGGTCGAGGTCGGTCCCGTCGCCGGAGAGCGCCAAGGCGTCGAGGCGGAGGACGCCGCCCTTCAGGGACACGCGCACCGGCTCGCGGTTGCGGACCGGGTACTCGGGGAAGGACAACACGAGGTCGGCGAGCGCGGCCTCGCCCGTGAGCTCCCGGAGCGAGCGCAGCGGGCCGCGCAAGAGCAACTCCCCGGTGGTCGTCATTCCCAGGGCGGGAGGGAGAGCGGGCCAGAGGGCGCGCAGGTAGGGATCGACGCTCGTGTCCTTCGCGGCGAGGCGCAAGTCGCCCGCGTAGGGCGGCGCGGCGCCGATCGTCCCCGCGAGGGCGAGGTCGGTGCGGGGCGAGCGGCAGCGCGCTTCGACGCGGACAGCACCGTCGCCGCGGGCGGTGAGGCTCGCCTCGAGGGCGCCCAGGCCCTCGTCTCCCACGAACAGCCGGGACGACGAGATGCGGGCGCGGAGGCGGGGATGGTCGAGGGTGCCCTGGAGGGTGGCCTGGCCGAAGAGACGGCCTCCGAGGCGCGTGGCCTCGGGAGAGGGCGGGACGATCGCGCCGATCTCGACGCCCCGGACCTCGGCCGCGC
>Ga0315912_10006605_pt1 | contig 10349 bp, 5 predicted proteins | sample VfabasoilMG_FD_204469 | JGI IMG/M metagenome (GOLD analysis project Ga0315912, IMG submission 204469) | Garden soil microbial communities collected in Santa Monica, California, United States - V. faba soil | ecosystem: Environmental > Terrestrial > Soil > Garden | place: USA: California... | reverse complement strand
GGTGAACCATACTTTATTGAATGCTGATTCGGAAAATTCATATTCCGTAAAATCACCGGCGCCGTCATTCAGGAAATAATACGACACTTCTGCAGCACCAAATGCGCTCCGGAAACTGGCAATAACATCGATGTCGCCGTCTGCATCAAAATCAAAATGATTTAATGTGGTGGGATATGGACTGGCCTCCATATTGGGTAAATAGTGTACGGCATAAAATGAATCTGTTGCTATATCATATTTGAACCAGGCCGCTTTGCCATCATGCGAGATCACCATAATATCGTTATCGCTGTCGCCATCGATGTCAAAAACATTCATGAGGTCCATCCTGATATATGCGATATCGGGGATAAATGCTTCAGCGAAATTATTTCCGGGTTCATTGAGGCGGATCTCCAGGTCTTCTTCATCAAGAGAAAACAGGTCCATCCTGTTATCGGCATTATAATCGAACAACTCAAAAAATGGCGAATCACTCTGAAGTGAATCGGCCAATGTCACCCGTTCATCAATATCAAAAGCTGCCCCGGTATTTTCTATCCACTGCAATTCTGCAAATCCTCCGGCAATGCCATAATTTGTAAATATGATCCAGTCATCATCACCGTCTACATCAATATCAAGTTGTGTGAAGTCCATTTCATCATAATAATATCCCCAAAGGGTTTCCGTGTTAAATGTATCGGAAACGGGATCATACGTGGAAGTGTATAATACTGACCCGATATGAACAACCAGGTCGGTATATCCGTCATTATTTACATCACCTGACGTGACACCATTCGAATACTCATCCGTATTGATCGTTGTAGTTGTAAATGTGCCGTCGCCATTATTTTCGTAATATTTGGTGCAGCAATCGTAAAAATATGCTGCCCAGTCCATATCACCGTCAAGATCCACATCAGCGACAGTACTTGACATGATACTGGAAACAAGATCGGGCATTGGATATTCAGTTGTAAAATCATCTCCCACTCGTTCTTTCCAGCTTAATGTACCATCTGCATCTTCATAAACAAGATCGGCATCGCCATCGCTATCGGTATCAAACAAGCCGATAAAATGCAACATCTCTTCATCGATTAAATGATTGGGCCATGGCATATCCGTGCCTGGATTTTCGAGCCACCCGGTATAAAAAGAATAGGTATTGGTAAAATAAAAAATGTCGTCCAGGCCGTCGTTATTTATATCAGTGATCATGATATCCGTGATCGATTCAATATCCGAATTGATTACATGCCTGTTCGTAAATGTGGCCCCGCCATCTGTTTCATACCAGGCCAGTTCGTCGTGATCTGTTAAAACCAGGAAGTCGGTTGCGTCATCATTATTGATATCAGCAGCAGCCATCGATATCATGCTTCCGCCTGTTGTTTGCACAATGACTTTTTTTTCCGGCGCCTGTGCTGACAGCACCGTTGAAATCATCATAAGAATTGGGAAAGTGGAAAGTGTTTTCATAGGACCAATTTGAGTGATATAATTAATTCAGTCCGAAAGTAGACATACCTTATTTTACCGTCAACCGGTTTTTAGGGAAGTGGCAGCATTTGAATGGTGAATCGCCGAAATGGGTGAGGGAAGTGAAACGGGAAGAATTGATTTACAATATCAAATCATCCGGTGGCTGATCCGTTTTGTGCCTGATGGATCGACATACGTGTCACCCCCTGGTACAATAAAAATGCGCTTACACACATCAGGCAATGTGCAAGGTCGAGATAATTGAACCAGCGATGAATGGAAAAATAACCGATGTGCACACATGCCGCAAGTGCAGATACGCATACACTATAGAGTAACCACCGGCTGCCTTCATCACCCGTCTTGCGAAAAATATATAATTCAAAACTGCCGAACACGATCAGCAACCCATAAAAAGCATGAGCTTCCACAAAAAAGAAATTTACCGTTATCGAAACGGCGGTGACCAGGGTGAGGAGCTCGACGATGTTCAGTACGGAAAAAAATTCCCCAACTTGTTTTTTCATGAGTGGCCTGGCATGCACAATGGAACTTCGTTCGGCGAGCATAACGGCAACCATACTGCATATCCACCCGGGTAGTTTTAAATTATAACCGACCGCATAACTGAATGCATGCCCGAAGATGCCACCAAGCAATGTGGCGAGGCCCATCATAAAAAAGAAATAACGAAACAGCCGATAGGCCAAAGCATTGTTATGATAGGGTTTTAAGCGAAGAAAGATATACCAGCAGGTGATGGTGATAAAAATATCGGTGATAGCCGTTACGGGTTCCTGGATAAGAATACCCCTGAAATAGAATTCGATGATATCCGGTTTATGAAACAGTTGCATCGACGCTTAAAATTACATTAATTTATACCGCTTACCCGGCAAAGCTGATACCAGCCCCTGGAATTCCATGTTCAATAAACTGCCCGCCAGCACACTCGGTGTTAATCGCACGGAAGCGGAGAGCTCATCGATACCAAGTTCATCAAATTGTTTCAGCACATCATAGATGATTTTTTCTTCCTCCGATAATTCAATAAATAATTCCCGTTGCGGCTTCGGCGCTATTTGTTTTTTCGTCCAGTTCAGCAATTCAAGAATATCACGGCCATTCTCCACCAATGCTGCACGGTTTGTTTTGATGAGGTGGTTACATCCTCGGGCATATTTATTTCGGACATCACCGGGGTATGCCACTACATCTTTATTATAACTGTCGGCAAGCATGGCCGTGATCATGGCCCCGCCGTCGTCGGCTGTTTCTACCACTACCAGCACATCGATCATACCGGCCACGATCCTGTTCCTTTTGGGGAAATTCTGCCTGTCGGGGATGGTGCAACTCATAAATTCCGTTAAAAGCCCTCCTTGTTGTACCATCTTTTTTGCCGTTTCCTTATGGGCAGGTGGATACATCCTGTCAAGGCCGTGACCCATTACGCCCACTGTAGGGATATTTCTTTTTACACAGGCTTTATGTGCGGCGATATCGATACCATAAGCGAGCCCGCTCACTACCAGGATATTTTCACCCTGGATCGTTTCAACCAATTCTTCGCAGATCATTTTCCCGCAATCGGTGGCGTTGCGTGTGCCCACGATGCCCATAATTTTTTCTGTGTTGAGGTCGGCGTTACCGCTGTAATACAATACTATGGGCGCATCGATACACAACTTCAGCCGCTGCGGGTAATCGTCATCCGATAAGCCCAATACACGGATCTGCTTTTCTTCAATGAACGCCACTTCTTCACCGGCACGTTCAAAAATATCATGATGCACCAATGCATCGGCCAATGCCTCGCCTATACCGGGTATACGCAACAGCTGCGACCTTTTTGTTTTGAAGATCTGTTCGGGGCTGCCGCAATAAGCGATCAATGTTTTTGCAGTCATCGGCCCGATGCCCGGAACGAGTGTTAAGGCGATGTTATAAAAAATATTTTCTTTGCTCAAGGTGTTTATATTTGCCCTATTCATTGAAACACCTCTAAGATGACCCTGCAAGTATCCGGGAGACAGTGTTGTTACATCAGCACAAATACGGAATGGTGCACCGATTATATTAGAGGTTAAATCAACCGCAAATCAAATAAACACATGCGTCAATTGCAAAAAATTGTTTTGTTCGTGATGATCGGCATCACCACTGCCGCCTCTGCACAACAGGGAAAGATACTGGGTGATGCTTTTACCAAACCGGCTTATAGCTACAGGAGTGCAGAAAATCCATACTACTGGAAGAACAAAAAACCATTCGACGGATACTGGCAGCAGGATGTGCACTATATCATCAAAGCAGAAATTGATGAAACAACAGATATCATTACCGGCGATGTAACGCTCACCTATTACAACAATTCACCCGATGCGTTGCCATTTGTTTATTTTCATTTATACCAGGAAGCCTTCCAGCCCAAATCGTATGTGGAAGACCTCAACCTGGTGAATAAAGTAAAACCCAGATATGGCCGTTATGAATCAGAGGGCCATGGCACCGACGTGGAAAAAATTCTGATCACGAAGATCAACGGATTCCCTGTCAATAAAGAAACAATACTGACACAGGATTTCTCCGTTTTAAAAGTCGCCCTGCCTGAACCATTACAACCCGGCGGCAATATCACCTTTCAAATTCCTTTTAAAACATATTTTGATAATGGCGGCACCCTGCGCAGGCGCATGAAAGAATTTAATTCTTCCGGGTTTACACATTATGACGGCGTACATTGGTATCCGAGAATTTGTGTTTACGACAGGAAATTTGGATGGGATACCGACCAGCATCTTGGAAAAGAATTTTATGGCGACTTCGGCACCTATGAGGCCGAACTCACTTTTGCCAGCAATTATATTGTTGAAGCAACGGGCTACCTGCTCAACCAGGATGAAGTGCTGCCCAACGCATTACGTGAAAAACTCGCCATTAAAAATTTTATCGGCAAACCATGGGAAAGTCCGCCATCAGAAATTATCCCTTATGTGCCCGGCGAGAAAAAAACATGGAAATATTTTGCGATGAATGTGCATGACCTTGCATTTACGGCCGATCCCACTTATCGCATCGGCGAAGCAATGGCCACGATAAATGGAAAGCAGGTGCGCTGCATCGCCCTGGCGCAGGAAGGGCATGCCGCCTTATGGCAAAATGCAGCGGAATACACCACGAAGATCATTACGGTGTTCAGCAACGATTTTGGCGATTATATCTGGCCAAAAATCATTGTTGCCGATGCAAGAGATGGCATGGAATACCCGATGCTCACACTCGACGGCGGTTATGATCCCAGTTATCGTGACCTGCTCATTCATGAAGTGGGACATATGTGGTTCTTCGGTATGGTGGGCAACAACGAAACATATCGTGCATCACTCGATGAAGGCTTCACACAATTTTTAACGGCATGGGGTTACAGAAAGATCGATGGCGATTATCGTATTGGTTTCCCCGAGCAATCACAATACAAAGAAAATTTTCGTGAGCCGGATAATATTATGATGAGCGAGGTGTATTATGCTTATCTCACCGACGCATGCCGGAGCAACGATATGCCGCTCAATACACATTCCGATATGTTCAACTCAGCACTCGCACATGGCGGCGGATACCGTCACGTATATTTTAAAACGGCCGTGATGTTGTACAACCTGGAATATGTGCTTGGTGATGAACTCTTTGTTGCGGCGATGAAAAATTATGCTGAAGAATGGAAACTCTGCCATCCGTATTTTGAAGATTTCAGGAATTCCATCATCCAGTACACCCATGTGGACCTCAACTGGTTTTTTGACCAATGGCTCGAAACAACAAAAAATGTCGACTATGGTATTACCGAAGTGCGTAAAAATCCGGAGCTCTCACTCGATGGTCAGCCGATGCTTCATTATGATGTGTTGTTCAAACGCAAAGGCATGCAAATGCCGATCGATTTCAGGGTGATATTGATGAACGGTGACACGCTGAATTATTATATCCCCAATACCTGGTTCAATAAATATACGGATGCACCACAACTGCAACAGGGCCGACTCGACAGAACATATTTTGAAAATGTGATCAGCCTGCCCAAATGGTATGGCTGGGATAAATTAAATGATGAATATGTAGCCCACCTGCTGGTATCGGATAAGATCCAGCAGATCATCATCGATCCCAGTAACAGGCTGGCCGATATCAATAAACTCGACAATAACTGGAAATGTGTGATCGATTATGAATTCGACTCGCAGATACGCAATTATGAGGACTGGAATGCCTACGAGATCAAATGGCGCCCCGATATATGGCGCAACGATTACGACGGCTTGAAGGTTGGACTCCATTTTAAAGGTGATTATTTTAATTACAAACATATTTTTGAATTCACCACCTGGTTCAATACGGGTATTACACAGGGCGACGTATTGAATTTCTCCAACTGCATCGAATGTGATACGACAGATAAAAGCGGCGACTACGACCGGTTCTCTTTTGACCTGAATTATAAAACATCCACCGACAGGTTTTTGCCGAACAGCAATTTTTATTTCGACACCAAATACCTCGACGGTGTATTCGGGTTCCGGATTGGGGAAGAAAAATATTTCGGAAAAAATCTGAGAGATAAAATCTCAGTCTACTTCAACGACTTTCAGATCATCAAAAATCAATACCTGATCTACGGCGATATGGTGGAAGAAGCAAAGAACAATTCGGTGAACATCGAATACGAACACAACTACAACTATTTTAAAGGCAACGGGAAAATAAAACTCGCCTTCCGCTCCAACGACCTGCTGAGTGATTATGATTTCTCCCGTGTCAAACTCGAAGCGACCAACCTGAGTACCTGGGGAAAATTCGATATCAAAACAAGGTATTTTGCACAATGGGGCGGTGGAACACATATCCCTTTCGAGTCGTCGCTGATGCTAGCGGGTGCAAACCTGGAAGAATTATTAGAAAATAAATTCACCCGTTCACGTGGTTTTGTTCCTAACGAATGGACAACCTTCGGCGCCGAAACAAATCATTTTCATATGGGCGGCGGATTGAACCTGCGTGGTTATGCCGGATACCTGGTGGCGGAAGAAAATGAAGATGGCACTGTATATACGGCATATTCCGGTGTGAGCGGAACATCTGCCAGCATTGAACTCGAATTCGACAGGTTATTCAAATTCAGGATCATCAAATTCATCAAAATGGAACCCTACCTCTTTGCCGATGGCGGGATATTATCTGTCGACGAAGATTTTGATGCGCTCTCCTCCTTCCGGATGGATGCCGGTATCGGCTCAGCATTTACATGGAGCTGGTTCGGGCCATTTGAAACGATCAAACCCGTAACCGTGCGCATCGACTTCCCGGTATTTTTAAACCGTCCGCCATTTGAAGAAGAAGAATATCTGAAGTTTAGGTATATAGTTGGTGTGAATAGATCTTTTTAGAAATGCGGGTTGTTGTTTTTTAGTTGGATTTTGTATTTCCACTTCGTGCCTTAGCGTCTTCGTGTTATTGAATTAACAGAAAGACGCAAAGACGCTAACAAATATTCATTTCGCAACTCCGCAATCCGCATTTCGAACTCCGCACTACTCCCTCAGTCCATGGGCAAGTAAATCAAAAACTTATCTACAAACCACGGTTCCTTGAACCATTCTACAATAGGGAATTTATAAATGATCTCTTTGAAAGGGGCGAGTTCTAATTCGAGGTAACCACCTTTTAATGTGATGAGGCCATTGGGAAAATCGTTGAACGATCCGCCACGGCGCACCATATTAATTGTCCAGTCGTATAATATCATCAGATCGGCAACACCACGTGCCAGTACAAAATCAAATTTATCTTTTACTTCTTCTACCCTGACCTGTTCACAGGAAATATTCTGCAAGCCCAACGCTTTTCCGATCATGTCGGCAACACGCACTTTTTTTTCAATGGAATCGACGAGGTGAAAATGTACCTGCGGAAATAATATGGCCAGCGGTATACCAGGGAACCCACCACCGGTACCCAGGTCGAGTACCCTTGTATTGGGCTGGAACTCGATAAATTTGGCAATGGCCAGCGAATGCAAAACATGGTGCTCGTAAATATTGTCGATATCCTGGCGTGACACCACATTGATCTTGTCATTCCAGAATTTAAACTGGGGCCCTATCTGCCTGAACTGGCTGATCTGCCGGCTGTCGAGCTGGGGGAAATACTTCAGAATACGGTCCACAGAAACAAGTTTAGAGATAATTCTCTGAATTTCATAACGCTGTGATAGAGATAAGATTCGAAGCCCCGATAGCTATCGGGAGAAGATTCAAAGAATCAAAGAGTCGAAGATTCAAAGAGTCGAAGAATCAAAGATCGAAGATTCAAAGGGAATTGAGTCGTGTTTTTATTTTTTTTTGCTAGTAGCTAGCAGCTAATAGCTAATAGCTATTATTCCGTAATTTTCGAAAAAAATAATCCTATGCCTATCAGAATGGTACCCGACAGCAACCAGCCCCAACAGCAACGCAAATTGCCTGGCGGAGGCGGCGGTGGTGGAAGAGGTGGTGGCGGCGGCGGCATCATCATGGCGATCATCCCGTTATTATTCGGCTTGTTCCGCAAAAACCCAAAAACAGGATGCCTCGTTGTTGTTGGCGTGATCGTGGTGCTTTATTTTTTTGGTGGCAATTTATTAAATATCGGCGGCGGTGGAGGCGGCGGAAGTATCACCGACTTGTTTAGCACAGGTGCCGATTTCGATCCTGAAAAATATGACGCCACAGAAGTATTTGAACCACCTATTACCGACAATACTAAAAACCCGCTTCCCGAAAGTGTCTCGTTATTGAAATATGCACCCAACCGGCTGAACCAGGGTTCACAGGGTAGTTGCGTAGGATGGGGTTCGGCATATGCGGCACGCACCATCCTCGAATCACAACGTACAGGAAAAGATCCCAATACCATCGCATTCAGCCCGGCTTATTTATACAACCAGATCGGGTTACAGGGATGCCAGGGCGCCTATATTCAAAATGCGATGGACCTGATGAAAACACAGGGACTGGTTACACTTCAGGATTTTCCTTACACCGACCAGGATTGCAGCACACAACCATCATCATCACTTAAACAACAGGCAGCACAATTTAAGATGACGGGATTTAATCGCCTCACACAGGGTGATGCCAGCGGTGTGGGCAATGAAAAACCCGACCTGGTGGCCATCAAACAAAACCTCGCACAGGGAGCTCCTGTAGTGATCGGTATGATGGTGGGCGGCAGCTTCATGCAGCCGATGATGGGTAAAGACGTTTGGATACCAACAGAAGATGACCTCGACATGTACAATTTCGGCGGACATTGCATGTGCCTGATCGGGTATGATGATTATAAAGACTACGAATTATTTGGCAATAAAGAACAGGGTGCATTTTTACTGATGAATAGCTGGGGACCCGAATGGGGTGATAAAGGTGTTGCATGGATACCGTATAACGTATTTGAAAAATTTGCCGTTGAAGCTTATGGCGTTTACCCGATGGGTAATGCCAACAAACCGCTTTCAAATATCTTATCTGTATCGTTCGGTTTGCAGGACCAGGCCACAGGAAAAAATATCCGCCTTACACAAAATGGCAACGGCGTATTTCAAACAGTGGCACCCATTAAAAAAGGAACGAAGTTTAAAATTGAAGTAACGAACTCGCACGAATGTTACACGTATATTTTTGGGATGGAAACAGATAATTCGTGTTACCCGTTGTTTCCCTATACCGAAAAACATTCGCCCTATTGCGGCATCACCGGCACCAGGTTATTCCCAAAAGATTACAGCATGCAGGCAGATGAAATCGGCAACAAGGATATGATGGCCATCGTCGTTACCAAACAACCGCTCGATTATAAAGCATTGAACGATCTTATCAATAAACAAAGTGGCAGTTATGAGCAGAAGATAAAATCTGCCCTCGGCAGCCAGCTCATCAAAAATGTAAAATTCCTGCCCGGCGAAACCATCAGTTTCCAGAAAGATGCCGGCGAAAACGGCGCTGTTGTGGCGGTAATTGCAATCGACAAACAATAACGAAAAATGAAAAGCAGCGTACTGCGGGGCAGTGTGATCGTGTTTGTTTTGATGGTGATGGGTTTAAACCTGGATGCACAAACAACACCTTTTGTGCTTGGTGAAGTGCAAGAAATTCATTCCGAAATATTATCTGAACAACGCACTTTAAATATTTATCTGCCTGCGGGATATCATGAACAGGATACGATGGATTACCCTGTTATTTATTTGCTGGATGGATCGGCAGATGAAGATTTCATACATATCTGTGGCCTCGTTCAGTTTTTTAATATGATGGAGATGATGCCGTCCTGTATTGTGGTAGGTATTGCCAATATCGACAGAAGAAGGGATTTTACTTACCCTACCACGATCGAGCAAGATAAAATCGATTTCCCCACCACAGGCGGATCAGCAAAGTTTATTGGCTTTATTGAAAAGGAATTGCAGCCCTATATCGATCAGCACTACAGAACAGGTAATTCAAAAATGCTGATCGGGCAGTCGCTTGGCGGGTTGCTTGCCGCGGAAATACTGATCAAAAAACCGGGTTTGTTCAACGACTATATTATCGTAAGTCCCAGCCTTTGGTGGGACAATGAATCTTTATTGGCTGTTCCTGCACAATCGCCGCATCAACCTACAAGCGTTTATATTGCGGTAGGCAATGAAGAACAGATCATGATCGACGATGCAAAAAAATTATTTGAATCGCTGCAAAAAGATCCTGGTAAACAGGTAAGTGTTATGTTCGATTACCTGGGCGATGAAGACCATGCAACAATTCTACACCACGCCATCTACAACGCATTTAAAAAATTGA
>Ga0315912_10006604_pt1 | contig 10349 bp, 10 predicted proteins | sample VfabasoilMG_FD_204469 | JGI IMG/M metagenome (GOLD analysis project Ga0315912, IMG submission 204469) | Garden soil microbial communities collected in Santa Monica, California, United States - V. faba soil | ecosystem: Environmental > Terrestrial > Soil > Garden | place: USA: California... | reverse complement strand
CGGGGCCAATTTCCAGACCTCGGGAGAGCTTGTCAAGAATGGCATTTTTCTCTTGGTCGTTGAGTGCATTCCAACCGTAGAGAATGGCACCGATGGCCGCGCAGGTCATCGCGATGGGGTTGCTCAGCGTCGCCGCCGTTGCCACCGTGGCTAGCGCCGCAAACGTGTTGCCCAAGAGGTACTGCCCAACCGCGATGATGACTACTGAGCTGATGTAGCCAAGCCCGAATCCGAGCTTCGCCATCTCCAATATGCGCCCCGTTCTTGAAATCGTAGGGTTGTCGGAGCGCTGCATGTCCTGTATGTGCTCGTCGATGTAGTCGTTGACATCGGAAACGACCCCGTACAGCCCCTTGATGGCCAGTGTGATCGGGCCGAGGGCATAACCTGCGAGTGCAAAGGGAGCAGGGAGGGGAATCGTCATGCACTACCTCTACCGTTTGAATCGAGCGAGTTACAGGAATTTGCACAGGCCACCAGGGCGCAGATCGATCACTGATGCCATTTGCCACTCACATTGCGCCAGAGCAGCACGACGAGGAGAGCAGCGATCAGGAGTATCGCCAGATACAGCCCACTCACGAGGACTTTCGTCATGACGAAGTACGCGCCCAGCTTGGCGAAGGTGAGTGCCAAGGCACCGAGGAAGATGAGGATCCAGAACATGGCGTGAACACCTCGTTGGTAGTTGAGGCTGGAAGTGTGCGCAAGGCCCGCGACAGGTGGTGTCGTTTTCTGCGGACGTTCAAGTGTAGCGAAATGGGACTCAAAGTACGTGGTCGCTAAGTCATCGTCTCTGCACGATCTCGCCAGTGAAAGCGAGTGCAGTACCCAAGACAGCAAAGAGGCGTACAGCTGCGCGTGGTGGGTCGCAAGCGTCGATTCAATCAGACCCGCTCTACCTGCAGCACTTGTTCGCCACGAATGTCCGTCTCGTCCGTGTCGCGCGGGGCATTTCGCAGGAAGAGCTTGCTGACCGTGCCTCGCTGGATCGCACGTACATCAGTTCCATAGAACGACGGCTGCGGAATCTGTCGATCCAAAACATTCAGCGTCTGGCCGTTGCTCTCGCCGTGGACCCTCGCGAGTTGCTTGATCCGGGTCTGCAAGACGACCCTCGATTTCAGTCTTGAAGGCCGCCCGACCGGCACACTTGCTCTCCTACCCCTACAAGTGCGTCACTACTCGTCGTGCCAGCAGCAAAGATGAGGCACCACCAAGTTTGACGGTGGCTCTCTTGACGTCGAGCATAGCGGGTCAGTTCATCGCGAGCGTCAACAATCAGATTGTTTTGCGCCGCCACTTCTACGCGGTGCGTCCGAACGTGGCCACTAGCTTGCCGATTCGCTCCCTCAACGAGGGCTCCTGAGGCTTGCCGGCCGGATACCTGTACGACTCAATGGCTTCTGCAGAGGATCGCGCCGGTATGCCTGCGCGTACTTTGAGCCAACCGCGCTTAAAGTGCGCATTGCGACGGAAATCGACGTCGTTCTTGCCAACGTAGACGCCGAACGCAACTCGCATGGGCACCTGTACACACGCGCCAGTCAGCAAAATGGCGACTGAGTCCATGGGCACGCGATCACTTATGGACTCGATGATGGGAACGACGCCGAACTTGGTCAACAAGAATGTGCATACAAAGGGCGTTGCAATAAGGGCAAGTGTTCGAAGCACTCCCCAGCGGTACCACCATAAGGGAATGAGATAGTGGAAGAACGCCGCATAGCCGAAGGCAGTAGCGACGCTGAATGGCCCACCGAGAGTCGGGAAGGCAACTACGGCATCCTTCTTCGCGAGCACGTCCCACTCGCGCACAACTTCCGGACCGGAGCCAGGCCGCCTCAACCGCTCCCGCAATACTGCGTACACCGCAGCGAAGAGGATGGCCGAGCCGACAAGCTGCATCATGTTGAGGATAAAGAGGTCCTTCAGCATCCCCATAGTGTAGAGATCGTTGCACGGGTCGACTCCCGAGAATTTGTCGAGCGCGCCTTCCGACGGGGAGGTGGAAGACATTTGCGATGCCGCCGCCCCGCGCCAACGATTGCGCCATTGCCGGGAAACCACTACTCGGTTCAAACCAAGTGGCACGTCTGTAGCTGGTCTGCGTGTGCAGTGAGATGACGAGCAATTTGATGGGACTTACCCGTCCCCCAAACGCGGGGTCAGCACGGCATCGGCAGGGAGCAGGCCGACCAGCCCCGGGCAAAATCCAGAGGCCTGGAACCGAACCCCACGACACATCCGGATCGAGAACTCCAATGCGGCTCTACACAATGTGCAGGCTTCTTGCGGTCCTCTTTGCGTCGCAACTCTTCCTGGGATGTGCGACAAGCACTAGCCCCGGAACCGTAGGCGTGACTCGCCCACAGCTCATGATGGTCCCGAGCGGAGGCATTAACGCCCAGGCTGCCACGGCCTACACAAAGCTCTCAAGCGAAATGAGCGCTGCGGGGAAACTGAACAGCGATCCCGCGCAAGCGGCCCGGGTGAAGGAGATTGCTCGGAAGCTCATCCAGCAGACCGCCGCGTTCCGACCCGACGCCTTGTCTTGGTCGTGGGAGGTGAATGTCATTCAGTCCGAGAAGATCAACGCCTTCTGCATGCCCGGTGGCAAGATTGGAGTTACCTCCGCCATGCTTTCGAAGCTGGACCTGACCGACCCGGAGGTGGCTACTGTCATAGGACATGAGATCGCTCATGCTCTGCGCGAACATTCGCGTGAGAAGCGGTCGCAGGATGTCCTGGCTGCTGCAATCGTTGAAGGTGTTGCCCGATCCGGCGGGCGATATGCCGGCACAGCCGCTGTGCTCACTCAAGTCGGCTCCCAGCTGTTCGTTCAACTCCCCTACTCGCGTGAAATGGAATCGGAGTCAGACAGCATTGGGCTTGAACTGATGGCTCGGGCTGGTTACGACCCTACCCTTGCAGCTGGTCTCTGGATCAAGATGGCGGCCCATTCTGGGGGCGGGGGTGCGACCGACTTCTTCAGCACGCATCCGAGTGACGACAAGCGAACTGCAGACATTCAGGCGCTCGCTACCCGAGTGCTGGCCCTCTATACGGCCGCTGTGCTGAAGCAGCAGCCGCCACCCTCAACGGCAGCAAGTCCTCCCACGCCGATCAACTTGGCGACGATTGCTCAGCCTGAAGTTGGTACCGCTGCTGTCCCACCGGCGGTTGCAGATTCGGCGCAGGGCTCTCGACCAAAGAAGCCTACGCTTGGTCCGGATTCCTACCAGATTGAACGAATGCTGCGAGGCAGTTCCTGCAGCGATGCGCCAATAGCAGTTCTCGTTGAAAAGGGGGCCGGGTACGAGAATTACGTGGTTGCGTGCAGCGCTGGACCCTCGCTGCGGTTCAGGTGCGAGTATGGAAACTGCATCGCTGTCAACTGAGTTCGCCGAGCTCCTTACAACATGCGCAGAAGTCGCGAGGGGTATCGACCTTGCGCTCGCGTTCATTGAGGGGGATAGATGGCGCTTCCAGATGTTGACCGGTCCACGATTGAGCGCGCACTGCTGGCCTTCGATCGTGACCTTCGTGACTCAGCTAACTTCCTTCGATGGGAGGAGGACTTGGCACAGCTTTACGCGGTCGAGTTCATGGGCCGCCGATACCCCCCGACTACTATCGTAAGTCTGGCAACAGGCGTTGCCGTTCCGGGCGGCAAGCGCCCCAATCTCTACCTTCAGGAGCGTGGCTTCAAGATCGCCCGCATCCCTCACCCAAAGAAGAGAACGCGTCTCGCCCCAGTGTTCATTGTTGGCAAGGTCTATGACCGTTGGCCTGACATCAATGAGCTATTCGGAGGAAGTCGACAAAACGGCATCTCTCCATCCCGCCAGACATCAGCGATCTTCCTGTTCACTGGCGACTCTGGCGAACAGTACGGCTACAGGGACGAATTTGACGAAGCCGGTGTCTTTTCGTACACGGGAGAGGGGCAAGTCGGCGACATGGTGCTTCGGAGGGGCAACCTCGCCATCGTCACCCATGCTGCAGACGGACGGGCGCTCCACGTCTTCAAATCTCTGAACAATGGTGGTGGCCAGAAGTACCTCGGCGAGTTTGCGTACGCCAGTCACGCGTTCCGCCGCGGGCCAGATAAGAACGGCGACGATCGACGTGTCATCGTGTTCCATCTTGTGCCTGTCGCACTTGTTCCCGACGAAGAGGCAGCCACTGCCGATGCCCCCAATGACGAGCTGTCCCCAACCAGTGATCTTGAAGAGGCACGCCGAAGGGCGTTAGCGGCGTTCGCCCAGATCGAAGGCGGTGGTGGCAAGGATGCGCGCCGGACTCTGTACCGACGAAGTCGATGCGTGAAGGAGTATGTCCTGCTTCGCGCCAATGGTCTATGCGAGTCATGTCGCGAATCAGCCCCGTTTGTGCGGCTGGATGGCACTCCATACCTTGAGCCGCACCACACTACGCGGGTGTCCGATGGCGGCCTGGACCACCCACGCTTTGTTGGCGCCGTTTGCCCTACCTGCCATCGGGAGATACATCACGGGCGCGATGGAGATCGTCGCAACGCGGAGCTTGTCGACTACCTGTTGACGATCGAGGCAGGGGAGTAGGAAAGAAGCGATGGGCACATCTCCGGTGAGAGTGGTAGCGGCAGTTGTTGAGAGCGACGGCAGGTACCTTGTGGCGAAACGCCCGATGCGCAAATCGCAAGGAGGCTTCTGGGAGTTCCCAGGAGGCAAGATCGAGTCTGGTGAAGATTCCCGATCCGCCCTCGAAAGAGAGATGGTCGAGGAACTCGATGCTCGCGACATTGCCGTGAGTGCGTTCCTGGGCATCGCTGATTACAACTACGGATCTACTGTGGTCCGCCTTGAGGCTTATCGTGTGACATGCGATCCGACCTCCCGTAGGTGCGTTGAGCACGACGAACTCGGTTGGTTTCGAGTCGCAGAACTCGAGCATTTGCCGTTGGCGCCAGCGGATCGCTTTCTGATCGAGGTCTTGCGGTCGAGTTGGTAAATGGTCACCGGCTCGTCCGCGTTTTTGATCTGCATGGTGATTGGCATCGCCGACGGCGACACGCTGGCCGCCCGCTGCGAGGTGCCTAGTGGCAGGGAAGTCATCCAGGTGCGCGTCGCTGAGATCGACGCACCCGAGAAGGGTCAAGCCTTCGGCAATCGCAGTCGGCAGCACCTGGTCGAGCTCTGCTTCAAGAAGCCAGCGACGGTACGGCCTCAGACGACGGACCGTTATGGCCGCACCGTGGCGCGAGTTGAGTGCGGCGGCATCGACGCCAGCGCCGATCAGGTGCGCGCCGGCATGGCCTGGGTTTTCGATCGCTATGTCACTGATGCGACTCTCTATTCTTTGCAGGAAGAGGCCCGGAACGCACAACGCGGCCTATGGGCGGACCCCATACCCGAGGCGCCTTGGAGGTGGCGAAAGGGAAAGTCGTGGCGCTGAGGTTCCGCCTCGAGCGGTAGTGTGTTCAGGTCTATCGCGGATGCCGACAAGAATCCGTCGTCGATGAAGTCAAAGATTCCCGCCGTTCCGTTGCTCGCGGCGCCTTCGTGGCGGGTCACGCTGGAAGGCCACGCAAGGAAGACCGGCTAGAGCCGCTTGGGGACGTCGTGCAGACAAACGTGCCCATTTTGACAACGATGGCTACCTGGTTCGGCATCCCGGCCGTTGCGGCGACCCCTAGCGGCTAGACAATTGGTGTGGCCGCAGTTGGAGGTGCTTTTGCCTAGGGCGTCTATCGTCTACTTCGCAGCGGCAGGATGTCCGAGCAGTTCCTCAGTGTGGCTTTGCCCCCTTTCAACCTTGTCTAGCCATGCCCCAATCAAGATGGATGCCGACAAGCAATGGCAAGCTGTTTACGTCCACCACTGCTTGGTTCTTGGACATTGACGACGACAAGTACCGCCTGTGGCTGGATGGCAAACAGCATGTCGGCAGCATCCTGGAACTCGAGGGTGCTCGGTTCACCCCCGGCATCTACTGGACAACCGTCCGACTACCCGACCCTTTTACGAAGGATCGCTACATGCCGGTTGTGGATGTGGACGGCATACCCAACGAGGAGGCGGTCGAGCTAAAGATCCTCATTGCCCGCGCGACAACAGCGATAAGGCAGCGTGAACTCGCGAGTTCATTTCAGCAGCATTCAAGCCCTGCGTTGGCTTGGCTTAGCCTGCTTGATGAAAAGATCGCCCACGCGCTTCGGACGAATGGCTGGATCACGACCGACTTCATTCAGAGCCTGAACAAATCCAAGCCTCAGGGACTAGACAAGCTCCTGTCATTGCCGGGTATCACGGACCACATCGCCTTGCAGCCGAATCATGTGAGGGAGGGCCTGACTCGGATACAAAACGGCCTCTCATCGATCGCGCAAGAGGCCAACGAGAGACACCAAGTAGAGCAGCTGAGGAAGTACAAGGACGTCTTTGATCAAGTGGAGACGTCACCCTTGTCTCAGGAGCAGGCAAGAGCAGTGGTGTGCTTCGACAGCCGCGTGCTTCTCGTCGCTTCTGCAGGGTCAGGGAAGACGTCCACCATGGTAGCCAAGGCTGGATATGCTTTGAAGAACGGCTACTGCGACCCAGATCGCCTGTTGCTGCTGGCCTTCAACAACGATGCCGCTGTGGAGTTGAGAGAGAGACTTACGCGCCGCCTGGTACCACTAGGCCTGCCCGCCGAGCGCATAGCGGCCAAGACCTTTCATGCCTTCGGGCTGGAAGTGATGGGGTTGGCAACTGGCAAGCGACCTACCGTTGCCCCTTGGGTGGAGAGTGGACGTGACCTTGATCATCTCCTATGCCTCATTGATGACCTGAAGGAGCAAGATCCTGCCTTCAGGACCAACTGGGATCTGTTCCGTGTGGTGCTCGGGCAGGACTTGCCAAAATTCGGCATGGAGGAACAAGCACCTGACAGCTGGGATGGTGAGACCCGAACCAGAGGCTTCAGGACTCTGAATGGTGAAGTCGTCAAGAGCCGGGGCGAGCAGATCATTGCCAACTGGCTCTACTACAACGGAGTCTCATATGTCTATGAGCCGTCATATCAGGTGGACACAGCGGATGCCCACCACAGGCAGTACTGCCCTGACTTCTATCTCCCGGACGCTCAAGCCTACCTTGAGCACTGGGCGCTTGACGCTCAAGGAGAGCCGCCGCCGGACTTTGTCGGGTACAAGGAAGGCATGGAATGGAAGCGGCGAACGCATGTCGAATGCGGCACCACCCTTCTTGAAACAACGATGTCCGATCTTTGGGCTGGTAAGGCGTTTAAGTACCTGGAGGAAGAACTGAAGAGGCGAGGTGTCAAGCTAGACCCAAACCCTGACAGGCCCGTTGCAGGTAGACGGCCCATTGAGAACCCACGGCTGGCACGCACGTTCCGATCCTTCATTACTCATGCCAAGAGCAATCGACTCAACCTGAAGGAGTGGAATGCAAGGCTGGATGAACGAGTAGCCGGAGACTTTCACTTCCGACATAAGTTCTTCCTCGCTCTGATGGAGCCGATATGGAACGAGTGGGAAAAGAGGCTCGATGCGGCAAAGGCCATTGACTTTGAAGACATGCTCAACCTGGCCACAGACTGCATTGAAGGAGGTGCATGGAAGAGCCCCTACGACGTGGTCATGGTGGATGAATTCCAAGATGCAAGCAATGGCAGAGCCCGTATGGTTGCAGCCTTGCTGAAGGGGCCCAACAAGCATTTCTTTGCAGTCGGCGACGACTGGCAGAGCATCAACCGTTTTGCCGGAGCAGATCTGTCGGTCATGACAGATTTTGAAAGGATCTTCGGCAAGTCAGTGATTCTCAAACTAGAGAGGACGTTTCGTTGCCCTCAGTCCTTGTGCAACATTAGCAGTGACTTCATTCAGCGCAATCCCCGGCAGCTGCGCAAGACCGTGCAGTCGGCCAAGCAAGATATTCCAACCCCAGTTCGCATCATCAGACTAGACAGCGAATGGCAGATGGCATCGGCAGTCGCTCAGCGATTCGCAGAGATCGGGCAAAAATCACAGGGTGGAAAACCAAAGGTCTACCTATTGGGGAGGTACCAGAAGGACCGCGCCTTCCTTCCACGAGGGGACTACAACGCGCTGGACATTGACTTCATCACGGCGCATGGAGCCAAGGGCTTAGAAGCGGACCACATCATCATCCCCAACATGACCTCAGATATCCTCGGGTTCCCCTGCCGTGTCGCGGACGACCCAGTGCTACTCCTGGCCATGCCTGCGGGGGATGACTTCGTGGATGCTGAGGAACGACGACTGTTCTATGTAGCCCTGACCCGAGCTCGCTCTACCGTCACCCTTCTGACCACGGCCAATAAGGAATCAGACTTCATCAAGGAGTTGATCAGAGATCACCACGTCCCAGTCGTTACGGCCGACGGCGTCGAAAGCTCAAGCGAACTGTGTCCGAGGTGTGGCAATGGCTTTATGGTGGCGCGCAGCGGCAAATACGGGCCATTTTTGGGGTGCACTGCCTTTCCGTCGTGCAATCACACTATCAACTTTCACGCCGCATTCCGGCCGGAGCGCTCTTAGAAACTCCCATCATTCCTCGGGCCCGCTTACAGCGCAGAGTTTCCACTCATCGCCGTGTTCCGATTTCCGACGCCACCTCTCAACCTCCTGTCGAATACCGACTGCCCATGAAGAAATGCTCCAGCAATCTCTCACCAGGGCATTGACTTGTTTGCCTCCCCGTTCACGCCGAAGATGGGAACTGGCTGGTCAACTGCTCGATGTACCGGTCGAGCCAAGGCGTCCGGAGCGGGCGGTGAGGCGTCGATGCGTACGCCGGACTCATGACCAGCCGTACTCATGGATGTGCTTCGCTCTCTCGCGCTTCGCGGTTGCGACGTACTCATTGCTATGTTGGTCAACAAATCCGCCCAGAACTCGTAGCTTGGTGAACCTCGGAGCCTTCCGCCCGTATTTGGCCTTCGGCTCAGCGCCATGTTCCCAACGGCCGTTCAGGATGTCGGCCATTCCGTCCTGAGGAGTAGTCCACTCTCCCTCACAGTTCGGGCAAAACCCCTTTCCGACTTCTGCGAGCCAGATCTTTGCTGACTTCGCGTTGAGTGAGCTAGCTGCTTGGCTTGAAGGGAGCTCGGCATGCGTTTTGAAGGCTAAGAGCGCCGGTGCAACGAGTTCGAGAAGCTGTGCGTTCGCGCGTCCTCCAGCCTCTTGCGAGGTGTAGTAGCTGCCGCGGTAGCCTCCGACGGCGTTGAAGAAGAGGTCGAACAGCTCTGGGTCAACGGAAATGCAGGCGACCAGGCGTTGATAGCCGGTAGCTTCGTCGCATAGATCGGGGTGTGTGCACAACACGCGCATTGATCTCGCTATCTGAGCGGCAATCGCTGCGAAGGCCGTCGCGGATTCGAGCCTGGCGCGGCGCGTGGCTTCTAGGTGCGCTGCGAACTGCCACGATTGCACGCTGCCGACGCCTACGCAGAGTTAAACACACGGCAGGCCAGGATAGCGTGCTGTGGCGCGTCCGGTTGAACACCTGTTAAGCGCCTCATCGCCACCCACGTTCGCACACGCAGTTCGGGACTGGGAGAAAGCATGTTGGACATACAGCCACGCCCGGCTCCACGGCGGCAGCAATGCCGAGCCGATTTCTGAGGGCCAGGCGAACAAGCTCGCGATCCTGCTTGGACAGATCGTTCTCTCCACCATTCCAGATCGCATGCAAATCATCCTCCGAAAGCCCGAAGTAGAAGTCTCTGCGTTGATTGTGGAGTGTCATGTCTCTTGAGAGCCGAATGGCTTCCATGCGACCCCGACGCTTGCGTAGCCGGTCGACTCTTGACTCGTAGTCCGCAAGAAGTGACAGAAGCTTCTCTTGAAGCTCTGCGCCAACGAGACCATTCAGGTTGCTCTTGCAGGCTTCGACGATTGACACCGGACATTCCTCGTCAGCAACAAGCTCACCAAGTCTCCAGACTAGCGCGCGGAGCTCGTCGTTACGCGTCAGGGAGGTGAACCGGCGGATACGCGCCAGAAGTGCGTTCCGGTCCGTGGGATCGTGGACAGAGTGCGACATGCCTTGAGGCGCCCAACGTGTTCCTGTTCGATGGAGCAATCCTGCACGTATGCGAGTGGTGCAGTTCTGAGCCCGGTCCGAATATGGGTGCATCTGGATGCCCCGTTGGGGTAACACGGGGGTCTACGGATACAGGCACATCCTAGCGACAGGCCCGGCTTCGGGATAGTAGGGCGTTGCCGGGTTGTCCATGGCGGCCGTAGGGCGGCCCTTAGCGCAATCGGACGACATGGTCGGTATCGCCCTTCTTCACTTCGATCACTGAATCTAGTGCCCTCACCAACTCCGCGAAGC
>Ga0315912_10006603_pt1 | contig 10349 bp, 12 predicted proteins | sample VfabasoilMG_FD_204469 | JGI IMG/M metagenome (GOLD analysis project Ga0315912, IMG submission 204469) | Garden soil microbial communities collected in Santa Monica, California, United States - V. faba soil | ecosystem: Environmental > Terrestrial > Soil > Garden | place: USA: California... | reverse complement strand
AGGCGCTGTCTTCTCCGCCTGCTGACTCCGGTACTTGCCAAGCCATAAGACCATTATCGATATTGCTGGGATGGTCATGCACGAAATACCATAGCCCGTCAAAGATGGTTTGCGCATCAGGATCATACCCTGCCATTAAGGCAACGATGATCATGCCATAACCTTGCCCCTCTGAAACCGTGCGGCTGGGATCCCCTGAGCCGACCGATATGCGATAACGGGTGGGCGTACCGGGCACAGAGACGAGATAATTGTTTTTCCAGTAGTTATAGAATTTGCGCACATCATTATCCATTTGAGCTTGTGTGCGCTGATTGGGTCGAATCGTACCAGGGGCATACTTTATATGTTGAGGAAATGGGCGTTTTGGAGAAGATGCGGCGGTTACTGGTAGTATGGCTGAAAAAAGCAAACTGCCCACCAGAAAAGCCAGCAATATTCTTTTTGTTGAGGTAAAACGGACCATCAATATCTCCTTATGTTTTTTAGTCTCGTCCCCTAGCAAGAAAAGGCTTGTGTGAAGAATGATATTTATTGAGACGGAACAGGTTTTAGCGTCGTGTTAAGCGAAGCTTTTGCTGATTTTCGTTCCATCGTGTTGGGTTGGTGTTCATTGATGTTAGGCTATAAAAGGTTGAATATGAATTGTATGCTTATTAGGTTGAACTGTTTTAAGAAGCTTCCATGTTGTCTTTTACGAGTTTCAGATGTTTAAGTAATTTATACCCCACTACTCCTGCGCCGACAAAAAAGTATCCATATAGTAGGCACAAGCCTGCTCCAAGAAGCGAAATCAAACCCAGGTTTTTCCATTCTTCAAGTGATGGAATCTTTCCAGCCGCTAAACGGAAAGCCAGACCTAGAATCATAATTCCGATGGATGACATAAGTGCTAACATCATGGGAGAGTACAAGAGTGTGGAGTAAATTTTCTGGACGGGTTTATTCTTGCTCCAAAAGAAAAAAATGATCGCAAAAACTGTATAGGGTACACCCCAAAAAACGATTCCTATAACAAAAGCGAAACCGACGCCATAGATGGCTCCAAGTATTTGAGCAACACCAGGAATAAGTCCAACCGTGTAAATTAAGGGCCAAATCAATATAAGTGAATAAATAGCGGCTATGACCCAAACGATATAAGGGAGTAGAAGCGTAACCAATAAGAATGTCTTTGCCTTCACTTTATATTACCCTGCAAGAAATAGCCCAACTCCATATCTACAGATTATCCCTACTCCTTCACCTTCACATACATCACACTCGTGCCGCCCACTTCCTGCGTGCGGATCTCGAATCGGTTTTGGAGTTTGGCGATCATGCGCGAGAGTTGTTTGTGACCGTAGGTGCGCGGGTCAAAGCCCGGGTCCAGTTGGTAGAGCGCCTGTCCCATGCTGGCGAGGGGAGCCCAGCCATCCTGTCCCACCGCCATTTCGAAGGCTTGTGTCAGAATGGGCATGGGGTCGAGTTCTTCTTTCCCCTCTTTTGTTTTTCCAGCTTTCTTTGTCTGCGATTGCTTTTGCTGTGTGGCCTTCTTTTCCGTGATAAGGTTTTCAGTGTAGACGAAAAGATCGCACGCATTGACGAAAGGCTTGGGCGTCTTCTTTTCGCCGATGCCCATCACAAAGATGCCTGTCTCGCGAATACGTGTGGCTAAACGGGTGTAATCGCTATCGGATGAAACGAGACAAAATCCATCCACCACACCGGAGTGCAGGAGATCCATCGCGTCGATGATCATGGCGCTGTCGGTGGCGTTCTTGCCGACTGTATAGCGGAATTGTTGAATGGGCTGGAAGGCGTGAAAGTTCAACGTCTCTTTCCACGAGTTCATGCTGTTGGTCGTCCAATCGCCATAGATGCGGCGGACGGTGACCTGTCCGTGGCGACCCGCTTCGACGAGCATTTGCGGGAGCAGGGACGATTGTGCGTTGTCGCCGTCAATGAGGATGGCTATCTTGTTTCGTAATGTGGTTAGGTTTTCGTTTGCCATGATGTGATTATACCTTTTAGGAGTTGTGTATTATGGGTTGCTCGGCACGGGTGTGTTCAATCCGTTCGTGTTTGGCGGAAGCAGACCCAGGTCCAGGCAGGAGCCGGAACCCTCACGAGGAAAGAGTCCCTGATCGCTGTGGACTTCCACTTGAATGGGAGTCTCTTCTTTGTAGGAGCTATCCACAGTGAGTTTTAGTTTGACTTCAAAGCCAACGGGGATGGATGCGGTTTCCAGTACTTTGTCGGGATGTTCCCGGTCTTCGTCGAGCGCATACAGGGTCGTTACCAGATTGGTCAACTCGACATTGCCTGTGTTTTTCAGGGTGACAAAGGCGTTCGTCACTTCGCCCATGCTGTGTGTAATGTCAATGCTGGTGTTGCACCCGATGACGATGATCTGTAGGGCGGGCGCGCTCACGGAACTGGTCGCTGTGAACGTGTTGATGGGTACTGTCGTGGCTGTTGGAGATGCAATGTTGGTGCTGGTCGGCAGGAAGGTGGCAGTTGGGACACCCGGTGTTGCCGAGGCGGGCGTCACACCGATGACAGCAGGGGTTGGCGAATAGATGGACGGCGTGGGCGAAGCTTGAAGCGGCGTCGGGTTGGGAAGCGGTTGAATTACCCAGCCGTTGCAACCGGAAAGTAACACTGTAAACAGGATCATGGGAATGGTTCTTTTCACTAAAGCGCTGTGCATTTTCACCTCTTCCTTCATTGTATCCCGCTTGATATTTCAGGTATAGACCCGAATGGTCTTCAAGCCCATTCGGATTTTGTTATTCGTAATTGTCTACCGGGCTGTCCTATGGATTTTCCCTTGAAGGCTGTTTCGCTTCTCCTGCGGGACGTTTGTGATGTTACAAATCCGGGAATTTGGCTTTCAATTCTTCCCAATTGGGTTCGACAAGGATTGTACCGTCGGGGAAGACGATGGTGGGGACACTTCGGTAGCCGTTGTTGACCTGTATTACGAATTCGGTGGCTTCTTGATTTTCTTCCAATCCAACGTAGACAAGGGGGATATTATTCAATTCAAAGAATCTTTTGGCGCGCAGGCAATCCGCGCAATAGCTGGTCGAGTACATCACGATCTGTGATGGGTTGAGGGTGTAAAGGTTGTTTGAGTCCATGTTGTTTTGTTGCTTTGGGCTGTCAATTCTTACCTGTATGACGGTCATTTGCAAAGTGGTTGTCGCATCATTCACGTTTTGCCGCATGGGAAAGGATGTGTAGGGCGACAGTGGTAAGTTGTGTGAAAACTCCCGGGCTAATTGTTTCCCCGTTTTGTAGCTGGTCGAGCGTTCGGAGCAATGCGCCTCGTAAACCACTTGCCCGATGTGCCCAGACCGAATCGGCAGAGATACGTTCGAGTCGGTCGGTCAACATGCGGATGAGTTGGAGGTCTGCTTGTGGGGTGGACATAAAGGAGGTTGTTTTGAAATTGTAGCCTCAGTTTGTTTTCCGTCAAGGTTATGTGTCCTTTATATATCATGCTTATTAACGGCTACGAAAAAATACGGTTATAATACGGGGCGTAATTAGCCCCTGTAGCCCAATTGGATAGAGCGTCTGACTTCGGATCAGAAGGTTGTGGGTTCGAGCCCTGCCAGGGGCGCTATTTTCTTCCCCACGATATCATCCCTTTTCTTTTGCAGTTGAACGGCGGTGACAATTACTGCAAAGGACCGTACATTTTTCCAATTCTTCTTTTAATCTATCAATACATGTTATTCCTGTAATCATTGATTATTACTCGAATATCAAGGTGGGAGAACAAAGGTTTATTTTCATCCCTTTTTGGTGACATTCGTCCAGATACCTAAATAGACCCATGCTTTATACTGACTGTGTCAATTTTGAAAGCACTGTTAACTTCATGCACGAACTCCCTGTCACCCAATCCGTTTTGAACATCGCTTTGAAACATGCGAACGAAGCAAACGCTACACGGGTGGAAGATATTCATATCGTGATGGGAGAACTCTCCTCTAGCGTGGACGACTCCATCCAGTTCTATTGGGACATCATCGCCAAGGACACAATAGCCGAGGGAGCAACGCTCCACTTCCGCCGTGTACCTGCGGAGATGCAATGTCAGGCATGTTCTGAGAAGTTCCATCCAACCGATGAATATCTTTGTCCCAAATGCGGCGGTGCGCAAGTTAGAATCGTCGCTGGCGAAGAGTTCTACGTCGAAGCAATTGATGTTGATAAATAAGAATCTCACACAATAAAATTGGACGCTGATGAACGCAGACAAATGCAGATTTTTCTTTTCTTATCAGCGCAATCAGCGTTTTTCAGCGTCCTGATTAAATTATTACAGGTGAACCATGACAGAACGTATCCCCGTAGTTGAAAACATCCTCTCCGCCAATGACCGTTTGGCGGAGGAAAATCACGCCCGTATCGAAGCCGCTGGCGTCTTCTCCATCAACCTGATGGCATCGCCAGGTGCTGGCAAGACATCTCTCATCGAAAAGACTCTCCCCCTCCTCAAAGACAAACTGAGAGTCGCCGTAGTGGATGGCGACATCGCCACATCCCTCGATGCAGACCGTGCTTCCGCCGCTGGCGCACAGGCGTCCATTCAAGTGAACACAGGCGGCGAATGTCACCTCGATGCGGTTATGCTGCACGGCGCTCTCAATCAACTCGACCTCAAACAATTCGATCTGCTCATGGTCGAGAATGTCGGCAACCTCGTCTGCCCCGCCGAGTTCCGCCTCGGCACACATAAGTCCGTGCTCATCGCCTCGGTCCCTGAAGGCGCAGACAAACCCTACAAATACCCAGGCATGTATCGCGGCGTCGACGCCCTCATCATCAACAAGATCGATCTCCTGCCCTACATCGACTTCGACATGGATTTCTTCCGTCGTGGCGTTGAAGCCCTCAACCCAGGCGTCATCACCTTCCCAGTTTCATGCCGCACAGGCGAAGGCATGGACGCGTGGATCAACTGGCTCATCGAAAACACAAAATAATGCATGGACTGCGCATCCACATCTCGGGCATCGTGCAAGGTGTTGGCTTTCGTCCGTTCGTTTACGGGCTCGCCACTCGCCTTGCGCTGAAAGGCTGGGTGCGCAACACATCCGCTGGTGTAGATATTGAAGTAGATGGGGATAAGGATATTCTGGACTCTTTCCTCAAAGCATTGCGTGACGAAGCCCCACCACTTTCTCGCATAGACGAACTGACCGCTTCATTCGTACCCGCAAGCGGATTCAGCGCCTTCGACATTATCCACTCTGAATCCATTCCATCCGCATTCCAACCCATCTCGCCTGACGTATCCATCTGTGACGATTGTCTGCGTGAGATGCTCGACCCCAATGACCGCCGCTATCGTTATCCCTTCATCAACTGCACCAACTGCGGACCTCGCTTCACGATCATTCAAGACATTCCCTATGACCGCCCTAAGACAACCATGGCTCCCTTCGCCATGTGTACCGATTGCGAACGAGAATACAAGGACCCACTGAACAGAAGATTTCATGCACAGCCTGTGGCATGTCCCGTGTGTGGACCACAGGTAACGTTCGAACGTTTAAACGTTCAAACGTTGGCAAGTTCAGATGAAGCGATAACTGAAACTCAAAATGCTTTGTTGAAAGGTGAGATCCTCGCCATCAAAGGACTTGGTGGCTTTCATCTCGCCTGTGATGCGACGAATGCAAAATCGGTCAGTGAACTACGTCAACGCAAGTTGCGGGTGGATAAGCCCTTTGCGTTGATGATGCCTGATGTCGAAACCATCGAACAGCATTGCTTCGTCAGTGAAGCCGAACGGGAGTTGTTGACTTCGTCCGCACGACCAATTGTTTTGTTGAAACGAAAACCTGAATCAAACATCACCGAAGAGATTGCGCCCAAACAAGATTGGATCGGCGTGATGCTTCCTTACACGCCTCTCCATCATTTGCTTTTCACTGTCTCCATGCCGCCTTTAGTGATGACAAGTGGAAATCTCAGCGAAGAACCTATCGCTACAGACAACGGTGAAGCTCGCACACGCCTTGCGTCACTGGCAGATGCATTCCTTATGCACAATCGGGATATTCATATTCGGTGCGACGACTCTGTTGTGAGAGTGTTCAGTGAACAGTCAACAGTTACCAGTAATCAGTCAACTGTGAAGAACAAACTGATTACTGATAACTTATCACTGGTTACTTATCCAATACGCCGTTCAAGAGGCTACTCTCCATTTCCAGTCAAATTGCCATTTGAAGCTCCCCAATTACTTGCCGCTGGCTCGGAATTGAAGAATACATTCTGCATTACGAACAAGAACTATGCTTTCCTGAGTCATCACATCGGGGATATGGAAAACTACGAGACGTTGAAATCGTATGAGCAGGGTGTGGAGCATTTCGAGAGACTCTTCCGTGTGAAGCCCGAAGCGATTGCGTATGACTTGCACCCGAATTATCTGGCAACCCGTTATGCGCTTGAACGTGCTGAACGAGAGAACATTCCAACGATCGGTGTGCAACATCATCATGCCCATATTGCCGCTTGCATGGCAGAACATGGATTTGATGGTTCACGTCCTGCAATTGGCGTTTCATTCGATGGGACGGGTTATGGAGAGGATGGAGCGATTTGGGGTGGAGAATTTTTGGTAGCGGATTATGAAACGTATAAACGGATGTTTCACTTGGAGTATTTCCCGTTACCTGGCGGAGATGCGGCGGTCAAGAAGCCTGCTCGCACAGCTTTGGCTTTGTTATGGAGCTTGGGCATTGATTGGGATGAACGGCTTGCATCAGTGACGGAGTTTAGCGAGACAGAACGCACACTCTTACGCACGCAGTTGGAAAAGAAAATCAACACGCCATTGACATCGAGCATAGGACGGTTGTTCGATGCGGTGTCAGCGTTGGCGGGCGTTCGACAACAAGTCAATTATGAGGGGCAGGCGGCGATTGAGTTTGAGGCGTTGGGAGATTCGACTGAAGAGGAGAAATATGTTTTTGAGCTGGATCAGGATCAGGTTCAGGTAAGAGGCGTGATTCATGCGTTGATCAAGGACGTGATGGCGGGAATCCCCACATCCAAAATATCGGCTCGTTTTCACAATGGTCTGGCAGAGGGCGTGCGGATGGTTGTGCAAAGAATGAGTCAAGAGACAGGGATTCGAGAAGTGGCTTTGTCTGGCGGGGTTTGGCAAAATATCACACTATTAAGACGAACATTATCACTATTGGAAAATGATGGTTTTGAAGTATACATACATCGGGAAGTGCCGACGAATGACGGCGGGCTTTCGCTTGGACAGGCGATGATCGCCGCAGGCAGATTGAGAGGATAAGATGTGTTTAGCGATACCAGGAAAAATTGTTGAGATCTTCGAGCGTGACGGTTTGAAGATGGCGAAGGTGGATTACGGAAATATTTTCCGTGAGACGTGTTTGGAATATGTGCCCGAAGCGCAGGTGGGCGAATATTGTGTGGTGCATGTGGGCTTTGCGATCAGTTTGATGGATGAGCAAGACGCACAGGAATCGCTGGCGTTGTTGAAGGAAATTTCAGACATCGAAGAAGAGTTGGGGAAGGATGCGCCATGAAGTACATGGATGAGTATCGTGACGCCGAACTCGTGAAAGGCGTGATCGAAAGAATCCGCCGCACAGTGACTCGTCCGTGGGTGTTGATGGAGATCTGCGGCGGTCAGACCCATGCTATTGTGCGCCATGGCATTGACCAGTTGTTGCCGCCTGAAATTGAATTGGTGCATGGACCAGGCTGCCCTGTGTGCGTGACTCCGTTGGAGTTGATCGATAAAGCGTTAACGATTGCGGCACAACCCGATGTGATCTTCTGTTCCTACGGTGATATGCTGCGTGTGCCAGGGACAGGTCGTGACCTGTTCTCGATCAAAGCACAGGGCGGCGATGTGCGTGTGGTGTATTCTCCGCTCGATGCGGTGAAACTGGCGAAGCAAAACCCTGATAAGCAGGTTGTGTTCTTTGCCATCGGGTTCGAAACCACTGCCCCTCCAAATGTGATGAGCATTCTACAGGCGCAACGTCTCGGACTGACGAATTACTCCATTTTGGTTTCACACGTCCGTGTGCCGCCTGCGATCAAAGCGATATTGAGCTCACCGCAGAACCGGGTGCAAGGATTTTTGCTGGCGGGTCACGTCAGCGCTGTGATGGGATATTGGGAATATCCGCCATTGATGGATGAGTTCAAGATACCGATGGTCGTGACAGGCTTTGAGCCGCTCGACATTGTGCAAGGTATTTTGAAGACGGTCGAGTTACTGGAAGCAGGCAAAGTGGAAGTAGCGAATGCATATTCACGTGCCGTGAACTTTGATGGAAACCAGCCTGCACAGAAAACGATTAACCAAGTTTTTGAAGAAGTGGACCGCAAATGGCGTGGCATTGGGATGATCCCGATGAGCGGTTGGGGTTTACGCCCCGAGTTCGATGCGTTCAATGCGGAGAAACGTTTTGATGTGGGAGCAATCCATACGCAAGAATCACCGTTGTGCATTGCGGGTCAGATCTTGCAAGGATTGAAGAAGCCACACGATTGTCCCGCCTTTGGCAAAGAGTGCACAACTGAAAATCCGCTCGGCGCGACGATGGTCTCTGCGGAAGGTGCATGTGCGGCGTATTATCGGTACGGGCGTGATAGGATTCCGCAAGTTCTACTTGCGGATTGATTCTCAGAAGTAGAGCTTCTGAAATCCAGAGTGGGCAGGGTAAAATCCAGAAGTAGAACTTCTGGAATCCATGAGAGGAACGAATGGATATTTACAAGCCTTACCCTCATAACCCGCCACATTGGTTCGTGTCGAATGCCATGTACATGGTGACAGGTTCCACACTTCACAAACAGCCATTTCTGGATACCGACGAAAAGAAGGCTAACTTCTGCGAAACTCTGATCGAGCGGGCACGAATCCTGAAATGGGAACTGCAAGCATGGTTTGTGATGTCCACGCATTATCATTTTATTGGCAGAAGCCCAGAGGATGCGCTGTCCTTGAAAACATTGGTGCAAGGAATCCATTCGATCAATGCGAAATTTGTAAATAGCATTGATGAAACTCCAGGTCGAAGAATTTGGTACAACTATTGGGATACCTGCATTCAAACGGAACGATCTTATTATGCTCGAATGAACTATGTGATTCTTAATCCCGTCAAGCACAAGCTTGTGCAAAACCCTGAGGAGTATCCATTTTCGAGTTATAAATATTTTGTGGAGAATGCAGAACCTGATTTCAAGAAGTTGGTATTGTCAGAGCCTATAGATGATTTAGAGATTGAAGATGATTTTGAACCTAAATAATAATGATTTTCCCGAAGTAGAACTTCGGGATTCCAACAGGTGAGTTATGTCTGAAACAGTCAACATTGAAGGTGCGGTGTGTGCGCCGCCGTTGCCGCACGGTGAACAGATCGTAATGGGTCACGGCGCGGGCGGACGGATGAGTCATCAATTGATTCAAAAGGCGTTCGTGTCTGCATTTCAGAATCCCGCTTTACAGGCAGGCGACGATGCGGCGATGCTCCAGCCCGTCGCTGGGGTGCAACTTTCCATCAGTACCGACGCGCATGTGGTCATGCCACTATTTTTCCCAGGCGGCGACATCGGCAAACTTGCCGTCTGCGGCACGGTCAATGACGTGGCGATGCTCGGCGCAAAACCTCTTTATCTCACCGCAGGTTTCATTCTCGAAGAAGGTCTGCCGATGAGCACGTTGCAACAAGTCATTGCTTCGATGCAAGCGGCGGCACAGGAAGCGGGTGTTCAGATCGTTGCTGGCGACACCAAGGTTGTGCAAAAGGGCAAAGCCGATGGGCTTTACATCACCACTGCAGGCGTTGGTCTCATTCCCAACGGCACGAACATCAGCGGCACGCAAGCCAAGCCTGGCGATGTGATCATCCTCTCTGGCTCCCTCGGCGATCACGGTATCGCTGTCCTTGGCGCGCGCGGCGAGCTCGGTTTTGAATCCACCATTCAAAGCGACGTCGCTCCGCTCAATCATTTGATCAAGATAATGATGGATGCGAGTCAAAACATCCATGTATTGCGCGATCCGACTCGTGGCGGGCTGGCAACAACTCTCAACGAAATAGCGACTCAATCCAACGTGGGCATTATGCTGGACGAAAAGACGATTCCTGTCCACCCCGAGGTTGCTTCGGCTTGCGAGATGCTTGGATTCGATCCGCTCTACATTGCCAACGAAGGCAAGCTGGTTGCATTCATCTCACGTGAAGATGTAGATGCAGTATTGAAGGCAATGAAATCCACTCGTTACGGTGAAGATGCAGTCATCATTGGGGAAGTCACTGCTGAACCAAAGGGACGTGTCT
>Ga0315912_10006602_pt1 | contig 10350 bp, 4 predicted proteins | sample VfabasoilMG_FD_204469 | JGI IMG/M metagenome (GOLD analysis project Ga0315912, IMG submission 204469) | Garden soil microbial communities collected in Santa Monica, California, United States - V. faba soil | ecosystem: Environmental > Terrestrial > Soil > Garden | place: USA: California... | reverse complement strand
TTCCGGCCAAAGCGACGGTCAAAGTCGGTAAGCCAGTTACCCTTGCCTTTACCCGCAAGGTCCAGCGCACGTGCGCCACGGAGGTCGTGATCAAGGAGTACCAGGTGAACAAACCGTTGCCACTCAACGAGACCGTCGAGATCACCTTCACGCCGGAGAAGCCGGGGCACATCCACTTTGCTTGCCCGATGGACATGATCACCGGCGATCTCACGGCTGAGTAAGCTGCCCATGCGCCTCGCTATTGGCATATTGCTCGTGCTCGGCGGTGTGCACGCAGCCCGCAGCGCAGGAGCCGAGTCGGCCGCGGCACTACCGAGTGACGCGACGCTCACGTTGCTCATTGAACAGAGCCTCGCCGCGCGCCCCGAGCTCGCTCGCGTGCGCGCCATCATGCGCGCCAATCAAGAGCGGGTCCCGCAAGCACGCGCCATGCCTGATCCAATGCTTGAGATCGGCATGCAAAATGACGGCTTCAAGAGCATCGAAATCGGCCATATGGAGACGAGCTACATCTCGTTTATGACGAAGCAAACCTTCCCCTGGCCCGGCAAACGTCGGATGGCGGGGGAAATCGCCGAGGCCGGCGTGAAGCAGTCAAAGGCCGCAATCGTGCGCGCCGAGCTCTCCCTAGAAGCCGAAGTTCGTAAGACGTATCTGGACTTGTTGCTGGCGCGCGATCGCCTCGAGCTGCTCGCTCGGTTGGAGGTACTCTGGCAGAACGCCCAGGCGCAGACGCGCACACTCTATCAAACGGGCGGAGGCTCGCAGTCGGACATCATGCGGGCCGATCTCGAGCTGCTGCGGCTGCGGCGGCGGCGCCTTTCGCTCGAGACCGAGCAGCGTATACGCGTGCAAGCGCTGAATCGCCTGCGAAATCATCCCCTCGACGAACCCATCCAGACGAACTCGCATCTGCAAGACCTCGGCTCGCCCGAGAGATTGCGAGAAACCTTCCAGCAAGACAAGGCGGTCGATCGGAGCCCGGAGCTCGCCGCCGCGCGCGTCGACGTGACGCGCTACACGCGCGCCTCTGAGCTTGCCCGCCGCACCTATTACCCGGATCTCACCGTGGGCGCGGCCTTGATGTACCGCGGGTCGCTGCCGCCCATGTGGCAAGTCACGCTCGGTGGCCCCCTTCCGATCTTCGGCGGCAGCAAGCAAAGCCGCGCGGAGGCCGAGTCGAGGGAGCTCGCGAACGCGGCTCGAAATGAAGCGGAAGCGTTGACCCAGACGATCCGTTTTCGCAGCAGAGAGCGACAAACCGTGTTCGCGGCCGCGCTGGAAAACCTCAGCATTTATGAGCAGGGACTACTGGTCCAATCGCAGGCAACGGCCGAAAGCACGCTCGTCCAGTACCGCGCGGGCAAGGTCACGTTCGCTTCGGTGCTGGAAGCAAACGCGGGCTACCTCGCCGACCAAGAGGGCTATCTCGAATCGATTGCGGAAGCGCATCGGATCCTGATCGCCGAGACCGAGATCAGCCTCGATCCAACCCCGTTGAGCGCCGCTGGCGGCAGCTCGGGCACGGGCATGCCTGGCGCCGGCAGCGCGTCGATGCCTGCAGGCAGTTCCGGCGCTTCGAGCCCGAGCGAAGCGACGGCTCCGGGCGGTTCTTCATCGGGAATGTAGGAGGAGCGATGAAACCCGATGCCCATCCGCCACGACCCGCGCCCTCGCCTTTGCCGGAACCACACGTCATGAGCAATGAAGACAATACGCGAGCGCCGGTAACTCGTCCCCCGAAACGCGGCTTTGGTGTCGGCGCGCTGCTCGCGGTCGCAATCGCAGCAGCCGCACTCTCGTCGGTTGCATCGCTCGTCGTGGCGCGAAAGCTCGGATCGCGCTCTTCGCAAGCCGGCGCGCCCGCGGCCACGGTGATCTATCAATGTCCGATGCACCCGGCCGTCGTGCAAGACCATCCAGGCGACTGTCCGATTTGCGGCATGAAACTGGTCAAAGTCGAGAAGGCGAAGCCGAGCTCCGAGCCCCCCAAGAGTAACGCGCCGAAGGTGCTCTTCTACCGCTCGCCCATGGACCCGAAGCAAACGTCGCCCACCCCCATGAAGGACGAGATGGGCATGGACTATTTGCCAGTCTACGAGGGCGACGGCGCGAGCGACAAGGTCACGGTCCCGGGGCTGGCGGCTGTCGAGATCGATCCGGCGCGGCAACAGCTGATCGGCCTGAAGACTTCACCCGTGGAGCTGCGCAGCGTCGGCGGCGCCTTTCGCACCGTGGGCCGAGTCGCGGTCGACGAGACACGCGTCCGGCACGTCAACCTCAAGGTTCCTGCCTTCGTCGAGCACATCTACATCGACTACGTCGGAAAAAAGGTCAAGAAGGGCGACCCGCTGTTCTCGATCTATAGTCCCGAGCTCCTCTCGACGCAGGAAGAATACTTGCTCGCCTTGAAGTCGCGGGACGACCTCGCCAAGCTTGGCGGGAACGCCAAGGGCGGTGACAACGACTTGGTGGCTGCCGCGCGCCGCAAGCTCGAGCTCTGGGACATTCCGGCCGCCGCGATGGACCGCCTCGAACACACGCGCACACCGACGAAGACACTCACGCTGTATTCGCCTGCCTCTGGCGTCGTCACCAAGAAGGACGTCGTCGAGGGCATGAAGCTCGACGCGGGCGCCATGCCTTATGAGATTGTCGATCTGTCAGTCGTGTGGGTCTTGGCGGACGTGTACGAGAGTGAGCTTCGGTTGGTTAAAGAAGGGATGGCAGCGCATCTGACTCTGGCCGCCTTCCCCAATCGAGAATTCACGGGTAAAGTCGTATTTTTGGATCCGCTGCTCGATCCACAGACGCGTACCGTAAAGGTCCGCATCACCTTCGCCAATCCCACAGGTGAGCTCAGACCTGAAATGTTCGGCGAGGTCGTGCTGCTCGGCTCGCCGCACGAAGCCAATACCATACCGCTGGACGCAGTCATCGATTCAGGGACGGAAAAGATTGCGTTCGTCGCGGTCGGAGAAGGCAAGTTCGAACCGCGCGTGTTGAAGATCGGGCAAAGCGACGGCACGCGAGTCGAAGTGGTGAGCGGCTTGAACGCCGGCGAACGAGTCGTGACGCGCGCCAACTTCCTGATCGACTCCGAATCGCGACTGCGCGCCTCGCTTTCGTCGGTCGGCCACGGAGGCACCACCAAGCCCGTGGAGAGCGCGCGCGTGCTGCCTGCGACCGCGCCCCCCGCTGCGCCTTCCGATCAGGATCATGCCGCGCAGGGCCACGACCACTCCGTCGGCGAGCACGGCCGATGATCCGGCGGATCATCCGATTTTCGGCTGAGAATCGTTTCCTGGTGATCGCCGCGACCATCGTCGCGCTCGTGTTCGCGTGGTGGTCGATGCGCAACATCCCGCTCGACGCGCTGCCCGACCTGTCCGACACACAGGTAATCGTCTATGGGCGCTGGGACCGTAGCCCGGACATCATCGAAGACCAGGTCACCTACCCGATCACCACGGCGCTCCTCGGTGCTCCAAACGTGAAGGCGATCCGCGGCTTCTCGGATTTCGGATTCAGCTACGTGTACGTGATCTTCGAGGATGGGACAGACATGTACTGGGCGCGCACGCGCGTGCTCGAGTATCTTTCGAAGATCACCCCCCAGTTACCGCAAGGCGTGAGGGTCGAGCTCGGACCCGACGCCTCCAGCGTGGGCTGGGTCTTTCAGTATGCGTTGATCGACAAGACCGACAAACACTCTTCGGACGAGCTGCGCTCGTACCAAGACTGGTTCTTGCGCTACGCAGTGCAGAGCGTGCCCGGCGTCTCGGAAGTCGCCACGGTGGGAGGCCAGGTCCGACAGTACCAAGTCACGGTGAACCCTAACGCGCTGGCAGCCTACAAGCTGCCGCTGAACAGCGTGATCGAAGCGGTGCGGCAGGGCAACAATGACGTGGGCGGGCGCCTAGTCGAGCTCTCGGGCCGCGAATACATGGTGCGCGGGCGCGGCTACGTGAAAAACATTCACGACATAGAAGAAATCGTGCTGCGCGCCGATGGCGGCACACCGGTCCGCATCAAGGAGGTCGCGACAGTAACGCTGGGACCGGAGATGCGACGCGGGATTGCCGACTACAACGGCAAAGGTGACGCGGTCGGTGGCATCGTCGTCATGCGGCAGGGCGAAAACGCGCTCAACGTCATCGAGCGCGTGAAAGCGCGCCTCGCGGAGCTCAAGCCGTCGCTTCCAGCCGGCGTCGACATCGTCACGACCTACGATCGCTCCGAGCTCATCGAGCACGCTATCGATACCGTCCGGGACAAGCTCATCGAAGAGATCATCATCGTTTCGATCATCATCTTGGTCTTTCTCTGGCACTTCCCGTCTTCGATCGTGCCGATCGTCACCATCCCCGTCTCCGTGCTGCTCGCTTTCATCCCGATGAAGGCCATGGGCCTGAACGCCAATCTGATGTCCCTCGCCGGCATCGCGATCTCGATTGGTGTTCTAGTCGACGGCGCGATCGTCGAAGTAGAGAACGCCTACAACAAGATCTACCATTACGTCAAAGACGGAAAGAAGGGGGACTTCTATCAGGTGCGCCTGGAAGCACTGATGGAGGTTGGCCCTGGCGTGTTCTTCTCGCTGCTCGTGATCGCCGTCGCGTTCATGCCGATCTTCACGCTCGTGGATCAGGAAGGCCGCCTGTTTCGTCCGCTCGCCTTCTCGAAGAACCTTACGATGGCGATCGCGGCGTTGCTCGCGATCACGCTCGACCCGGCCATGCGCATGCTGTTCGCGCGCATCGAACCGTACACCTTCCGCCCACGCTTTCTGTCCTACCTCTTCACGCTGGCCTTCGTCGGCAAGTACTATTCGGAGGAGCGCCACCCGATCAGCCGCCTCCTTCACTTCTTGTACGAGCGCCCGTGTCGCATCGCCGTGCGCCACGCGAAACTCACGATTTTTCTGGCCATACTGATCGTGGCCACCACCATCCCGGTGTACCTCAAACTCGGTTCAGAGTTTATGCCGCCGCTGCGTGAAGGCACGATTCTGTACATGCCGTCCGCCGTCGAACCCGGCATGTCTGTCGCGGAAGCGCAGAAGGCGCTGCAGATCCAAGATAAGATCCTGATGCGAATTCCGGAGGTGGCTCGCGTCTTCGGCAAGGCAGGCCGGGCCAACACCTCGACCGATCCGGCTCCTTTCACCATGATGGAGACGACGATCCTACTCAAGCCCGAGGCCGAATGGCGCGAAAAGCCGCGCTGGTATTCGAGCTGGGCGCCCGCCTGGTTGAAGAGGGTCTTGCGCAACGTCTGGAGTGATCACATCAGCCAAGACGAACTCGAAGAAGAGATGAACCAGGCGCTGCAGCTACCCGGCATCTCCAACGCTTGGACCATGCCGATCAAAGGCCGGCTCGACATGCTTTCAACCGGCATCCGCACGCCCATCGGCATAAAAGTCCAGGGCTCGGATCTGGCAACCATCGAGCGCATCGCGAAAGAGACCGAAGCGGCCGTGGCGAAGGTTCCGGGCACGCGCAGCGCCTATGCCGAACGCGTCGCCGGGGGCTATTTCCTCGACTTCGAGCTCAAGCGCGACAAGCTCGCACGCTACGGTTTGTCCATCGACGACGCGAACACAATGGTGATGACCGCGGTCGGCGGCGACAACCAGAGCATGACAATCGAAGGGCGAGAGCGCTACGGCATCAGCGTCCGGTATGCGCGCGCCTACCGCGAGGATCTGAGCGCGCTCGAGCGGGTGCTTTTGCCCCTTCCGAGCGGGCGCGGACAGATCCCGATGCAGGCCATCGCCGACGTGAAACTCACGAACGGCCCCTCGATGATCCGCGACGAGAACGGCCTGCTCGCGGGCTACGTGTACGTCGACTTCGACACCAGCAAGGTCGACATCGGGCACTACGTGGAGCAGGCTAAACACGCCGTCGGAGCGAGCGTCAAGGTGCCGCAGGGCTATTCGATGGTGTGGAGCGGGCAATACGAAAATATGCAGCGCGTGCGCGAACGCCTCAAGTTGGTGCTACCGCTCACGCTGGTCCTGATTTTCGCGCTCTTGTACATGAACACCAAGTCCACGGTGAAGGCGACGATCGTGATGCTGGCCGTCCCGTTCTCCGCGGTAGGCGCCGTCTGGCTCTTGTATTTCCTCGGCTACAACATGTCCATTGCGGTCTGGGTCGGGATGATCGCGCTGATGGGCCTCGACGCAGAGACCGGCGTCTTCATGTTGCTCTTCTTGGACCTCTCGCACGCGGAGTATCAGCGCGCTGGCCGGCTCAACACGCAAGCAGACCTGGTCGAGGCCATCATTCACGGCGCCGTCAAGCGGGTGCGCCCCAAGGCCATGACAGTCTCTGCGGCCTTGCTCGGCCTGTTGCCCATCATGTGGTCGCAGGGGACCGGCGCCGATCTCATGAAGCGGATCGCAGCTCCGATGGTCGGCGGCCTCGTCACGAGCTTCGCTATGGAGCTGCTAGTCTACCCAGCGGTGTACTTTCTGTGGCGCAAGCGGGAGCTGGCCAATCGGGCAGACAAAGCTCCGGCCCTGCTTGCTACCTCAGCGGAATGAACCGGCCTGCCGAGATGCTTCACATCCCGCAACTCGACAGGCAGGCGACTCGGCGACTCGATTTGGTCGTCGATCAGCACGAAAGGCGACCGTCAGCGCCGTTGTGATCCGGCCCGTTTACACCTCCGCTCGCCTCAGCCTGAGCGCATTGCTGATCACAGAAACCGAGCTGAGACTCATCGCTGCTGCAGCGATCATCGGGCTCAGCAGCAGCCCGAAGAACGGATAGAGCAAACCTGCGGCAAGCGGTACCCCGAGGGCGTTGTAGACGAACGCGAAGAAGAGGTTTTGCTTGATGTTGCCCAAGGTCAACCGACTGATTGCGCGCGCCCGCACGATGCCGCGCAGATCGCCCTTCACCAAAGTGACCCCGGCACTCTCCATGGCTACGTCGGTGCCGGTACCCATCGCGATGCCGACCTCCGCCTGAGCGAGCGCAGGCGCGTCGTTGATGCCGTCACCCGCCATGGCGACCACGTGGCCTTTTGATTGCAGGCGCTTGATCGCGTCTGCCTTCTGGTCTGGCAACACGTCGGCGATGATTTCATCGATGCCCAAGCGCTTCGCGACTGCTTCTGCTGTTGCTCGAGTGTCACCGGTCAGCATCACGATGCGCAGTCCTTCGCCGTGGAGCAGGCGAATCGCTTCGGGCGTGCTCTCTTTGACCGGGTCGGCGATTGCGAGCAGCCCCGCAGCGTGACCGTCCACCGTGACGTAAATCACGGTCTGCCCGTCTTTTCGCCACTCATCCGCTTGCTGTGCGAGGTGGGTTGCGTCCGCGCCGATAGCATCGAGCAGCGCGCGATTGCCGACCGCAATCTGTCGACCCTCAACCACCCCTTGGACGCCCTTGCCAGTGATCGAGGCAAATGCGCTCACTGCGACGAGCTCGATACCGCGCTCCTTCGTCGCGGCGATCACCGCAGTGCCCAAGGGGTGCTCGCTTTGTCGTTCGATGCTGGCTGTCCAGCGCAAGAGCGTTGCTTCATCCTGATCAGCCGCCGCTAGCACGCGCGTGAGTTGCGGTTTGCCCTCCGTGAGCGTCCCGGTTTTGTCGACGACCAAGGTATCCACCTTGCGCAGCACTTCGATGGCCTCGGCGTTCCTGAACAACACGCCGACGGAGGCGCCTTTGCCCGTTGCCACCATGATTGACATGGGCGTCGCGAGCCCGAGCGCGCACGGGCAGGCAATGATGAGCACAGCGACCGCGTTCACGATCGCGTGAGCCATTCTCGGTTCAGGGCCGACAAGCGCCCAAACCGCAAATGTGACGAGCGCGATGCCGATCACGATCGGTACGAAGTAACCGGACACGACGTCCGCCAGCTTCTGAATAGGTGCCCGGCTACGCTGCGCCTCGGAGACCATTTTGACGATCCGCGCGAGCAGCGTTTCCGAACCGACTTTTTCCGCGCGCATGACGAGCGCGCCGGTGCCGTTGACGGTCGAGCCAATCAGCCTGTCATTTGCTTTCTTGCTGACGGGGATTGGCTCGCCAGTGACCATCGCTTCGTCGACTGCGCTCGACCCTTCGACCACCACGCCGTCGACCGGGACCTTTTCACCGGGCCGGACGCGCAAGCGATCTCCCACGCGCACGGCATCCAGGGACACATCGCGCTCTTGCCCGTCTTCGTCGAGGCGTCGAGCGGTCTTAGGAGCGAGGCCGAGCAGCTTGCGAATGGCGGCACCCGTCTGACTGCGAGCTCGGAGCTCCAGCACTTGCCCGAGCAAAATCAGCGTGACGATGACGGCAGCCGCCTCGAAGTACAAGCCGACTTCGCCATGCTCCGTGCGGAAGGAGTCCGGGAAAATGCCTGGCGCGACGAGCGCCACCACGCTGTAGCCATAGGCGACACTCACGCCCAACCCGATCAACGTGAACATGTTCAGGCTGCGGTTCTTTACCGACAGCACCGCGCGCTCCAAAAACGGCAAGCCTGCCCACAGACAAACCGGAGTGGCCAGGGTAAGTTCGAGCCAACCCCGGAGGTGCCCCGGGAGCAGCTGGGAGATCGCGTGACCGAGCGCCATGTCGCCCATCACCAGCGCAAGCAACGGCGCACTCAACGCCACCGCGACCCAGAATCGACGCGACATGTCCTTCAGCTCGGGATTGTCGCTTTCTACGGTCGCCGTTCGAGGCTTGAGCGCCATGCCGCAAATCGGGCAACTCCCGGGCTCGGATTTGACGATTTCTGGGTGCATCGGGCACACCCACTCGGTGCGCGTTTCGGCGATGGGCTGCTCAGGCTCCAGAGCCATGCCGCACTTCGGGCACGCCCCCGGCTTCGTCTCACGGACCTCCGGGTCCATTGGGCAGACGTACACGAGATTCGTTACACTCGGCGCCACTGCAGGCGGATCAGCCGACGCAGGCTCGCCTGCTCGAGGCGATTTCGGCGCAGCAGACACCGCCTCGCCCGGAGAAGTGCTGGGTGCGGGATGCAGGTACTTCTGCGGATCGGCAGAGAAGCGCTCGCGGCACTTCGGATTGCAAAAGTAGTACGTCTCGCCCTGGTATTCGAAGGTCCCGCCGCGAGGCTGCTCGCGGCTCACGTTCATGCCGCAAACCGGGTCCTTCGCCTTTTCAGGGACGCCGTGTTCGTGAGGGTGATGATGATGCGCGTGTTCGGATGCCATGGCGTCCTCTCTATTTTTTGGGGACAAAGGTCAGCCAGGCCGGCCTGAGTCGGTGTTCCAGAAGCCAAGAACTCGGTAAGTCTGAAGTTATGAAGGCTCAGCCGTTGCGAACCCGTGAGTCCGCCTGAGCCGCGGGCGGCGCGTTCACGTCGATGCCGTCTCTCGTCAAATCCGCAGCCGCTGCTGCCGTGGCGAGCGTTCCGTCGGGCGCCTCGTACCAGCCCGGATCGGCATAGCTCGTGAGCTGATCGCGAACCTTCAAGATCGTGAACATGCCGCCCATGGTGATGGGGTCGTACTTGCCCTGGCCACCGACCATGGGAATGCTGTTTTTTGGCACCGCCATGCCCATGTCCGCCATGTCACCCATGCCGGTCTCGCCCATGCTCATGTAGCCCGGCAACAATCGGTTCACCTTTGCTCCGAGCTTGCTGGGTTTAACACCGATCATGTTCGGAATGCCGTGGCCCATTTGGTTCATCACGTGGTGAGTCATGTGGCAATGCATCGCCCAATCGCCCGGCTCATCGGCGACGAACTCCACCGTTCGAGTGCTGCCCACGGGCACCAATACGGTGGTCTCGGGCCATTGCGCCGAAGCCGGGATTTCACCCCCGTCCGTCTCGGTGATGCGGAATTGATAGCCGTGCAAGTGGATCGGGTGGTGATCCATGGCACTCAGATTGCCGATTCGGAAGCGCACCCGCTGGCCCTTCTTCACGACCAGCGGATCCGTCCCTGGAAACGCCTTGCCGTTGATGGTGAGGACGTTGAAGTCCGTCATCTCGTTCGGGTCAGGCCGTTTCGCGCCCACGTTGACGCGCCACTCGTGCAGCATCAGCACGAAGTCGCGATCGATTCGTGGCCCGCGCGGACGACGCGGGTGAATGATGAACATGCCGGTCATCCCGAGACCCATTTGGGTCATCTCGTCATGATGGGCGTGATACATGGCAGTCCCGGTCTGCCGAATCGTGAACTCGTACTTGAACGTTTCGCCCGGTTGGATCGCCTTTTGATTGAGTCCACCGACGCCGTCCATTGCGTTCGGAAGCAGGATGCCGTGCCAATGGACCGTCGTTGGCGCGGGCAAACGATTGGTTACGTAGATGCGAACGCGATCTCGCTCCACCACCTCGATGGTG
>Ga0315912_10006601_pt1 | contig 10351 bp, 6 predicted proteins | sample VfabasoilMG_FD_204469 | JGI IMG/M metagenome (GOLD analysis project Ga0315912, IMG submission 204469) | Garden soil microbial communities collected in Santa Monica, California, United States - V. faba soil | ecosystem: Environmental > Terrestrial > Soil > Garden | place: USA: California... | reverse complement strand
CCCGGGCGGTAGAAGTCGTGCGCCATGTCCTGCTCGCGCGTCCACACGAGCTTCACGGGGTACGCGACGCGCCGCGCGATCGCGCCCGCCTCGCACATGTAGTCGTTCATCAGCCGGCGACCGAAGCCGCCGCCCACGCGAGTCTGGTTGACCTTGAGCTTTTCGGCCGGCACACCGAGCGCGCCGGCGAGTGTCTGCAACGAGCGGTCCGCGGTTTGCGTCGGCGACCAGAACTCGACGATGTCATCGTGCGCCCAGGCGGTGCAGTTCTGCGGCTCGAGCGGGGCGTGCGAGACGAACGGATAGGTGTAGAACGCGTTCACGGTCTTCGCGGCACCCGCCAGTGTGCCGGCGGTATCTCCCACGCTCAGCGTGGTCGTCTCTCCGGCGGCCTGTTTGCCGAGCTCCGCCGCGCGCTTCGTGATGCCCGTCCATCTGTCCTTCGACGCCGTGCCCTCGTCCCATTCGACGCGCAATTGCTTGCGCGCCTGGAACGCGGACCAGGTGGTGTCGGCGATGATCGCCACACCGGACATGACCTCGAGAGGATTGCCCGTGCCTTCGATGACGAAAGCGTCGCGCACGCCGGGAAGTTTCCTGAGTTCGTCGAGATTCGCGGCGCGCACCTTGCCGCCGGTGGCGGGGCATTTCTCGAACACCGCGAACTTCATCCCGGGCAGGGTCTGGTCGATGCCGAACAGCGGCGCACCGGTGACCACCTTGTGGTTGTCGACGCCGGTGTACGACTTGCCGAGCAGGCGATACTCGGCGCGCTGCTTGAGTTTGACCGTCTTCGGATCGGGCACCGGCAATGCCGCGGCTTTCGACGCCAGCTTGCCGTAGCCGAGGCTGCGCTTGCCATGCCACACGGCGCTGTCGCGCGCGCTGCATTCCTCGACCGGCACTTTCCAGATCGCGGCGGCGGCTGTCACCAGCATGCTGCGCGCCACCGCGCCCGCCGTGCGCAGCTGATCCCAGCTGTCCGGTATGGACCGCGAACCGCCGGCGCTCTGGCGGCCGTAGACCGCGGGATTGACCGGGGCCTGTTCGACGACCACGTCCGACCACTTCGCATCCAGCTCCTCGGCGATGATCAGCGGAAACGCCGTCTTGATGCCCTGGCCGATTTCCGGGCCCTTGCTGTAGATGAGGATCGAACCCTTGGGAGAGATTCGCAGGAAGGCATTGGGCGCGAATTCGCCGGCACTCTTGCCGGTGGCCTGCGCATCGCCGCCCACGCAGAATGCCAGCGCGAGGCCGCCGCCGGCCATGCCGGTGAGCTTGAGGAATGAGCGGCGATCCAGTTTCACCGCGTGGACGGCTGCGCCGCCACTGCCGCCTTCGATGTCGCGCATGAGTTCGCGCAGGTATTGGTCGGCGTCGCGCGCCGGGTTCACGCGCGCATTCATCGGGCTTTCTCCTGCGCGATGGCGCCGGCCGCGGAATGGATCGCGGCGCGAATCCGTTGATAGGTTCCGCAGCGGCAGAGGTTGCCGGCCATGGCGGCGTCGATGTCCGCATCGCTGGGTACCGGAGTGCGCGCCAGCAGCGCAGCCGCGGACATCAGCTGACCCGTCTGGCAGTAGCCACATTGCGGCACGTCGTGTTCGATCCAGGCTTTCTGCAATGGATGCAGTTCCGTCGGGGACTTTGCCAGCCCTTCGATGGTGGTGATCTTCTGACCGGCGACACTCAAAGCGGTGACGGAGCAGGCCCGCACCGGCGCACCTTCGACGAGCACGGTGCAGGCGCCGCACAGCGCCATGCCGCAGCCGAACTTGGTGCCTGGCAGTCCGAGCGAATCGCGCAGCACCCAGAGCAGCGGTGTTTCCGGATCCACGTCGGCGGTGCGTTCCTTGCCGTTCACCTGCAGGGTGAGTGCGCTCATCGGAGACCTCGCGTCGGGTGTGCGGGGATGCACATCTTATCGATGTCGAGACATCCCGGGACTCTCGAAGTTTCCGGACCGATTCCCTACTTCGATTTCGACAGCAGGCCGGCGAGCGTGGTTTCGCGCACCAGGCCGGTCGCGACCGCGCCGAATGCGAGTACGCCGAGAAATATCTTGGTCCGCTCTTCGGCATGGTCCGAGCCCACGAGCCAGCTCGCCGCGGCCGCGATCACCACACTGCAACCCAGCATTGCCAGCCGGTACCACACCGTGGTCCCTTGGGCCCGTTCGAAAGGATCCTTTTCCGCCGTCGGCGACGGTCCCGGCGCAACTGCGGGTTCGGGACTCGCGGCCGAAGGCTTGAGGTATCGGAAAAAGACACAGAAGAAAGTACCGATGACGATGAGGCAGACCGCCGGCACGATCCAGTTGGAGAGATCAGGCTGGTATCCCGGCGGGTTGCGGCTGGGATCCAATGCGAATTGCATGTTCCAGAGCCACAGCCCCGCGAAGCCGATGAAGGCAATGCCGAGAGGCAGGGCAAGCTTCCGGACCTTCACGCACGCATACCAGGAAAGCAGCACGCCGCATGCCATCAGCAATGGGCCGAGCCACGGCTGACGGGCCGGGCCATAGAACAGGCGCGGCAGGTAGTTGCTCCCCCAGACGACGAGGTAGCCGCCAGACAATCCCACGATGATATGAATGATTCTGGACATGGAACGCATACCCTGGCTGGTCAAAAGCAACGCGGCCCCCGAAGGAGCCGCGTTGGTACAAGGCAGATCAATATTCGTTCAATCGCGCGACATCAGCAGTCGCAGCACGTACCAGAACATCAGCACGATGGACGAGAACAGCTCGAGGGCCGCCGCGACGTACCGGTCTTCCGGATAGTGGTGAATGATGTTCGAAGTGTCATACAGCACCGCGGCGCCGGCGAAGCCGATCATGGCCACCGAGAACCAGGTGCCGAGCTGGAAGCCGAACAACACGCCGCCGGCGATGGCGACGAGTGCGAGGATGCCGCCCCAGACGAGGACGCCGCGCAGGAACGAGAAATCCTTGCGCGTGATGAACGCTGTGGCCGTGAGGCCGAAGACACCCAGCCCGGTGATGGTTGCAGCATCGTCGATGATGCCGGGCTTCATCGAAGAAGCGATCAGCAGCAGCGGCGCGAAGATGATGGCCTGCGCGGTGACGAAGCCGACCAGCGCGAGGTACTGCAGCGGCTTCGACTCCAGCTTGTGCGCGACATGCGAGGCGCCCCAGCCGACCAGCATCAGGGCGCCGATGACCAGCAGCCAGTTGAAGCTGAGGATGAACTGCGAGAGCGGTACGACGCGCCCGGTCTTGAACAGCCACACCTCGATGAGGATGAACAGCAGGATTGCGCCGGCGACGTGGCCGTAGGTCTTCGAAATGAAACTGGCGCGCGTCTCGATGCTGACTTCTGATACCGGCGTGTAGCCGGTCATTTCCTGGGTTCCCATGCTCGCTCCCGGAGGTGACTGCAAAACCGGCCCGGATTCTAGCACCGGGATCACGGCGCCCAGCAGGTCCGCGCAACAACCCAATGGGGCCGGGGACTTACGGTCGCTAGATAGCGGCTGCGCGCCGGGCCGCGCCACCGCTGCGGTGGTCCGCCGACCGGGTGACGCGCCGACGGGGCAGGTCCCGATACACTTCGCGCATGGCAAGCGGACAGGTCACCTGTCCATTCACTCGCCCCCACATCGGAGTTCTCATGAAACGCGTCGCATCCTTCCTGTTCGCTGCCCTTGTTGCGGCAGTCGTATATCCCGCCGCCGGCGACCTGCCGGCAGTCGATTCCAGCGTGCGTCCCGGCGATGCTTTCTATCAGTACGTCAACGGCGCGTGGCTGAAGTCCACCGAGATTCCGGCCGACCGCGCGTCCATCAGCGACGGCGTGACCCTGTCGGAACTGGCGGGGCAGCGCACGCGCGACCTCATCGAAGAAACCGCGCGCGATCAGAACGCCACCGCCGATGCGCGCAAGATCGCCGACTTCTTCAATGCGTTCATGGACGAGGCGGCGATCGAAAAGCTCGGGCTCGCGCCGCTCGAGCCGCAGTTGCGCGAGATCGCGGCGCTCAAGGATCGCAAGGCGCTGTCGCGCCTGCTCGGCGGCCAGCTGCGGGCGGACGTCGACGCGCTCAACAACACGCAGTTCTACACCGACAAGATCTTCGGGCTGTGGGTGGCGCAGGACTTCGACGCGCCGGGCAGTTATGCGCCGTACCTGCTGCAGGGCGGCCTGGGCATGCCGGATCGCGATTACTATCTCGACGACTCCGCGGCCACCGCGGCGATCCGTGCGAAGTACACGCCGCACCTCGCGAAGATGCTGTCGCTGGCCAACATCAAGGACGCGGATGCGAAAGCCGCGCGCATCTTCGAGCTGGAGAAGCGCATGGCGATGGCACATGCCTCGCGGGTCGATTCGGTCGACGTGCAGAAGGCCAACAACCACTGGTCGCGCAAGGATTTCGACAGCAAGGCGCCGGGTCTCGACTGGCAGGAATACTTCGCCGCCGCGGGACTCACGGGCCAGGATCACTTCATCATCTGGCAACCGGGAGCGGTGACCGGCATTTCGGCGCTGGTGGCCAGCGAGCCGCTCGAGACCTGGAAGGAGTACCTGACGCTGCGCGCCATCGAACACGTGGCGGGGTACCTGCCCAAGGCCTTCGTCGACGAACGTTTCGAGTTCTACGGCAAGACACTCTCCGGCGCGCCGAAGCAGCGCGATCGCTGGAAGCGCGGCATCTCCGTGACCAATGTCGCGCTGGGTGACGCGGTCGGCAAGTTGTACGTCGCGCGTTACTTTCCGCCCGCGGAAAAGGCGCGCGCCGAGGCCATGGTGCGCAATCTCATCGCCGCGTTTTCGCTGCGCATCGACCGGCTCGAGTGGATGGCGCCGGAGACCAAGGCCCGCGCCAAGGCGAAGCTCGCCGTGCTGAAGATAGGCGTGGGATATCCCGATAGCTGGATCGACTACTCGTCGCTGGAGATCCGTTCGGGCGATGCGCTGGGCAACGCGCTGCGCGCCGAGAAGTTCGAGACCCGCCGCAATCTCGCCAAGCTCGGCAAGCCGGTGGATCGGTCCGAGTGGGTGATGACGCCGCAGACCGTGAATGCCGTGAACCTGCCGGTCATGAACGCCATGAACTTTCCGGCCGCGATCCTGCAGCCGCCTTACTTCGACCCGAAGCGTCCGGTGGTGATGGACTACGGTTCGATGGGCGCGGTCATCGGCCACGAGATCAGCCACAGTTTCGATGACCAGGGCGCGTTGTTCGATTCCAGCGGCAAACTCAACAACTGGTGGACGCCGCAGGATTTCGCGCACTTCAAGGAGGCGTCGCAGAAACTCGTCAAGCAGTACGACCTGTACAAGCCGTTCCCGGACCTGGCACTCAACGGGCAGCTGGTGCTGAGCGAGAACATCGCCGATCTCGCCGGCCTCGCGGTGTCGTACGACGCCTGGAAGCTGTCGCTCGGGGGCAAGCCGGCCCCGGTGGTGGGTGGATTCTCCGGCGACCAGCAGTTCTTCATGAGTTTCGCGCAGAGCTGGCGCCAGAAGGTGCGGGATCCCGCATTGCGTCAGCAGGTCATGACCGACGGCCACTCGCCGGACCAGTATCGCGCGCTCACGGTGCGCAACCTCGACGCGTGGTACCAGGCCTTCGGCGTGAAGGCGGGTGAGCAGCTGTATCTGGCTCCCGAGCAACGCGTACGGATCTGGTGACGTAGCGCACAGGCCACCGCGCCGACCGCCAGTTAACATCTGGCGGTCTGCGGCCGGGAGGGCCCGTCATGATCGTCAAGATTGCCGCGTGGCTGTACATCATCATCGCCGCGCTCACGCTTTCATCCTTGACCTTCAATCCCTTCGGAATGGCGGGAGCCAGTTCTTCGAACCTCGCCGTTCTCATGATGAGCGCGCTGTACGGCGCCATGGGCGTCGGCCTGCTCAAGCAGAAACCCTGGGCGCGGTGGCTGGCGCTGGGCTCGAGTTTCCTCGGCTGGACACTCGGCGCCCTGGTGTTGATCCTGCTGCTCGGCTGGCTGGTGATCGGCGTCGGTCTCGCCAGGACTTTCGGTTTCCTGTTCGCCGGCGGCTTCGCGTCATTCATCGGCGCTTTCCTGCTGTTCATGCTGCTCACCTGGGTGGTGAGCGTGGTCATCAACTTCAAGCTGTTCTTCTATCTATGCTCGGAGGACGGCTGCGACGAATTCGACGTGCCCTATGGCTCCGCGGCCACCGTGGCGGTCTCGGCCGTCGCCTGGATAGGCATCGTCATCGTCAACGGCATGATGAGCGGCGGCGCGTCGCTCTCGTCTCTCGCCGGGGGTTCATGGTCCGGCAGCGAGACTCGCGACGGCCGCACCGCTGAGCAACGCGAGCTCGATCGGCGGCGCGAACAGGTGGAAGAGGCCCGGCGCCTGCAACGCGAAGAGGCGCGGCGGCTGCGCGAAGAGGAACAGCGCGCACGCGTGGCGGCCATGGAGGCGAGCGCCGCGCCGCCCCGGGGGACCCAGAACACCGCGATCGAGGAGTCCGAGCCGGAGTCCGAAGCGCAGGTGGCCGCTCCGGTGTCCGCGACACCCTCCAACTACTACCAGCGCCCGGCGGCCGAAGAGACCGAGAAAGAAGAACAGCCGGCGAGCAAACGCATCCTGAAATGTCGCGACGCCTCTGGTGGCATGACCTTCACGCAGGGATACTGTCCGCCGGGGACCAAACAGGTCGAAATGCCCGCGCAAGAATAATGAAGGATGTGACCGGCGGCGCCGGCGGCTCGCGCCTGCAGCGCGGTTCCAACAATTCGGCGGTCGGCCTCGGCAAGGAACTCGGGCGGGGTGGCGAGGGCGCGGTGTTTCCGGTGATCGGCGCCAGCGACCTGGTGGCGAAGATCTATCTCAAGCCACCCTCGGCCACGAAGGTCGAAAAGCTGCGCAGCATGGCGCGCAACGCGTCGCCGGCGCTGCTGCGCGTCGCCGCGTGGCCCGTCGACGTGCTCACCGATCCCGCCGGCGCGGTGCGCGGATTCCTGATGCCCAAGGTGAGCGCGCGCGAGGACGTACACGAGTTGTACAGTCCCAAGAGCCGCCGCCGCGCCTTTCCCAATGTGGACTTCCGTTTCGTGGTGCGCGCCGCGGCCAACATCGCGCGTGCCTTCGGCCAGGTGCACGCGGCGGGCCACGTCATCGGCGACGTCAACCATGGCAACGCGCTGGTCGGCCGCGACGGCACGGTGGTGCTCATCGACTGCGATTCCTTCCAGGTTCGTGATGGCGCACGGCTGTTCACCTGCGACGTGGGCGTGCCGCTGTTCACGGCGCCCGAGCTTGCCGGGCATGGCTTTCGCGGTCTGAAACGTTCGGCGAACCACGATGCCTTCGGCCTGGCGGTGTTGCTGTTCCACCTGCTGTATCTCGGCCGCCATCCCTTCGCGGGCAAACACGCGGCCGGTGAGATGCCGATCGAACGCGCCATCGCCGAATCGCGCTTCGCCTATGGTTCGAAAGCGGAGCACTTCGGCATGACGCGGCCGCCCGGCACGCTGGCGCTCGACACCTTCGGCGACGACATCGCGCAACTGTTCGAACGCGCCTTCGCACCGCCCGAACTGGCGCGCCCCGCGCCGGCGCAGTGGATAGACGCGCTGCAGGCGCTCGAATCGCGCCTGGCTTCCTGCCGGATCAGTCCCGCGCACTTCTTTCCGCGACCGCCGGGGCCGCCGCCCGGCGACGCCGGTCCGGGCTGCTGCTGGTGCTCGCTCGAACATGGCACCGGCCTCAAGCTGTTCGGCGCCCAGCGCAACACCTTCGACGCGCTGGGCACGGCAAAACTCGCGCCGATCTGGGACGCCATCATGTCCGTGACGCGGCCCGGGACGATCGACCTGATCGAAGTACCGCGGATCAACCAGGTGGAAACCGTGAGCGAGGATCCGCTGGGCCCGGTACCGCGCGCCGTGTTGAGCTGGGTGCTGGTGGCGATGGCGTTGGGCAGCCTGATGTTCCAGCCGGGCGAACACGTGCTGCTCGCGCTGCTGGCGTTCGGAGCTGCCTGCGCGCTGCGCTGGAAGAAGCGCAAGCAGAAGTGGTGGCGCAAGGAGAAGGTGCAGGCGATCCACCGCACGCTGTTCCTCGCGCGCAAACACCTCGCCAGCGTCGTCGTCGAATGGAACAAGCTCGCGGCCGACACGCGTTTCGATGCGCTGCTTCAGAAGCTGAACAGTCAGAAGCAGCAGCTGCTGGAGCTGCCGAAGCAACGCGTCGAGCGGATGCAGGAATTGCTCGATGAAGCAGTGGAGCTGCAGCGCTACCGCTTCCTGGACCAGTTCACGCTGGACAAGGCGGGCCTGGCGAAAGTTTCGCGCGAGGAGATCACCATGCTCGCCGCATTCGACATCGACAGCGCCGCGGAGGTGCTGGCGAAATCGGAGAAGCTGGAGGGGATCATCTCGGCGCGGGCGCGGAACTCGGTGGTCGCCTGGGCGAAGGCCTGTGCGCGGCATTTCCGTTTCGACCGGGCGCGCGAGGCGGACCCGGTGGACGTGGCGCAGGTGGACACCAATCTGCTGCTGGAGCAGGAGAACCTGCTGCGCGAATTGCGCCAGGGGCAGGAACAGCTCGAAGAGCTGGCCCGGGAAATCCACTCCGCGCGCGAGCAAAAGCAGCGCGACCTCGAGGCCGCGCGGAATGCGGTCGCGAAGTCCTCGCAAAGGGAAGCCGAATGACGCGGCCAGACGATCATCTCATCGTGGCCCGAGTCACCAGCCGTGGCGTCGCAGTGCTGCTGGCACTCCTCGGTGTGGCGCTGCTCATGGCGTCGGGCCGCGGCGACCCGGCGCGATTCCTCACAGGTTTCGCGCTCGTTGCCGTCGCCGCGGGCATCTGGCGGCAGCAGCGCTGGGCACGCTGGCTGGCGCTCGGCGCCTGTTTCCTGATGATCGTCGTCGCCTGCGTGATTCCGGTCCTGATGTTCCTGGTGCTGCCGCTGCGCGGCTTCGACGGCGGCATGCGCATGACCTTGTTGTGGGTGGTGGTGTGCCTGGCCTTCGGCACCGCCGGCTACAAGGGTCTGGGCTATTTCCGTTCGGAAAAGGGGCGCCTGGACTTTGCCGGCGAGGATGCCGTCGCGCAGCACTCGCTGATGGGCGAAACCTCGGCGGCCGTGGTGTGGTCGGCGGGCGTGTGGGTGTTGCTGCTCGGCTTCGCCTGGTCCATGGGACTCGGCACGCCCAGCTGGTTGTTCTGGCACATCCAGCCAGAGGAACCGAGGAGAGACCCGCGGACAACGCCGCTGGAATACACCTACTTCGAAGTGCAACGCGATCAGCGCAGGTTCGAGGGCAATGACCCGGCGAGTGCGCGCTTTCGCGTGACACCCGACATCATCCCGCTCGGCTTGTGCGCGCGCAGTGCAGACACCCGGCGCCCCATCGACCTCGCGTATGCAAACGTCGGCGGCGGACGGGGTTATCGAAGTTTCCGGCTGACGAGCAGCACGGACACGGGGGAACATCCGAGCCCGGAGCTCCTGGTGCCGGATCCGGACACCCTGGCGATCGCCAGTCTCGGCCTGCCTTCCGGGGGTCGCGATGGATATGTCTACGTGAACGTCGACCAGTTCAATGACCTGGTCGAGTCTGACGAGACCAACAATGCGGCGCGCTTCCGGGTCACCGACAACCTGTCGGATGGCGAGACAATGCCGACGTGCGATGCGCTGCGGTTGCGCTTCCGCAATCAACCGGGTCCCACACGCACCGCAGCCACCGTCGAACCGCTGCCGACGCGGCCCGACCTCGTGCCGCTGGGTCTGTGTATCAGCGGCGACAGGATCCGCGTGGAATTCACCAACAAGGGGGCGGCCGGTCTGTCTACTTTCCTGGTTGCCCAGGGAAACGCCACCGGAAGCCTGCGCGTGGTCAGCCGGGCGTGGCTGTCGGTGCCTGCTCCCCAGGCCGTCGCGGCTTTCACCCTGGGTCCGGTCGCGACGCTGCTGGGAAAACGCGGCAGTTCGACGACGCTTGCCGTGGAGCTCGATGCCATGGAAGACGTCATCGAGATGAACGAGACCAACAACTACATCAGCACGCGGGTGACGCGCAGCGCGGGCGGTACCGTCGACCTGCCGCAGTGTCAGCAGTTAGACCCGGGTGGCAACACCATTGTCGTCGACGAGAGTATCCCGCCCGAGGCCGCCGGTTCTCCGCTCCCCGACCTGGTGGCGCTCGGCGGCTGTTTCGCCGGCAACGGCCACCTGCCGGGATTCATGGTGGTCTTCGGCAATGCCGGACCGGTCGCAAGTCCACAGCCGTTCCGGTTGTTCGCGGGCATGCGGGGCGGCAGTCTCGAGGGGCGCATGCAGCCGAACAGCTTCAGCCCCGGCATGACCTGGAGCCAGTATTTCAATACCGA
>Ga0315912_10006600_pt1 | contig 10353 bp, 10 predicted proteins | sample VfabasoilMG_FD_204469 | JGI IMG/M metagenome (GOLD analysis project Ga0315912, IMG submission 204469) | Garden soil microbial communities collected in Santa Monica, California, United States - V. faba soil | ecosystem: Environmental > Terrestrial > Soil > Garden | place: USA: California... | reverse complement strand
ACTTGTCCATCTTGCCGCGCAGGCCGAAGGCGCCCGCCTGCGGGAACTGCGGCGCGCCGAACGGGCAGGCGTAGAAGCAGTAGCCGCAGCCGATGCACAGGTCCTTGTCGTGCAGCACCACGCCGTCATCGGTGCGGTAGAAACAATCCACCGGGCAGACCGCCATGCAGGGCGCATCCGAGCAGTGCATACAGGCGACCGACACGGATTTCTCCGCGCCGACCACGCCGTCGTTGATGGTGACGACGCGGCGGCGGTTCACCCCCCAGGGCACCTCGTGCTCGTTCTTGCAGGCCGTCACGCAGCCGTTGCATTCAATGCAGCGCTCGGCGTCACACAAAAATTTCATTCTTGCCATGGCGGTCTCCTTATGCCTTCGCGACCTGACAAAGCGTCGTCTTCGTTTCCTGCATCATGGTGATCCGGTCGTAGCCGTAAGTCGTCGCCGTGTTCACCGCCTCGCCCCGCACGATCGGCGCGGCGCCTTCCGGGTAAAAGGGCAGCATGTCCTCGCCCTGCCACCAACCCGAGAAGTGGAACGGGATGAAGCAGGTATCCGGTCCGATTCCCTCGGTGACCTTGGCCTTCACTTTGAGCTTCACGTGGCTGCCGTCGCTGTTCTTGCCCGGCGTGCTGACCCAGACGTACTCGCCGTTGCGGATGCCGCGGTCGGCCGCCACCTTGGGATTGATCTCGACGAAGTTGTCCTGCATCAACTCGGCGAGCCACGGGTTGGAGCGCGTCTCCTCGCCCCCGCCCTCGTACTCCACCAGGCGGCCGCTGGTCAGGATCAGCGGGAACTTCTTGTGCATCTCTTCCTTGACCGACTGCTGCTGCACCGACTTGAAAAGCGTCGGCAGGCGCCAGAGCACCTTCACGTCGTCATGGGTCGGGTACTTCTCGACCAAGTCCGCGCGCGGGCTGAACAGCGGCTCGCGATGCTGCGGAATGGCATCCGGCCAGTTCCAAACGACCGCCCGCGCCTTGGCATTGCCGAACGGGCTGCAGCCATGCTTCATCGCCACGCGCTGGATGCCGCCGGAAAGGTCGTTCGCCCAGGTCTTGCCCTCGGCCGCCGTCTTCTCCGCTTCGGTGAGTTCGTCCCACCAGCCCAGCTTCTTCAGCAGCACGTGGTCGAACTGCGGGTAGCCGGTCGTGATGTCGCTGCCCTTGCAATGCACGCCGTCCTCGGCAAGCAGATTGACGCCATCTTTCTCCACGCCGAACAACGCGCGAAACGTATGCCCGCCGTCCATCGGGTGCTTGTGCGTGTCGTACAGGTTCGGCGTGCCGGGATGCTTGATCGCCGCCGAGCCGTAGCACGGCCACGGCATGCCAAAGTAGTCGCCGGTCAGGTCGTAGCCCGTCTTCGCGTCCTTGCCGCCCCTGGCGCGCAGCGACTTCACGTCGAAGACATGCATATTGCGCATGTGCGCCTGCATGCGCTCGGGCGACTGGCCGGTGTAGCCGATGGTCCAGGTGCCCTTGTTGGTCTCGTTGCGCGTGACATCCTCGATCATCGGCTCTTCGCTGCCGTCCTTCGCCTTCACCAGACGCAGGTTCTGCTTGCCGTCCTTCTTGCCGACGAACTGGTCGCCGAAGCCGAGCTTGACCGCGAGCTGGTACATGATGCCGTGGTCGGTGCGCGACTCGAACATCGGCTCGATCACCTTCTCGCGCCACTGCAGCGAGCGGTTGGATGCCGTCACCGAGCCTTCGCACTCGAGCTGCGTAGCCGCCGGCAGCAGGTAGGCGCCATCCTGGCGCATCTTCGCGAACATCGCCGCGCTCGCCGACGGATAGGGGTCGATGACCACCATCAGGTCGAGCTTCTTAAAAGCCGCGAGCATCTCGGAGCCGCGCGACTGCGAATTAGGCGCATGGCCCCAGAAAATCATCATGCGCAGGTTGGAATCCTGGTCGATGTTCTCGTTCTTTTCCAGTACGCCGTCGATCCAGCGCGACACCGTCATACCCGGCTTCGCCATCATCGCTTCGGAGGCATACTGCTTCTTCAGCCAGTCGAGGTCGACGTTCCACACCTTGGCCCAATGCGCCCACGAGCCCGGCACCCCGACGGGGTAGTAGCCCGGCAGCGTGTCGGGGTTCGGCCCGAGGTCGGTCGCGCCCTGCACGTTGTCATGGCCGCGGTACACGTTGCAGCCGCCACCGGAACGTCCGACGTTGCCAAGCGCCAGTTGCACGATATTGGTCGCGCGCACGACGGCGTTGGCGTTGGTATGCTGCGTCTGACCCATCGCCCAGATGATGAAACCCGGGCGGTTCTCGGCCATCGTCTTCGCTACCGCCAATACCTGCTCTTCTGGCACTCCGGTCGCTTCGGCCACCGCCTGCGGATGCCACTTCTTCATCACCTCTTCCTTGACCTGGTCCATGCCATGGACACGGGCCTTGATGTAAGCCTTGTCCTCCCAGCCATTCTTGAAGATGTGATAGAGCACGCCAAACAGGAACGCCACGTCGCTGCCGGAGCGATGGCGCACGTACATGTCGGCCTTTGCCGCGGTGCGCGTGAAGCGCGGGTCGACGACGATCACCTTCGCGCCGTTCTCGCGCGCGTGGATGGTGTGCAGCATCGACACGGGGTGCGCCTCGGCAGCGTTCGAGCCAAGGAACATCAGCGACTTCGAGTTCTGCTCGTCGTTGTAGGAGTTGGTCATCGCGCCGTAACCCCAGGTCTGGCCCAGCCCCGCTACGGTCGTGGAGTGGCAGATTCGCGCCTGGTGGTCGGTGTTATTGGTGCCCCAGAGCCGCGCCCATTTGCACAGAAGCTGCGCCTGCTCGTTGTTGTGCTTGGAGGAACCGACGATGAACAGCGAATCCGGACCGTTGTCCTTGCGGATGGCGAGCATCTTCTTCGAGATCTCGTCATAGGCCGTGTCCCAGGAGATGCGCTTCCACTTGCCGCCCTCGAGCTTCATCGGGTACTTGAGGCGGTGCGAGTCGTGCGCGATGCCGTGTTCGCGGATCGAGGCGCCCTTCGCGCAGTGCGCGCCGAGGTTGATCGGCGAGTCGAACACCGGCTCCTGGCGGATCCACACGCCGTTCTGCACCACCGCGTCGATCGCGCAGCCGACCGAGCAGTGCGTGCAGACCGTGCGCTTGACCTCGATCTTGCCGCTGGTCTGGTCGCTGGCCGCCTCGGCCTTGCCGATCATCGAGAACGGCAGCTGCGAGACGACCGCGCCGGCGCCGACGGTGACGCCCGAGCGCTGGAGGAACGTGCGCCGGTCCATGGTTTTCGCCGCCACGATGGGAATCGCACGCGACAGGCGAGATTGGGGAACCGCTTGGCTTGCTTTGCGGGTCAGTAGCATGGGGCGCTCCTCAAACCTTGGTGGTACGGTAGTAGTTGCTGATGTGCTCGCTAGCGTGATACCCGCGAGTCGCGCGCTTGTCCTTGGTGGCCTCGGGCTGCGGCGCCGCCGCGTTCTTAGCCACGATCGCCGCGGCGGCGGCACTGCCGGCGCCCATCGTCAACAGGAAGTTTCTTCGGGAAAGCTTGGCTTTCTTCTCGGTCATGTCGCACTCCTTATGAACGGGCGTTCATACTCAAACTTGCGCGACATTAACCTGCAATTTCCCTTGATACAAGCACGATTAAGATTCTATTGAGAGATATTCTCATCCACCAAAGACATGATGAGAACGCCTCTCAATGAGAGTCAGTCGACCATCTCGAACGCGGACTTCTCGATGTCGAAAAATGCGCGCGAGAAAATCGCCACCTGCCGGTAAAAACGCGCTTTGGGCGAAGCGCTTACCGCATCGCAGAAGGCAACAGCGCCGCGATAGATGAAGCGTTCGAAGTAGTCCTTCTGCTCCTCCGGCGATCTCTGTTGCACTGCAATAGCGAAACGCATCGCCTCGCAGATCCCGGAGATGTGATCTTCGTATTCGGGGACCTCCTCGCGCCGCGCCATGCCCCATGCGGCAAGCCGCTGGCGAAGCGCCACCAGCGGATTTTCTTTCGCGTGCTGCACGACATAATGCGTGAGGTAGGGCGTGACTTCGGCCTTTCCGGTGCCGACGAACAACTCGGTGTGTTCGTTTTCCAGCGTCACCGGAAACGCGCTGCGGCAAGCCTCGACCATGTCGCGCCACGCCACGGCCAAAGCGCCCTCGCCCTCCAGCACCGGCGCGCTCACCAGCCCGGAAATCAACTGTTCGTCGGGCGCCGCGTACAACAGGCGCGCGATCAGCCCGTAGAAATCCGCGCGCGCCTGGTCTTCCGGGGAAAGACTCATTTCTTCAGGTCGAGGATCGACGTTTCGGCCTTGTTGTCCATCATGTCGACCACGCGGCAGTCGGCGCACATCTGCAGGCGGCGCGTGCCACCGCCCGCGAACATCGAATGCGCGCCGAGCTTGCCGAGCATGTTCTCGACCATCTGCCGCGTGCCGAAGGGTTTCGCGCAGCGCACGCAGTTGAACGGCTCGGCCTCGTTCAGCGTCACGGATTCCTTCGCTTCCTTGCCCACGAACAGCCTTGGAACGAGCGTGATGGCTTTTTCCGGGCAGGTATTCACGCAAAGCCCGCATTGCACGCAATTGCGCTCGATGAAGCGCAGGCTCGGCGTCTCGGTCGAATCGACCAGCGCCGATTCCGGGCAGGCGCCGATGCACGCCTTGCACAGCGTGCAGGTTTCCTTGTTCACCGCGAGCGACCCGAAGGGCGCCCCGGCTGCCAGCGCGATGACCTGATTCTTGTCTTTCGCCAGGTGGTCGAGCGCGAAATCCAGCGAGGTACGCTTTTCCGTCGACAGGTTGAACACGGCAGGCTTCGCCACCACCGCCGCGGGCTTCAGGTCCCAGAGCTTTTCCACCGCATCCACGACGGCGAAGTGCGTTCCGGCGTACCCCATCGCATTCAGGATTGTCTGCGCGTAGCCCATCTGGCGCTTGAGCGCAGCGATGTAGGTTTCGGCGGTCTTCGCGGTCACCAGCACCGCGACCTGGCTCGCGCCATACGCGATGGCGCCCAGCATCAAGTCGATGCCGGTCGAGGCCACATGAAAACTTTCCAGCGGTATCACCCTCGAAGGCAGGCCCTTGCCCTTCCTGCCATTGGCGAGGAGTTCGGCGCGCCCCTCCGCCGCGTCATGGAACAACACGCAGGCGTCCTTGCCGCCGGCGCCGTGGAAGGTCGAGAGCATCGTCTTGAGCCGCGCGCCCACGTCGGGGACTTTCGGATAGGCGTAGGTCATCGCGCCCGAAGGACAGACGGTGGCGCACCCGCCGCAGCCGGCGCACAGGTGCGGTTCGACTTTCACATGGTCGCCGTCGGCGTGGATGGCGTCGCTCGAGCAGACTTCCAGGCAGAGGTTGCAGCCCTCCTTGCCGGAGCGGCTGTGCGCGCAGATCTTCTCGCGGTACTGGACGAAGCGCGGCTTCTCGAATTCGCCGACCAGACCGGCGAGCGTCTGCGCCGCGAGAGCCTGCTCGAGCGGATCGTCGCCCGGCGCAAGGTAGCCCTGCGGCAGCTCGACTGACTTGAGCAGCGGCTGGCGCGAGAGGTCCAGCACCAGATCGAACGATTCTTTTCTGGAGGATTCACTCCTGGAGAAATCGATGGCGCCGATGGAACCGCAGGCCTTGACGCAGGCGCGGTGCGATTTGCACTTCGTCATGTCGACCTGGTAGGAAAAGTCGATCGCGTCCTCGGGGCAGGCGCTCACGCAGGCGTTGCAGCGCGTGCACCGTTCCAGGTCGATCGGATTTTCCTGGCGCCACTCGACCTCGAATGCGCCGAGCCAGCCGGCGAGCCGCGTGACGCTTCCCGACCAGACGGGAAACCGGCGCTCGAGCGGCATTTCGCTGCCTTTTCCCGACACCAGCACACTGACTTCGAGTTGCGCTGAAAGGCGCTCGGCCCAGTCGAGCGCCGCCGCGCCGGGCCCGATGATCAGCAACTGGCCGCCGGAGTTGTACTCGACCGCCGGCACCGGCTCCGGATCGGGCAGCGCCGCCATCGCGACGAGCGCCGCGATCTTGGGCGTCGCATGTTTCGCCTCGGCAGACCAGCCGCCCAGCTCGCGGACGTTGACGAAGCTGATTTTCGCGCTGGATTCGCCGGACAGTTCCCGGAACAGCGGCGCTTCCTGGGTGCAGGCGACGATGACGTCGGTCTCGCCGAGCGCCGCGCGAAACGCGTCGGCGTCCTTTCGGCAAAGCTGGTCATGCACCGTAATCGGTTCACTCGACTTGAGCGCCGACGCCAGCGCCCTGGCGTCCAGCGCCATGGTGCGATTGCAATTGCAGACCTTAAGCGTCTTGCTGTCCAGGCTCATTCGATGGCGGCTTCTCCGCCTGTGGCGGTGCTTCCGGCTGCGACTCGGCAGCGTCGGACGGCTCGGGAGGCTTCCGGAGCATGGTCTTCATGTGCTCCAACGAAGCCAGCATGGCCTCTGGGATGGGTTCGCCTCCGGTCCAGTCGCCCGAAAAGGGCTCGAACGGATCGGCGGCGTTGAAATGCGGGTCGCTGAACAGCTTCTTCAGCGCCACGCGGCGCAGTGCATCCTCAACCTTCGGATGCATGAAGCCCCTGAAGTCGGATTCCTGCGTGAGTTGGTCGACCGGCGGCAGAACCGGCGCGGGCGACTCAGGCGTTTTTTCGGCCGGCGGTTCTTGCTTGAGCCGCGACCAGCGCGAGAGAAAGGCTTCCTTGTCGTCTGCCACGGTCAGACCCGGTCCTTCGGATGCTTGAAGGAGCGCGGCTTGATGCGCTTCTCCAGCTGTGGCTTGTAGTTGGCTTCGACCCACTCGCCGACCCATGCGAAGACGTCGCGCGGCATGGCCACGCCATCCACAGTGTGTCCGCCATCCAGCCAGCGGCCCGCCTCCTCCGAACTCGCCGTGACTTCCATCGGCAGCGCCTCCTCGCCTTCCATGCGCCAGAGCACGAACACGCGTGGATTCGGTGCCGTCAGGTTCAGGTAGTAACCCTCGGCCTCGTCGCGATGCAGCCGCAAGGTGAATCCCGGATGCAGCCACTGCGTGATTCCGGCCTCCTCCACCAACACGCGAGGCTCGCCTTCGGGAAAACCCGGAAGCACGCTCCAGGATTCCCAGGCGCAGTCGACCCAGCGGTTCTGCAATGCCTTGCGTTGCATCACAACGGCGACAGAAAAACTGGGTTTTTCCATCCTATGAACTATAGCTCATATCCTCAAACTGCTATGATTTTGCGAAGGAAACACCTTGGTCAAGAAGGTTATTGCGATAAGGAAGCAAACCCGCGCTGCCGAGGCGGCGCCGGCCCACGACGGCCGCGTGCTGGCCGACACGCGCGGACGGCCGATGCGCGACCTGCGCATCTCGGTGACCGACCGCTGCAACTTCCGCTGCACCTACTGCATGCCGCGCGAAGTGTTCGACGCGAACTACCGGTACCTGCAGCACGATGCCATCCTCAGCTTCGAGGAAATCGCGCGCCTCGCACGCATCTTCGTCGGCCTGGGCGTGGAGAAGATCCGCCTGACTGGCGGCGAACCGCTGGTGCGGCGCGATTTGCACCAATTGATTTCATTGTTGAAGGACTTAAAGGTAGAAATAACCCTGACGACGAACGGCTCCCTCCTTGCCAGGCAGGCAGAAAAGCTTGCGCGCGCCGGCCTCAATCGGGTCACCGTCAGCCTCGACTCGCTCGACGACGCCACCTTCCGCGCCATGAACGACGCCGATTTCCCGGTGGATAAGGTCGTCGAGGGCATCGAGGCGGCGCACGCGGCGGGACTCGCGCCGATCAAGATCAATTCGGTGATCAAGCGCGGCGTGAACGACGACGGCATCCTGCGGATCGCCGAGCGCTGGCGCGGCACCGGACACATCGCGCGCTTCATCGAATTCATGGACGTCGGCAGCACCAACGGCTGGCGCATGGACGACGTCGTGCCGTCGGCCGAAATCGTGCGCCGCATCTCCGCGCGCTGGAAACTCGAGCCCGTCGGCGCCAACTACGCCGGCGAGGTCGCCGAGCGCTGGCGCTACGTCGACGGCGCGGGCGAGATCGGCGTGATCTCCTCGGTGACGCAGGCCTTCTGTTCGAACTGCAATCGCATGCGCCTGTCGACCGACGGTTCGCTCTACACCTGCCTGTTCGCGCAATCCGGGCACGACCTCAAGGCGCTGCTGCGCGGCGGCGCGGGCGACGATGCCATCCGCGATTCCATTGCCGCGGTCTGGCGCGCACGCGACGACCGCTATTCGGAAATTCGCACCGCCGAAACCTCGAACAAGCCCAAGGTAGAGATGTCCTACATCGGTGGGTAAGCCAATACTCACCAATGCGGCGCGGCCGGCGACCTTCGAGGTCGAGGCCTACAACGAGCGCGGCGAAATGGTGCCGACCTCGATCGCGGGCGAACACCCGCTCACGCTGTACGTCGACAAGCGCGAGATCGTGACGCTGATGACCCTGGGCCACGCGCCGGAAGCCCTCATCGTCGGCTACCTGCGAAACCAGCGGCTGGTGGCGTCCATCGACGAGATCGAGGCCGTGCAGGTGGATTGGGAGACGGATTCCGTCGCGGTGACCACGGTCCATCAGCGGGAAATCAATCTTGGAAAGCGTACCGTCACCAGCGGTTGCGGGCAAGGCACGGTATACGGCGACCTGATGGCGGAGGTCGACAGCATCGAACTCAGGAAAGACATTTTTCTTTCCGATGAAAATCTTTTTCTGCTTCTCGATCGCGTAAGGAAGCACGAAACCATCTACAAGCAGTCGGGCGCGGTGCACGGCTGCGCGCTCGCCACCACCGCCGGGGAAATCCTGATGTTCGTCGAGGACGTCGGCCGCCACAACGCGGTGGACGCCATTGCGGGATTCATGTGGCTCGACGCCATCGACGGCACCGACAAGGTCTTCTACACCACCGGGCGGCTCACTTCCGAGATGGTGATCAAGTGCGCGCAGATGCGCATCCCGTTCCTGGTATCGCGCTCCGGGCTCACGCAGATGGGCCACAGCATCGCCAACAAGGTCGGCATGACCATGCTCGGCCGCGCGAGCGGCAGGCACTATCTGGTCTTTTCCGGCAAGCAGAGAATTCTCAAGACCTCAGCTCAACCCACGGCACTGGCGTGAATCCAAACGGGCGCAGTTGGAAGGACCGCTCCGCGTCTATCCTCGACGACGCAAGGAACCTGTGGAAAAAGGTGTCGAGCCGCGAGACGCGCATCGCCGCCGCCGCCTCGCTCGATGTCGAGGCCCTCGGGCGGCAAGTGCGAATTCTCGAGGAGGAGGCCGGCGCGTCGTTCGACGTGGTGCGCTCCATCGCGCAACAGCACTCCGGCTTGAGCGAACAGCACATGCAGCTTGTCCAGGCGGTGGAGGAACTGCAGGCGAGAAACCGCGCGTTGGCCTGGGTTTGCGCCCTGCTCGCCATACTTTCCCTTGCCGGACTCGTCCTCGCCATCGTGAAATGAGCCCGGTGGCATGAACCTCGAACTCTATTTCGCGCCCGGTGCCTGCTCCTTCGTGCCGCATGCCGGGCTCGAAGCCATCAAGGCCGCGACCGGACAGGACTTCGCGCCGAAACTCGTCAAGCTGCACAAGGGCGAGCACAAGACGCCCGAGTACCTGCAGATGAACCCTAACGGCCAGGTGCCGGTGCTGATGGTGGACGGCAAGCCGCTCACGCAGATCGTCGCCATCTGCGACTGGATGGACCGCAGCTTCCCGCAGACCGGACTGCTGCCGGCCGATCCCTGGGCGCGCTCGCAGGCCCTCGCGCAGCTCGCCTGGATGAACAGCACGCCGCACACCACGTTCACGCGCGTCTTCTTCGCCGAGCGTTTCGCCGACAGCGACAGCGCGCGTGCCGAAGTGAAGAAAAAGGCTTCGGATACCTTTCGCGGTTATCTGGAGCGCCTGCAGGGGGACGCCGGATTTGGCGTCCTGCACGACGCCTACACGTTTACGCTGCTGCGCTGGGGCGGCTATGCCGGCATCGACCCTGCATCGCTGCCGGCCCTGAAAACGCGCGTGGAGGCGGCGATGCAATCCGCGCCGCTCGCCGCCGCGCTCGAGCGCGAGCGCACCAGGCTCGATACCTACAAAGCGGCGGGCTGAGCCGCCGCCATGCGGCGGCGCGAGGGGAAGAAGAGCGCCGCGGCGAAGATCAGGCAGGCCAGCACCGCGAGCACCGCGAACACGTTGCGGAAGCCGCCCTCGGTGCGGTGCAGGATCGCGATCATCGGCACCGCCAGCGACGCCACGCCGAGCGACACCACGTAGCGCACCGACAGCACCCGCGCGCGGTATTCGTCGGCGACGTACTTGGCGACGATGCCATCGTTCAGCGGGATCTGGCCGAAGATGGCCATCATC
>Ga0315912_10006599_pt1 | contig 10353 bp, 11 predicted proteins | sample VfabasoilMG_FD_204469 | JGI IMG/M metagenome (GOLD analysis project Ga0315912, IMG submission 204469) | Garden soil microbial communities collected in Santa Monica, California, United States - V. faba soil | ecosystem: Environmental > Terrestrial > Soil > Garden | place: USA: California... | reverse complement strand
GTGCGCCCTCCGTGGCGAGCAGATTCATGTCGCACCGGCGGCTGTGGCCGGCACCTGCCGCCGCGTTTCAAAGGCGCGACCCAGCGTGCGCGTGGCGGCCAGCAATGCCACGCACAGTCCCACGCACAGCCAGGACATGCCGGCGATCCCGGCACTTTCCACCAGCCTGTAAACCCACTGGCCGCCAGTGTCCGCGCCTCGCTGCAGGACCGTGTCGATCAGGCTCTTGCTCTTGAACTTGCTCTCCGGATTCAGCACGGTGAACAGCATTTCGCGCGGCGCCTTGCCGAGACCGTAGTCGGCCGCGCGGCGGATGACCTGGGTGATCAGCAACACGGCGCCGGTCGGGATGAGCGCCAGCACCACGAAGCTGGCGCCGATCAGTGCCGGCATTGCCGACAGGCTCAGCGCCACGCTGCCCCGGCGTGTGAGCCAGGTCACCACCACTGCCTGGAACAGCAGCGACAGCAGGTTCACCGCGATCTCGAGATTGGCAAACATCGCGGCGCGTTCGACATCCGAGCTGTAGAGCGTGGCGATGTACTTGCCCTGCTCGTTGTACATGAACGCGCCAATGGTCTGTCCGATGATGATGATGCCGGCGATACCGAGCAGGTAGGGCGTGGTGGCCAGGCGCTTCAGATCATCGAAGGCGCGGCCGCCAACCGGGATTGCGCCATCCGGCACCCGATGTCCCTCCGGTGCACGTCGCAGCTCGGAGCGCGCCAGGGTCACCAGCGCTGCGGAAATCACGATGAACACGCACGCACAGATGATGAGCGGCGGCAGCCCCACGTCCACGACCAGGCCGCGCACCGTGATATTGCCGAAGATGGCACCGGCGCTGCCGCCGGCGGCCACGTAGCCATAGAAACGTTTGGCGAGTTCCGGGCGCCACACGTCGGACATGGCACTCCAGAACACCGCGATCAACAGCAGGTTCGACGAGGTCAGCGCCACGAAGTACACGAACGCCAGCGTGCGATCGCGCGGCCATGTCATGAACCCGAGCGCCAAGGCGACGAACAACGCGGCGAACAGGATATTGACGATCCACAACGCGCGCGTTCGCGAGGTGTTCCCCACCAGCCACCAGTATGGCGGCAGCAGCGCCGCGGAAACCGCGAACACCACCGTGAACATGAGGAAGTTGTTGCTGACGCCGACTTCGAGCGCCAACGCCTCGCGGATCGGACGCAGCATGTAGTAGCCGCCGATCAGGCAGAAGCAGGCGGCTGCCGCGGCCAGCAGTGCGCGCCGCTCTGCCCGGCCCCCCGGGACGGCGGACGCCACGTCGCTCACCGCAACGACTTCAGTGTTCCGGTCAGGTGCGGCTTTTCGCCCTGCCCGTCGCGCAGCGCAAATCCCGAGCCGTTTTCGATCGGCCAGCGCTGCAACATGAGCCAGGACGGCATGTAGATGGGCAGTTTGAAGCTCACGGACAATTCACAGCCGCCGTCGAACTGATCGGCTTCGAAGTCCGATGCCGACCGGCCCAGCGACCACATGCCGTGGGCGATGGCGCGCGGAAAGCCGAAGGCACGCGCCGTGAGATCGCTCATGTGGATGGGATTCACGTCGCCGGAAATGAAACCGTAACGCCGTCCGAGCCCCGACGGTGCACGAAAACTGCTCGACTTCACCGCCACGGCATCGGGCGCACCTTCCACGGTGCGCGACGTGGGCTTGACGCCGCCCGCTGGCGGGCGCTTGCGCGCCAGGAAGGTACAGGTTTCGTCCCACAGCGCCGCGCCGCCCGCCACGTATTCGGTGTGCAGATCGAATTCCTGGCCGCGTTCGGTGTCGCGATGGCCCTCGATCCACGAGCGGATCTCGGCGGGCTCTTCGGCCGAAAGCGGCTGGCGCATGGCGATGCGGTTCTGCACGTGTACCAGGCCAAACAACTTCACCGGGAAAGCTTCGGCGCCGAGCATCGCCAGGTGCAGCGGCATGGCGAGCACGTGTGGATAGGCGATCGGCAAGGTAGGACCCGCCGCCGCGCCGCAGACGTCGGCGTAGGCCGCGAGATGTTTGCGATCGATGGTGACCCGTGAAAGCCGCGCCTCGATGCGCGGCACCGCGGCACCCTCCGCCACCAGCGATGGCTTCCGCGACACCAGCATCTTCGGATACATCGACCAGACGGCCGGCGCGCGCGCGAACTCGAGCGAATGCTTGGCCTGCATGTAATCCCCGTCAAGGCGCCAGGCGGTCGATGACAATGTTCAGCTTGCCGTCCTTGCCGACATGATAGCCAACTTGTCCAAACGGGTCGCCGCTGGTGGCGGTGGGAGTGCCGCCGAGCGCCACGCGCGCCACGACTTCCAGCTGCTGACCGGCGCTGATGCGGCGCGACTCGAGCATGGCATCCGCACCCGTGAGCTCCACGTCCACCGGGAACTGCGCCGCCAGGCGCTTCACTGCGAACGGCGGCCCGGGTGATTTGGGATCACGCGCTGCAACGAAAAGTGTCGCACCCGGTGGAACGCGCGCGGCCAGTTCCGGGGCCACCGACACGTGCACGGCAATTCGCGCGGCGTCGGGGGCCGGTGCCGGCGTGGTCGGCCCGGCAACCTGCGACTCCTGCGCGTTGGCACTGGCGATGCCTCGTTCGAGTAACGCGCGCACGGTCGGGTCCTCTTCCTGTGCCAGCAATTGGTTGAAGCGCATGCGCGCCAGCGCGGGTTCTCCACGGCCCAGGGCGCCGAAGGCGCCGTAGAAAAGTGCCCGCCGCGACGTCGGATCGATCTCCAGGGCGCGTTCGAACAGCTGACCGGCGCGCCCGCGCAGTTCTTCGACATCCTGTTGAACCAGGATTTCCGCCATGCCCATGAGCGCTTCGGCATTCCGTCCGTTCGCCATCTGGTCGGCGCGCTGGAAGGCACGCAACGCCAGCGGGTACTGTTCGAGTGCGCCGTAGGAACGTCCGAGCGTCAGCCAGTCTTCCAGGCTGCCGCCACCGCTCGCGAGCCGCTTCGCGAGTCGCGCGGTCATGGCCGCCGGTGAGTCGGCGACCGAGGACGTGTCGTTCCATTGGTAGCTGCTGAACCTGGCGTACAGTCCGGCGCCGCCTAACAACACCGCCAGCAACACGGCAATTGACGCCATGGCGGCAGCCGGGCGCGCGTCCTCGCGCCGTTGCAGCAGCGGTCGCAGCACCAACAGCGCCGCGGCGGTGGCCAGGCTCCCCGCGATGAGCACGAAGGCCAGGATCATCGGGTGACTTCTTCCGGCTCGACGATACTGTCGTCGGTGTCGACCATTTTCGAGCGGCGACGCACGATGACCACACCGATGATCGCGCCGGCAAACACGGCGATCACGGGAAACATCCATACCCACGCCGTCGATGCGGCCAGCGGCGGCGTGAACAGGATCACGTTGCCGTAGCGCTGCACCATGTAGGCCCGGATCTCATCGTCGCTCTTGCCGGCCACCAACAGCTCGGCGACCTCGCGGCGCAGATCGGAGGCCAGTCCCACCGGTGAGTCGGCAATACTGTTGTTCTGGCACTGCATGCAGCGGAATTCATGGGTCAGCGACTGGTAGCGGCGCTGCAGTTCTTCGTTGGGAAGCACGGTGATGTCGATGGCGAAGGCCCGCCACGACAGCGAGAGCAACAGCAACGCGAGCATCTGCAATGTCACGAGGCGACCTGCGCTCACGGCATTCCTACCTGTGGCAGGCGTGACGCGAATTCGCGTTCCCACACTTCGGGTGACATGGCGCCGACATGGCGGTATTGCACCAGCCCGTTGGCGTCGATGAAGAAGGTCTCGGGTGCACCGTACACGCCGAAATTGATGGCCGTGCGGCCATCGCCGTCCACCGCGACGACGGTGTAAGGATTGCCGAGCCGCGCCAGCCATTCGAGCGCCGCCGCATCCTCGTCTCTCCAGTTGAGCCCCACGATGGGCACCCGGTTCTGACGTGCTATGTCGAGCAAGGCCTGGTGTTCGACGCGGCATTCCGCGCACCAGGTTCCCCAGACATTCATGACCCAGGGTCGGCCCGCCAGCAGGCTGGTGCTGAACTTGCGCGACGCATCCCCAAGCACTGGCAATTCAAAGGCTGGCGCGGGTTTTCCCAGCAACGCCGAGACCATGGTGCTCTTGTCGGGCGAATGCTTCACGCCGACGTACAACACGCCGGCAAGTGCAGCGAACACCACGAATGGCAGAACGAACCGGTTCAAGTTGCCTCGGCGGCCGCGGCCGGAACTGCGTCGGACCCGGCGATATCACGGCGCGCACGATAACGCCGGTCACTGGCCGCAAGGCCGCCACCCAGTGCCATGAGGCCCGCGGCCAGCCAGATGTAATCGATGAGCGGCCGCAGTTGCGCGCGAATGCTCCAGCGGCCCGCGCCGAGATCCTCACCCAGCGCCACGAACAGGTCCATGTTCCAGCGAGTCGCGATCCCGGCCTCGGTCATGGTCGATCGCTGTACCCAGTAGTGACGTTTCTCCGGATGCAGCACGGCGACCGGCAAGCCGTCACGCAATACGGTGATCTGGGCACGAACGCCCTCGTAGTTAGGCCCTTCGACCGGCTCGATCCTGTCGAAGCGATAGGCATGGCGTCCAAACGCCACGGTCTCGCCGGGCCCCAGCGCCACGTCTCGCTCGATGGTGTAGGCCTCGACCGTCGACACCGCGATCACGCAGACCCCGAGCCCCATGTGCGCGATGGTCATGCCGATGATGGCCCTCGGCAGCGAGAGTCTGCGTCGCAAACGATCGATGGGATCCAACAGTGAGGAGACGATGATCCAGGAACCCAGCACGATGCCGAGCATGGAGCGCCAGTCGCCGGCACCATAGACCACCAGCACCAGCACCACGCCGATGAACAGCGCGATGCCGGCGCCCAGCGCCAGTCGCCGCCGCTGCGCGCCGAGCTGTCCGCGTTTCCACGCGGCGTGTATGCCTATGGACACCAGCACCGCGAGTGCCAGGACAAGATACGGGAACGAGCTCGTAAACCAGCCCGGTCCGACGGAAATGGCCTGCATGTCGAGCGCATCGTTGACCAGCGGCGCCAGCGTGCCGATGAACACCACCAGTGCGGCGATCACCAGCAGGATATTGTTGTAGAGCAGGAAGGCTTCACGTCCGGATGCCTGGAATCCCGCGGCCGACTTGAGCAGTGGCGCCCGCCAGCCGTAGAGCGTCAGCGCGCCGCCGATCATGATGACCAGGAACGCGAGGATGAACATGCCGCGCGACGGATCGGCGGCGAAGGAATGCACCGATACCAGCACTCCCGAGCGCACCAGGAACGTCCCCAACAAACTCAGGCTGAAGGCGAGAATGGCCAGCAACAGCGTCCAGCTCTTGAACAGGCCGCGCTTTTCCGTCACGGCCAGCGAATGGATCAGCGCGGTGCCCACCAGCCAGGGCATGAACGACGCGTTCTCCACCGGGTCCCAGAACCAGTAGCCACCCCAGCCAAGCTCGTAGTAGGCCCACCAGCTCCCGAGCGCAATGCCGACGGAAAGGAAACACCACGCCAGCGTGGTCCACGGCCTTGTCCAGCGCGCCCATGTCTGGTCGAGCTTGCCTTCCAGCATCGCGGCGCATGCGAACGAGAACGCCACCGCGAAACCCACGTAGCCCATATAAAGAATCGGCGGATGTATGGCGAGCGCCGGATCCTGCAGTACCGGGTTGAGATCTCTGCCATCGGCCGGCGCCGGCAGGATGCGTTCGAAGGGATTCGACGTGTAGAGCGTGAACAGCAGGAATCCGAAACTCACGATGCCGAGCACGCCCATGACGCGGCTCGCGAAACTGGCCGGCAGGCTGCGACTGAAAGCCGCGACCGCCAGCGTCCACAACACCAGGATCCAGGCCCACAGCAGCAATGAACCTTCGTGCGCACCCCACATTGCGGCCACGCGATAGAAAGTAGGCAAGGCCGAATTCGAATTGCTCGCAACGTACAGCACCGAAAAGTCGAAGCTCACGAAGGCGTGAATCAGCACGCCGACGGCGGCGCTGACCAGCACGAACTGCCCGGCGACCGCGGGCCGCACCGCCGCCATCCAGCGCGGATCGCCGTTGTGCGCGCCCACCAGGCCGAACACCGCCTGCGCGGCGGCGAGCAGCAGCGCGAGCACCAGGGCGAAATGTCCGAGCTCGGGAATCATGGTTCAGGTTCCGGAAGGCGGTGGATCGGGCGGCGGCGGATTGTTCTTGAGCGATTCGGCCACTTGCGGCGGCATGTATTTCTCATCGTGCTTGGCAAGGATTTCATCGGCGACGAACACGCCGTTCTGCATCCGGCCGCGCGCCACCACGCCCTGCCCGTCACGGAACAGGTCCGGCAGCACGCCCGAGTAGGTCACCGGCACGGTGTGCTTGAAATCCGTCACGAGGAATTTCACGTCGAGTGAACCGGCGGTGCGCTGGATGCTGCCCTTCTGCACCATGCCGCCGAGTCTCACCACGGCGCCCTCGTTCGCCTTGCCGGCGGAAATATCCGTGGGCTGGAAGAAAAGATTCACGTTCGCCTGGAACGCGAGTGCACCCAGCCACGCTGCCACACCGACGCCGAGCACGATGCCACCGACCAGCGCCATGCGCTTGTGTCGCGGCATCATGCCTGCATCTCCAGGCGGCGCCGCGCATCGAGTTTGGCGGCCGCCAGCGAACGCCACGCCAGGATTACATTGAGCACGATCACTCCGATTCCCAGCGCGAACGATGGCCACAGGTAGATGCCGTATCCATCCATCGCGAAAAACTCGTTCATGCCAGCACCCCGCGCACCCAGCTGGCGCCGCGCTCGCGGCGCAACAGCTCGGCTCGCAGCCGGATGAGCACCACTGCCGCAAAGTACAACGCGAAGCCGACGAACATGAGCAGCAACGGCCAGAGCATGTCGAAGTTCATGGTGGGCTTGCCCATGCGCATCACCGTGGCTTCCTGGTGCAATGAGTTCCACCAGTTCACCGAGAACTTGATGATGGGCACGTTGACCACACCCACGATGGCGAACACTGCACTCGCCTTGTCGGCCTTTTGCGGGTCTTCGATGGCGGCCCGCAGGCCCATGTACCCGAAGTACAGGAACAGCAGCAGCAACTCTGCCGTGAGGCGCGGATCCCAGACCCAGTACGTGCCCCACATCGGCTTGCCCCAGAGCATTCCAGTGCCGAGCGCCGCGACGGTGAACCACGCGCCAATGGGCGCGCAGGCGGCGGCCGCCGAGTGTGCGACCTTCATGCGCCAGATGAGCCCGACGGCGGCGGCCACGGCCATGGTCGAGTACGCCATCAGCGACAACCACGCGGACGGCGCGTGCACGTACACCATGCGGAACGCATCCTTCTGCTGGTAGTCCTCCGGCGCAAGTACCAGGCCGCCGTACAACGCAATGACGATGGCGAGCGTCGCGGCGCCGCCGAACCACGGCGCCCAGCGCGCCGCGAAGCCGTACACATGCGGCGGCGATCCGAGTCGATGGAACCAGGTCCAGTTCATGGCTTCAACGCTACTCCAATCCGATACGTACCGCTGCGGCCGCCGCGAGCGGCGCCAGTGTCACGCCCAGCACCGCGATGGCGCCTAACATGTACATCGGCGGCGCGATTGCAGCACCTGCAATGGCCCGCTGGGTTGCATCCGCGCCGAATACCAGCACCGGCACCGACAATGGCAACGTCAGCAGCGACAGCAACACTCCGCCACGTCTTGCGCCGAGCGTGAGCCCGGCCGAAATCGCTCCAAGCAGGCTCAAGGCAAAACCACCGAGCGCCAGCGAAGCCACCATGCTCCAGATGGCGTCGGCAGGCACCCCGAGAGCCAGGGCCGCAATCGGCGCGGTCAGCGCCAGCGGCAGGCCACTCAGCAGCCAATGCGTGCAGGTCTTCGCAAACAACATCCATGTCAGCGACTGGCCCGACAAGGCGAACTGCTCGAGCGTCCCATCCTGCGCGTCATCGCGAAACAGGAACTCGAGCGCCAGCAGCGAGGATAACAACGCTCCGATCCACAATACACCCGGCGCGGCGTCTCGCAGTCGCGACAATTCCGGGGTTAATGTCAGCGGGAACAGCGTGGCCACGATCATGAAGAACAGCAAAGGCTGCAGAAGTTGCGAGGGCTTGCGAAAGGCGAGACGCAGATCACGCTCAACCACCAGCCGGGCCACCGCGCCTGCACCCGACCTCATGCCTCACCCAGTACTAGATCCACAAAGTTCCCGCTGGCGAGCGGAAGTGCGTGATGCACCGCCGCCACGACGATGCCGCCGCGTCCGATCTGTTCGTCGATCAACGTGGCCACCAGTTGTTGCCCATCCGCATCGAGATTGGTGGTCGGTTCATCCAGCAGCCACAACACGGCGCCGCTGAGCAACACCCCCGCCAGCGCGACACGACGGCGCTGTCCGGCCGACAACATGCGCACCGAGCGATCCGCGAAGGGTTCCGCGCCGGTGCGCCTCAATGCGCCGTCGATTTCCTCGCGCGTGACGGCGCGCCGAATGCCGATCGAGAATTTCAGGTTCTCGCGGGCCGAGAGGTCACCCTTCAACGGCGGCTCGTGCCCCAGGTAGGCGAGTTCCGCATGGAAGGCATCGCGCGTTCGGCGCGCGGGCGCATCACGCCAGGACACCTGGCCCTCCTCCGGATCGAGCAGGCCGGCAATGGCTCGCAGCAATGTGGTCTTGCCGGCGCCATTCTTTCCGGTGAGCAATACGCACTGACCGGGACCGGCGGAAAAACTCACGCCGCGCAGCACATGGCGATCGCCGCGCCACAGGTGCAGCCCGGAGACGGTCAGCATGCGATCGAAAGAGGTGGTGCCCCGGGCCGGAATCGAACCGGCATGGCCTTTCGACCGACGGATTTTAAGTCCGTTGCGTCTACCAGTTCCGCCACCGGGGCTGCTCGTGCAAGAGATAGATGGGCGCGCATTGTAACCCTGTGTCAGGCGCCGCTCTCGAGCACGATGACCCAGTCCGGACCACCCAGGCCAGGCGGTGGAGCAATCTGCCGAGGACCGCCGGGGCCCAGGGACCCGTCGGGCAGATCCGTGAACACGCCGGTCGTGGGATCGAAGACGTGCGCCTGGATGTGTTTACCTGCAAGTGCCCCGAGGTCGATGGTGACCGCGCGATGCTCGGGCACGTACACGACACCGCGGTGATGATCGGCGGAACGAGAACTGGCCACGGCCAGCGCCTCCGCACCGTTGCCCCCGACGACGAATGAGCCCGCGGGATCGGGCACCAGGTCCGGCCAGCCCACCTTCGCGAGCAGTTCCGGCAGGTGGACCAGCGTGTGCGCTGCGCCCGAGTCCATCGCCACGCGCCAGCCGGGAGCAAATCGCCAGATGCCATCGTGTCCGATCAGGTGACCGCAGGCGCCGGAGAACACGCTCTGGTAGGCCTGGCGGCGTACGCCGTTGGAATCGACGCCCAGCGCATCGTACGCCGCCTCGACGAGAATGAATGGCGCGGTCGCGCGTTTGTACTGGGCCAGTGCGCTGGGCACGACGTCGTCGCTGTGCGTGTAGACATTGTCGAGCGTGAGCCACGTGGGGCGCGGCGTGCGCCGGTTCATCTCGGTGGAGCCTCGTCCGCCGTGGTACGTCGACAAGGACCGGGTGTCGAATTCGCGCACGCCTTCGGCAACCGCCACGGTGAGATCCATATTCGGCGGGTCGTAGTCGCCCCCGTGCACCCAGATGATGTTGCGCCGGTTCGCGAAACGCTGCGCGACGAACCGTCCATAATCGCGCAGTCGCGCGAGGTCCTGCGTCTTCATCTCCTCGTACCAGCCCTGGCTCCCACCGTCGTAGCCGAGATAGGCCGGCGCGAGCAGCACCACGATGCCGCGCTTTTCCGCCTCGACGATCGCGAACTCCGCGTGCGCGAAGTACTTCTCGTTGGGTGTCGAGAAATCGTTGCGCGTGAGAAATGGCCCCTCGCCGTACGCGTTGTCGGGCGGATTGTCCGTGAACTCGTGCTCGATGAGATTCACGATGATGGTGTTGAAGCCGCGTTGGGCGCGGTCGTCCAGGTATTCGACGATCTGCTCGCGCGGGAGGCGCGCGAGCAGCGACCAGCCGGCGTCACCCTGCATGAAGAACGGCTTGCCTTGCGCGTCGACCAGGAATCGGCCGTTGGCACTCGCGCGCAGGGGAAACGTGTTGCCACCGGTCGGTGCAATGGGATCAAGCACCGGAACCCCGGACGACTTGGCGGCATCGCTGCCACCGCCACCACATGCGGCCAGCAACACACTGCAGAGTGTGGCCGGCAGGAAGCGCAATTTGGTTACGCGCGACATTGAATGGAGGCTAGGGTCGGAATCGAACCGGCATAGACGGCTTTGCAGGCCGCT
>Ga0315912_10006598_pt1 | contig 10355 bp, 9 predicted proteins | sample VfabasoilMG_FD_204469 | JGI IMG/M metagenome (GOLD analysis project Ga0315912, IMG submission 204469) | Garden soil microbial communities collected in Santa Monica, California, United States - V. faba soil | ecosystem: Environmental > Terrestrial > Soil > Garden | place: USA: California... | reverse complement strand
GACGTGTTGCGCGAGGCCGTCGACCTGCGCTTTGAGTTCGTCCGCTATGCCGAGTCTCTAGCGCAAAGCCAACCGACCTTCGATCCCCTCGCCGAAGCGCTGGCCGCGCCGCTCAATCTGGTCGACAGCACACTGCGTGACCTAACGCTGGCGGCGCTGGCGCGCCATGCGCCGAATCTGGTGCTGCTCTCGGTGCCGTTCCCAGGCTCGGTGTACGCCGCGTTTCGCATCGCCCAGGCGATCAAAGCCCGCGATTCATCGATAATCACCGCGCTCGGCGGCGGCTATGTCAACACCGAGCTGCGCGAACTGAGCGAGCCGCGGGTGTTCGATTATTTCGACTATGTCACCTTGGATGACGGCGAGCGGCCGCTGTTGGCGTTATTAGAATATCTGGGCGGCAACCGGCCCGAAAGCAATTTGGTTCGCACCTTCCGGCGCACTGCCGATAAATCCACAATCCGCTACATCGACGCACGCGAGCCCGACATTCCATTCGCGGAAGTAGGCACGCCGACTTGGGACGGACTGCCGCTCGACGGCTATTTGTCGCTGCTCGACATGCTCAACCCGATGCACCGACTGTGGTCCGACGGCCGCTGGAACAAGTTGACCGTCGCCCATGGCTGTTACTGGAAGAAGTGCAGTTTCTGCGACGTCACCCTCGACTACATCTCGCGCTACGACGACCTCGCCGCCGCAACCCTGGCCGACCGCATCGAGACCGTCATCGCCGAGACCCAACAGACCGGATTTCATTTCGTCGACGAGGCCGCACCGCCGAAAACGTTGAAAGCTCTCGCTGCGGAGATCAAAAAACGCGAACTGGCGATTTCATGGTGGGGTAATATTCGCTTCGAGAAGTCTTTCACGCCGCAGCTCTGCCAAGAACTCGCCGACAGTGGCTGCATCGCTGTGTCCGGCGGGCTCGAGGTCGCCTCCGACCGCCTGCTCAATTTAATGAAGAAGGGCGTCAGCGTCGAGCAAGTCGCCAGAGTCACGCGCGCATTTTCCGACGCCGGCATTCTCGTCCACGCCTATTTGATGTACGGCTTCCCGACCCAAACCGTGCAAGACACGGTTGATGCCCTCGAATATGTCCGGCAATTGTTCATAGCCGGCTGCATCCAGTCAGGCTTCTTCCACCGCTTTGCCTGCACGGTGCATTCACCTGCGGGCAAACACCCCGAACAATACGGCGTCACGCTTGTTCCGCTGCCGAAGATATCATTCGCGAAAAATGACGTCGGCTTCATCGACCCCACCGGCGTCGACCACGACGCCCTCGGCACAGCCCTGAACAAGGCGTTGTACAACTACATGCACGGCATCGGCCTCGACGCCGATGTGCGGAGCTGGTTTACCGGCAAAGTTCCGCGCACCAAGGTTCGGCGCGATTATATCGCGCGGGCGCTTGGCGCAAAAACCTGAACAGCGCGCGAACAAAACTTACGGGATGAGAAGCAGCCGTGCAGAAGACCCCGCCCCCCTGGATTCCGGCTTAATACATGCCGGAATGACGGATATGGGAGAGATGCCCAAGAAAGATTGCCGTGCCAGTAAATCGTCATGCCGGTGAAAACCGGCATCCAGATTTTACTTTGCGATCACGGAATGCTGGCAGAAAACTATTTCAATTCGCCCACCCGGTTTCCGATACTACAACCCGATTCCCTTCCGGATCGTTAAACTGAATCTGCCCATTGGTGTTATCCGAAACTGCCACACCGCCGTCCTGTAAGCGCTTCTTGAGACCGGTAATATCGCTCACCTGAATGCCAAAATACTGCACGCCACCCTTTGGACGCACTTGTGACTTGGTCAACATCAGCGTCAGCGTGCCGTCGCTCAAGCGAATTGTCCCGTCATCGGTCCAGCCGGCGATCTCGAGACCGAACTGTTGCTGGTAAAACTCGCACGCCGCGGCCAAATCGGGCACCTGCACAGCGAGAAGACGCACAGCGGGAAGTTTCCTTTCTTCTCGCCCCAAATAACCGCGTGACGACAGATCGACATTGTTGCCCCAGGGATCGATGAAACGCACTTCGGCTGGCCGCGCCGCTTCCGGGCCAGAGACGCCGGCGGAGATCTGCGGGTTGGCACCGCGGGTTAAGCCCGCCGGCAATTTGGCGACCGCTTGCTCCAAATTGTCCACCAGGAAACCGTAGTGATGTATTCCCACCGTCAACTCGGTCTCGCTGCCATCGGCTCGATGCGTCCCGGAAACCGCCACCGACACGGCCGCCTGCTGCAAGAAGGCGAGATTGAACAACGGGTCGATCACCATGCGCGAGCCGCTGGGAAAGACCTTGCATTCCTCGAAGCCAAAATACTTTTGGTAAAAATCGCTCTGCACTTTCGGTTCGTTGGAAATAAAGGCGATATGTCTGAGCTTGCCCATGGATCACCTCCGGTGATTTGCTAGCTCGCTTATAATGCGGCAACGATTCGCCGTCAACGTGATTCTAGCCGATGGCATAAAGCAATTGACGGTTCCGCCGCCACTCTGATAGGACCGGTACGATTGATGGGAGGGAATCGATGAGACAACTAGCCATTGCGTTCGTCGCCCTCGTCATACTCAGCACTGCCCTGACGCGGCATGGTTCCGCCGCGGAAAAACTCGTCGCCGGTTATTCATCGATCAGCCCGTCCGAACTAACCCTGATCACCGCGTCAAAAACCGGCTTGTTCGAAAAGTACGGCCTCGATGTCAGCACAGTTTATCTCGGCGGCAGCACAAGAATCATCCAGGCGATGATCTCGGGCGACGTGCAGATCGGCCAGATCGGCGGCTCCGCCGTGCTCTTCGGCAAAGCCGCGGGCGTCGACGCAGTGTTCATCGCCACCATCATCAACAGCATGGCGGCGCAAATCATGTCGCGCCCCGAGATCAAGCAACCGAATGATCTCAAAGGCAAAGCGGTGGGCGTCACCCGGCGCGGCGCCAACACAGACTATTGGGCGCGCTTCGGCCTCAGCCATCATGGGCTGGTGCCGGACAAAGACGTGAAAGTCATCTACACCGGCGGCCTGCGCGAAACTTACACGGCGCTCCAGGCCGGCCAAATCTCCGCGGCAGCCATGGGGCTCGGCAACTCCTTCGCGCAACTGCTTGCGCGCCAGGGCTACAACACGCTCATCGATATCTCGAAACTCGGCGGCGACTTCCCGTTCAACGGCGTCGCCACCACGCGCCGGTTCATGCAGTCCAAGAGACCGGTGGTTGTCAGCTTCATGAAAGCCTACCTCGAAGCGATCAAGGTAAACCTAGAAAACAAACCGCTGTCGAAAAAATTGCTGGCCAGCCACGGCGGCGTCAACGACGACGAAATCCTGGAAGTCGCTTACGACATCTACGTGAACAAGATCCGCGCTAAAGTCCCCTACCCGGTCAACCGCGGCTGGAAAACCCTGATCGACTTTACCGCCCGCGACAATCCCAAGGTTAAGGACGTCAAGGTCGAGGAGATTCTCGATGACAGTATCGTGAAGGAACTGGACGAGAGCGGATTTGTGAAGAGTTTGGGGCTGAAATGAATCTTCAGTAGCTTCTCGTTTAGTTCAGGGATAGAGAATTGCCAAATCCGGATTTAACCTCGCTCCAAAAAGACCGTCTTGCTGACGAAGTCGATCCGCAATGAATAGTCTCGGAGCAAATGCGTACCTATTAGAATTCCAGATCCAACTACAAAAGTGCTTTCTGCCTGTACTGTCTGACCATCAAACGGAAATTCTACGATGAAACTATCCTCCTCAACGCTTTGACCTCCGGCTAGCGCAGCAGCGGAACGACCGATGTATCGAGCATGAAGCAGGGCACGGAGTTCTTCCGGCAATTCCAGATCGCCGTTGAAGCCGGTATCAATAGTGGCCGGCCAGTCTTTCCCAGCGATTGTGAGCGTAATTGTCGGCACTCCTTCGGCGGACACGACCCCGCGAAGCACTAATGCCGCCCCTTTCGATGGTAGGCATCAAAACCGACCCGTTCAAAGAATAATGGAGAATCCAATCCTTCGGCATCGCGCTGAGAAACAACGTCCGGAATTGATTCACCGATCCAAACTCGCCCGCTATGTGGATCAATCCCCGCGGTCTGACCGATGCGACTGGAAAGATCGTGCTCGCGTTGGTAGTCAAGCCAGATTTGTTTGGCTTTGGCGGAATCCGATTCGGCCCATTCCACGTGAGACATTACTAGGCCCTCCCAACCTGCGAATTACAACGACTATTCGTACGCCATGGAACGTCAAGGGTTATTCAACTACGTAGCTAATCCTACATCACCCGCACGGCGGCGGCAAAGGCCCCTATCCGGTCCACCGCGGACAGAATACCCTGATCGACTTCACCGCCCGCGACAATCCAAAGGTTAAGGACGAAAAGGTGGAGGAGATTCGCGATGACAGTATCGTGAAGGAACTGGACGAGAGCGGGTTTGCGAAGAGTTTGGGGCTAAAATGATCCGCGGCTTAATTCTCCTGTGACAGCAAAATCGACCATCCTCGCCCGCCGATGCTTAGGGTGATGCACTGATGCTTACTATCGAGTCCGTTTTTTAGCGATAAATCAGAACCAACGACCGCTCCGCGCCCCATGATTTTTCATCTGCGTTGGCCAACGTATCGAGATCACCCGGGGTTGTCGCCACGTCATCCACCCACTGACGCAGCAATTCACTGCCATTGATCAAATCGATCGCCAGCCGGTCTTTTTCGTACTCATAGGGAAAGTTCCGCCAGAGCTCGTAATCCGGTTGTAACAAGCGCAGCGCTTTGAACGCCAGCGCGATCAAGCGCCAAGGTTTGAAGGCCTTATGATCGTAGCTCGGATCGTCGACGTGGATCTGAATGCCAGCGCAGAGTTTGCCGGCGTGTTTGTGAAAGGTCGGTTCAAACCAACACTCTCGCAGCCGGCAACCGCGCAGCCAATCGGGGGCGAGGGATTCCATCTTCTGCAGCAGCGCGGGCGGGTCGAGGTCCGGTGCGCCGAACAGCTCCAAGGGCCTGGTCGTGCCGCGCCCTTCGGACAACGTCGTGCCTTCGAGCATGACGGTGCCGGCGTAGCAGCGTGCCATCGATAGATTGGACGCATTGGGACTAGGATTGACCCAACTTCGCTCACCGAACGGCCAGCCAAAGCCGGGACCGCCGTCTGGATTCCATCCCTCCATCTGTACGACTTGGCAATCGACATCGAGCTTCAACGTTTTAACGAACCACTGCGCCAATTCACCGAGCGTCAGGCCATGACGCATGGTCAGCGGGCCGGCGCCGACAAAACTCTCCCAACCGGGCCGGAGCAGCAGTCCTTCGACTGGACGGCCAACAGGATTGGGGCGGTCGAGCACCCAGACCGATTTCTTGTGCTGAGCCGCGGCTTCGATAACGTAGCGCAAAGTGGTGATAAACGTGTAAATGCGGCAGCCGACATCCTGCAGATCGACGAGCAGGACATCGAAGTTGTCCATCATCGCCGCCGTCGGCCGGCGCACATCACCATAGAGACTGAAGATGGGAATCCTATGCACCGGATCTAGAAAATCCGGCGACTCGATCATGTTGTCCTGCTTGTCGCCGCGCAGGCCATGCTGGGGCCCGAACGCAGCACTCAAATTGATGTCCGAAAGCGCCGCCAAGGCGTCGAGAGAATGGACCAGACTACGCGTCACCGACGCCGGATGGGCCAGCAACGCTACGCGCTTGCCGGCGAGCGGCTTGCGCAGCGCCGGTTCCTCCAGCAGCCGGTCGATGCCAAACTTCATAAACATCTATTTTAAGCGCTTTCACGCGCTCTGACTAGGAAAAGGTAGCTCTAAAGCGAATGAATCGGGGTGGTGAAAGTCGGGCTTGTCCGCAGGATGTTTCAATGCCCAGTAGGAAAACGTGCCATCACTGGCTTCGATCACAGATGATAGGCCGACCCGAAGGGTCGAACCCGAACGAATCGTCGATAAACGATCCAAACGAACGACGGCATCGAGCTCGATTCGATCGTGCGTGCAATGAACAATAATTTCAGGCGACAAGCCCTCGTCGGGGATCGGCCCACCATCGCGATAACCGCGAAACGAGTACGCCGCCCACTCGCCGGATGGTGAAAAGTTAAATTCGTAATAGGAGGAAACGCGATCGGAGCGGAAAAACGCCTCGAAACAAGTGTGCTCCCAAAGTCGATCAGCCCGGCGAGGTGAACACTTTTCTGGGATCTTTAGCGTGCCCATGTCGCCGTTCGCCAGATAACAGATCCGCAATCGATTTGGTTCAACGCAACTCACCTGAGCTTGAATTGTTTCCACGCCCCCATGGCCAAGAGTGAAAGGGACTAGTGATGTGATCGAGTCACTCATCGTCGGGAATTGCCCTGCGCGTTACGAAAACTAACCGATTGTGAATGATTACACCAGCGTACAAAGACTTCTTCTTGACACCCCGTTCGCCGGCGATTAAAAACGTGGGACCAAGAATCGATTAACCCAAGGAGTACTGATGGCTGCGAGTGATTACAAAGGACCTGCTTTCGATTCCAGCGAGCTCAAAGAACTCAAAGCGAAAGTCGTCAATGGCTGTCTGATCCTCGATCGCGAAGGCATCACAGACGGATTCGGCCATGTCAGCGTGCGGATTCCGGAACAGTCGGCGCTTCTCACGATCGCTCAAGTCAGCCCCGGCTGTGCGGCGCTCGACAAGCTCGTCTTGCTCGACTTCGACGGCAACTATCTCGGCGGCGCCAAACCGGCGCCTTACGAATGGCCGATCCACGCTTGCATCATGCGCGCGCGGCCCGACGTCATGAGCGTGTGCCACACCCATTCGAAATGGAGCGCGCTTTTCAGCGTGCTGAAGAAAGGGCTCCGCCCCGCGCATATGTACGGCCGATTTCTTCCCGTTGGCGGCGCGCCGATCTATCCCAAAGCCGGACTGATCACATCCGTTGAGCGAGGCCAGGCGCTGGCCGACACCTTGAAAGACGGCGCAGCCACTTTGCTGCGCGCTCATGGCGACGCCGTCGTCGGCGCCAGCGTCGAGCAGGCGATTCTGCGCACGGTTCAGCTCGCGTTTCTCGGCGAGTTGGCGCACTTGGCGGCGGTCCACGGCGGACCGGATTACTTGACCGAAGAAGAGTTGGCGACTTTCGCCGGCGACCGATCGTTTCCCGCCCGCCCATGGGAATATTTTTTGAGCCGCTTGGGTGAGCGGCGCGGTGCTTGACAGCTAGAATAACCGCAACTAGAGTCGCCGCGAACAGATGATTTTATCGCGCAATCCGAGTGAAGGAACCGGCATGGCCACCAATCGCAAAGATGTTCCCACCATCGACTCCGCCGAGCTCAAAGAGCTCACCGACAAACTGATTACCGCCTGTCATATTCTCGATCATGAAGGGGTTACCGACGGATACGGCCACGTCGGCGTGCGCGTGCCGGGCGCGGACGCGTTTATCACCATCGCCAACATTAGTCCAGGATCCGTGACGCGCGACCGCTTGATAATGCAGGATTTCGCCGGCAACCACCTCGATGGCGCCACAACCCCGCCCAATGAATGGCCGATCCACGCCTGCATTCTCAAAGCCCGGCCGGAGATCGTCAGCGTTGCCCACACCCACTCAAAATGGAGCACGATCTTCAGCGTGCTACCGATCAAGCTCAAACCGCTGCACCACTATGGCAAGTTTCTCTCCGCCGACGGCCCGCCGGTTTACGAAGGGGTCGGCTTGGTGCGCACGCTCGAGCGCGGCAACGACCTGGCAGCCGCGCTCGGCGACGGACCGGCGGTCCTCATGCGCGCTCACGGCGACGCGGTCGTCGGCGAAAGCGTAGAGCAGATGATCGAGCGCACCACCAGGTTAGCGATGTTGGGCGAGTGGAATCACTTGGCCCTCTTGCACGGCCAACCGAAATATCTCAGCGCTGAAGAGTTAGAAGTCTACAACGCCGATCAAAAATTCCCGCTGCGCGGCTGGGAATATTTCGTCAGCCGTCTTAGCGGAACTAAGAGCAAATTGGAGTAATGAAGAATTGGAGTGATGGGTGAGGCCATTACTCCAAGTCGCCTGCAACTAAAACTGAAAATCGGAGGGAACTCATCATGGCCACATCGGCAGAATTCGTCGCACAGCTCAAGAAAGATATCCAGGCGTTTCCCAAGATCCGCATCAAGCATCCGTTCTTGAAAGCGGTCTGCGAAGGCACCGCCACCATGGAGCAAATTCGCGCCTGGGCGATTCAAGACTATCAATTTCGCGCCGTCGTGCCGCGCATCGCGATGCTGCGCTACCTCGCCTGCACCGATCCGGAGATCGCGCAAAAGCTCTGGGGCGTGGTTGAAGAAGAGACTCGCGGCATGGACACCGGCAGCGCCGGTCACAACGAGCTGGCGATTCGTTTCGCCAACGCCATCGGTCTCACCCAGCAGCAATTGGAGAACGCGGTGCTGCGGCCGTCCACCGCGGCGCATCTTTATTATGTAGAATTGATCATCCACACGTTGCCATGGTTCGTCGTCATGTCGATCCAGATTGGCGCCGAAGGGACCTTCGGTCCGGCGGCAGCTGCGATCGGTAATGGGTTGCTGAAAAATTACCATATGAAGCCGGACGACGTGCGCTTCTTCACCGTCCATTCGGAAGCCGACGAAGATCACAGCAGCCTCGCCGAAGAGATCGCCGTACGCTATCTCCACTCGCCGGCACTCCAGGAGCAAACCTACAAAGCGACGTTTCGCCGCATGGAACTGCTCTACGATATTTGGTCCATCGACGGCTATGATAAATAAACACCCGGCGCGGCAGTGCTACTAGCGAAACCCGGAATATCTCGCGCCAAGCACGCAAAGGGCGCAAAGTTCGGAAATCTTTGTAGGGGCGTATGGCATACGCCCTGGGGCGGGGAAGCGGGGCTCGGCCGGCGACAGAATTTGCCCAGCCGATACAGACTATAATCGAGATACCATGGAACAACTCACCCTAGGATTCATTTCCGCCTTCAACGAACGGGTCGAGCCGCTGATGAACGGCACAATCGAGGTCGAGGGCGTAAGTCTCATCCCAACTTACTCGCATCCCGCCGAAACATTTTGGCGTCAGCTCAAGTTCGGCGAATTCGAAGTCGCCGAGATGTCGATGTCCTCGTATCTGATCGCCCGCTCGCAAGGAGCCGACATGATCGCGCTGCCGGCCTTTCCGAGCCGCCGTTTGTTTCAAACCGAGCTGTCCTATCACGTCGACTCAGGCATCGAGAAACCGCAAGACCTCAAGGGCAAGCGTTTGGGCGTTGCCGAGTATCAGCAAACCGCGGCGTTGTGGCTGCGCGGCATCCTCGAACACGATTTCGGCGTGTCGCAATACCAGATTCACTGGTACATGGAGCGCAGCGAAGAGATGAGCCATGGCGGTGCTACCGGCTTCAAGCCGCCGCCGGGGATTTCATTCAGCCGCATCGACAAGAGCAAAAGCCTCAAATCAAGCCTGTTGGCGCACGAACTGGACGTGGCCCATGTCGCGAGTCCATGGGTGCTGCAGGCCAACGCGTTGGACCGATCGAGCCGCATAGGTGGCGACGACTGGAGCAAGATCCGGCCGCTGTTTCCCGACCGCATGGCCGAGGGTGCCCGCTTCTACCGCAAGCACGGCTTTTTGCCTGTCAATCATGCTTACATCATCCGCGGCGACATCCACCGCCAATACCCTTGGCTCGCCGCCAAGCTTTACGATGGATTTGTCCAAGCGAAAGCGTTTGCGAATGAAAGGCTAACCGAACAAATCCCCGCGGCGCTGATCTTCGGCCCCGAATACTTGGCTCAGACCCGCGAGCTCATCGGCGACGACCCATTTCCCTTTGGCATCAAAGCCAATCGCGCCATGCTCGACATGATCATCGGCTTTTCCCACGAGCAGGGCTTGACGCCGCGCCAGATGAAAGTCGAAGAACTGTTCGCGGAAAGCCTGCTGGATACGTAATTCGACCGCGAAAAAACTCGCGCCAAGACGCAAGGAACTTCCCAATGGCCAGGCTCACATTGAACTTTATTTCCAACTTCAACGAGCGTGTCGAACCGCTTATGAACGGCATCGTTAAGGCAGAGGGCATCGAGATCGCACCGACCTATTCGCACCCATCGGAAACGTTTTTGCGCCAGCTAAGAGATTTGGAATTTCCAGTTGGCGAGATGTCCATGTCCTCTTACTTGATCGGCCGCGAGCGCGGCTTGGACATGATCGCGCTGCCTGTCTTTCCCAGCCGGCGGCTGTTTCACACCGAACTCTCGATCCACGCCGCCTCTGGGATCGCCAAACCGGAGGACATCGTCGGCAAACGCATCGGCGTTAGCGAATATCAACAGACCGCCGCGCTG
>Ga0315912_10006597_pt1 | contig 10356 bp, 9 predicted proteins | sample VfabasoilMG_FD_204469 | JGI IMG/M metagenome (GOLD analysis project Ga0315912, IMG submission 204469) | Garden soil microbial communities collected in Santa Monica, California, United States - V. faba soil | ecosystem: Environmental > Terrestrial > Soil > Garden | place: USA: California... | reverse complement strand
CCAGAAGCTCTACGTGGCGGCGGCGGTCCCGTCGGCCTGCGGCAAGACCAACCTGGCCATGATGAACCCCACGCTTCCGGGCTGGAAAATCGAAACGGTGGGCGACGACATCGCCTGGATGAAGTTCGGCGACGACGGCCGGCTGTACGCCATCAATCCCGAGGCGGGCTTCTTCGGCGTGGCGCCCGGCACCAGCATGAAGTCGAACCCGAACGCCATGGTCACCGCGCAGAAGAACTCCATCTTCACCAACTGTGCGCTGACGCCCGACAACGACGTGTGGTGGGAGAAGATGAGCGATCCGCCTCCCGCCACGCTGGTGGACTGGCTCCGCCGCCCCTGGACACCCAGGTCCGGCCGTCCCGCCGCGCATCCCAACGCCCGCTTCACGACGCCGGCCCGGCAGTGCCCGGTAATTTCATCCGAGTGGGAAAACCCGGCCGGTGTGCCGATCTCCGCCATTCTCTTCGGCGGCCGCCGCGCCACCGTGGTGCCCCTGGTGAATGAAGCCCGCTCCTGGCAGCACGGCACGTTTCTCGGCTCCATCATGGGAAGCGAGATGACCGCCGCCGCCGCGGGCACCGTGGGTCAACTCCGCCACGACCCGTTTGCCATGCTGCCGTTCTGCGGCTATCACATGGGCGATTACTTCGCTCACTGGCTCAAGATCGGCGCCAAGGGCGATGCCGCCAAGCTCCCGCGCATCTACCAGGTGAACTGGTTCCGCAAGGGTAAGGACGGCGAGTTCCTCTGGCCCGGCTACGGCGAAAACACCCGCGTCTTGAAGTGGGTCTTCGAGCGCGTCACCGGCGGCGGCGAAGCCGTCGACACGCCCATCGGCCGCCTGCCCGCCATGGGTGCCCTCGACACGAGCGGCCTGAACCTGGACGAAGCCGCAATGAAGGAACTGATGACGGTGGACATCCACGGCTGGACCGCCGAAATCCCGCTCATCAAGGAGCACTACGCCAAGTTCGGGGCCAAGCTGCCGCAGGGCTTGTCGGACGAACTGGCGCAGCTCGAGGTGCGGCTGGGGGCCTAGTTCAGGGCTTGCGCCCGATCGACCCGATCATGGCGTAGGTGTAGATCGCGATCGGCGTCCGCCGCCAGAAACCGCGCCAGGCGTCATTGATCTGGGCGAACGGGGGAATGCGCGGATACTTGGGGAGCTTCACCCCCGCGCCCGCCAGCCCGCGCCGGGCGGCGCGATAGAAAAAGCCCGGGCACATCCAGTCGCCGTAGCGCCCCACGACCTCGAAGCCGGCCTTCTTGACGATGGCCTCGAGCTCCTCGATGGAGTACTGCGTCTCCCAGCCGGCAAACCATTTGTTCATGGCGATGAGCGTCTGCTTGAACACCGTGTAGATGTGAAATCGCTGTGGCACGTCGATCAGCACGAGCCCGCCCGACTTGAGCACGCGACGGTTCTCGAGGAGGAGCGGCTGCTCATCCCGGAAGTGCTCCATGAGCCCCTGGTGGAAGACGGCGTCGAAGGTCCCTTCGGGGAACGGCATCTTGAGCGCATCCCCGTGGACCAGCGTGATGTGCACGCCGGCCCGCTCGGCATTCCGCGCCACCACCCCGAGCGACGACTCCACGTAGTCGATGACCGTGACGTCCGCCCCCATCTGGGCCAGCCGGATCGAATCGCGCCCGGAGCCGCCGCCCACCTCCAGGATCTTCTTCCCCTTGGGATCCATAAGCTTGAGCAGCCCGTCGATCAGCCGATCCTCGTTGGAATAGGCGTCATCGAGGTCGTCCTGCTTCTTCCAGTAGTCGTCCCAGTGCTTGGGGGTCGATTGGCGCATGTGAGCCTGTGGGTGAGGGATAGGGGTGGTTCAGGGAGCGGGAAAGGCTATCAGCGGGGGCGCGGAGGCGTCAAATGACGACCGTTACGGACGGGGATTCGCTATGCTTCTCCCTGTCGAATCGCAAAAAGGAGTCGGCCCGGCGCCCGCCGGGCCTCCACATTCGAGGTCGCCATGCCGCTGACAGCCCTCCGAGTTCTTCGATCGGCCATTCTCGTCGTCCTGATGGCCGGACTGATGTCCTGCTCCGGCGACTCCGGCAACGACAATCCGACGCCATCGAATTACCCCGCTCCAACCTCACCCGCCAACGTGCTCGAAACGCTGCGGATGGCCTGGGAGCGCCAGGACGTGGCGGCCATCGATGCCGTGCTTTCCGATGACTTCACGTTCCGACTGGCGCCGAGCGCGGCCGAGGCACTCGGCTTCACGCATTGGGGTCGGCGAGGCGAGCTGGAAGCCTGCGGCCTGATTTTCGACGCCCCGTCGGTTCGCGCCATCGCAGTGGATTTCGAAACCACGCCGGAGCGCAGCGTCAACGAGGTAGGGCGCGAGTCCGAACGCCGCATCGACGTCTTCCAGACCGACATCGCGCTTGACGATGGTGAGGCATACGACCCCGAAGCCAACACCTACGAAGCCCGCGACAACATCAATTACTTCTACTTCCGGCAGGGTCGCACGCCCGACGATACCGGTGATACCCGCTGGTACATCACCCAATGGGACGACCTAGGCCGCCCGAACGGTGCCATCGGCCGCCAGCGCCTCCACGCTCAGGCCGACCCGAACCATCCCCTTCCGGTTTACGAGATCAACTGGACGGAGATCAAGCTGCTCCACGGCACGCCGGAGCACCGGGACTAGGGGTCAGTCGAAGAGGCGTTTGACGGCGCTCCAGGTGGTGGGCTGGACGGCGGTGGGAAGAGCGTAGACGCGGACACCGTCGCTGCCGAACCAGCCCGACACGTAAATGCGCCCTTGGGCGTCCGTCGTGATGCGCGAAGCGGAGGAACCGGTCGTCCACGACGAAACCAGGTTTCCCTGGGCGTCGTAGCAGGCACTGCGACCCAGCCATCCGGCGGCAAACGCCTTTCCTTCCGAGTCGATGTAGACACCGCAGGGCTGAACGCTGGACTCGGCTGACTGCGTGGAAACGCTTCTCAGCAGGGTGCCGGTCGCATCGAAATAGATGAGCCTCAAATTCTGCTGGTCCGCCGCAACGATGGCGCCGTCCGGCGCAACCGCCACTCCGGTGACACCTCCCGAATTGCCCGGCCCCCTTGCCTGCCCGTCCCACACCGTCAGGTACTCGCCGTCCAGCGTGAATTTCTGGATGCGGTCGAGCCCCGAGTCGGCGACATAAACGAATCCCGATTGATCGATCGCCAGGTCAACCGGCGAGTGGAATTGCCCCGGACCCGTGCCACTCGAGCCCCATTGACGGAGGAAACGGCCGTCGAGGTCGAAGACCTGAATTCGGTGGTTGTTCCAGTCGGCGATCAGGAGTTCGCCCGTCGAGGACACCTCGATGTCGGCCGGCCAGTCGAACTGGCCGGGGCCGTCCCCCTGGCTGCCCCAGCCGCCGAGGTGATTTCCGTCGAGGTCGTAATAGTCGACGCGGCACCCGACTTCATCCAGCACGTAGAGCCGTCCCGCGGTGTTGTCGACTGCCACGCCGCTCCAGAAGCCCGATCCGGGCTGAGGGGGGGCGATCGTGCGAATCAGGACGGGCTCGGCGGCCAGGGCTTGAGTGGTGCCGGACCAGCAATCCACCGTGGCGACGAGAGAAGGAATTCCGAGGATCATCAGGAGCCGGGGACAACACGTCATTCCGAACCTCCGGACGTGGGTAACGATCAACTTGCAGGACGTGGCGAGACGGCACTGTTACCAGGACTCAGTCAATAAGTCGCTTGACGGCGCTCCAGGTGGTGGACTGGACCGGGGTGGGAAGAGCATAGACGTAAATGCCGTGCACTTCAGCCGTGAGGGTCCAGCCGGTGACGTAGATGAGGCCGGACTGGCCGGCCAATACGCGTACCGCCCAGCATGGTGTCGTCCACTCTGCGACCGCCTGGCCGTCGGCATCGTACGCGGCGCTTTGGCCGGTCCAGCCGGCACAAAAGGCTCGACCGTCCGCATCGACGGAAACGCCCGCCGGCTGGCAGGTGATTCCGGTCGATTGCGTCGGCGTGGAGTGAAGGTAGGTGCCGGAGCCATCGAAGTATTCCAGCCGAAAGTTCACCTGATCGGCCAGGACCACGTGGCCTTCGGCGTCCACGTCGATCCCGGTGGCATTCTGGAACTCGCCATGCGCACTTCCGGGGCTGCCCCAGGCCAGTACGTAGTCGCCGCTCGAAGTGAATTTCTGGACGCGGCTCAAGTAGGAATCGAGCACGTAGACGAATCCCGAGGCGTCGATCGCCAGATCGACCGGCGAATGAAATTGTCCGGGACCGGTTCCCTCGGATCCCCACTGCCGTAGAAAGTTGCCGGCCAGGTCGAAGACCTGGATGCGATGGTTCATCCAGTCCGCCACCAGGAGCTCACCCGTCCCCGTCAGCTCGACATCGCCGGGATTATTGAATTGGCCCGGCTCAGTTCCCAAGCCGCCCCAGGCTCCGAGGTAGTTGCCATCCAGATCGAAGGTGAGGACCTGGTGACCGTGTCGATCCGCCACGTACATCGTGTGTGTCGCCTCGTCGATCGCCATTCCGGTCAGATAGCGCGAGGCATTTTCCGGCGCGGGGATGGTCCGGACGAGCTCAAGTTGGACGGCGCGCGCGTCGAGCGGCCAGAGTGCGAAGAGGCTTACGAGGAGCGGGATGACGAGTGCGGTCGAACGGGGGCAGGGCGGGGTGTAACGAGATGACACAGGACCTCCATCGTGGGTGGGGAGGGTCTCGGTGGACTGCCCGCAGCGCGGGGGAGAAACCGACCGCCACTCGATTAGTTTCACATCCCGGATTACTTTCGACTCAACACCACGCCTGGCGATCACCGCCCGCCATGCCGCCCGGCAGGCCGGGGCCAACATTTCGATTGTTCATGCCTTGCAAATCGTGCTAACCTCTTTCTCCGTTTGACTTTGTGTCATTCTGGCCGGTTTGCCGCCACTGCCGGTCCCTCGCTTGGAGCTTCATGGACTTTTCCCTCACCGACGACGAACGCCTGATCCAGGACACCGCCCGACAGATCGCGCGCGAGGTGATCCGGCCGCGGGCGGCGGAGACGGACGCCACATCCACGTTTCCCCACGAGAACGTCAAGCAGCTGGCCGAGCTCGGCTTCATGGGAATGATGGTGGCGGAGGAGTTCGGCGGGGCTGGGCTCAGCACGATGGCGTACGCCCTGGCGATCGAGGAGATTTCCGCGGCGTGTGCGTCGACCGGCGTCATCATGTCGGTGAACAACTCGCTGGTGTGCCACCCGCTTGAGAAGTTCGGCACGGCGGATCAGAAGGCGCGCTACCTTTCGAAGCTGGCCACCGGTGAGTGGCTCGGCGCTTATTGCCTCTCCGAACCGGACACGGGTTCGGATGCGGCCCGGCAGAAGACGATCGCCGTGAAAAAGGGCGATCGCTACGTCCTGAACGGGACCAAGAACTTCATCACCAACGGCCAGGTGGCCGACCTCTACGTGGTGTACTGCATGACCGACGCGGCTGCCGGGCATCGCGGCATCTCGTCGTTCCTGGTCGAGGCCAAGACAAAGGGGCTCGAGCGCGGCGCCAAAGAAAAGACGATGGGGATCCGCGGATCCTCCACCTGCCAGATCATTCTCACCGATTGCGAGATTCCGGCGGAGAACCTCCTGGGCACGGAAGGAGAGGGGTTCAAGGTGGCGCTCAACACGCTCGACGGTGGGCGGATCGGCATTGCCTCGCAGGCGCTCGGCATCGGAGCGGCTTGCCTGCACGACTCGACGCGCTACGCCAACGAGCGGCACGCCTTCGGCGAGGCCATCGGCCAGTTCCAGGCCATCCAGTGGATGATCGCCGACATGGCCACCGAACTGGATGCGGCCCGCCTCCTCACCTGGCAGGCGGCCTGCGCCAAGGACGCGGGGCGGCGCTACACGATGGAAGCCTCGGTGGCAAAGGCCTTCGCCAGCCGGATGGCGGTCATGAATGCCGATCGCGCGGTGCAGGTGCACGGCGGCTACGGCTATCTCCAGGACTACGCAGTGGAGCGCTATTACCGCGACGCCAAGGTGACCGAGATCTACGAGGGGACCACCGAAATCCAGAAGCACATCATCGCCACCGGGCTGCTCAAGTCATGAACTTCGAACTGACCGATGACCAGCGCCTCCTGCGCGACACGGTGCGCGACTTCCTCGAGGCCGAGGTGGCGCCGCATGTCGAACACTTCGAGAAGGCGGGCACGCTGCCGCGTGAAATCCTGACGAGGCTCTGGAGCGAGCTCGGCCTCGGCGGCATGGTGATCCCCGAGGAGTACGGCGGCATCGACCTGGACGCCGTGGGGTACTGCCTCGTCATCGAGGAGATGGCGCGCGTGTGGGCGGCCCTCTCGATCACGGTGGCGGTGCACAACTCGGTGGGGGCCGGGCCGATCGTCCAGTTCGGCAACGAGGCCCAGAAGAAGAAGTACCTGCCGAAGCTGGCCACCGAGTGGATCGGCGCCTTCAGCCTGTCGGAGCCGGTGTCGGGTTCGGATGCCGCGGCACTCCGCACGACCGCGGTAAAGGACGGATCGCACTACGTCCTGAACGGGGAAAAGAATTGGGTGACGACGGGCGGCTTCGCCGACACCTATGTGGTCATGGCCCGCACGGCCCCCGACAAGCAGAAGGGGATCAGCGCCTTCATCATCGAAAAAGGCACCCCGGGCCTCAGCCTCACCAAGACCGAGGAGAAGATGGGCCTCAAGGCCTCGGAAACCCGGAGCCTCGTCTTTCAGGATTGCCGGGTTCCGGCCGAAAACCTCCTTGCGGAGGAAGGGATGGGGCTGAAAATCGCCCTGACGCTCCTGAACAGCGGCCGGTTCGGCGTGGCGGCCCAGTCGATCGGCATCGCCCGGGCGGCCCTCGAGGCCTCGATCAAGTATGCCCGGGAACGCGAAACGTTCGGCAAGCCGATCGGGCAGCACCAGGCGGTGGGGTTCATGCTGGCCGACATGCACACGAAACTCGAAGCGTCACGGGCACTTGCGTGGCGGGCGGCATGGCTGAAGTCGGCCGGAAAGCCGTTCGCGCGGGAGGCCTCGATGGCCAAGCTCTTCGCCAGCGAGGCCTCGACCTTCATCACGCACCGGGCAATCCAGATTCATGGCGGTTACGGCTATGTCCGGGATTACCCGGTCGAGCGTTACTATAGAGACGCGCGCGTCACCGAGATCTACGAAGGCACCTCGGAAATTCAGCGGATGGTGATCGCCACCGGCCTCCTCAAGGAAGCCGGGGCCTGACCCCAAGGAGACCTCCATGTCCAAGTCGAAAGTAGCGGTCATCAAGGCGACGCCGAACACCGTCGTCGATGACGTGATGAAGGTGATGAAGCTGGCCGGCGCCCCGGACGTCATCAAGGCGACTGCCGACGTGGCCCTGAAGATCAACATCACCTGGCATCTCTACATGCCGGCCTGCTCCACCACGCCCTGGCAGCTCGAGGGCGCCATCCGGCAACTGGACGAACAGGGCTTCAAGCGGAGCCAGATGTTCGGCACGCACAACGACACCGTGGTGGTGAACGCGCGCACGGGCGAGCCCAACAACCACCTCACCAAGGTGCTCGACCAGTACGGCATCCAGCGCATGCACCTGAACGACGCGGGCGTGGAATGGTTCGTGTACGAGCCGAAGGGAAAGATGCTGGTGCTGCACGATGTGTTCAAGAAGGACGGCATCCGCATCCCGCGCTTCCTGGTGGGGAAGAACATCATCCACTTCCCGACGATCAAGACGCACGTCTTCACCGAGATCACCGGCGCCATGAAAAACGCCTTCGGCGGCCTCCTCCACTTCAATCGCCACTGGACGCACAGCGTCATCCACGAAACGCTGGTCGATTTGCTCACGATCCAGAAGGAGATCCACCCCGGCGTCTTCGCCGTGACCGACGGCATCTTCTGCGGCGACGGCCCCGGCCCGCGGGCCATCGTGCCCCACGTGAAAGGCTACCTTCTGGCTTCGAGCGACCAGGTGGCCATCGACGCCACCAGCGCCCGCCTCATGGGCTTCGATCCCCTGTCGATCAAATTTCTAAAATTGGCCCACGACAAGGGCCTCGGCAAGGCCGACCCGCGCGAAATCGAGATCGTCGGCGAAGACATCAGCAACGTGAACTTCAACTTCCGCCGCAACGAGGACACCTTCGCCAGCCGCGGCCAGAAGGCCATCTACCACGGGCCGCTGAAGCCGCTCGAGAACATCCTGCTCAGGAGCCCCATCACCCCCTGGTCGTTCGCCGCCAGCCGCCTGTACCACGACGTCTACTGGTACCCGGCCCACAAGGAGCGGGTGAACTCGGTGCTGCGCACGGAGTGGGGCAAGTTGTGGGAGAGCTACGCCTAGCGGGTCACATCGCCCCGAGCCCCAACAGCGGAGGTGCCGCCATGACCTTCCCTCGGACATTCAGTGTCCGCAGTGCGATCGTTCCAGCCTCGATCGTGATCCTCGTTGCGATGATCGCCAGGCCCGTCGCGGCCGGCCCCAACAGCAATGCCAAGATCCTGATTCACCTTACGAATGTCGACAAAGTGCAGCCGTGCACGTACTTGCCGCTGCGGCCAGACTGCGCGGGGATCGTGACGAGCGATACCTGGGGCGGCGGTTTCTATCACTGCCCGCTGCTCGTCACCGACGGCAACGCCGCCGCCGGCGTGGCCGGCCTGTCGTGCGGCATCACCTGGCCGAACGACGATCTCTTCATCCAGTTCGCCTCGTGCGCCGAGGGGTACACCTCGTACACCGGCCCCAATGGCCCGTGGCCGTCGCCTGGCTCGGGCATCCTCCTCGACTGGGACCCGCAGTCCACCGGCTGCCAGACATACGAGCCCGGCGGCGCCGGAACCGGCGTGGTGGCCATTGCCGGCGCCTTCTACATCACACCGTACATGGAGAGCGGCGGCCCCTCGGCGGTCATCGCCGTCACGCCCCACCCGCAGACCGGCCAGGCCACGGTCACGAGCTGCCCCGGCGACGTGGACGTCGTGGAGTCGACCGGCTCACCGAACTCCCCGTATCGACTGGGCAGCGCCGGCATCAGCCTTGACGGTTCCACGCAGGGCTACAACCCGTGCGGCCAGATCGTGGCGGTCGCGCCGGCCACCTGGAGCGCGGTGAAGTCCCTTGGGCGTTCGCAGCGCTGATGTCATGAAGCGCGCGGCGTGTGGCATCGGACCGGCCATCGTCCTGATGATCGGAGCGGCGGCCGGTTTGGCCGCCGCAACCGATGCCACTGCGGCCGGGTCCGTCAACAACTCGCCGCGACTCGCCCTGCACCTCACGACGCCCACCGCCAAGTCCCCGTGCCTTTCCCCGTCGGCGCTGCCGGCGTGCACGCAGATTGTCACGAACGGCAACCTCGGCACGTACTACGCCCTGGTGATCCTGACCAACGGTTCGCCGACCGACGGCGTCGGATCGGTGACGTTCGGTGTGTCGTACGACGGGGCGCCCGGATCCGGCGTGGACGTCTTCGGCTGGTCACCCTGCGCCGCCAGCCAACTGGCCACGGGCACCTGGCCGGCGCCCGATACCGGCATCCGGCTCGACTTCAATCCCTGTCGAACGAATGAACCGCTGGGGACAGGGACGGGCGTGGCGGCGGTGGCGTGCTATTTCTACCTTTCGGCCTATTCGCCGGACGAGCTTCGGCTTGCCGATCATCCCGACCTGGATTACTGGACGTGGACGAATTGCGCCGGCGGGCCACCCACCGGTTTCGGCAGCAGCTTCCCGTCGCTCGGCGAGGCCCGCTTCACCGCAAGCGGCACCGCCACCGGCTGGAATCCGTGCGTGCCGTACCCGGAAGTGTACGAAGCCTGCACGATCGCCGGGCCTCGCAACGTGGGGTCGAATTCCCTCGTCCACCTCTCGATCGTGAATCCCAAACCGGGCGTTGAGTACCACTGGTTTCCCGGGCATCGCGACGACTTCACGATCGTGAGCCTCACGGTGGGGACGTCCATTGTCGTCCGCACCGCCACGTTCGGGAACGACGAGATCCTTGTGTCCACGATGGGCCAGACACCGATCATCAATGGCGTCCACCACCTGGTAGTAAACCCGGCGATTGCCGTGACGCCGACGACATGGTCCTCAATCAAGCTGTTTCCGGAGGTGGAATGATGCGGACATGGATGCACTCTCCGAGGTTGCTCCCCATCGGCCTTCTCTCGCTCCTGGCTATCGCAACCCTGCCGGCAGGCTCGGCCCGGGCCGCCTCCAACCCCACCGCCCGTGTCCTCCTTCACCTCACGGCACCGGTGGGCAAGGCGCCCTGCATCCCGCCGGGTGGTCCACCCACCTGCAGCGCCATCCGCACGGCCGGTGACCTGGCGCCCGAGGGGTACTGGGCGCT
>Ga0315912_10006596_pt1 | contig 10357 bp, 10 predicted proteins | sample VfabasoilMG_FD_204469 | JGI IMG/M metagenome (GOLD analysis project Ga0315912, IMG submission 204469) | Garden soil microbial communities collected in Santa Monica, California, United States - V. faba soil | ecosystem: Environmental > Terrestrial > Soil > Garden | place: USA: California... | reverse complement strand
CCGCGCGTGACTCAGGACGACACCCGGGCCACCTCGTGTTGGTCCTCGGCCTGCACCCGGCGCATCCACGCCAGGAAGCGCAGCCGCTGGCGTACTTGCAAGTCGCAGTCCAACACGATGGGTTCCAGCACCGCCCGGCGAGGGGCGGGCGGCGGGACCGGGACCGGGGCCGTGATCGGCGCCAGCTCGGGAAGCGGGCCGGCCGGCCGCAGCACCAGGACCCGCGTGCCCATGGCTTCGAGCGATGCCTCCGGCATGTCCGATAGGCTCAAGGGATTCAAAGCGATACCGAGTCGTCCCATGGCGTCCTCGGCACCCCGGGCATGGCGTCGTTCGGCGCCCGCCCACCACCCTTCCATGGCCCGGCCGCGGAGTGCGTCGCCGAGCGAGGTCGGAGCGGACGGGTCCACCGCGAGGATGATGCGGCCGAAGTTCGGCAGGAGTTCGTCCAGCTTCCGCCCAAGCAATGACCACCCCACCGAGCGGCCGGCGTTACCGTGCGGCAGCAGGTAGAGCCCGGGGTGCCCTCCGTACTGCACCAACCCCAGCACCGGCATCTCGGCGGCCAGGCACTCGAGCAGCCCCCAGCGCGCGTCACGTCCGAGACGCTCGTGCAGCCGTAGCTTCGGCGAGCCATCCACGATCAACACGCGGTCGCCGTGCGCGACGCGGTGCGAGGCCAGTTCGAGCGCGGCGCGTGCCACGAGCACCGGCGAAGCACCGGTCACGACGTGCAGCGCCGGCGCGATCGCACTCGGGTCGGCGCGGGAGAACGCGTCGAGCAGCACGCGGCTGCGCGGGAAGCCGGGCTGCGACAGCGCCACCACGACCAGCAGGAACAGCGCGGTGAGCGATCCCGTGCCCATGCCCATCAGCAGTGTCGGCAGCCACGCGGACAGAACCGGGCGGACGAGCGGACGCACCGGGGCGGCGTTGGCCACCGCGAACGGCGCCCAGGGGTCACCCGCCTCCGCGTCCAACTGCACGAGTGCCGCCTTCGCCGAGGACTCGAGCGCCAGTCGCTGTGCGCCACCGGCCCACTCCATGAGCTTCGACGCGGTCGGCTCGAGCAGCTGCGCGCACTGGTGCTGCCACTCGCGCCAAGCCTGCGCGCGTTCGGTGACCGACCAACCCGCCCACTGCGTCGTGTCGGCGAACCACTGCCGGTCGGCGCGACCGGCGGCGTCGAGCGCCAGTCGCAGTGAATCGAGGTCGCGCTCCTCGGCGACCCACGTCACGTTGAGCCACGCGTCCTCGACCTCACGCGGGACCTTGAACTCGCGCGCCGGCCCCATCGGTGCGGCCACGGGCAGTTCGAGTGCCAACTCCTCGCCCCAGCGGGCGCGAGCGAGCAAGAGCGCGGCGCACTCCGTGGAACGGGCACGGAACTGGAGTGCGCTCTTGGGGGCGGCCTGCCGCCAGTTCTCGCGCAGCGGTGTGAGCTTCGCAACGAGCTGCTCGGCGGTCGGGGCCTGCCGCGCCGCGAAGTTGCGCATGAGCGCGCGTGCGGACGACGCCGAGCCGGACGTGACGACCAGCTCACTCCCCTTGCCGACGCCGCCTCGGCCCTCGACGCGCACGTTCTCGCCTTCTTCGGCGGGGCGCAGCCAGTCGTGTGCGCTCGGCGGGGGCGCGTTCCAGTCGAGTCGCGCCTCGAACCGGGCTCCGCGCGGGGGCGCGATCACCAGCATGCTCACGCAGCCCACGGCCATCCCGGCGAGCAGGCTCAGGGCGATGGTGCGTTTCCGTGGCGGGATCCACGCCGTCGCGGCAGCGGCGTCTTCCATGTCGCGCATGATGTTCTCCAGCGGGGTGCGGCGGCCGGCCCGCATCTTGCGGACCAAATGCAGGTTAGCCTCGCCTCCCACCGCGCGCAAGCCTCGACGCGCGGGATCTCACGCCGCCTGCTGGGCCTCGCCGTCACTGGGAGTGGCCACGGGCAGCGTGAACCAGAACGTGCTGCCCTCCCCCGGCAGGCTCTCCACGCCGATCCGTCCGCCGTGCTGCTCGATGATGCCCTTGGAGATCACGAGCCCCAGGCCGGTGCCCCCCACCTTGCGCGTCGAGCCCGAGTCGATCTGCTGGAACTTCTTGAACAGGCGCGGCAGGTCCTTCGACGCGATGCCGTCTCCGTGATCGCGCACCGACAGGCGCAGCACCTCCTCGGACGAGGAGGCCTCGATGCGCACGCGGCCGCCGGGCGGCGAGAACTTGATGGCGTTCGACAACAGGTTCGTGACCACCTGCGTGACACGGTGCGGATCGAGCAGGCCCTCGGGCAGGTCCGCCGGCACGGCGATCTCGAGCTGGATGCGGCGCTCCTCGAGCAGCATGCGCAGGTTCTGCGCGGCCTGGCGCACGACGGGCTCGAGCGGCTGGCGCTCGATGCTCATCGGCAGCGAAGCCGACTCGAGCTTGGAGAAGTCGAGGATGTCGTTGATGAGCAGCAGCAGCCGCTCGGCATTGGCATGCGCGATGGACAGCAGCTTGGCCTGCTGTTCGGTGTTCTGGAAGTAACGGACGTCCGAGAGCAGTTCCACCGCGCCCTTCACCGACGTGAGCGGGGTGCGGATCTCGTGCGAGACCACGGCGACGAAGTCGGACTTGAGCCGGTCCAGCACCTTGGTGCGCTCGAACAACTGCGAGTTGCGCACCTGCACCGCCGCCTGCGTGGCGAACATGCGCAGGAACTCGAGGTCGTCGTCGGTGAAGCCCTCGGCGCCGTCCAGCACGACCAGCACGCCGATCGCGAGGCGCTCCTGCACCATGGGCACCGCCAGCACGTCCCGCGCGACCGCCGAGGGGAAACCGGGCAGCGAGCGCGTCTCGTCGCCCGCGGCCCCGAAGCGGACCGGCAGCTGCGACAGCATCGCTTGGCCGAGCCAGCCCTCGCCCGCCACGAAGTGCGGCAGCACGGGGTCGTCGATCGGGATCTCGAGCCCGTGCACGGCCGCCGCGCGGTACTCGGTGCTGTCCTCGCCCTGCAGGTAGACCACCGCCGCCCGTGCCCCCACCAGGCGCGCCGCGGTCTCGACGATGCGCGCGAGACGCGGCAACAGCTCCAGGTTGGCGCCGATCTCCATGGACACGCGGTAGAGCGTGTCGAGGTTCCGCGTGGCGAGCGCGATGCGCTCGCGCAGCTCCAACTCGTGACGCTGCAGCACCTCGTTCTGGCGCTGCAGCTGCTCGAGCAGGGCGCGGTTCTCGACCTTGAGCCGCCGGCTGCGCAGGTGCCGCTCGAGGGTCTTGGGGATCTCGGTGATGTCGTCGAACGGCTTGGTGATGTAGTCGCTCGCGCCCTCGCGCAGCGCGTCGATGCTGGTCTGCACCGAGGCGTGACCCGTCATGAGCACGACCGCGACCTCGGGGTCGCCGTGCCGGGCGGCCCGCATCACGTCCAGCCCCGACTTCCCGGGCAGCGAGATGTCGGTGAGGATCAGGTCCGGGCAGCCGCCGGCGAGGTGGCGCATGGCCTCTTCGCCGCTGGCCACGAACGTGAGTTCGAATGCCCCGTCCGCCAGCACCTCGCGCAGGACGTCCGCCACACTGGCGTCGTCCTCCACCACCATGACCCGCGCGCGAGGCGCGACGATCCCCGGCGACGAGGGGGCGTCGCGCTCGGAACCGGGATCGGCGCTCATGGCGAGGTCCTCAGTGCGTGTGGGTGGGGCCGCTCGCCGCGGTGCGGTGCCGGCCGGCCTTCTTGGCCAGTCCGAGCGCCCGCTCGGCCGCGCCGAGCAGCTCGGTGGGATCCATGCCGTCGCGCGGCGAGGCCGCGACGCCGGCGGAGACGCTGATCTTCCCCGCGCGCGGGAAGCGGTGGTCCTCGAGGGCGTGACGCAGGCGCTCGGCCAGCCGCCGTGCCGGCGCCAGGTCGCAGTCCGGCAGCGCGACACCGAACTCGTCCCCGCCCAGACGCGCGACGAAGTCTCCTTCGCGCAAGGCCAGCTTGAGCACGAGTGCGCACTCCGCCAGCACCTGGTCGCCCGCCTCTTCACCGTAACGCGCGTTCAGCGCGGCGAAGTGATCGAGGTCGAGCGTCACCACGGCGAGTGGCAGGCCGGATTGCTCGGCACGCCCCATCTCCTCGACCAGGCGATGATGGAACGAGCGTGCGTCCGCCAGGCCGGTGACCGGGTCGCGGCCCGGCTGCCGGCGCAGGTGGTCCAGCTCGAGTCGTGCCCCGAGTGCGGCGCCGAGCGCGCCCGAGGCGGTGCGCACGAGCGACATCTGCTCGGGGCGCCAGCGCTGTCCCTTGCGGGCCAGCAGGTCGAGCGCACCGACGCGTTCGCGGCCGCGGAACAGCGGCACGCCGATCGCTTCACGCAGGTCTCCGGGCGTGCGCGCCCAGTCCCCGCGTGCGCACCACGGCGTGATCTCGCCGTCGGCCGAGCGCGCGTGCAGCGCGACACCGTCACAATCGAACGCCTGCTTGAGCGCGTCCAGCGCCTGTTCCAGCGCGGCGGGCTCGCTCAACGACGACAGCACGGCTTCGCATGCGTCCCACAGGCAACCCGACGCCGCCCGCCGGTCCTCGCGAACCGGGGCGGCTCCGCTGTCGCGGGGGTCGCCCTTTCGTTCGCGCGGGGCCTGGGGTTCGGCGCCCGACTGGGCGTCACGCGGCGTGCGGCCGGGGAATCGGGCTACCGAGGACTTGCCTGAGTTCCCGGAGCCGGACCGTCGCTTCTTGGATTCTGCCGGACTCACGTAGCACGACCTCCAGTCGTTCGCGCACGGCGGGCGTCTGCCCGGCCATGTTCATGAGCATGAGTTGCGCGTTGCCCCTCACGCCCACGAGCGCGTTGTTGATCTCGTGATGCACCCCGAGCGCGTCCCGCACCCGGGTGTTCCACTGCTCCTGTTCGGCCCACCACCCGTCCAGCAACGCGCGGATCGCCGCGGCGCCTTCGGGGTCGCCGCCGCGCTCCTGCGCGGAAGCCTGGGCCAGCAACTGCTCTCGAAGCCGTTCGTACGGCGGGCGCGGCAACGGCTCGGCCGTGCCGTGGTCCGTCGAGCTCATGCCGCCTCTTCGTGCACGCCGGACACCTTGTGCAGCCGCAGCTTGAGCCGCGACATCGCGCGCGTGTGCACCTGCGAGACCCGCGACTCCGAGATGCCCAGCGTGCGGCCGATCTCCTTGAGCGTGAGGTGCTCGTAGTAGTAGAGCGCCACCACCAGCCGTTCCTGCTCCGGCAGCAGATCGATCGTGCGCAGCAGCATGCGGCGCGTCTGGTCGTCCTCGAGGCGAGCCTCGAGATCCAGCGAATTCGGGTCGGCGAGGTGGTCGGCCAGCGTGCCCTGGTCCTCACCGTCGTTCGTGCGCGACTCGTCGAGCGAGACGAGCACGGCGCCGCGGACGTGGTCGAGCAGCCGGTAGAAGTCCTCGCGCGACATCTTCAGCTCGCGCGCCACCTCGTCCTCGGACGCGGCACGGCCGAGCTTCTGGTCGAGCTTGCGCGTGACCCCGTCCAGGTTGCGGGCCTTGCGCCGCATCGAACGGGACGCCCAGTCGAGCGCGCGCAGCTGGTCGAGCACGGCACCCTTGATGCGCCACACCGCGTAGGTCTCGAACTTCACGCCCTTGCGCGTGTCGAACTTCGCATGCGCATCGAGCAGCCCCAGCACGCCGGCCGAGTACAGGTCCTCGTGATCCACGTTGCGCGGCAGCGTCGCAGCGACGCGCTCGACGACGTGGCGGACGAGCGGCGCGAAGCGCTTGAGCAGGTCCTCCTTGTTGTACGTGACCGGGGCGGGGACGGTCTCGCGCGCGGCCGCGACACGCGGCTCGGGCTTCGAGCGGCGGCCGGGGACGAGCTTCAGCGCGGGACGGGTGGTGCGGACGGAACGCGTTCCGGAGGAGGCAGCGGTCTTCTTGCGGGCGGTGGTGGACAGCGTGGCGGCGCGGGGCATCCGGGGCTCTCCTAGGCTTCGAGGCGGTGCGAAGGCTCCGACACGAGGTCGGCGCCGGGACCCGAGGGGACGGGCTTCCACAACCGCGCGGCGAGCGCGCGGTAGGCAACGGCGGCCGGCGAATCCGGCCACGCGATGAGGACCGGCTCCTGGGCGCGAACGGCGCGCGGCACGGCCGGGTCGAAGGGGATGGTGCCGATCGCTTCCACCTCGAGGCGGAGGAAGTGGCGCGCGAACAGCTGCATGCGCTGCGTCGCCTCACCGGCCTCGTCGTCGCTCGTCGCCATGTTCACGACCAGGCGCGGCGCGCGCGTGAGCGCGCCCTCGCGCTGCAGCGTCTTGACCAGGCCGTACGCCTCCGAGAACGACGTCATCTCGGGCGTGGCGACCACGATCAGGTCATGGGCGGCGCGGCAGAGCTCCAACGTCTGGCGATTCATCCCGGAAGCGGTGTCCACCAGGATCAGGTCGGCGTCCTCGTCCACCACGGACAGCGAGCGCAGCAGCAGCTCGCGCCGGTAGTCGTCGAGCTCGGCGAGCTCGGGTTGGCCGGCAGAGGCCGGCACCAGCGTGACGCCGGCAGGCCCCGTGACGACGACCTCGTCCACGCTCTTGTCCCCCGCCAGCACATGGCCCAGGTCCCAGCGCGGGTGCACACCGAGCAGCAGGTCGAGGCTCGCCCGCGAAAGATCGGCGTCCACGAGCACGACGCGCGCACCGCGCTGCGCCAGTGCGACGGCGAGGTTCGCGGCGAGGTTGCTCTTGCCCACGCCGGCGCGACCGCTGGTGACGACCAGTGTGCGCACGCGGCTGCGCGAGAGCTGCGACGGGTGGCCGGCGCCGAACTCGACCGGCGACGGATTGCCGCCCGGCACGAGCCGGACGACGGGCGGAAGCTTGGGGTTGCGCGGGTTCACGCGGCCTCCGCGGCGATCGCGCACACGGCACGCACGAACCGCCAGTAGCGCAGCTCGCGTTCGGTGCGCGCGAGCGGCCACTCGAGGCCGAGGCGCGACACGCGGCGGTGCTCCGAGGTGAGCGAGGCGACCGCCGCCTCGGCGGCGTCGAAACGCGCCACGGGCGAGATCGGCATGTCGCGACGGGGGTCGCTCAACGGCGTGACGGGCTCGAACGGCTTCATGCCGCCCTCTTCTGCGCCGGCCGGATGCCCAACTCGCGGGCGAGCGCCAGCAGCGTGGTGGCGTAGCGATGCTCGAGCTCGCGCACGCTGAGCTTGAGCGTACCGGCGGCCTCGAGCGGCGTGAGCTGCTCGACCAGGCGCAGCACCAGCACCTGGCGGTCGCGCTCGGGCAATGCCTCGATCGCGGCGGCGAGGCGGACGCGCTCCGGCAACCGGTTCACGGCGGACGGCACGCGGGGCTTCACGCGGCCTTCCGGAGCGCGCTGCGGCGCCGCTCGGGACGGGTGAGCAGCGCGCGCCGTACGGCGCGCCGCAGCTCGTCCACGTGGAACGGCTTCGGGAACACGTCGGTCACGCCCGCGCGCACCAGTTCGCGCACCGTCTCGGGCGAACCGTACGCGGTGACGACGATGACCGGCTGCGCATGGCGGCCGCGCGAGAGCTTCTGCGCCAGCTCCAGGCCCGACAGCCCCGGGAGGCGGAAGTCGGTGATGACGAGGTCGCTCTTGTGACCGCGCAACCACGCCAGCGCTTCCTCGGCGGTGCGGAACGTGTCGATCGTGTAGCCGTCGTCGGAGAGTCCCTCAGCGAGGGCCCAGGATGTCGTCGGCTCGTCTTCCACGATCAGGATGTGCGGCATCGTTGGGCTCCGGGGACCGAGGAGATGCGGTTGGGTTCTCCCGGGCTTTTCGCACGCGTCATGCCACCGTCCGTGCGGCGCGCGGCGAGGGCGCATTCACACCGGGCGAGGTCGCCCAACGGGTCGGAGCACGAAGCGCAGCACGCATCTTCGCAAGGACTTGGCCCGTTACTCGCGGCCGCTTGCGAAGCGCACGCCCGCCCGCCGGTCGAGCTTCCGTCTCGTCCGCGAACGGGGTCTCGAACGCCCGGCGGCCCGATTCCCGGCCACCCCCTGACCGGCGGCGAAGGGTTCTTGGCCGGTCGGACCGGCACGCGGCGTGCGCACCTTGCTGCTGAACGGATCACGCCGGAGCCCTGATCGTGCAGCGTGACGCGGCGGCGATCGTGCGCTCACGACCGCGTCACACGGGCTCGAACGCGAACGGAGTCCCGGGAGGACCCGGGACTCCGTGCGCACGTCTTCGAGCGGTGGGCGAAGCGTCAGCTCACGGCGTCGTCCCCGTCGTCCGCGATCGAGTATTCCTTGAGCTTCGTGCGCAGCGTCTGCCGGGCGATGCCCAGCATCGTGGCGGCGCGCGTCTTGTTGCCGTCGCACACGCGCAGCGCATGCTCGATCGCCAGCTTCTCGATCTCGGCGAGCGGCCGCACCTGCCCGCTCGGGAACGGATCGCTCGCACCCGAGTTCGCGCCCGACGCGCCCGCGGCCGAGAGTTCCGGCGGCAGGTGCTCGGCGCGGATCTCGTCGTCGGCCTCGAGCAGCATCACGCGCTCGATGACGTTCCGCAGCTCGCGCACGTTGCCCGGCCAGCGATAGGCCTGCATGCGCTCGAGCGCGGCCGGGTGCAGCCGCACCGCGGGCCGGCCCAGCTCACGGCAGAACCGGGCGGTGAAGTGCTCGGCCAGCAGCGCGATGTCGCTGACCCGCTCACGCAGCGGCGGGATCACCACCGGCACGACGTTGAGCCGGAAGTAGAGATCCTCGCGGAATCGCCCTTCCGAGACCAGACGCGCGAGGTCGCGATGCGTCGCGGCGACGACCCGCACGTCCACCGTGATGTCCACGCTGCCGCCGACGCGCCGGAACGTCCGCGTCTCGAGCACGCGCAGCAGCTTGGCCTGCAGCTGCGGCGCCATCTCCCCGATCTCGTCCAGGAACAGCGTGCCGCGGTCGGCCAGCTCGAACAGGCCCTTCTTGAAGCGCTTGGCGTCGGTGAACGCGCCGCGTTCGTGGCCGTAGAGCTCGCTCTCGAGCAGCTGCTCGGGGATCGCACTGCAGTTGAGTTCCACGAACGGACCGCCGGCGCGCGCGCTCTTGTCGTGAAGGAAGCGCGCCATGAGTTCCTTGCCGGACCCGGTCTCGCCATGGATCAGCACCGTGGACGCACTCGCCTTCGCCGCTCGCTCGAGGCGCGACAGCGCCGACTTCAATCCGTCACTGGCGCCCACGATCTCGGTGCGCCCGGCGGCGTTCTCGCGCAGCCGGCTCACCTCCTGCCGGAGCCGGGCGTGCTCGAGTGCGCGGTCCAGCACGACGCCCAGGTGGCCGAGGTCGGGCGGCTTGAGCATGAAGTCGTAGGCACCGAGCTGGATGGCTCGCACCGCCTGCTCCACCGTGCCGTGCCCGGTGAGCATCACCACGGGCAGCGACGGTTCGAGGTCGCGCAGCTCACGCAGGACGCGCAGCCCGTCCTCATCGCCCAACTTCAGGTCGAGGACGACCGCGTCCACGCCGCGCTCGCGCACGGCTTCCACCGCCTCGCGGCCGGTCGCGGCCTCGAGCGGGGCATAGCCCTCGTCGCGTGCCCATTCGCCGATGCTGAACCGGAGTGTGCGCTCGTCATCGACGACGAGCAGCGTGCCCTTCGATTGAGCGCGCGTCGAGCTGTCGCCTTTCGCCATGTCGCTTCTCCAGCGGGAAGTGAAGGAGCACCGTGGTCCCGCGGCCTTCCTTGCTGTCCACCGCGATGGAACCGCCATGTTCCTGCATGATGGTCTGCGAGATGCTGAGACCCAGCCCCGTACCCGAGGCCTTGGTGGTGAAGAACGGATCGAACAGCTTGGCCAGCACACCGCGCGGGATGCCGACTCCCGTGTCGATGACCCGAACCTGCTGCATCTCGATCCACGGTGACACGCCGGGCTCCGCACCGCGGCGCCGATCGTCCGCGCGGCCGTGGTCCTCGGCTCGCCGGCCCGGCCCGCGCGGGGGCCGGCGGCGGCGCACGCGCCGGACCTCGTAGCGCAACGTGCCGCCCGCCGGCATGGCCTGCAGCGCGTTGAGCGTGACGTTGAGCAGCACCTGGTGCACGAGGTCGGCGTCAATGTAGACCGGCGACAGTCGTACCGCCACTTCCGACTCGATGCGCACGCCCTGGCGCTCCGCCTGCTCGAGCGACAGCGCCGCCACGCGTGCGACGGAGTCGCCGAGCCGCACGGGCTTGAGCTCGGGCACGCGAGGTCGCGCGTACTGCAACAGGCTGGTGACGATGCGGTCGAGCCGCGCCACCTCGTCGAGGATCACCTGCACGAAGCGCGCTCGGTCATCCCCCGCGTCGAAGCGCTTGAGCAGCACCTGCGCACTGGTGCCGATCCCGGCGAGCGGGTTGCGGATCTCGTGCGCCACGCCTGCCGAGAGCTGGCCCAGCGTCGCCAGTCGCTCGTGAC
>Ga0315912_10006595_pt1 | contig 10360 bp, 5 predicted proteins | sample VfabasoilMG_FD_204469 | JGI IMG/M metagenome (GOLD analysis project Ga0315912, IMG submission 204469) | Garden soil microbial communities collected in Santa Monica, California, United States - V. faba soil | ecosystem: Environmental > Terrestrial > Soil > Garden | place: USA: California... | reverse complement strand
GTTCGAATCGACCTGGAGCGAAGTCGCCGACTCTCCAGCTGAACCAGCAAGTGCTCAGAGTCAGCGTGAATACGCGCTGGTAGGAACTTCGCCGGTGCTGACCGAGCTGCAATTTGCGCTGCGCGAAAGCGGCGCAATCGCCCACGTTTTCCATGACATCGAGCAACTGCTGACAAGCGATGGCTGCAACGAGCAGACGTCGATTATCTTGGCCAATCTAGACGTCACTCGCAGCCATGAGGTCGCCGCAGCCGAGCGCATCCTCTCCGAGGTGACGGCCTGCGCCGGCACGCTCGCGCTCCTTTCGGGCTACGATCGCGAGTTCCGAGTGTGGGTTCTGACACGCGGCGCGATCCGCGTCGGCGTCGAGAACGCGAACACCGAAGCGGGGTTGGTGGGCGCGGCGCTCTGGTCTCTGACGCGAGTCGCACGCAACGAACACCCGCGGCTTTCGCTCGCGACTCTCGACCTGGATCCGGAGTCGAACGTCGACTGGTCCGAGTTGGCGAGCTTGCTCGGCACCGAGGGCGAGCGTGAGCTCGCGCTGCGCGGAGGCAAGTGCTTCGAGCAGCGGTTGAAGGCGGTCGCCGCGGACGCAGCCGTGGCGCCGCAGCTGATATCTACCCACGATGCGAGCTTGGTGCTCGCGCAGCGAACGCCCGGCTCGATCGACTCGGTGTACTTCCGAGAAGACGACCGTCGAGCGCCCGGAGAATTCGAGGTCGAGGTGCGCAACTACGAAACGGCGCTCGGCTTCAAAGACGTGCTGAAGCTCGCTGGTCGCATCGACCCGCGATCGCTCGAGGGCACGTACTTCGGTCGCAACCTCGGCATGTCCGCGACTGGCACCATCGTTCGGGTCGGCTCGAAAGTGCGCGACCGGAAGCCTGGCGATCGCGTGCTATTCCTGTGCCAAGGGGGTGGCTTCCGCTCATTCGCGACCGTACCGGTGAGCGTCACTCTGCCCCTGCCCGATCGGCTTCCGCTCGAGGAGGTCGGGCACATCACGGCCTGGACCGCGCACCGAGCTCTGATCGAAATGGCGCGTCTGCGGACCGGAGAGAGCGTATTGATTCACAACGCTGCCGGCTCGGTCGGTCTGTATGCCGTGCAAATTGCGCGTAAGCGTGGCGCTCGCGTCTTCGCCACCGTGAGCACCGACGAAAAGCGTGAACACCTGCTCGCGTTGGGGGCGGACGCTGTTTTCAATTCACGCCACGTCGACTTCGCAAGGATGATTCGTACCCTGACCGATTCGAAGGGTGTCGATGTCGTGCTCGGCGCCGTACACGGCGATGTGATGCGCGAGAGCTTCGAAGCCCTGGCGATCGGCGGTCGCTACATCGAGATCGGCAAGCGCGACATTGCCGAGAACAACGTGTTGCCCTTGGCTCCGTTCCACAAGAACCTGAGCTACGCAGCGCTCGACATCGATGGTCTGATGGCCGCCAATTGTGAGGCCTTGTTGGAGACGGGCCACGCGGTGATGAAACGCTTCGAAACTGGCGAATATCAGCCGATCAAGTCCACCAGCTATCCCGCGAAAGATGCTGTATCCGCCTTCCGCGCGATGGGCGATCGCTCGCGTATCGGGCCAGTGTCAATCCGTTTCGCGGATCAGCAGGTCCCGGTCGTGAGCGAACCTCGCGTCAGGCGTGACGGCACGTACCTGATCACGGGTGGCTTGTCCGGCTTCGGTCTCGAGAGTGCGGCGCGCCTGGCAGAGCAAGGTGCTGGGGCGCTGATCCTGACCAGTCGCCGCGGTGCCGTCGAGCGAGCGACCCAGGAGCGCTTGGCCAAGATCAGACAATCGGGCACCGTGGTGCGGGACGCGGCACTCGACGTCACGGACGAGCTCGGCCTGTCTCGGTTGCTCGCCTCGTGTGCGGACTCGTTGCCGCCCCTACGCGGCATCTTTCACGGCGCAATGGTGCTGGACGACCGACCGCTGCTGGACATGGACCCGGAAGCGTTCGCGAAGGTCTTCCGACCGAAGGTCGACGGCGCATTGATTCTGCATCAGCTGTCGCTCTCACACCCGATCGACTTCTTCGTGCTCATGTCCTCGATGGCCTCGCAGGTAGGCAATATGCACCAAGCCAACTATGCTGCGGCCAACGCGGCGCTCGACGCGCTGGCCGCGGAACGCACCGCGGCGGGCCTGCCCTCGAGCGTGATCAACTGGGGCGCACTCGGCGAAAGTGGCGTCATCGCACGCAACGAGTCGCTGGCAAAGCTGCTGGAGGCGAGCGGGATTCGTGGGCTGAAGAACAGCACGGCGCTCGACGCGCTGGACATTGCCCTGAAGCGCCGCCTGCCCCAAGTCAGCGTGCTCGATATGGACTTTCGAACCTGGTCTCAGTTGTTCCCGCGGACCTCGGCCATGGCTGCATTCAGCGTGCTCTCGAATGAATCCGCAGCAGCTGACTTCCGCGGTATCGGCGCGGCCAAGCGTCTATCGTCCGTACCGGTCGCGGCTCGCCCCGATGCCATGTTGGAACTGCTCATGGATCCGATCGCGCGCATTCTACGTGCCCCGCGCGAGCGCATCGACTCGGGCAGCAGCCTGACCGACCTAGGGCTGGATTCACTGATGGCCACTGAAGCCACCATTGCGCTCGAGCAAGAGCTGGGCGTGAAGGTGAGCGTGGCCCTGCTGCTGGACGGGCGCCCACTGAAGCACGTGTCGGGTCGCATCCTCGACCAATTCAAGGCGCACGTGCTCAAGAACGAACAGCACTTCGAGACCGCGTTCTCGGAAACGGACGGAGAGCTCGAAAACTTGCGCCGCTGGCTGACGGATATCCGGGCCGAAGGTATCGAATCATGAAAGAATCGACCAGCACATCCAACGCCATCGATAAGCGTTCATTTCGAGAACGCCTGCGTCAGGTGGGCTCGGCCACAAAGGCAGGAGCCGATGCGGGCGCGGCCGAGAACTTCGACCTCACGGAAGGCCTTTCTGGCTCACCGCATCTGCGCTTGAAGGAGCGAGCGAGCGCTTTCAGCTCGGTGGTCGAGACGCGCTCTCAGCGCAGCGGTCGCGCCATCGAACGGCGCGTCGTCTCTGCCGCAGATCGCGAGGTCGAGGTCGTGCTGGACCGCAAGGGCGAAGCGAGACGCGCCCTGATGTTCGCTTCGAACAACTACTTGGGCTTCGCCAATGATCCATACATCAAGGCCCAAGTGCATCGCGCCGTCGACAAGTGGGGCGTCGGTGCGGGTGGGCCGCCACAGCTCAACGGCTACAGCGGGCTCCTGGCAGAGGTCGAGAGCAGACTCGCTCAGCTCAAAGGCGCGGAAGATTGCCTGATCTTCAGCAGTGGCTACGGGGCGAACGTCGCGCTGATGAACGCCTTGGCGCGCGCCAAAGATCGCATCTTCTTCGATGCGCTTTCGCACGCCTCCTTCATCGATGGCTTGCGCATGACGGACGCGCAAGCCCGCCCGTTCGCTCACAACGATTGCGAGCGGCTGGAGGCCTTGCTCGCGCAGAAGGGCGCGGAAGGCAGCGATACGTACGTGGCCATCGAAGGGGTGTATTCGATGGAAGGAGATATCGCGCCCTTGCGTGAAATCTCGAGCCTCACCCGCAAGCACGACGCCTTCCTGATCGTCGACGATGCGCACGGCACGGGCGTTCTCGGGGCGCATGGCGGCGGTACCAGCGAGCACTTCGGAGTGCACGGCGGGGTCGACCTGACCATGGGCACCTTCAGCAAGGTCTTTGCCGTCACGGGCGGCTTTCTGACGGGAAGCCGCGAATTGATCCGGTTTCTACGGTTCACGGCCCGCAGCTACGTCTTCTCCGCTGCGCCTGCGCCCACCGTGCTCGCCGCCGTGAACGCGGGGCTCGACCTGCTCGAGCGAGAACCGGAGCGACGCGAGCGCTTGTTCGAAAATGTCGACTACGTCGTGACTCGCTTACGCAGTCGCGGCCTCGACGTTCCGGGTCAAACGCCCATCTTGGCCGTGCTCGCCCCGCGCGACATGGACGTCGACCGCGCCTGCGCTCGCTTCCAAGAGCTCGGCGTCTTCGTGTCGGCCATCGAGTATCCGGCCGTGCCCCGCAGCGCTCAGCGCTTTCGAATCAGCATCATGGCAACGCACCAGAAAGCCGACCTCGATCGCTTGCTGGCAGCAATCGATGACGTTTTTGCCCATTACGGAAAGACAGCGTAGCCCATGGAACGTGCAAACGAAGTCCGCAACTGGTCAGTCCCTTTTCCCGTGTTCAGCTGGGGGTTTTGGCCCAGATATCTGATACATATGCGTCCATACCTATTGTACGTCTCGGGCATCGCGGCGTTCACGGGGATGGCGCTCGCAACCCAGCCTGACTGGCGCAGAGTCCTGCTCGCCGGTCTCCCGTTCTTCCTGTCCTATGGTTTCGGGCAGGCGCTGACGGACGTCTTTCAAACGGATACCGACGCGATTTCCTCCGGCTATCGCCCGCTGGTCCGCGGTGAGATTTCGAAGGTCGGCGTGTTCTGCGTGAGCCTCGCAGGCTTCGCGCTCAGCGTCTCGCTGATTGTCACGCTGAGCGTCTCGGTCGCGCTCCTGGGCGCGGTCACCGTAGTCGGTTTGATCCTGTATACGCCGTTCAAGCGCACCTGGTGGGGTGGCCCACCTTGGAATTCCTGGATCATTGCAACACTCGTCACGATGGGCTTCTTGTCGGTCGGCGGTACCTTGGACGACGTACGAAGCATGCCGCGGCACCTGCTGCTGGCGACACTGAGCGTGTTTTTTGCCTACGCGAACTTCGTCGTCGGCGGCTACTTCAAGGACATTTCTGCCGATCGCGTGACTGGCTACAACACCTTTCCGGTTCGTTTCGGTTGGTTCGCGGGAGCGGTCTACAGTGACGTGGTGTCGCTGCTCGCCGCGCTGTTCTCGGCGCTGTGCATCGCGCCGCAGGCCGCGAAGGGTGCAGGCCCCGCGGCGCTGGCCGGTTGGGCGCTCTGGGTGCTAGCCGTGCTCGTCAATCTGCGCGCGCAGATTGGCCTGCATGGCACGCGCGACGAACAAGCCGTGGGCGCACCGATCGCCGCCATCGTGCGCTCGATGCTCCTGTATTGCATGGCCATGATCGTCGCCTATCAGCCCAGCTGGCTGATTCCGGCCGCGGTTTTCCAACTGCTGTTCGAACTCACGCTGCGCGTGCGACCGCAGCATTCTCAGGTATAAAGATGCTGATCTGCCTGAATCCGCGAGCCGGCTTCGGCCGCTCGGCGCGGCGTTGGACCCGTGTACAGCCCCAGTTGTCCGATATCGGCGACTACATCGTCGAGGAGACGGGGCAGGGCTTCGGCGCTGCGCTGGCCAGGCACTTGCAGCGCGGTGAACGCTTCATCGTTGCTGCCGGCGGTGACGGTACCGTTCATCAGGTCGTCAACTGCTTGCTCGCGCTACCCGAGCAGGAACGCACGGATGTGTGCTTCGGCGCGCTGGCATTGGGCTCGAGTAACGATTTCCATCAACCGCGCGACGCGAGCCGCGTGCTCGGTGGCGTCTACTCGCGCATCGAGCGCGAACGCGCGGTCGCGCACAACGTCGTCCAATGTGTCTGGGGAAATGGAGGCGGCCGGCGCGTCGAGCACTTCATCGCCAATGCCAGCCTGGGGGTCGTGGCCGACGGCAATCGGGTCTACGATCGCGGTCGCGGGCTCGTGGCCCTGCTCAAGCGCATCTCGATCGATCTGGCGATTGGCTATTCTGCGGTCAGCACGCTGTTTCGCGCCCCCAATCGCCGACTTCGCATTGCGGTCGACGGCACGTGGTCCGAACACGTGGTTTCGAATCTGGGTGTGTTACTGAACCCGTACTTTGCAGGCGGCTTGCGTTACGACACCCCAATCGACGTCGGCGGGCCGACGATGTGCGTCCACCTCTGCGAGAACATGAGCCGCTGGCGAAAGGTGCGAACCTTTGCCGCGTTGGCGCGCGGCAAGTTTCGAGGTTTACCGGGAACACGTACTTGGTGGTGCCAGTCGCTGCGACTGGAGGCAGACGAACCCTTCGTGCTCGAGATGGACGGCGAGCTGCGCGAGATGACGAGCGTGGAAATGACGCTCAAGAAAGGGGCATTGCTAGTATGTCAATAGCCGAACTAGGCGTGCGAGCGCTCGATCAAATTCGCGAAAATCAACTCGTGCGGCGGATCAGCGAACGGCTGCCTCGGGCAGAAGCGTCACGCAACGCCCATCAAGAAACGGACGCCGAACTCGTCGAGGTCGGGCTCGCGGAGCAATTACTGGCAATCACCACCGATTCGGTGGTCGACGAGATTGCGCTCGGCTTGTACCAAGACCCGTACGAGATTGGCTGGGTTGCGGTGGTTGCTTCGCTCAGCGACCTCGCAGCAGTCGGCGCCAGCCCTTTGGGTGTGGTCAGCTCACTCAGCCTGGCGTCTGCGTGGTCTCAGTCGCAGTGCGACGCCCTGCTCGAGGGCATGGCGGACGCCCTCCGCGCGCATCGCACCGGCGTTCTGGGCGGCGACACCAATTGGGGCGCCGCGTCGGTCAACGTCACTGCGGTCGGCATCGTTTCGAAGAGCCAGGTGCTGCGCCGCACGGGCGCGCAACTGCACGACGAGGTGTTCGTTTCGTCACCGTGTGGGGCGGGCTCACTGCTCGCGTTGCAGAGGTTTGCGGCGCCGGGCATGCCGGTAACTCCGTTTCGCCCCACTGCTCGCCTCGATTTCGCCCGTACGATCGCCGGTGCCGCCCACTGCTGCATCGATACCAGTGACGGCTTGGTCGGCGCGCTCGATCAGCTTCAACGCAGCAACCGCGTCGTCATCCAATGTGAAGACTTGAGCCGGGCCATCGCGGCGCCCGTGCAGCAGGCCTTTGACCGCGCCTCGCTGCCGGGTTTGGCCAGTCTATGCGGGCTGCACGGTGAATTCGAGCTGTGCTTCACGATCCCGGGCGCGCGCGTTGCCGAGATGCGCACGCAGGCAGAACGGCTCGGGCTTTCACCGGTCCTCGTCGGGAAGGTCGTGGCATGCGACACCGACGCGAGCGGTCTGAACCTCGCGAACGGTTGGCTCGACAGCGGGCAAATTCGCAATCTTTGGCACGAGTCGTCTTCTCCTCGAGAGTACATCGCGAGCTTGGTCCGCTGCGTGCACGAGGCGCAGACCAATGACCGCAAGCGAAATGACCCACTGAGCGCGACCGGAGTGGCGTCCCAATGAGCCAGGTAGTCGCCAGTATCGGACCTCGGTTTACTCGAGTTCCGCGCTTGGTGGCGGCTTTCGTGCGACCGCTCGCGCGCGCGCTGGTCGGTCTGCGAGGAATGCATTCCTTCGCTAGCCGTGAGGGCGCAAAAGTCGGGGCCGCCTTTCGGGCACGGCTTGCCCAGGGGGACACGGTGTACTTGCTCGGCTTGACGCCGGCCTCTCACAACACGGGTGTGGCGCTGATTGAGTGTCACCCCACGCGCGGAGCCCGCGTGCTGGCGAACTTGGAAGAGGAGCGCTTCAGCGGCGAGAAGCACAGCGAGAGGTTCCCTACCCTATCGCTCGATCAGCTCGCGTCCTACTTCGAGCGCCTCGGCTGCACGGCGGACGACATCCATTGCGTGCTCACCACGTGGGATTACGTCGACCTGATCAGCAATGGCACTCGCACGATGCTCGAGCATGCACCGGCGAGCTTCGGGTTGATGCGTGAAGGAGCGAGCATCGCGGGTGAATTTTCAACGCTGGTGCAGGCGTTGAGCACGGCGAAACGCCTGGCCAAGAGCGGGCCTCTCCGCAATCGGCGCGTGCCGATCATCATGATGACTCATCATGAAAATCACGCCTACCACGCACTCGCCAGCTCTCCGTTCGCTCACAGCGACAAGCCCACACTGATCATGGTCTTGGACGGCTTCGGTGACAACGGGTCTGTGTCGGTCTACTTGGCGCGAAAGGGCGAAGTCGAGCGGCTCTATTGCAATCGTAGCTTGACCGATTCGCTGGGCATCATGTACGGCATGGTGAGTTCGACGCAGGGCGGCTGGACTCTGAATAGCTCCGAGGGGCGCTATATGGGGGCCGCCGCCTGGGGCGATCAAAATCGCCTACGCAATCGCTTCTACCGGCCGCTGCGCGAGCTGATCCACCTGTCGCCCAACGGAGAAGTGCTCATCAACCGCAAGATGGCGGGCTGGCACCTTGCCGCGCAAGACACGCCGTACCTGGAACCGCTCACCGCCGTGCTGGGGCCAGCCATCGCCCGCGAAAAGATGTGGAACCCAGACGTGATCCTCAACGTGGACGACATCGTGCACGCCGAGATCACGCGCGAGCGCGTGGACAAGGCGGCTGCTTTGCAGATGGTGTTCGAGGACGGCTTGTTCCACGCGGTGGACCATTGGCTGCGTAAGACCAAAGCCGAAGAGCTGCTACTCACCGGCGGCACGGCGCTGAACTGCGTAGCCAACATGCGACTGATGGAACACTTCGACGACGGGTACTACGAGCAGCAGTTGGGCAAGAAAGGCAGGCTCTCCTTGTGGGTCTCGCCAACTCCAGGCGACGCCGGGACCCCCATGGGCGCGGCGCTGCAGTTCGCGATGCGCAACGGTGTTTCGCCCGCCAAACCTTGTGTCGCGACGCCGTACCTATGCGGAAACGCAGCGCCGCGCAGTGTGGTTCAGCAGGCGTTGGCCGAAGCCACCCTAAGAGTTGCGGACAGTGGTGGTCGCCTCGAACACGTCGAGCTCGGAGATTGCGAGGGGCTCGAGGGCCGACGTCGCGTGGCGCGGCTGATAGCCACAGCGGTGGCCGCGGGCGGCGTGGTCGGCATCTTTCAAGGCCCCGCTGAAACGGGCCCGCGCGCCTTGGGCAATCGCAGCATCTTGGCCAACCCGTGCGACCCCAACAGCTTGGCGCTGCTGAACGCCAAGGTGAAATACCGCGAGCGGGTGCGCCCGTTGGCTCCCATGCTGACGGCAGAGGCCGCCCGCGATCTGTTCGAGCTCGCCCCGGGCGCGGAGGACTACGACCTCCAAGCGTACGAGTACATGGTGCTCACCGTGCGTGCTCGGCAGAAGGCCCGTGACTTGACACCAGCCATCGTGCACGAGGACGGAACTTCCCGAATTCAGGTGGTTCGTCCCCAGCAAAATTCACTCATTTACGAATATTTGAAGCAAATGGGAGAGCTCGTGGGGGTCGAGGTTTCCGTCAATACCTCATTGAACGTGGGCTCGCCTATCGTGCAAACGCCCGCCCAAGCCCTGCAGGTTTTACAAAAGGCACGTGCCATGGATGGTCTATTCATGATCGCCGATGACCACCGAGCGGTGGTCGCCTGGATCGACGGTGTTCGCCCGAGCGGTGACGTCTCGCGAATGCCTGAATGGCTCGAGCAGACGCAGCAGCGCCCGCTCGACCAGCCACACGTCGTGCAGGTGTGACATGTGGCTCCTCATCACTCTCGCCCTCGTGCTCGTGCTCGCACTCGGGCTGCTAGTCTTGAAATTTCCACCATTCGGGCTGATCGAGATGGTGCCGTTCATTCGACCATCGCGGCCGTTCGAGGCCCATTCGCCGCCCCCGGCGCCCGACTACGGCACGTCGTCGGCTTGGTTCTATTGCCCCGATGATGTGCCCCGAGCCAACGAACCGGCAGACGTCTTCTTCGTGCATCGCACGACCTTCGCCAGTGCCCGGGCGTGGAACGCAGCGATTACGCGCGGGTATCTCCCGGATCGCCTCACGTTCCAAGATTCGGTGCGCGTACAAGCCGAGACGTTCGCCGGCGTCGGTCGCGTTTTTGCGCCCAAATACCGGCAAGCAACGCTATTTTCGTTCTACGACAAAGCCACCTCGGGCGAGCGCGCGCTGGACTTGGCGTACCAAGACGTCAAGCGCGCCTTCGAATGGTACTTGGCGAATTGCAACGGCGGGCGTCCGATCATTTTGGCGGGTCACAGCCAAGGAACTCACCATCTCGAGCGCTTGATCAAGGAGCTGTTCGACAACGATCCGGTTCGGCGTAAGCAGCTCGTCTGTGCCTACTTGGTTGCGATGCCGATCCGGGGCGGGACCTTCCGCAACATTCCTGCTTCTCGGACAGCGGGCGAAGTCTGCTGCTACGTCTGCTTCAGCACCTTTGGCCACGGGGCAACCCCGCGCTATTTTCGCGGGCAATACGAGCACTGCGTGTGCGCAAACCCACTCACGTTCGCCCACGGTCCAGGAGAGCTCGTGCGCCGCAGCGAACACCTGGGCAGCGTCAGCTATTTTCTGCGTCGGCGCCACGAGCAGAGGGTGTCGGCAACCGTCGGCCAAGGCGTGGTTCACGTGAGCGATCCCGGGATCGACTATCTGCGCTTGTACAAGCGAGACTACGTCGTCTGC
>Ga0315912_10006594_pt1 | contig 10360 bp, 12 predicted proteins | sample VfabasoilMG_FD_204469 | JGI IMG/M metagenome (GOLD analysis project Ga0315912, IMG submission 204469) | Garden soil microbial communities collected in Santa Monica, California, United States - V. faba soil | ecosystem: Environmental > Terrestrial > Soil > Garden | place: USA: California... | reverse complement strand
CAACTCGAAAAGATCGCGCGCTGAAGCGCGCTCCTACAACGGACTTGCAGCCACACGCGGAGGTCGGTTTCAGCGCGAGAAATCCACCGCGACCGTGTTGCCACCGCTGACCACGATACCCACGCGCTCGTCGCGCTCGGGCACGTAGCGCCCGGAGAGCAATGCCGCGGACGCGGCTGCAGCGCCCGGTTCGGCCACGATGCGCACCGTGTTCCACAGGCGCTGCTGCGCGTCCCGGATGTCGTCGTCGCTGACGAGCAGCACGCGGTCCACGTGGCGCTGGGCAATCGGGAACATCAGAGCGCCCACCTGCCTGGGGGCGAGCGAATCCGCCGCGATGCTGCCGGCCGGCGCGTCGACCGGCTGCCCGGCGGCAAGCGCGAGGCTCAGCGTGGGCGCGAGTTCGGGCTCGACGCCGATCACGCGCACGCGGCCGCGACACCACGCCGCGATGCCGCCGATCAGGCCGCCACCGCCGACGCCCACGAGCACCGTGTCGAGTTCCGGGGCCTGCTGTTCCAGTTCGAGCGCCAGGGTGGCGGCGCCCAGCAGGGTCTCCTCCTGGTCGAACGCGTGCACGCCCATGGCGCCCGATTCCGCGCGCCACGCCTCGCAGCGCGCGTAGGCGTCCGCGTAGCGGTCGCCGCCGACCTCGAGCGTCGCCCCGTAGTCGCGGATCCGCTGGACCTTGGCCGGGGACGAGATGCTCGGCACGTAGATGCGCGCGGGCACGCCCAGGCGATGTGCAGCGTACGCGACCGCGGCGCCGTGGTTGCCGCCCGAGGCCGCGGCCACGCCCGTGGGCGGCACCGTGCGCAACAGGAGGTTCGCGAACGCGCCGCGCGTCTTGAACGAACCCGCGTGCTGGGTCAGTTCCAGCTTGAGCGTGACCGCTCCACGATCCAGGCCGAAGTCCGCGCGATCGAGCGCGAGCACCGGCGTCCGGCGCACGTGGCTGCCGATGCGCTCGAACGTGGCGGCGATGCGTTCGGGCGTGACCACGGCGAGCGGATCGGTTCGGGTCGAATGCGGGGCTTCGGGCATGGCGGTGTCCAGCGGGCGGCGGCGGGTAGGGGAGTCGAAAGATACGCGACGTGCCCGATCCCGTGCGAATCGCGGGCTGTCGCTCAGGCCACCGTCGTCGTACCCGGCGTGCGACGCCGGTAGCTGAGCACGCGTCCGCGGAACGGGGCGACGTCCTCGTCGTCCATGGCGCCACGCGTCTCTTCCAGCACATAGCCCTGGGCCAGCATCTCGCGCGTGAACGCATTGCTGTTGCCGCGGCCCGGATCGCTGATCATCAGCTCGCACGCGGGCCGCGCATGCCTGAGCACCAGGGCCGAGAGCAGCGCGGCCTGGCCGCGTTCGTACAGCACGTCGCTGCCGATGATGAGGTCGAAGCGTCCGAGCGCGGCGTCGGGCACGGCCCAGGGCAGGTCGCAGTACGCGATCGGCGGGAGGCCATTGAGGGCGGCGTTGTGCGCGAGGAAGACGCCGGCGAGCGGGTGGTGGTCGCTCGCGGTGATGTCCGCGCGGCGACGGCTCAGGACCAGGCTCGCCAGCCCGAGCCCGCAGCCCAATTCCAGGATGCGACGACCGTCGACGGCGTGCGTGCACATGCGTTCGGCCAGCCAGCGTCCCGAGGGCCAGACCTGTCCGAACAGGCTCCACTGCGACGAGGAGATGCCGGCGCGCTCGGCCAGCCGGTGCGGATCGGCGTACTGCTGGCGATCGCTCAGGGCACGGACGCGATAAGGCTCGCCGCCGAAGCGGAGGTGCAGTTCACGGGTGGCATAGCCCGACATGCGCGTCTCGGGGGTCGCCATCGCCTGGGCGACGGGACACGGAAAGGAGCGAGGCGGGCGACGATGGGTTGCCGGACGAGACGCGGGAACAGCGGCGTGCCGACCCATGGTACATGGGTGCGGCCGTCGTGCCGCACCGCGGCGCTACTCCCCGATGATCTTCACCAGGACGCGTTTGCGCCGGCGGCCGTCGAACTCGCCGTAGAAGACCTGCTCCCAGGGGCCGAAGTCGAGCCGACCGCAGGTCACCGCGATCACCACCTCGCGTCCCATGATCTGGCGCTTGAGATGGCTGTCCGCGTTGTCCTCGCCGGTGCGGTTGTGCTGCCAGCGCGACCGGTCGTAGGGCACGAGCTGTTCCAGCCAGGTGGTGAAATCGCGATGCAGGCCGCGCTCGTCGTCGTTGATGAATACCGAGGCGCTGATGTGCATGGCATTCACCAGGCACAGGCCCTCGCGGATGCCGCTGGCCGCCAGGGCGGCGTCCACGTCGGGCGTGATGTTCACAAACGCCACGCGCTCGGCGGTCTCGAACCACAGTTCCTTGCGATGGCTGCGCATCGCGCGGACGCCTACACGGTGCCGAAAATGCGATCGCCCGCGTCCCCGAGCCCGGGCAGGATGTAGCCGCGCTGGTCCAGCTGACGGTCGATCGCGGCGGTGTGGATGGGCACGTCGGGATGCGCCTCGCGCAGCGTGCGCACGCCCTCGGGACAGGCGACGAGGCAGACGAAACGCACCGAGCGCGGGCGCGTCTGCTTGAGTCGGGTGATGGCGGCGACCGCGGAGTTGCCGGTGGCGAGCATGGGATCGAGCACGATCGCGTCGCGCTCGGGCATGTCCTTGGGCATCTTGAAGTAGTACTCCACCGCCTGCAGCGTCGCGTGGTCGCGGTACAGGCCGATGTGGCCCACGCGTGCGCCCGGTATCACCGACAGGAAACCGTCCATGAGGCCGGTGCCGGCGCGCAGGATGGGCACGAACACGAGCTTCTTGCCGTCGATCTGGCGGCCCTGCATGGTTTGCAGCGGCGTTTCGATGGTGACCTCGTGCGTGGGGATGTCGCGCGTGACCTCGTAGGCCATGAGCGCGCCGATTTCCCCGAGCAGGCGGCGGAAGGCACCGGTGCTGGTGTCCTTCCGGCGCATCAGGGTGAGCTTGTGCTGGACCAGCGGGTGGTCGCAGACGGTCACGGTCGCGGTCATGGCGCAATCTCCCTGGGCATGGCGGGGCGGATCAGAAGCTGGCGCAACTGCGTGTCTGCAGGCGCAGCACCGCCTCCTGGCGGAAGCGGCGCTTGTACTCGTCGGCGACCGCCGCGATGTCGTCCGCGCCGGCGGCGTCGAACCGCACGATCTGCAGCACGTGGCTGCCCTCCAGCACGATGCGGCCGTCCTCGCCGCGCCATTGGCCGTCCGCGCGCCAGGTGGTCAGGCCGTCGGGAAAGCGCGGCGTGACGACTTCGCCCAGGAACGCCTGCCACTGCGCGTCGGTCACCGGGCCTGCAGGACTGTCGGTGCCGAGATACAGCGTGTCGACCATGGCGCGCTGTCCGGGCGCGCAGCCGCGCACGGCGGCGCTGGCGCACGCGGCGAGGTCCAGGGCCGCGCCCGTCACGGCGACAGCGAAGGCGATGCATCGAACGGCGCGCAGGCGGACCATGGCGCGAGCGTAGCCGATGCGCCCGGGGCGGGAGAACCGACCCTTGCGGCCCACGGATGCCTCGGGGGTATTACAGTGGGGGAGGGGCAGGCGAACGACCACCAGTATCGGGAGACGATCATGTCCAACGACGCCATCCACGCGGGTAGCTGTTTCTGCGGTGCCGTGCAGTTCACGGTCGCCGGGTCGCCGGCCGCTTCGGGCTACTGCCATTGCGCTTCCTGCCGTCACTGGTCCGCCGGACCGGTGAACGCGTTCTCGCTCTGGCACCCGTCGGCGCTGACGGTCACCTCCGGTGCAGAGCACATCGGCAGCTACAACAAGACGCCGGGCAGCACGCGCCAGTGGTGCACGCAGTGCGGGGGACACCTGTTCACGGATCATCCCGCCATGGGCCTGGTCGACGTCTACGCGGCCGTCATTCCGACCCTGTCGTTCGCGCCGGCCGTGCACGTCCACTACCAGGAGACGGTGCTGCCGTTGCGCGACGGCCTGCCGAAGATGCGCGACATGCCGGCCGAGGTCGGCGGCTCCGGCGTCACCTTGCCCGAGTAGCGCCCGAGCGGGGCGCAGGCGCGGAGCAGGGCGACGTTCCGGGTGCCCGCATGGCAGACTGCGCGCCTGCCCCATCGGCGCGAACTCCATGGTCGTCACGCTCGTCATCATCGGCATCACCTGCGCCGTCTCCTTCGCCGCGTTCAACAACGAGCGCCTGATGGAGCGGCTCATCCTGTGGCCGCCGGCGATCACGCGCAGGAACGAGGTGGAGCGCCTGGTGAGCTACGGCCTGATCCACGCCGACGGCATGCACCTGCTGTTCAACATGCTCACGCTGTACTTCTTCGGCTCGGTGATGGAGCGCTTCTACACCGGGTACCTGGGCACGCTCGGGTTCGTCCTGTTCTACGTCGGGGGGCTGATCGTCTCGGTGCTGCCCAGCTACTACCAGCATCGCAACGACATGCACTACCGGAGCCTCGGGGCTTCCGGCGCCGTGTCGGCCGTGCTGTTCGCCTTCATCCTGCTGCAGCCCTGGGCCACCATCTACGTGTACGTGCTGCCCGTGCCGGCGATCCTCTATGCCGTGATCTACGTGGTGTACTCGGTGGTGATGGATCGGCGCCGCGCCGACAACGTGAACCACAGCGCGCACCTGTGGGGCGCGGCGTACGGCATGCTGTTCACCATCGTGATGGAACCGCGCGTGTTCGGACGGTTCTTCCAACTGCTGCTGTCGCCCCGCGGCCTGGGTTGATGCCGCGCAAGGCGATGCCCGCGGCGGTGATCGTGCCCGCGGCGTTCGCCGACGTCGTGGATCGACTTCCACCGGGACTGCGTTCGATCCTCGACCGGGAACTGGCGGCGGGAAACGGGATCGAGGAGGCCGGTGGCGGCCATCCCGCCGCGCCCGCGGGGCTGTGGTTGCGGCTCAAGGAGGCATTCGGTCCGGTGCCGGAGCCGTTGCCCGACGATGTCGGCCACTACCGACGCAACGGATCGACCTGGTGTTCCGAGTACTCGGATTCCAAGCGCCATTTCTTCCTGCTCGATCCGCCCGTGGCGCCTGTGGATCCGCCGTCGCCCGCCGAGTTCTACCGGCAGCGCGAGGAGGCGCAGGCCAAGGCCGAACTCGAGCGCCAGGCGGCGGCCGAGCGCGATCTGAAACGCACCCGCCGCGCGGCCGCGCGGCGTTCGCGTCGTTGGCTGGCCGGACTCGATGCCACCGACGAGAGCTGGCGCCACGAGCCCGACCCGCATCCGGGCGACTACGCGGTGGACTTTGACTGGCGCGGCGAAATGGCGACCTATCGGGAACCCGGGCGGAGTGCGTCGCTGTTCTGCGCCTGGCACGGTGGTCCGGTGGGGCATGTGTCGCACATCGCCGGGTACTGGGAGTTTCCCGACCGGGCGAGCAAGCCGATGTCGGCCGACGATCGCGCCGTGGTGCTCCATCGCGTGGTCCGCGAGGCGCGGCGGCAGCAGGGCTTCATCCTGGTGCCGGACGGCCTCTGAGTCGATGCGCCGCGCGCGCGAAACGGATACGCTGCCCTGGGTTCCATCGAGCCAGCAAGGACGTCCCTCATGCGCATCCTGTCCGTATTCGTGGCGATTTCCATCGGCATCGCCGCGCAGGTCCCGCGCGCGGAAGCCGCGGGCAACCAGACCCAGCCGGTCGAACTCGGCGGCAAGGCCGGCATGCGCGCGCGCTGCCTCGCGTCGGTGAAGGAAAGCGGCCTGGCGCCGGATCCGAAGGCGCTGAAGGAGACCGCGTTCGAGATCCCCACGCCGAACTACATGTTCGAGTTCAAGCAGGCCGACGGCAGCTTCTTCTGCCAGGTCTGCGATACGGTCGAGGCCCCGGCGGACTGTCCCGACCTCGGCCTTCGACTGAGCTTCCGTCCGGCCACCGGCGAGGCGCGCGACCTGCCCGCCGAACTGGACCGCAAGTGCATGTACGTGCTGCAGAAGGAAGCCCAGCCTCGGAATGCCGGGCCGCCCGTGATCTTCCGGTCCATAGTCGAGCGCATCCAGATCCGCCCGGCGCATACCGATGCGCGCTACGTGTACCTGATGGATCTCGACGGGGGCGAGTATCGCTGCGTGATCCGCAAGAGCGACGGCGAGTACAAGGTCGACCGGCACCAGGGCGAGGAATGGCGGCCGATCGCGGCGGGACGGATGTTCTGACTTCCGCGGCGGTGGCGTGCGTGGTGCACGGTCGCGCCCGGCGCCGCGGCGTACACTTGGCCTGCGGTCGGGCGCGGGTCGCCACGGTGCCGCGAATGACGCTTGACGAGGGAGACCATCCATCATGATGCTCGAGCTGCTGGTGGCTGCCGCCGTGTTCTCGGCCTCGCACGAGGAGACCTGCCTGGGGCGCGCCGAACGCTCGCCGGCGATGGTGTGCGTCGATCGCAACGGCCTTTGCGCCAGCGTGACGGTCGACGGCCACGCGACGAAACCGCTGACGGATCCGGCGACCGTCAAGCGCGTGCACGCGATCAAGCATGGCGAGGACGTGTGCTGGCAGGTGACCGCGCCGGTCTCCACGAAGCTGCGCGTGCTCGCGAAGGGTGGCGGGCGCGATCCGGCCTTCGTCGGTCCGATCGAGAAGCTGGGCGTGAACCTCTACGCGCTCGACGACTACGACCCCGAGTTCGACTCGCGCCTGGACTCGCTCAACGGCGTGGAGTTGAAGGCCGACGGGGATCCGAACGGGACCTGGCAGTTGCACACCGACAAGCCGCTGAAGGCCGGCGAGTACCTCGCCGTGTTCCGCATCTTCGGCGTGGACAACTGGGATCGGCAGGCGGTGCTGCTGAAGCTCGATCCCAAGCTGGTGCCGCCGGCGGCAGAGAAGCCCGCAGGCAACAAGTAGCCCGACGGCGCCCGACATACCGCCGCTTGTGTAGGAGCGCGCTTCAGCGCGCGATCTTTTCGAGCCTCCGAAGCGATTCGTGTCGCGAAAAGATCGCGCGCTGAAGCGCGCTCCTACAAGGGATCGGGAGCGCATTCGTGGTGCCGGGGTCACCTCCGTCGGCCTCCAGGTTCCCGCCCGCCTCGCGTCGTGCCAAGCTCTCGACCTGCGCGATACCCGCCGCACCGCCGCGATCGGAGCACGATCCATGTCGACGAAACCCCTGAACCCGCTCGATGCCTCCTGGCTGCTGGTGGAATCCCGCGCCACGCCCATGCACGTGGGCGCGCTGATCCCGTTCACCCTTCCGGACGATGCACCGCCGGACTTCCTGCGCGACCTGCTGCTGGACTTCCGGGCCTCCACGACGATCCGGCCGCCCTGGAACCTCCGGTTGCAGCGACCGGGACTCAAGGGCCTGCGCCCGATGTGGGTGGAAGAGGAGGAGATCGACCTCGAGCACCACGTGCGGCTGTCGGCCCTGCCCAAGCCGGGCGGCGAGCGCGAGCTCGGCCAGCTGATCGCGCGCCTGCACAGCCAGCCGCTCGACCTCACCCGTCCGCCCTGGGAATGCGAGCTGATCGAGGGACTGCCCGGCCACCGGTTCGCGATCTACATCAAGATGCACCACTCGCTCATCGACGGCATCAGCGGCATCCGCATGCTCGTGCGCTCGATGTCGCACGAGCGCGAGGCGAGCCGCAACCTGGCGCCGTTCTGGGCGGTGGGCGACGGGCCGAAGCGCACCTCGTCGCGTGCGCGGCGCGAGGTCGAATCGCCCGTGGCGGCGGTCGGTGGACTGGTCGACGCGATCAAGGACCAGCTCAGCACGCTGCCCGATGTGACGCGCGCCTTCGCCACGATGTTCGAGTCCGTGCGCGGCACGGCCGACGACAACCTGGCCGTCCCGTTCGATACGCCGATCTCGATCTTCAACGGACGCATCACCGGGCAGCGCCGGTTCGCCACGCAGATCTTCGAGGTCAGCCGGCTCAAGCGCCTGGCCGAGGCGACCGACTCCACGTTGAACGACATCGTGCTGGCACTGTGCGGCGGCGCGCTGCGCCGCTTCCTGGTCGAACTGGGAGAGCTGCCCGACAAGCCCTTGACCGCCGGCATCCCGGCGTCGGTGCGCGCGAAGGACGACGAAGGCTCGGGCAACGCGATCACCTTCATCATCGCCACGCTCGGCACCGACATCGAGGATCCGCGCGAGCGGCTGGACGCGATCTGCGCCTCGACCCTGCGCGCCAAGCAGCACCTGCTGAGCCTGCCCAAGCGCGCGATGATGCAATACACCATCCTGCTGATGGCGCCTTACATGCTGTCGCTGCTGACCGGCATCGGCGGCCGCACTCGGCCGATGTTCAACGTCACCATCTCCAACGTGCCCGGTCCGGACAAGCCGCTGTACTTCCGCGGCGCGCGCATGGAGGCCTCGTTCCCGGTCTCGCTGGTGTCGCACGGCCAGGCCTTGAACATCACCTGCCAGAGCTACGCCGGCAACCTCGCGTTCGGCTTCACCGGCTGCCGCGACACCCTGCCGCACATGCAGCGCATCGCCACCTACACCGGCGAGGCGCTGGAGGAGCTCGAGCGCGTGGTGCTCGGGATCAAGGCCGTTGCGCGCAAGCCGAGGGCGCCCGCGAAGCCCAGGGCGGCCAAGTCCAAGCCTGTTCCGAAACCGCGCGCCAAGCGCAGTCCGACCCGCAAGCAGTAGATCTCGCCCGGTAGCGCGGAGTGCGCCGCAGGCGCTCTCCGCGGCCGTTGCATTGCGTCGGCCAAAAGCGCCGGAGTGCGCACCTTGCGCGCACTCCGGCCTACAAGGGGGAGGCGGGCCAGTCGACGGTGCCGTCGATGACGGTGTGCGAGCGGCCACCGACCCAGACGGCACCGGTGTCGTCGATGTCGATGCGCAGGCGCGCGTCGTGCCCGATCTCGCGACCCTGGCTGACGACGTAGCCGCGCGCGAGCGGACCGTCCGGTTCCCCGCTGGCGATGTACGCGGCGATCAGGCCGTTCGCGGCACCCGACGCGGGATCCTCGTGGATGCCCACGCCGCCGGGAAACGCGCGCACGACCAGGTCGTGCGGCGAGCCCGCGTCGGCGCGCGCGAACAGGCACAGGCCGAGCGTGTCGCTCGCGTGCGCGAAATCCTCGATCGCGCGATGGTCGGGGCGGTACGTCCGCACTGCGGATTCCCCCTCGAGTTCCGCCAGCCACCATCGGCGCCCGCCCTCGAGCAGGGCCGGTGGCAGCGCGCCGAGGATCGAGTCGCGCAGGATGCCCGTCATCCGCGCGCGTGCCTCCTCGCCCGACAGCAGCACGCGCGCTCGCGGCGCCTCGATCGACAGGCTGCGCGCGACACCGTCGTGCTCCACCCGGATCGGCAGCACGCCGGCCGCGCATTCCTGCCGCAGCAGGCCGTCCACGGGTTGGGCGTAGCCCAGCGTGAGCGCCGCGTGCGCGCTGCCCACGCTCGGGTGGCCCGCATAGGGGATCTCGCGCCTGGGCGTGAAAATGCGCAGCCGATAGCTCGCGCCGGGCAGCGTCGGTGGCAGCAGGTACGTGGTCTCGACGATGCCGGTCCAAGCGGCGAACGACTGGCGCTGAGCGTCGCTCCACGACTCGCTGCCGATCACCACGCCGAGCGGGTTGCCGGCGCCGGCGTATTCGGCGAAGACGTCGACCTGCAGGAATCGGATGGCGTGCTCGGGCATGCCCCAAGTCTGGCGCATGAATGCGCGAACGGGGAAGCCGCGGGAGCTGGGTCATGGAGACCGTCGCGAGTCCGGCTGCCGCGCGATCCGTCGCGGCGTTCGCCAATTCGTGCCCCCGATACGCTAACGTCCCGCAACGCGGGCACCCGGCGATTGCGCTGTCCGGAACGAGGGGCAGCGACGTCGCAAGGCACCCGCCTGCAGGCGTTCGGCGGTGGTCGGCAGCGCGTGCGGGTGATGTGCCGTCCAGGCGTCCTGCGGACGCCGGACGGGCAGGGCCATCACTTCGTTGCGCTGTCCTGTTGCGCTTCGTGATGGAACTGGCGGACGACGCGCACGCGCTGCCCGTCCTCGAGCGGGCCTGAGGCGGACCAAGCCATCCTGGCATGGGCATGCGCGACGGCCTCGTCGACCTCGACGCCGGCGTCCTCGCCATGGTGCTTGACGATGATCCGGCGCTTGCCGTCCTTCGCCACACTGTCGGCCCCATGCTTCTCGATGCGCACGATCTTCGCGTCCGGACCGAGCGCGGCAAACGCGTCATGATCGGCACCCGGCCCGGGTATCGCGATGTCGAAGGATTCGCCGGCCACGTCCAGGCGCATGCCGGTGGGCGTGCGCGTGATCAGCGCCGGATTGCCGGCCGCGGTGGTCAGGCTGCGCGACTCGCCGGGCTTGAGCGCGTTCACGATCACGGTCTCGATCGGACCACCCTGGGTCCGTACGTCGATGCGCGTCTCCTCGTGGACCGAATC
>Ga0315912_10006593_pt1 | contig 10361 bp, 6 predicted proteins | sample VfabasoilMG_FD_204469 | JGI IMG/M metagenome (GOLD analysis project Ga0315912, IMG submission 204469) | Garden soil microbial communities collected in Santa Monica, California, United States - V. faba soil | ecosystem: Environmental > Terrestrial > Soil > Garden | place: USA: California... | reverse complement strand
ACCGTGCGATCCCCTGGGTACCCCCGGCGCGTCGGGCGGGCCGCCGCGGAGCCAGACGAGACCCCTCGCCATGCCGCCAGAGGGCCCGGCTCGACCTCCGCGCGCGCCTCAGGGCGCGAGCAACCCGAGCACGTTGCTGGCCGCGCCGCCGTCGGGCGCGGACGGATCGAGCACCCAGGCCTGCAGCGCGTAGCGGCCGCCTGCGGGCAGGGTCGCGGGCAGGGCGCTCAGCTCGAGTTCGCAGTCGCCCTCGGGCCCCGTGTGCAGCATGAGCACCTGTTCGACGGGCGACGGCCCGTAGCGCCCGGGCAGCCAGGCCAGCGGCCCGAGGCGCCGCGCCGCGAGCAGCAACACGGGCGCCCCCGGCCGGGCACCCTCGAGGCGCAGGCGCAGCGGCGCGCCCGCATCCAGCCCTCCGAACGCCAGCAGCCGCGGCACGCGACCGTCCGGGCCGGCGGACGCGAGGCCCAGGTCCTCGAAGGGCGGCAGGGCGAAGCGCGCCACGAGTCCGTCGCGCGCTCCCTGGAAGCTGCTCTCGTAGCTGGCGCCGGCGAGCGGCAGGTCGGGCGACTCGGTCTGGCCCGCGAGCCACGCGGCACCGAAGCCGTCGAGGGCGAGCGCCTCGCCGTCCTCGATGGCCGAGCCGCCGTAGTAGCTGCCGTAGAGCAGCTGGCCGCCTTGCACGCCGAGCCGCGCCACGTAGGCGTCGCGGCTGCCGTCGAGCTGACGATCGTAGACCGGCCGCAGCATCGGCAGGCCCGCGGGTGTCGTCGGCAGGCCGGCCGGGCCTGGCGCCGGCCCGCTCGACACGGGATGTCCGGCCAGTCCGCCCGTGCGACCGCCGCCGACGACGGACACCGGCGCGGCGCCGCGCACCGGCAGGTCGGTCGAGGCGCTGCTGCCCACGAAGGTCGGCAGCGCACCCTCGTGCAGCGCCAGCCCGGACAGCGTGTCCTCGCCGCTGCCACCGAAGTAGGTGCACCACACGAGCTGCTGCCCGAGTGTGTCGAGCCGCGCGAGGAAGGCGTCCGACAGGCCGCCCCCGAAGGCGGGCTGGAAGGCACCCGGCGTGGTCGGCAGGTCGCTGCTGCGCGTGGTGCCCCCGAGCAGCGGCTGGCCGTCCGCGGCGAGCGCGATGGAGGTGCCCTCGACGATGCCGGCGCCGCCGAAGTAGGTGCACCAGGAGAGCGCCTGCCCGTTGGCGGAGAGGTGCGCCACGAAGGCATCGGTGGCGTTCGGCTGGCTGCCGTTGAAGCTGGTGTCGTAGGCGCCCGGCGTGGCCGGCAGGTCGGGCGAACCCGTGAGGCCCACGACGAAGGCCGAGCCGTCGGCGGCCAGCGCGACGTCGAGCGCCTCGTCGCGCAGCGAGCCGCCGAGATAGGTGGCGTACTGGTAGGCGCCGGCGTCGGCCGTGAGGCGCGCGACGAAGGCGTCGTTGGTGAAGAAGACCGAGTTGAAGCTCGTGTCGTAGGCGCCGCCGGTCACCGGGAAGTCGTTGGAGTAGGTCACGCCGGCCACGGTGAGGCGGCCGTCGGGGTGCAGGGCCACGGCACGGATCTCGTCCTGGCCCGAGCCGCCCACGCGCGTCGACCAGAGCAAGGCGCCGCCCGCATCGAAACGCGCCGCGAATCCATCGGCGCCGCCCGCGTTGAGCACGCCGACCGTGCCCGCCGTGGTCGGGAAGTTGGCCGAGTCGGCACGCCCGACGACCGTCACCGAACCGTCGGCGGCCACGGCCAGGTCGCGCGCGCCCTCGGGCTCGAAGGTGGTGCTGTCGTTGCCCCCGAAGAAGGTGGCGTAGACGAGCTGCCCGCTGCCGGCGTCGAGGCGTGCGAGATAGGCGTCGTTGTTGCCGGCGCGCGTGCGCTGCACGGCGCCCGGGGTGGTGGGAAAGTCGGCCGAGCCGGTCGTGCCGGCCAGCAGGATGTCGCCCCCCGGGGCCACCCCCACCGCCACCGCGGTGTCGAGCAGGCTGCCGCCGAGGAAGCTGCCGTAGGTGAGACCCGGGTCGATGACGGCAGCGCGCCCGGCCTGCCGCGGCCCGACGTCGAAACCGAAGTGTGTCGCATCGAGCAGGCGGAAGCCGGCCTGCAACGGATGCTCGCGGCCGGCCTCGTCGACCTCCCAGGCCGCCGGCAGGTCCTGCTCCAGCGTGCCGGCCGGCGTGTGCAGCAGCAGGCGGCGCTCGTCGGCCAGTTCGAGCGCCACATCCCCCTCGCACGCCACCACGATCTGCGCCGTGTCGGCGCCCGGCGCGAGCAGCAGGTCGTAGGCCAGCCGACCGTCACGCGCGACGACGGACAGGTCCACACCCGGGTAGAGCCCGACGTAGCGCAGGCCAGCGAAGGTCTCGGCGCCGGACACCCAGCGCTGCGGCGCGTCGCCGTGATAGCTGTTGATGCGCGCAGCCAGCGGGCCCTCGCCGACCACGCGCAGCTCGGGGCTGCGGCCCAGAAAGCGCAGCCTCAGGGCCTGCGCGGCGCGCGCGTCGGCCGCCGTGTCCTGCCCGGGCGGCACGCAGCCGGCGCGCGGGGCCTCGAGTTCGCTGGCGGGCGGCGCGAGCACGAAGCTCAGGCCCTCGTCGGTGAAGAAGGCGCTGAGCGCTCCCTGCCGCGCACTGAAGCGCACCTCCTGCGGATGCTGGCCGCGATTGGCCACCAGCAGCGGCGGCAACGGCGCCGGCCAACCGGAAGCCAGCGGTGCGACGAGTTGTGCCGCGGCGGCTGCCGCCGGGAACAGACCGAGGGCGAGCAGCACGAGCGGCTGCCAGCGGGAAGTAGCCATCGGGAGCACGCCGTTCAGGGGAGCGCCCGCCGCGCGGGAGCGGCGGGGCCGGTCGGCAGGGCGGGAGGGACCCCGTCGGACCGGAGCGAGGCAGGAGCAGAGGATACCCGCTCCGGCGCAACCGTCCCGTCCGCCACGACCCTCACCCGCCCCGGCCAGGCGCTGCGCAGGGCCCGGCCGAAGCCCGGCAGATCGTCCAGGTCGAGGCGCAACTCGCCCTCCACGAGGCCGAAGACGGGCCGCGCCGAGCGCAGGAATTCGCGCCCGGAGCGCGCGCCGCTGCGCGGTCCGATGTCGTCCACCACGAGCGCCACGAGCGCCGGCACGAGCTGCCGACCCAGGGCCATCAGCTCCCCGTGCTCCACGCGCGCGTTCACGATGCGCCGCCAGGTGGCCGCGCCCCCGCCCAGGTCGGCGGCCTCCAGCAGCCAGTCGGCCGGCACGTGTTCGTACCCCTGGGTGGCCGCCTGCAGGCACAGGTCGTGCAGCAGTTCGATGCCGCCGCGCTCGACGATGCGCGCGACGACGAGGTAGCCGATGCCGTACAGCCGCGGGTCGGAGACGGCCACCGAGTAGGGCTGGAACAGGCCGCCGCGCTCACCGTCGCCGTCGTCCAGGGCGGTGCGCGGGTCGAGCGGACGCTCGCCCGTGAGGTCCTCGGGAAAGCTGAGCGTGGCCAGCCGCTGCCCGCGCTCGGCCGGCCCCAGCCCCCAGATGCCGAACTGCATCCCGCCCACGGCCGCGGCGGCCTTGGCCAGATGGTCGGCACGCAGGGCGGCCACGACCTGCGGGTTGAGCTGCTCCTGCATCCAGTCGGCCAGGCCCTCCTCGGCCACGGCCGGCAACGTCTTCCAGCTCGGCCCGAGCATGGCGTGCACGAGTTCGTGGCCGAGCGCGGCGCTCAGCTCGATCGACGAGCCCTCGAGCAGGTGGATGCGGCCGTCGCTCTCGACGGTGAAGGCCGGCACGTTGTCCTCCACCGGCCAGCCGCTGTAGACCTCGAGCTGCGCCTGCACCCACACCTCGAGCCGATCGGTGCGCGTGTCGGGCAGCCGCTCGACGACGCGCGGCACGAGGTCGTCGAGCAGGCGCGCGGTGTTGGCTGCCGGCGCCACGCTGTCCGCGCGCACCGTGCCGTGGTGCGACTCCACGCGCAGGCGCGGCGGCGGTGCGAGGCAACCGCCGAGCAGCAGCGCGACCAGCGCCAGGAGCAGCAGACGGCCGGCGCGTGCGAGGTGTCGGTCGGGCACGGGCAAGGGGTGCGGCTCCCGGGTCGTCGGGCGGGGGCGGCCGACGCGACGGCCCGGCCTGTCCCCAGACTAGCGCCTGCGCGCGGCGCGCGCGGCCCGCAACCCGGTCAGTAGCGACCCGCGGCCGCCGCCAGGCCGGCGGCGTCGAAGCGCACGAAGTAGCGCCCGGGCTCCCAGAGCAGCGTGTGGCCGCCGGGCGGCCCCTGGTCGCGCACGCGGGTCGGGTGCGCCAGGAAGGTCCAGATCACGTCCTGGTAGGTCATGCCCACCGTCACCTGGCGGGCGAGCATGCGGCGCGTGCGCTCGGGGTTGGTGGCCTGCAGCCCGGGCAGTTCGGCCTCGCGGTGCTCGCGCACCGATTCCTGCGCCAGCTCGTCGACGACGCCCTCGGGCAGCTCGAGCAGCACCAGGCCGGGCGCGATGGCGGGTGGCGGAGGCACGGCCGGCAGGCGCGGGTCGAGCACGCCGCAGGCCGCGCTGGCGAGCCACAGGGAGAGCAGCAGGGCGTTGGTCGAGGCGGTGGTCGGTCGGCGCATGACGCGGCGGATGATACTCCCGCCCCTGGCCCGCCGCACCAGCCGGAGGCCGTCAGCTCGACATGCGCGTGCGCTATGGTGGCGGCCGGCCATCGAGACAGGACGCGCACGATGAAGAAGCTCCCGTGGGTGTTGGCGGCCGTGGCCGTCGTGGTGCTGGTCGCGGTGTTCCAGCTGCTGGACGAACCAGGAGCGGCTCGCGGCCCGGACAGCACCCCGACCTCGTCGGCGGACCCGCAGGCCGCGCCGCTGCTGCCCACCACGCGCCCGCCGCAGGTCGGGACCGAGAGCGCCCCCGTGCCGCTGGCCGCATCCACTGCGCCTCCGGCCCCCGAGACGGGCGGCCCGCCGGCGGCGTACCGCAAGGCGCTCGGCGGCCTCACGGGGCGCGTCGTCGAACAGGACGGCACGCCGGTGCCCGACTTCGCGCTGGCGCTGGCCGGTGGCGGGCTCGCCACCTTGCCGCTGGCCTTCGACCAGGTGCTCACCGGCTCGGTCGACCTCGATCCGATGCTCGGCAGCACCACCACCGATGCCGAGGGACGCTTCCGCTTCGAACAGTTGCCGCCGCGCATCATGGGTGTGCTCGTGCTCGACCCGGGCGGCCCGCGCGCCGGCCTGCACTTCCTCGAACGCACGCCGACCTCGGCCCGGGAGCACGACCTCGGCGACATCGTGCTGCCCGGCGGCGTGACCGTCATCGGGCGCGTGGTGGACGAACGCGCGGCGCCGCTGCCCGGCGTGCGCGTGCGCGCCACCGACCTGCCGGGCATGGTGGTCGGTTCGGGTGTGGCCGACTACCGCCAGGGCGGCGGCTTCCTGGTCGACACCCAGGACGGCAACTCCGGCGCGCGCGCGTTCAACACCCCGGGTGCGGCGCTCGACAAGCTCACCTACATCCCGCCGGCGTCGCTCGCGCAGCTCGAGCGCATGCTGCCGGTGCCGACCACCACGACCGACGCCGACGGACGCTTCGTGCTCCCCGGCGTGCGGCAGGGCGTCATGACCCTCGTGCTCGACGACGGCCTGCACATGACGCTGGTCGACAGCGCCGGGCCCACCGGGGCGGCGGGCGCCACGCGCGACGTCGGCACCAAGGTGCTGCCCGACGGCGTGCCGCTGGACGGACAGGTGGTAACCCAGGACGGCAAGCCGGTGCCGCAGGCCGAGGTGATGGCCGGGAACACGATGAGCGTGGGTCCGGTCACCGTGCTGCGGCCGGCCGTCTTCGCCGACGCCGAGGGGCGCTTCCACGTGCCCGGCCTGCAGCCGCGCACCGCCTACGCCGTGGCGCGCGCGCCGCAGACGAGCGTCTTCACGCCCAGCGAGGAGACCGTGCCGGGCAGCCCGGGCCTGCGCATCGTGCTGCCCACGCCCGGCACGCTCGTGCTCAGCGTGCGCGACGAGCAGGGCGTGGTCGTGCCGGCCCTGGCCCTCTACGGGCGCCTGCTGCCCGACGACGGCGCCGAGGAGACGCCGGACTTCATCATCCGGCCCGACCCGCTCGACCATCTCGTGAGCCGCGACGAGGAGCAGCACTACATCGTCACCGGGCTCGATGCCGGCCTGTGGGAGCTGGTGCTCAAGGCGCCCGGCTTCGCGATGAAGCGCGAGCTCATCGAGCTGGCGGGCGGCCGCGCCGAGTCGAGCCTCACGCTGGCGCGCGGCAGCGGCCTGCCGGTGCGCGTGCTCACCGCCGACGACGGCCAGCCGCTCGAGTACGCCTTCGTGTCGGCCTACGAGGCCGACGAGCACGACCGGCCGCAGAGCGTGGCCCGCACGGGCGCGGACGGCCGCGCGACGCTCGCCGACCTGCTGCCCGGCAGCTACCGCGTCGACGCCGAGTACCCCGGTCTGGCCGTCGCCCAGGGCGAGATCACCCTCCCGAGCGAGACCGAGCTGGTGCTCAGCCTGGGCCGCGGCGGGCGCCTCTCCGGCAGCGTGGTCGACGGCGGCCGGCCGCCCCTGCTGCCGCTCATGGTGACGATCAACCCCCAGGGCGACGTGCCCGACAGCGACGAGATGCCGCGCTTCACGCTCTCGGCGCTGGACGGCAGCTTCGCCTTCGACGACGTGCCGGCCGGCGAGGTGTCCGTCTCGGTGCGTGAGCGCATCGACCTCGGCAACCTCATGGCCTGGTGGGAGCCCTTCGCCATGAGCCCGATGGCCGAGGAGGAGGTCTTCGTCACCGCCGGCCAGGAGTCGGAGGTCGTGCTCGTGGTGGGCAGCGCCGACGCCGACGTGGCCAGCGGCACCGTCTCGGGGCGGCTGAGCGTCAACGGTCACCCCGCCGCCGGCTGGAAGGTGCGCACCTGGGGCGAGATCCGGCGCTCGGTGGCCACCGGGCCCGACGGCAGCTTCCACATGGGCCGCCTCGCCGCGGGCGAGGTGACGCTCATGATCTCGTCCACCGGCGGCAGCATGATGGGCATGGAGGCCGTGGACACCTACACGCTGCAGCTCGCCGAGGGCGCCAGCGAGTTCGTCGACATCTCCATCGACACGGGCGCCGTGAGCGGGCGCGTCATCTCCGAGCGCGACGGCCGCCCGCTCGAGGGCGCGATGGTCACGCTCGTCAGCCAGGACCAGCAGCGCGGCTTCTGGGGTGGGCGGCGCAGCAACACCGCCACCGACGCCGACGGGCGCTTCGCGTTCGAGCCCGTGGCCGCCGGCAACTACGTCGCCTCGGTGGAGGCCGAGGGCAAGGGCCGCTCCAGCTCGGCCCCCTTCAAGGTGAGCGGCCTGCGCACCACCGACGGCGTGCTCGTGGAAGTCACCGAGGCCGTCCGCGTCGCCGGCCACCTGCAGCTCGACGCCGCGGCCCGGCCCACGCGCTGGGCCTGGCTCACCGCCGAGAGCGAGGACGGCAACGAGTCCGCCAGCCGCCCCGACGTCGAGAGCCTGGCGTTCGCCTTCGACGACCTCACCCCCGGGACCTGGACCTTCCAGCTCCATGGCGACAGCAACATCGAGTTCGCGCCGATCACCCTGCGCATCGATCACCCCGCCGACGACCTGGTGCTGACCTTCGTCGCGGCGGAGCCGGACGAAGGCGAGGTGGTGGTCGAGGAGAGCGACGAAGGCTGAGTCGCGATCGGGGGCTGCGCGGCCCCCCGGCCCTCAGCGCCGCTCGTCGACCGCAGCGCGCGCAGCGCGCGGCGCGGGTTCCAGCCGCCTGGACAGGCACCAGGTCAACGTCTCGGCGTCCAACTCGCCGACCTCACGTTCGGGATCGACGAGATACAGCCAGCCGTCCACGACCACCGGCCGGTAGCTGGCCGAGGACTCGCTGGCCGTCTCGACCACGATCGGACGTAGGGACGGCTCGACGTCGAAGGCCAGGCCGGTGTCCGCCGGCGGCAGTTCCTGACGCCGCGTCTCCCCCCGCAGCACCACCACGCCATCGAGCACGCTCCACATGCCGAAGTCGGTGACGAGCACCATGTCGTACCCCTCACGCTTCCGCTCGAAGCGCCCATCACCGTTCAGGCGCAACGACACCCAGCCATCGACCGCGCTCTCGGCTCCGCGAGGCACGTACCAGCCCGGCAGCAACCCCTCCGCCGGCGTGCCCACAGTCACCTCCCGACCCGCTCGCGTCACGTCGGGCTCGTCCTTCCCGGTGGCCCGCTGCGTGCAAGCCACCCAGCACGACGCGACGATCGCCCAGGCGAGAACTCCCGAGAAGGGCTGACGGGCGGCAATTACCATGGCACCGGGGCCCTGACGCTGGGGGGGGCCACTCACCCTCCTCAAGCCAATCGAGGTTGGGAAGTCCACAGCAGACTCAACAGCGCGTCTGCTCGGCTACCGTCAGTCAATACTGAAGATGTACAGTCGCGGATCCACTCCGCTCGAATAGACAACCTCCGGTGAATCGCTGCCAATCATGTCGACGGCGACACCCCAACTGGGGCTCCGGCAAGCAGCTCTGACAACACCCACAGGAGTAACCGCGCCGCAGCTTGACGTAGACAGCACCAACAGATTTCCTTTGTCCCTTGCAGAGACAGACTCTGGTTGAACGAGCAGTAAAGGCTTGCCCGCGCGATGCAGAGCCACTAGTGACGAACTACCATAGGTGTCATCATCTCGCAACGGGCTCATGCTCGTGGGGTCTGATGCGCACAGGATCCAGAGCCCATTACGGCCAATGGTGTAGACGCTTTCCCCTCCGTCAGCATCGAATTCGATCGTTCCACACCCTTCTGCGTAGGCGCCGACATGCTCGATGGTCCGCTGCAACTCATACTGTGGATCAGGACCGGGTTGAAGCTCAAGCAGGTGCATGCGTCCATCTGAGTCGTCGGGTTCTTCCAGTACAGCCAAAGTGGGTCGATCCCAATCAAGCAGCACAGCTCCAGTCACGTCGACGACATTGGCGAGTTCGACCACCTGCAGCAGCGACCAGCCTGCACTACTCATGACGTACATCTGAATCCGAGCGTGCCAGGGAGGCTGGCTGGCGACAATCGCAATCACTGCGGTCCCCGATCTGGCCAGTGAAACCGATGCGACCCGCGCATCTGGCTCGATGACACTCGGCTGGTAGTTCGTTCCGCCATTACTACTCAGCAGCACCTGGACTCCGACACCCTCAACGCGCTTGTACATGAAATCAACGACGCCATCCGCGTTGAAGTCACGGGCGACCGCAGTTCTCATGCCAACAGGCGTCTTGCCATTTCCAGGAATTGGCGCTTGATAGCAAACCCTTGTTCTTGCATTTCCGTCAGGCGCCACGCTGACAGCGTGTACGGTATTTGACTTCGGCTGAAGCACGTACACTTCTTGCTTCCCGCGCGGCTTGCCGTTGGCGGCGTCCGAATCAACGAATAATGCAGATGCGACACGCTCAAGTGATACCGACAACACGGAAGTTCTCAAATTCGGCAATCCTGAGAGCGTGTCCGGCACTTGCACACTGAGCATCATTGGAATCAGAACCGACGGCAGGATTCGCTTCGGAGTGTAGTAGAGCATGTGGGATGGCTTTCTCAATTGCGCAGTTCGCTCAGATTGCGTGTAATCATTCAGAGTCAATGCAAGGGGGCTGTGTCGCCTCCACCGGCAGCTGGTACGTAGTTTATTGTGAACGGGTCACTTTCAAGACTTGACTCCATACACCTACCTGGGCTGTCCAGCAAGTGTGATTGGACCTGTGGTGATCAAGAAACTCCTTCGCAGTTCGTGTCGTGGGGTGGCGCACCGCCTCGGGTTCGTCGGATGAGTCCGTAGTGTTCCAGCGTCTGGTCGATCGCCTCGCGTTCCGCAACGCGTCGCTCGCGTGTCGAGCGGCAGCCGAGCACGGCCCTGTCGATGGCGGCGCAGGCGGCGGCATGGAAGGTCTCCCGATCGACGCGATCGTACCAACAGGGCAGATCCTCGGCTTTCTCCAGGGCCGTGCGTCCGCCGAGCGAGCGACGCGGGCGGCAGCCATCGAGCCGCGCACCTGCCGCGCCGAGCCGCAGGCTGGCATCCTCCAGCGACGGCAGGGCCACGCCCGCCCCCAAGCCGCTCTCGGCCTTCAGATCGCCGAGACGGCACGCTCGGCCCGGGCGTTGTCCATCGGCGTGCGCGGACGGTTCTTCAGGTGGATCACGCGCTCGTCAGCGCGCTTGGCTGCGACCTCGCCCCGCCCGCCCCGCCCGCGCGCCCGCCCGGAGTCTGCCACGTGCCTTTGTCGCGCGGCGCGACGAAGGCCCCGACGGCGCCATGACGAGGGGTCTCGTCGCAGCGACTGTGGGGCCCGCACAGTGCTTGCCCCGGGGTACCTCACCGACGTCGGGCG
>Ga0315912_10006592_pt1 | contig 10364 bp, 10 predicted proteins | sample VfabasoilMG_FD_204469 | JGI IMG/M metagenome (GOLD analysis project Ga0315912, IMG submission 204469) | Garden soil microbial communities collected in Santa Monica, California, United States - V. faba soil | ecosystem: Environmental > Terrestrial > Soil > Garden | place: USA: California... | reverse complement strand
TCGGAAATGCGCTTTCAAAAAAAATGCATGCGGATAAACTTCGCATACTTTTCGGTTGGTTTGTTCTACTGATGGGAATTTGGATTCTGATAAAGGAGTTGTATCACTTTTAATTCAGGCACTCCTTCTGTTTCTTACGGTTTGATGTTACCCCAACATTGTGTATCATTATTTAGTTTTAAATACGCCAGCTGTTAACTCAACGTTCTATGAAAAACCTCCTCTTACTCTCTGCTTTTCTCCTTTGCTTCAATAGTGTGTTGTTGGCTCAGCAGAAAGTGATCAATTTCTATCTTACACCTTCTCTCGCCACCGAAGTCTTAAATAAGAACGGAGGTTATGTAAAAAGTTTTTTAGAGAAGGAAACAGGATTATCCATAAATCTGGTCATCCCAGCATCATACGATGAAATGGTAGAACATTTTGGTGAACAAACTGAGTGCTTTGCCATTATGAATGGCCAGAGCTATATCTTGGCTAACAAAAAATTTGGTGCTGAAGTCAAACTGAGAACCGTTCGGTTTGGACACTCCACCTATTATGGAATGATCATCACAAATGCTTCTTCTAATATTAAAAGCTTACAAGATCTAAATGGAAAGACTATTGCCTTTACCGATGCCCTTTCTACCTCCGGTTATTTGTATCCAAAAATGCTGCTTGAAAAAGCGAAGGTGAAAACATCAAAAGAAATGTTTGCCATGAAGCATGATGAGGTTGTCAAGTTAGTCTACGAAGGTAAGGTAGACGCTGGTGCTGCATTTTATTCGCCACCCTCCGCGGATGGAACGCTTCGTGATGCCCGGGGAAGGTTAAAAGACAAATATCCTGACATCGAAAAAAAGGTGACTATCCTAACTAAAACAGATGCTATACCTAATGATCCTATTGTGTTCTCGAAACGTTTTAATCCGGAGGCCGCACGAAAATTATACATCGCGTTGGTAAAACTATCGACCGAAGAAAAAGGAAAGAAAATACTATTGGATCTGTATGGAGGGGAGGGATTTGTTAAAGCTTCTGATTCCGATTACAATTCTTTACGACAAGTAATGGGTATGACTCGCTAGTCTGTTACCGCTTCATTTTCTTATCGTGAAAAGCTCCTTTAAATTCTGGATTCTCTTTTCTTTTTTGTTCATCGATTTCCCGAGCCATAGCTTGTGCCTCTTCAAACGGTGTTTTCGTTATTACTAAATCAGCAGGTAATTCCTTAAATGGAATTTTCTTTCGAATGAGATCCTGAATTTTTTGAATGTGATAATCTTCAGCAACGGTAGCAAAGGTAATGGCCTTACCTACTTCGGCAGCTCGCCCGGTTCTCCCAATACGATGCACGTAGTCTTCATATAAAATCGGCACATCAAAATTAATAACGTGCGATACCTTTGTGATGTCAAGTCCACGTGCGGTTACATCTGTTGACACCAGCACACGTACCTTACCTTCTCTAAAATCATTCACCGCATTCATCCGTGTATTCTGTCCCTTGTTGGAATGAATCACTCTTACCTCTCCAATTCGAAGCGCCTTTAAATACTCTGAGATGTCATTGGCCACTTCTTTTGTGCGCGTAAAAATCATAACCCGATTCAGTTCTTCGTTGCGCAACAGGTACTCTAAGAAATTAATTTTTGTGCGTGTGTTTGGCAACTCATACAGTTCTTGTTCGACTTGCACAGCCGTAGTGGCAGGTGGTGTAATGGCAATCTTAATCGGGAATTCTAAAAACTCAGCAGAGAGTCGTTCTACTTTTGCCGGGAAGGTGGCAGAGAACAACATGTTTTGTCGTTTGCCTGGAAGTACCTCTAAAATCTTTCTTATCTGAGGCATAAAGCCCATGTCCATCATGCGATCAGCTTCATCGAGAACCATGGTCTTGATTAACTTCGTTGGCAGCGCACCCTTCAAATAAATTTCCATAAAGCGACCCGGAGTGGCCACTAAAATATCAACACCTTTTTCAATCATCTCGATTTGCACTTTCGGACCAACACCACCATACAATGAGCCAATTCGCAAATCAGTATATTTTGCCAGTTGTTGTGCATGTTCTGCTAACTGAACAACCAGCTCTTTTGTAGGACCAAAAATTACTGCGCGCGGGTCTGTGCCTTGTGCATATTTTACTTTCATCAAAAGTGGTAACAGGTATGCTGCAGTTTTACCTGTTCCGGTTTGCGCAATACCAATTACCTCTTGTCCACCTAAAAGAATTGGAATACATTTCTGTTGAATATCGGTGGGTGTTATAAACCCCAGGTCAGCTACAGCATTTAACAGCTGTTTATTCAGATTAAAATTTTCGAAAGATGTGATGGCTGACACGTATGCTTTAATTTTAGGGGATGAATTCAATATTGATAACAAACGCAAATATAGTCAATGAAGGCAAGGTCTTTACGGGTGATGTCTTTATCGACAATCAGCGCATCGAAGCGATTGGTTCTAATCTGTCATCGCGCAAGGCAAACACGGTAATTGATGCAAAAGGAAATTTCTTGCTCCCTGGTGCTATTGATGATCAGGTACACTTTCGTGAGCCAGGGCTAACACATAAAGGGACTATTTTCACGGAGTCTCGCGCTGCTGTTGCCGGGGGCGTAACCAGTTTTATGGAGATGCCCAATACCAATCCTCCTGCCTTTACCCAACAACTTTTAGAAGATAAATATCAAATTGCCGCGCGAACAGCATTGGCGAATCACTCCTTTTTTATTGGTGCGTCTAACGATAACCTCGATGAGGTAATGAAGACTGATTTAAAAAGAGTATGTGGACTAAAAATTTTCATGGGCTCTTCTACCGGAAATTTACTGGTTGATAATCCTAAAACGCTGGAGGGTTTCTTCTCTCGCTTTCCATCACTCATCGCATCGCATTGTGAAGATGAGCCCACGATCCGACAAAACTTAATTGATTTTAAAGCACGATTGGGCGAAGAGGTACCCATGGATAATCATCCCTTGATTCGCAGTGCTGAGGCATGCTACAAGTCTTCTTCATTTGCCGTTTCGCTTGCCAAGCAACACGGAACTCGATTGCACATCCTTCACATTTCTACAGCAAAGGAGACTTCTCTTTTTCAGAACAACATTCCACTTGAACAGAAAAAAATAACGGCCGAGGCCTGTATCCATCATCTGTGGTTTAATGATGCAGATTATAAGCGATTGGGCAGCCATATCAAATGGAATCCTGCTGTAAAAACAAAAGAAGATCAGACAGAAATTTTCAAGGCTGTGCTGGATGACCGGATTGATGTGATTGCTACTGATCATGCACCGCATACCATCGAAGAAAAAAGAAATACCTACTTCAACGCACCCTCCGGTGGACCATTAGTTCAGCACAGTGTCGTGGCCATGCTGGAGTTTTATCATCAGAAGAAAATCAGTCTGGAAAAGATTGTACAGAAGATGAGTCATAATCCAGCCATCATGTTTCAGATTTCAAAACGCGGGTTTATTCGCGAAGGCTACTTTGCCGATCTGGTATTGGTTAATCCTAATCAACCCTGGACGGTTGGAAAGGAAAATATCCTTTCAAAATGTGGTTGGTCTCCTTTGGAGGGCGTCACTTTTCAATCCCGTATTACTCACACCATCGTTTCAGGGCATCTGGCCTATGCTAATGGGGAGTTTGATGAGAGTACTATGGGACAACGACTTATGTTCGACAGGGCATAAAAAAACCCTCAGTATTGAGGGTTTTGGGGTGAATGACGGGACTCGAACCCGCGACCTCCAGAATCACAATCTAGCATTCTAACCAACTGAACTACATCCACCGTGTTCCTTCTAAAAGGACTGCAAAGTTAGCCAGGCCAGTTTAATTTGCAAACGAAGATGTTGAATTAGGTTTTAAATCAAAACTTGGCTGATAATCAAGATTGACAACCGACTTTTTTACGAGTATGTTTATCTATGATCTCTTGGTTCGATTACCGGAAATTACCGCTCGAAGAAAAAATCGATTTGCTTTATACGCAAGGGACCTTTGTTATGTCCATTCGATATTATGGGTACAAGGTGAACCTCTATCTGTTTGAGAATTATTACCTCGAAGTTTTCATTAACCACAAGCACTCCTCCATAGAAAAAATTTCAGCGTTAGCGGTTCATAGTAAACGAATGCAATTTTACTCTGACCAGATACGCCTCCCCTGCGATTTACTACAAAAATAAAGGCTCCGAAATTCGGAGCCTTTATTTTTTAGTTCTCTTGTAAGTATCTTAAGCTGTAGCTGCTGAAGACTCTTCAAATTTTTGTGACATTCTCAATGTAACAGTCTTCTTGGCTTTGTAGCCACAGTAACCGCACTGGAAGTGCTTCAATATTTGTCCTTCTTCAGTAGTGGTTGGAAGGGTAATGATTTCCTCCTTCACCACTTTAAAGGTTTGATAGTTACACTCAGGGCACTGAAGTGCGTGCAAGTGACCGGAGTAACGTTCAATTTTTATATAGCCCGTCTCTTCATCTTTCCATACATCATAGTCGATGGAGAATACATTCTCTTCAGCCTGCATACCTTCATCCAGGTAAGAATCTTCTTCGTCTTCGCTCAACAACTTCATTGCTTTACCTGTCTTAGGAGAAATTCTAGGCTGATAGCGAAGCGCTTTCAACCGTTTCTCAATAAAGAACGGGTAGTAAAATTTAAGCAGGTTTTGAACAATGAGTGCCACGATCATTCCCATTGCAAATGTGATGAAGAACCGTACAAAAACGAGCAACGTGGTTAGCGTTACAATATTGGAGTTAGCATAAAAGCAACCTCCAACAATCAAAACAATGGCAGCGATCCATAAAGTCTTGATTTCACTCTTGTTGATGTAATCGTACTTTGTTTTTGCATCATTTAACGTAGCTAAACGGACAACGTGATATAAAACAATTAATATGGAAATAGCCCAAGCAGCATATGCAATGTTTTTGGCCATTCCGTTCCAAGAATCAAATTGATGTGGATCTACTATTTCTTCCATGTTATTGGTTGGTTATTATAATCCTCTAAGCAAATATAAAATCCTGTTTCAATTTAACCTAACAAGTAGGAGCACAGAATGCCCGAAAGCTAAACAATTTAATGCTTTTTTAATAGGGTCGGCTAATTTTCTGACTCCTCTCTGCTCACAAAAGAACGAATGAGGTTGGCTGCTTCCTTTGGATTTTCAAACATCCCCATGTGTGCTACCTGTTTCAGAAAATGTACTTGAGGAGACTTACAGTATTCACTTTGTTTAAGGATAGAATTTACGGGTATTCCCGGATCTGCTTCGCCAGCAAGAAATAAGATAGGTACCTCTAACTTTTTCAAAACCTCGGTTCGGTCAGGTCTGTTACGCATGGCAAGTGTGTAACCGGTTACGGCAGACTCTGAGGATTGAACAGCTATGTTACGTACGGCATCGATTGCCTTGTGATTTTGATTGGCAAAAAGTGGTGGAATAAAATTAGAAGTAAAGGCTAATACACCATTTTTCTCAATGAACTCAACCACTTTTAATCGCGATTCTTTTTTTTCTTCCGAGTCCGCAAGAGCCGTTGAATGAAACAGCCCCAGTCCGGAGAATAACGCGGGTTGTTTTTCAAGCATTGCCAAGGCAACATAGCCACCCAGAGAGTGGCCAATGAGTGTTGAACCAAGAATTTTCTCTGCTGCTAGCCAACCTAAAACAATATCAGCAACCTGGTCAATTGAAAAGGGTTGCTGAGGTAGTGGACTTTCCCCAAAGCCGGGAAGATCTACTGTTATAACTTCAAAGTGGTGGGTAAGTAATGGAACAAAGTCTTCCCAAACGGTTTGGTTCATTGGGAAACCATGCATCAAAATGATAGGCTTGCCTTTGCCGAGTCGTTTGAAAGAAAGGGAAGACATTAAACAGATTTAACAACCGGCTCTAACATTTCCATAACTGCACGCTCAATTCCGTCAGCATCAAAACCGCATTCACGATGCAGCTCAAATTGCTCACCATGCTCAACGATTTTATCAGGAATACCCAAACGTTTTACTTCCGATTGGTATTGATTGTCGGCCATAAATTCTAAAATGGCACTGCCAACTCCACCTTGCAAGCAACCATCCTCAACTGTAATTATTTTTTTGAAGTTAGAGAATACCTCATGGAGCATTTCTTCATCCAACGGTTTCACAAAACGCAGGTCGTAATGTGCAACCTTTATATTCTGTTTCTCTAACCGGTCACAGACTTCAGTTGCGTAATTTCCGATATGCCCGATGGTAAGAATTGCCAAGTCATCGCCAGAGCGAAGCTTACGTCCGGTTCCGATCTTAACTTCTTTCATCTCTGTTTTCCAGTTTGGCATTACTCCTTGGCCACGTGGATAACGAATAGAAAATGCCTGCTCCTTTCTTGGCAATTGTGCTGTGAACATCAAGTCGCGAAGTTCAGCTTCGTTCATTGGCGAGGCCACAATCATATTGGGTAGACATCTAAAATAGGCAAGATCATATGCACCATGATGGGTTGGTCCATCTGCTCCGGCAAAACCAGCACGATCCAAACAGAAGTTGACGGGCAAATTCTGAATACACACATCATGAATTACCTGATCGTAAGCCCGCTGCATAAACGAACTATAGATATTGCAAAAAGGTATTAATCCCTGAGTGGCTAAACCGGCAGAAAAGGTCACGGCATGTTGTTCCGCAATACCCACATCAAATGCACGATCGGGCATCTCCTTCATCATAATATTCAATGAAGAACCCGATGGCATGGCGGGCGTAATACCCATAATTTTCTCGTTAGTTTTCGCTAACTCGACTAAAGTATGCCCGAATACGTCCTGATATTTGGGTGCTTGAGGCTTATCGTAAGTCTTCTTGTGAATTTCTCCCGTGATCTTATCAAACGTTCCTGGAGCATGCCAGGTAGTTGCATTGCCTGCTTCAGCGGGCCCAAAACCCTTTCCTTTTACGGTTATACAATGCAGAATCTTGGGCCCTTTGATATTTTTCAGGTCATTAAAAATGGTAACAAGGTGGTTAACATCGTGGCCATCTACCGGCCCGAAGTAACGCAGGTTTAATGACTCGAATAAATTGCTTTGACTTAGCAGTGTTGACTTAATACCGTTCTCAACTTTCGATACAATCTACTGAGCACTTTTTCCAAACATGGAAAGTTTGCCAAGCAACTTCCACACATCATCTTTCAATTTATTGTATGTGCGAGAGGTCGTGATGTCTGTAAGATAATCTTTCAACGCACCTACATTGGGGTCGATGGCCATGCAATTATCATTGAGGACTATAAGGATGTTGGAGTCAGCAACACCAGCATGATTCATGGCTTCAAAGGCCATCCCACCGGTCAGTGCACCGTCACCAATAACAGCAATGTGTTGTTTGCCCTCTAGCTTCAAATAGTTAGAAGCCACTGCCATTCCAAGGGCTGCCGATATAGAAGTTGATGAATGTCCTACTCCAAAGGTATCGTACTCACTTTCTTTTCTTTTCGGAAACCCGGAGATACCTCCATACACTCTATTGGTGTGAAATTCTTCTTTGCGCCCTGTTAAAATTTTATGTCCGTATGCCTGATGTCCTACATCCCAAACCAGCTGATCGTTTGGCGTATCAAAAACATAATGTAATGCCACAGTCATTTCAACTACCCCCAGACTGGCACCAAAATGCCCACCATAAACCGATACATTGTCAATAATAAATTGACGCAGCTCATCACAAAGTTGAACCAGTTGAGCCTGATCCAATTTCTTTATATCCTGCGGGGAATTGATCTGTGCTAAAAGCTTTCCGGGTGTAATTAACATAGGGGGTCTGTCGTGTCCTAAAACAAGCTTGGAAGGTAATAGTTTGATTCCACCTTTTCAATATGCCTTCATGCTAACTGTTTTCTGACCTTCCTTTACGAAAAGCTTGTGAAACAGGGGTTTTCAGGCCGATTGAAAGACAAAATTAGTATTTCTATCCGGAAGAAGGTTTTTGCTGGATTATAAATAAATTTGCCCCTCGCTTATGACTACACAACAGGAAGATTTTGAGATCAAACTGCCCCTTTTTGAAGGACCTTTTGACCTATTGCTTTTTTTCATTGAACGGGATGAATTGGACATTTATGATATTCCAATTTCCAAAATTGCCAACGATTTTTTAGCCTACATCAAGCATTTGGAAGTGCTCAATATTGAAGTAGCCAGCGAATTTATTTTGGTGGCGGCAACCCTTATGCGTATCAAATCAAAAATGCTCTTGCCAAGACCACAGTTGGATGAGAAGGGCAATGAGATCGATCCGCGTGAAGAACTGATCAAGCACTTGTTAGAATACAAAAAATACAAGTCGGTTGTTGAAGGATTCCACCGCATGGAAGAAGAGGAGTTGATGAAGGAAAAGCGCGGTAACTTGATGAAAGAATTACGCGCTCTTGCTGAAGTTACGAATGTAGAGGCCGAACTCCAGGATGTTACCATCTTTAAATTGATGACCGTTTTTGAAAAGGTAATGAAGCGCTTCGATGCTGAGAAAAACAAACCGGTGCATCAGGTTATTCAATATCCCTACACCATCGAGGCTCAAAAAAAATACATTGTAGACGAGCTCAATAATAAGCCACGGATTTCATTTACTGAATTGTTGGAAACATATCCTACGCGTATCGGTGTAATCTTTAATTTCCTTGCCATTTTAGAAATGCTGGCTTACCAAGTGATTTCAATACAGGTAGGTGAAGGATTTAATAATTTCTGGATCGCTAAAATCGAAACAACAGAAGCCATTCTTTAAGCATACAGATCATCTTTATCAACGGTGGCCACTTCCAAAAAGAAGCTGGCCACTTTTGTTGTTACCGCTTTGAAATACTTCTCACCTTTTTCTGCTGATGCTTTTCGCGGATCGCCAACACCTGTGTCTTTTGTTACTTTCATCCATTTGCGTTCGGCCCACGCCCATCCTTCACGAATACCTGCAATACGAAATTTCTTTGCTGCCCCGTCTCCTGCTTCCGATAAGGGGCGCACAAGTTCTGGTTTCAAATGCATGATGACACTCGTTTCCATCTCTCCTGCATGATCATCTTTGTTCTCAAAAAAATCTTTTTGATCAACGGCCTGATACCAATTGCACTGGCAGAGAAACATGGATGGAAATTGGAGCCCGAGTTCACGGATCATGGTTTTAAAATCATTTCCCCCATGACTGTTTAAGATGATGAGCTTGTGAACACGGTGTCGATTCAATACCTCTACTACATCACGTAACACCAGAAGTTGCGTAGATGGGTTCATGTTCATATCCAACTTTACATCGAACTGACCTGTATTCACCCCGAATGGAATTGCCGGCAGCACTGTAATTTTTGCACCCTTCTCCCAAGCGATTCGCGCTGCTTCTGCAGCAACATAATTAGCTTCAATAATATCCGTTCCGTAGGGTAAATGATAGTTATGTGCTTCGCATGCTCCCCAGGGTAGAACTGCCACATCGAACGATGCGTCCTTGATTGTTTTCCAATTGCATTCAGCAAGTATATAGGGGCGGATGGAGGTTGTGTTCATTTTCCTAGGGGGATGTATTTGGTGATTTTAAATCTATGCTGGCAATGCAATTTTATAAGTCTTACCTTTTTTAACGGTAAGTTTCTCTCCGCGTAACCAGGGATTGTGACGCTTCAATAGTTTGTAGTTTGTCCCATTTGCTTTGGCAAAAGCTACAAAGTCTGATATGGTCTCAGATACTTCAACGTATTGTAAAGGCTCTTCTTCATAAAGATTGTTCTCATTGATCTTGAAGCCATACTTCACAGGGTTCTCCATGATTTCCTTTATGGCGATTATGCGAAATACATAACGAGAAGTTTCGTCATTCAGATAGAGATCATAAAATGATTTTTCCTGTTGCTCGTTCATAGCTCGTTGAAGTCCACTCATGCCTCGATTGTAAGAAGCAGCAACTAACGTCCAGCTTCCAAATTTAGCATATGCCTTTGTTAAATATTTACAGGCTGCTTCGGTGGCTTTGAGCGGATCATAACGTTGATCTACTTCGTTCGTAATTTCCAGTCCCACTTCTCTTCCAGAGTCAGCTAATATTTGCCAATATCCTACTGCATCCTTTGGGGAACGGACATTCAGAAGATTGCTCTCGATCAATGGAAGGTATTTGAAATCATCTGGAATATTATATCGATCTAAGATAGGTTTCATTTGAGGTAGCCAACGATTGGCACGTTTCAGCAAGAACAAAGTATTGCTATGCAAATAACAATTGATTTGAAGTTCCTTGTCGAAACGTTCACGCACATCGGCAATATCAATAGGAACAGGTTCCCCAGCGAACGAAACTTCAGCAGGAAGATCATAGGCTATTG
>Ga0315912_10006591_pt1 | contig 10365 bp, 7 predicted proteins | sample VfabasoilMG_FD_204469 | JGI IMG/M metagenome (GOLD analysis project Ga0315912, IMG submission 204469) | Garden soil microbial communities collected in Santa Monica, California, United States - V. faba soil | ecosystem: Environmental > Terrestrial > Soil > Garden | place: USA: California... | reverse complement strand
CGGCAGTCCTACAACCCCGTGCAGTCTGAGCACTCGTGGGCCAAGATATTCGACCTGTGGGAGAGGAATCTTAAAAAGAACTGATCTTTTATACCGAGCGAAAATTTCATTGCCTACCATCAGCCTGTTGCGCCGTGTCGCCGTAATTTCCATCGTGCTTTCTGTGTGTGCTGCTCTGCCAGGGTTCGCACAGTCGTACCCCACGCGGCCGATACGCTTGATCATCCCGCTACCGCCGGGCGGCGGCGCCGATTTTATCGGCCGCGTCGTCGGTCTGAAACTTTCCGAACAACTCGGACAATCGGTGATAGCGGACAATCGCGGCGGCGCCAGCGGTGCAATTGCAGGCGAACTCGCGGCGCGCGCGGCGCCCGATGGCTACACGCTGTTTCTTGCGTATGCCGCGTCGCACGGAATCAACCCGGCGATGAGCAAGCTGCCGTACGATGCGCTGAACGATTTCACCGCCATCACGCTGATGGCGGTGTCGCAAAATATAGTGACGGCGCATCCCTCATTTGCTGTGACGTCAATGAAGGAACTCATTGCCGCCGCGCGTGCCAGGCCCGGCCAGATCACCTACGCGTCCGCAGGATTCGGCAGCGCGACGCATCTCTCGGCCGTGCTGCTGTCGCAGATGGCGGGCGTGACTTTCAATCACGTGCCGTACAAAGGCGCGGGGCCGGCGCTCGCCGAAATGCTGGGCGGCCATGTGCAGTTCATGTTTTCCAGTCTGCCCGCCGCGCTGCCGCACACGCGCGCGGGCAAGTTGCGCGCGCTCGCGGTGAGCGGTCTGAAGCGCTCGACCATAGTGCCTGACATTCCGACGGTGGCCGAAGGCGGATTCCCCGGCTTCGATACCAACCAGTGGTATGCACTGCTCGGGCCGGCGCGGTTGCCTGCCCTCATCGTGCGCCGGCTGCATGACGAAACCCTGCGCGCGATGAGCGTCCCCGATATCCGCGTTAAGCTCGAACAGCAGGGCTTCGAGATCGAAGGCTCAACGCCCGAGGCCTGCCGTGACTACATTCGCAGCGAACTCGCCAAATGGGCCAGGATCGTCGCCGCAGCGGGGATCAAATCCGAGTCAGGGCGTTGATCGTCGGAACAGCATTCGCTTATTCCGGCTGAATCTTAGCTGCGGCGGCAACGATGATGCGTAGCGGCCTGCTCGGAAAAACATCGGCTGCCTGCGCAACAGATCCATTCAACGCAATTGCAGCAAGGAACATTTGTGCGATGGTGGAATGCGGGTTTGTCATGACAGTCTCCTTCGATAAGCCAGGCACAGCTACTGTGCACCTTTGCTCATCAGTTGCAGTCTGTATGCGCAATCTTCCGCATGATTTTCCAGTCGCCCGTTGATTTCGGTAGTGAGCTTTTTACAGAATTTGCAACGGTACTTATACATTTCACCTTCCAGATGTTCTTGCGGATACTCAATATCAAAAGCATCCTTATAAGGTGAACTCACATAAAAATTCCCAGGTTTTGGCAATTCCTTCGGCATCTCTGACACTTTCATCAAGTTTCTAACTGCGTCAACCCGCAGTATCGCACCGACCTGCAAATTGTCCTATGCGCAGCGGATTCGCGACTGGATTTTGCCCATCTCCAGTCGCGCCACCAAGTCTGTATTTTAGGCGTGTTTGGTGGGGTGCATATCCACATGTGATAATGAAAGCCTACTCTATCCCGCGTTGAACCGTCATTGCGTGCGGGAACTTCGATGCTGGTCCCCGTTAATTGCGCATTTCAATGAAAGCAGCTCAGGGAAAAGCGGTAGATCACCGGAAGGTTGTAATACGTCTCATCGCTCTGATGCTGGTGTCGCTAGCGAGCGAGTGTGTGTTTGCTCAGGTGGCGTCCGACACAGTGCGAAACTCGTTTAAAGACTGCGCCGACTGCCCGGAGATGGTGGTCATCCCGGGCGGGCAGTTCGTGATGGGGACAGCGCCGGATGAGGAGGAGCGTGAAAACCTGTCCGCTCAGTTTCGCCACCGCAGCGAGCCGCAGCGTCGCGTGACCGTGAGGCAATTTTCTGCGGGGAAGTTTGAAATAACGCGCGGCCAGTACCGGGCGTTTGCCGAGGCTACGCGCCGCAGTGGCAATGAATGTTTCTTCTGGAACGGCTCCGACTTTGAGTCGGACAGGCAAAAGGACTGGCGCAGCCCCGGCTACCCTCAGGACGACATGCACCCTGCGGTGTGCGTGAGTTGGGAAGATGCCATCGCCTACGTGAGGTGGCTCAGCCAGAAGACCGGCAGAAACTATCGTTTGCTGAGCGAAGCGGAATGGGAGTATGCGGCACGCGCCGGCACTACAACCTCACGCTACTGGGGTGAAGATGTGAGTCGGGTATGTGACTATGGCAATGGCGCGGATCTTACTGCAACGCGGCAACTGCCCGCGGCGCAGCGGTGGGACAGCGCCACCTGCGATGATCGGTACGCGTACACCGCACCCGTGGGCAGTTATCGCGCCAACGCGCTCGGCCTGCACGATATGCTGGGCAATGTGGGAGAGTGGACGCAGGACTGCTGGAACGGAAACTACAGCGGCGCGCCGACCGATGGGCGCGCGTGGGCGAGCGGTGATTGTTCGATGCGCGCGGTGCGCGGCGGTGCGTGGGACGACGCGCCCACGGGGCTGCGTTCCGCGTACCGTGTCGGGAGCCCGACCACGATCCGGCTCTACAGCCGCGGCTTCCGGGTTGCCAGAGATGATTGAGGCAGGCGTGGCATCGGGCACATGAGTCGCCCCGTCCGTAGCCCGCTGTCCGGCTTGCTCATCGTCGGTCTGGGCGCATCCATCGCGCCGATGGATTTTGCGGTCAATGTCGCCTTCCCCGCGATCACCGCGGCTTTCGCGCTTGATGTGCAGTCGATACGCTGGGTGGTGATCTGCTACGTCATCACCTACGCCAGCCTGATGCTGGCCTTCGGCAAACTCGGCGACATCGCCGGCCACCGTCGCGTATTTCGCGCCGGCCTGCTGACCGGCACGCTCGCCTTTGCTGCCTGCGGACTTTCGCCAAGCTACTCGTTGCTGCTGGCGGCGCGCGTACTGCAGGGCATCTCGACCGCGCTGGTGCTCAGTTGCGCGCCGGCGCTGGTGGTGGCGGTGTGCGGCGAACACCGGCGCACCTGGGCGCTCAGCCGCTATGCCATGATCGCCGCACTTGCCGGCATCATCGGGCCCGTCGTCGGCGGCGCCGGGATACAGTGGCTGGGCTGGGCCGGCGTATTCTGGTTTCGCCTGCCGGTTACGCTACTGGCGCTCGTGCTGCTGGCGCGTTTGCCCGCGATGCCGCCCGCGGCGGGCCCGCCGCAAAGCTTCGATCTCTTTTCCTCAATGTTGTTTGCCGGTGGACTTGCGCTGTTGCTGTTGGGCCCGGGGCTGTGGTCCGGCGCCGTGCACACCGGGCTGCCGTTCGCGGTGAGTCTCACCGGCGTTGTCATGCTCGCCATTTTTGCGCTGCGCGAGCGGCGTGGCACTGAGCCGGTACTGCCGCCTTCCGCCGTGCGCGATCCCGCCATGCTCGCGGCGAACATTGCCAGCGTCATGGTCAACCTCGTCGGCTTTTCGATTCCCCTGCTCGTGCCCTACTACCTGGCGCGGATCGGCGGCTTTGGGGCGGCCACGATGGGTCTGCTGCTGGCGATAACAACGGCCGGTGTGCTCGCATCTTCAACCGCCACGCCGCGCGTGGTGCGCGCGCTCGGACAGCGCCGCGCCACGCTGCTGGGGGCTGCACTGGTTGCTGCCGCACAAGGGGTCATTTCCCTCTGGCCTCTGACGCCCACCATGTCCGCACTGATCCCGGGACTGCTGCTGCATGGCCTTGGTCTGGGGCTGTTTCATGTCAGTTATACCGACCTGATCGTCGCAACACTGCCGCAGCAGAATCGCGGTGTCGCCGGCAGCCTGACCATGCTGACCCGCACCGTCGGCGTCATCATCGGCACAGTCATTCTGGGCGGCGCAGTGCAAGCGCTTGAGGCCCGCCACCTGTTGGCGGGGCGCACAACGATCGAGGCGTTTCACGCGGCCTTCAGCAGCGTGCTTTTGTTTTCCGGACTGCTGCTGGCCGCTTTACTGTTACTTGGCAGCCTCGCGCCGGTTATCCGGCGCAGACACAAATCTGGTTCTCCGCTGCCGTAGTGTCTGGCAGGCGTGCGGTCTGTCACGAAGAAGGCTGGCTGATACAGAGTACGCGCGAAGCCGCGTATTATTGGAAATCACGCAGGGGCGGCTCCACACATTCCTGCCGCGGAATATGATCGGATCGCCTAGTGGCGTATGCGTAGAATAACGATGCGTGTGCCGAACGTTCGAAAATGAAATCATTCGCCCTCATCATTGCTTTCTCTCTGAGTGCGTCTGCATTTGGCGCCCTTCCTGACGTTACTGAGTTCAGGAATACGCCGGAAAAAATCACGGATGGCGAGCTTTCGGCATTGCTGCGTACGCACGTTGCGTCTGCTGACGTTATTGCTATAGGCGAAACGGTGCATGGCTCGTCGGCGTTTTTAAAAATTCAGGCACGACTCATACGCTACCTGGTTGAAAACCATCGTTTAAGATTAATCGTCTGGGAAAACCCGGCGCTGCGCAGTCTTGAATTTGCGCTATGGGTTGCGTCGTGCACCAAAACCAAAACGCCAGCACCGATAGCCGTGCTGTATATGCCTACGGCAGCAGATCTGGCATTGTGGGACTGGGTGTGTGATTTCAATCTTGCTCACGCAGGTGATCCGATTGTATTCCGCGGCATGGATGTGTGGGACCGCCCCTGGGAGCACTACGCGAGGATCCGGGCGTTGAGCGCCCGCGTGGGTGTCGATCCCTCGCTGCTGAAAAACATTGAGGCGCTTTGCCCTGCCTATCAGGCTTCATCGTGGCCCGAGATCGAGATTGTTTTTGGACAGTTGCAGCAGGACGGGAAATTTCGTCCCGAAGCCGATTACGAAAAATGCCGCGCCCATTTGACCACTTTACTCAACGTTGCACGGCAATCGGGCCTGGAAAAAAAGCAGAAAAACGAGCCGGGTTCTGATGACGACTTTGAACTTGCGATTTCGGCTTCAACGATGCTGGGATGGCTGGGGTTTTACCACTACGAACGGTCGGACGATATTCTGAGCTGGAACGAGCGCGATCAGGCTCAAGGTCGAAACCTGATGCTGGTGATGGCAAAACATGGGGCCACACGGGCGATCCTGTCCGCGCACAGCAGTCACGTTTCACACAATCGATCGCGGGCGGACTGGTGGGGCTATGGCGATCTTAAGTCCGGCGTTTACTTCTTTACCGAACTGACCCGGAAGAAGATCTTTAATATTGCTTTGACAGCGTACGAGGCGGGTGGAACGCAGGGAGACTGGTCGCTTCCTGTCGCCAGCAATTCTCTGGACAAAAAACTGCATGATGCCGGACATAAGTTCTCGTTCTTCGCATCGAATGCCGCTTTTTTGTCGGAACCTTCGAAGTGGTGGATGCAGAATCAGAATTTTCCCGGACCTTACGAAAGCGGTGTTGAAATCACACCACGGGATCATTTCGATGCCTTTATCTTTTTTGACCGGTCGCCCCTCGACAAGGCCTTGCCCCAAAGACCCATGTGGCAACCCTGAGAGTTGATCGGCGGCAATGCGATTCATCGTTTTGATACTCGCGGCTGTTGTGAGCGCTGGCGTAGTCGAAGAAAACACGGGCCAACCGGATTATCTGCCATAGTCTCATTACGTTCGTTACATTATTCTTCTACTGCTAATTTGAAAACATGATCCCGGAGGTTTATAAGAAGCTGAAGTTTCTGATCGCCTGCGTTTGCTGGATGTCTGTTGCGGCCGTGGCCGCGGACGTGCGTGACACCGATTGCAAAACCACGCAGGAGTGCCAGGAAGAAAGCAACCGTATACGCGGCGTTGTCACGCAGGATGCGACCAGTGCGCTCGCCAGGGCGCAGGATCAGTTCTACTGGCTGGGGCGCATCAACATGGCCTCGACGGTGATGCTGCTCGAAGAAGGCATCATTCCCGAGCGGCTCGCCAGGCCCATCGCCGAGGGCGTGCAGTATTCGATCGTGCAGGCGCGCGAGCCCGGTGGCCGGCGCCCCACTGATGTGCTGCAGGTGGAGCGCATCATTTCGGACAAGGCGGGCGCTGATGCCACACTTATACACAGCGGCCGCAGCCGACAGGACATGGGAGCGGCGGTGCGGGCAATGCGACTGCGCCGTGCGGTGCTCGATAGCGGCGAGGCGCTGATGGCCACCCGCGAACTGCTGATCGACATTGCCAGCAGGCACACCGAAACGTTTGTGCCCGCCTACACCAATGGTGTGCAGGCGCAGCCGGTGAGTTACGGCCATTACCTGATGGCATTCGCGGACTCGTTTGCGCGTGACGCGCAGCGACTTCGCGACGTGTACCCGCGGGTGAACCTGAGTCCCATGGGTACCGCCGTACTGGCCAACTCAAGCTGGCCGTTGAACCGCCAGCGACTGGCGGAACTGCTGGGATTTGATGGACTGGTGCTTAACTCCTACGACTCCGGGCAGGTGATCAGTTTCGACGTGCCGCTGGAGACCGCCGGTATCATGAGTTCGATTGCGATACGCATTGGCGCGATGCTGCAGGATATTCATACCCAGTACCACCAAAGCCACCCATGGATGCTGCTCGATGCTGCACAAACCTATACCAGCAGTGCCATGCCGCAGAAGCTCAACCCTGGCGTGGTGATGACGGCGCGCGCCAAGGCTTCCGACGTGGTCGCCAGCACGCAAATAATGCTGCTACGCGCGCACAACACAACGCCAGGCATGACTGACTACAAGGCAGCGTTTGAGCCTTCCAGGACATTTGTGTGGTCAGTGGAAATGTTGCGCCAGTTCAACGGTGTGATGAAAGCATTGCGCATCGATCCCAAGCGCTCGCTGGAGGAGCTTAACGGCGACTGGACGACATCCATGGAAATGGCGGAAACGCTGCAGCGCCTTTATCAGGTACCGTTCCGGGTGGGCCATCACTTTGCCAGCGTGGTTGTCAATCACGCCAAGGCGCACAACTGGCTACCGCATCAGTTTCCCTATGCCGAAGCGGTGAAGCTGTACTCCGAGACCGCGCAAAAGTACCAGCAGTCCCTGACCAAACTACCGCTCGATGAAGGCTCATTCAAGGCGACACTGTCGCCGGAGATGATGGTGCGCTCGCGCGTGGGCATTGGCGGCCCACAGCCGGCCGAAGTGAAGCGCATGATCGGCCTGGCACGCGAAACGCTCGCCAAAGACCGCGCCTGGCTCGCTGAGCGCAACAACAAACTGCTGGAAGCCGAGGCCAAGCTCAACACGGCGTTTGCGAAATATCTGGGGAACTGACCTACAGCAAACTTGCCAATGGATGAAGATCGCATTGCAAGAAGAATCAAAGCTCGTGGCGTTGAGCTTTATTGGTGATTTCTGACAAATAGTGGCTCGATCACGGCATATTCCGTCCGCTTGACATAGCTACATGCCGCATCGGACGATGCGTTGATCAGCACAATGTTTCACTCGCAACCCAGATGCTTGCTCAAATCGCTATTTTTCTGCTTGCCGCCATTATCGCCGTGCCCTTGTCGCGCAAGCTTGGGCTGGGCGCGGTACTGGGCTATCTCGGCGCAGGCATGATCATCGGCCCGTGGGGCCTGAAGCTGATCGACAACGTCGAGGCGATGCTGCATATCTCGGAGTTTGGCGTCATCCTGCTGTTGTTCATCATCGGGCTGGAGTTACAGCCATCGCGCTTGTGGGTGTTGCGCAAGCAGGTGTTCGGCCTCGGCTCCGCGCAAGTGGTGATCACGGGCCTGGTGCTGGGCGGGATCGCACTCATTATGGGGTTTACCTGGCAGGCAGCGCTGGTGGCAGGTATCGGACTGGCAATGTCCTCCACCGCCTTCGTGCTGCAAACGCTGGCGGAAAAAAAACTGCTCACCACGCGCCATGGCCGCGAGAGTTTCGCCATCCTGCTGTTTCAGGATGTCGCGGTGATCCCGTTGCTGGCCGCGCTGCCGTTTCTTGCGCATTCACTGGGCGCATCAAGCACCGGTGGTGCCGCCACGCATGGCCACGGCGGCTGGCTTGATGCCGCCAAGGCCGTCGGTATCATCGCCGCGCTGGTCGTCTCCAGCCGCTTCCTTCTGCGTCCGATGTTTCGTCTGGTGGCCACACTTGGCGGGCGCGAGATTTTTACCGCTGCCGCACTGTTCATCGTGGTCGGCGTGACTTTGCTGATGGACATTGCGGGCCTCACCGCTTCGCTCGGCGCATTCCTTGCCGGCATGCTGCTGGCCGACTCGGAATACCGCCACGAACTTGAAGCCGACATCGAACCGTTCAAGGGTTTGCTGATGGGCTTGTTCTTCATCTCTGTCGGCATGTCGGCCAACCTCGGTCTGCTGGCGAAGCAGCCGCTGACAATTGCCGCCATCGTTGCCGGCTTGATTGTCATCAAGTTCGTAGTGCTTTACATCATCGGGCGCGTGAGCGGCACCGCGGCGCCAAGTGCGCGCAAACTGGGGCTGGCACTCGCGCAGGGCGGCGAATTCGCCTTTGTGCTGTTCGGTTCTGCCGCCGGTCAGGGCATTTTCTCCGCGCCGGTTTCACAAATGCTGATCGTGGCGGTGACAGTTTCCATGCTGATCGCGCCATTGCTGTTCCTGCTCGAAGAGAAACTCCTCTCGCCCAAGCTGGATAATCGGGAGGCCCGCGAATTCGACACCATCGAGGCGTCGAAGGGCCATGTGGTGATTGCCGGTTACGGCCGCGTCGGGCAGATCGTCACGCGCGTGCTTTCGCTCAAAGGCATTCCTTTCGTCGCGCTTGAAAAAGACGCAGACCAGGTGGACGGTGTGCGCAAGTTCGGTGGCAAGCTGTATTTCGGCGATGCCACGCGCCTGGAACTGCTGCAATCAGCCAACGTCGGTAGTGCGCGCCTGTTCATTCTCGCTATCGACGACCCGGAAGACTCGGTGAAATGCGCGCAACTGATGCAGCGTAATTTCCCATCCGTTCCCGTCATCGCACGTGCGCGCAATCGCACGCACGCGCATCAACTGGCCGAAATGGGCGTGACGTACTACTATCGCGAAACCTGGCACTCCAGCCTGGAGATGGCGCTGCAAAGCATGCTGCAATTGAAGATTCCGCTTTCGGAAGCGACCACCGCCATTGCCAAGTTTCGCGACCACGACCTTGCGCTGCTCAAACTGCAGCGCGCCATTTATCTGGATGAGAACAAGCTGATACAGACCACGCGCGAAGCCAGCGAAGAGTTGCTGACGCTGTTCGAGGCCGATCGGGAGAAGAATTGAAACGTTACTCCACAGGCATGGTTGATCCTTGCCACGCTGCGGGGCGCGCTATCCTGCTGGCTGCCGCACTGTTGCTGGGCGCCTGTGTCGCTGTTAACGTCAAGGATGTTCTGGAGTTGCCGATCGCCGCGTCACGCCTGCAAACCGCGGGTACACTCGTGGCTGTCGAGGGCGTGGTCACGGTCGCGTCAGGTGCGCTGGACGATGGATTCGCCCTGCAGGATGCGAGCGGCGGCATTTACGTTTCGCGCACCCGGGGTATCGAGGTCAAGACAGGGGAGCGAGTACGTGTCAGTGGCGAAATCATCCTGCCGAATAAACAAATAACTATCGAACCCGCGCGCATCGAGATTATTGGCAGCGGCAGCGTTCCCGCGCCCGTAGCCATTAAGACTGGCGCTGTGGGCCCGGAAACCGAAGGACGATTAATCCGCGTGCAAGGCAGGATAATCGGTAACGTGGAAGACGACCAGCCTTTCGGCTGGAAAATTTATCTCGATGACGGATCCGGGAGGCTGCTGGTATTCGTGGCAACCGCGACGCGCATCGATGTCAAACCGCTGCGTGCGGGCCAGCTTCTGCGTGTCACCGGCTTCAGCGGGCGTTATGAGCAGCACACGGAAGTGCTGCCGCGCGGGGCTGGGGATGTGGTGCAGATCGGCGCGAGCAGTCCCTGAGCAATCATGTTCCCGGTTGTATTACTCTCTATTTTGCGATCAAGCCGGCGGCCTTGGCGACCTTGGTAAAGATCTCGATCTGGTTGCGTATTATTCGATCGTATTCTTCGGGCGTGGTCGGCGCGAGTTCGAAGCCTAATGCCCTGAAGCGCTCCTTGACGTCGGGCAACTCAAGCACGCGCGCAACGTCTTTGCTGATCTGATGCACGACGGGGCGAGGTGTGCGCGCCGGCACCAGAATCGCGTGCGCGGCATCTCTCTCATATCCGGGCAGGACTTCAACCATCGCGGGCACATCGGGCAGCAACGGTGAGCGTGTTGCGTTGACGAC
>Ga0315912_10006590_pt1 | contig 10366 bp, 2 predicted proteins | sample VfabasoilMG_FD_204469 | JGI IMG/M metagenome (GOLD analysis project Ga0315912, IMG submission 204469) | Garden soil microbial communities collected in Santa Monica, California, United States - V. faba soil | ecosystem: Environmental > Terrestrial > Soil > Garden | place: USA: California... | reverse complement strand
TTCTTTGACCTTGACCCGGAAGCGCCGGCGCGCCGCCAAATCCGCCAGTTGGAAGGCGAGCTTGAAGACCGCGCTCCCCTGCGCCGATCCGCTTTGCCGTTGTTGGGGAGCCTGCTCAATGTGCCTATCCCCGAAAACGAGCTCACGCAAACCCTAGAGCCGAAGTATCGCAAGAACGCCTTGCACGTCCTGCTGGAGGATTGCCTGCACGCCGCCGCTCGGGAAACACCTACGCTCATTGTGATTGAGGACATGCACTGGATAGACGCGCTCTCACATGAGTTGCTGGATGAGTTGGCGCGGGCCCTCCCGAACAGCGCCATTTGCTTTGTGCTGGCCTATCGCCCACCCGAAGCCACGCGCGCCGCACCAGCGCGCGTCGAAGCACTCCCGAACTTCACACGGCTTGAACTCTACGAGTTTACGCCCGCCGAAGCGGAACAGGCTTTGCGCGCCAAATTTGGGCAGTTATATCCAGCCACCGAGTGCCCCGCCAAACTGGCCGAGCGGCTACTGACCCGCGCTCAGGGCAATCCATTTTATTTGGAAGAGTTGCTGAACTATCTGCGCGACCGGGACATCAATGTGCATGACCCGGCGATCTTGGAAAAATTGGAATTGCCCACGAGTTTGCACGCGCTGATTCTGAGCCGGATTGACCAATTAACCGAAAACGAGAAAAACACCTTGCGGGTCGCCAGCATCGTGGGACGGTTGTTTAAATTTGCGTGGCTGACCGGCTATTACCCGGAATTAGGCGACCCCACGCGCATCAAAGACAACTTGCGGCAATTGGAAAATTTGGACATCACCCCGCTCGACACTCCCGAACCCGAGTTGGCATATTTGTTCAAACACATTGCCACGCACGAAGTCGCCTATGAAAGCCTACTGTTTTCCACCCGTGCGCGCCTGCATGAAGGGCTAGCCAAATATCTGGAAGGCGTCGTGGCGCCCGTGGAGACCATTGCCTTCCATTACGGACGCAGTGCGAACAAGGCGAAACAACGCGAATACTTCCGCAAGGCGGGCGAAGCCACGCAAAAGAATTTTGCCAACGCCGCCGCATTGGAATATTACGGCCAACTCCTGCCGCTACTCCAAGCCGCCCAAGAACAAACGCCAATCTATTTGCGGCGCGGGCAAGTGTGGGAGTTGATGGGCCAGTGGGAGGAGGCCGAACGCGACTACCGCGCCGCGCTGGAGTCGGCCCAGGAGGACATGCCGCTGAAAGCCAGTGCCCAGTTTGCCCTGGGCAAGTTGAACCGTTTGCGCGGGGAATACGTGACGGCGCTCGAATGGCTCGTGCAGGCCAACGCCACCAGTACGCAATTAGCCGACACCGCCGGGCTGGCGCAGGCCTTGATTGAGATCGGCCGAGTGTATTGGCAAAAGGGTGAGTATGCACAGGCGCGTGCTCCCTTGAATGAAGGGCTAGCCTTGGCCCGAGAAGCGGGCGATCAGTTAGGCGCGGCGTTGGCGCTCAACAACCTCGGGAATGTAGCTTGGAGCCAAGGCGACTACCCGACGGCACGGGCGCTATATGAAGAGAGCCTAGTCATGAGGCGTGAGATGGGCGACAAGTGGGGCATTGCTAGCGCGCTCACCAATCTGGGGAATGTGGCTTGGAGCCAAGGCGACTACCCTGCCGCGCGAACGCTGTATGAAGAAAGCCTGGTGATGCGGCGCGAGATGGGCGACAAGTGGGGCATGACGCTGTCGCTCACCAACCTGGGGAATATCGCCTTAGCCCAAGGCGACTACGCTACCGCACAGGCGTTGTATGGAGAGAGCCTGACGCTGGCGCAGGAGATGGGCGATAAGTGGGGCCTGGCGTTGTCGCTCGCCAATCTGGGGAATGTTACCTTCGCTCAGGGCGACTCCGCCGCCGCGCGGGCGATGTTTGACGAGAGCCTCGCCTTACGACGTGAAATGGGCGACAAGTGGGGTCTGGCCCTGACGTTTAACAATTTAGGGAATGTGGCTTTGGCTCAAGGCGACCCCGCCACCGCACGGGCCCGGTATGCAGAGTCGCTGGCGTTGTGCCAAGCGATGGATGAAAAATCATGGGTAGCATCGAATTGGCTGGGCTTGGGTTTGGTGGATTTGGCCGAAAGCCAACGCGACGCGCGCGCCCACATTTTGCACAGCCTACGTTTGCGCGTGGACATTGGCGAACAATTTGGGCAAATTTCCAGCCTGATCGGCGTGGTGGGTTTAGTCTTGCAAGAAGGCAATCCGCCTTTCGCCGCGCAACTGCTGGGCGCGGTGGCGGCGGCGCTCACGGCCCTCCATGCCGTCGTGCCCGTTGATGTCATTCACTTTCATACACAAACGCTGGTGGCGGTCAAAGAAGCATTAGGCGAAGCCGCCTTCCAATTCGCGTGGGCGGAAGGGGCAAAGTGGACCTTGACAGAAGCCGTGCAACGCGCTTTACAGGAAGATAAATGACCAACTTATCAGCCTACCTCCCCCAAGACCGTCTCCACGCCCTCGCCCGCAACGAGACCTTGCCCGACCGCACCATCGGCTCCGCGCTCTTCGCTGACATCAGCGGCTTTACGCCGCTCACCGAAAAACTCCGCAAAGAACTCGGCCCCCGGCGCGGCGCGGAAGAATTGTCCAAACAACTGGAAGCCGTGTACACCGCCCTCATCACTGAAGTTGAAAAATATGGTGGAAGCGTGATTGGCTTTGCGGGCGATGCCATGACGTGTTGGTTCGAGGCGACTGTGGATTTGGGGGGCTCGATAGCTGATGTGAAAGGCCAGTCCACCCACCATGACCCCCAATCAGTACACCGCAATCAAAAATCAGCAATCGCCTGTGCGTTGGCTCTGCAAGCCACGATGACGACCTTTACACCACTGGCGCTCAAGGTGGCGATTGCTTCCGGCCCGGCACGCCGCTTGGTGGTGGGCGACCCGACCTGGCAGGTGTTTGATGTGCTCGCTGGCGCGACCTTGATGCGCATGGCCGACGGGGAGCATGTGGCGCAACAAGGCGAAGTGCTGGTGGATGAAAGCACTGCCAAGGCACTCGGCGGAGCCGTAACTATCACGGAATGGCGCGAGGCCGCCAATGGGGAACACTTTGCGGTGGTGACGTGGCTTACCGCACCAGTGCCCACGCCCGCCGCTGACACTTTACCCATTCCAACTATGGAGCAACTCCAGTCGTGGGTGCCCATGTGGGCGGCGACGCGGAGCGCATTTATCAATGAGTTTCGCGCCGTTACGTTTTTGTTTTTGCGCTTCACCGGCATTGATTACGAAGCCGATACGGCACCGGCGCACTTGGATGCTTATGTGCGCTGGGTGCAAAGTGTTGTGCAACCAGCTGAGGGCTATGTGCGTGCGCCGGTGATTGGGGATAAGGGCAATTTCTTCCTCATCGCCTTTGGCGCGCCGACCGCGCATGAAGATGACGCGCGGCGCGCGGTGCGGGTGGCGCTGACGTTACGTACCCCACCGCCGGGGTGCGCCTTTATCACCACCAGCCAAATGGGGATTGCGACGGGTATTACATGGGCGGGTCTGTGCGGCGGACCAACACGCCACGCTTATGATTTTGTCGGAGATGACGCGAATCTCGCGGCGCGGCTGATGCAAGCCGCCGCCCCCGGTGAAATTCTTGTCAGCGCTACCGTGCACAAAATAGCTGCGGCGCAATTCCAGTTTGAACCACATCCGCCTGTGCGCCTTAAAGGCAAAACCGAACTGCAAACGGTTTTCAGCTTGCGCGGCGAACAACGCCCACCAACCCTCCATTTGCAAGAGCCGCACTATGCTTTGCCGATGGTGGGCCGGGAAAAAGAATTAGTGATGATCACTGAACAATTGACTGTGGCCATCCAAGGCCAGGCGCGGGTTATTGGCATTGTGGGGGAGGCTGGGGTAGGCAAATCGCGGCTGGTGGCGGAAGTGATCCGTCGCGTGCGTGAACAAGGTTTTGTGGGTTATGGTGGTGCATGTCAATCGGATGGGATGAACACACCCTATTTAGCATGGAAGGCGATTTGGAGCGCATTTTTTGCCGTGGAGGCAACGCTCCCCGTGGCCGAGCAAATACGCACCGTGGAAGACACGGTGCGGGCCTATGCTCCCACGCGCCTAGCCGCCGTGCCTCTGCTTCGGGCAGTGTTAAATCTCGCTATCCCCGACAATGATTTTACCCAAGGGCTGGAACCGCAATATCGGCAGAGTGCCTTGCACGCCCTGTTGGAAGATTGTCTGCGCGCGGCGGCTCGGAATGAACCGATATTGATCGTTCTCGAAGACCTGCATTGGCTGGACGCGCTCTCGCACACCTTGTTGGAAACTTTGGGGCGCGCGCTCCAGAACAGTGCCGTAGGCTTTATATTAGCCTATCGCCCACCCTTGGCCGTTGGCGTCGCACCCAAGTTTGAAGTGCTCCCCAGCTTTTCCAAAATTGTACTGGCTGAATTAACCACCGCCGAAGCGACGCAAGCCTTGCAGGCCAAACTGGGGCAATTGTTTCCGCTGGCCCAAGGTGCGCCACCGCCACCGGTGGTGGAAACGCTGTTGGCCCGTGCCCAAGGGAACCCGTTTTATCTCGAAGAATTGCTGAACTATTTGCATGATCGCCGACTGGACCCGTATGACCCGGCCGTGTTAGCCCACTTAGAATTGCCCAACAACTTGCACGCGCTCATCCTCAGCCGCATTGACCAACTGACCGAGCCCGAGAAAATCGTCCTGCGGGTCGCCTGCATCATAGGGCGTTTGTTCCTGGTTGGGTGGTTGCTGGGTTACTACCCCGAATTGAGCGACATGCCCCAAGTGCTCACTGATTTGGAGCAACTGGCGCGGCTGGACATCACGCCGCTGGACACGCCCGAACCCGAGTTGGCCTATCTGTTCAAGCACATTGTCACGCACGAAGTGACTTACGAGAGTTTGTCGTTTGCCACCCGCGCCAAACTGCATGAGCGATTGGCGGGGTATCTGGAAAACATGGTTGAGACGCAAGAGGTTGTGGCTCAACATTTAGACACGATTGCCTTTCATTACACACACAGTGGCAATGTCGCCAAAAAGATTGAATACCTACGCAAGGCGGGCGAAGCGGCGCAGAAGAATTTCGCCAACGACGCCGCGTTGAACTATTACGGCTCACTGCTACCCTTGCTGAAAGACGAACAAGAGAAAGCGCCCATCTATTTGAAGTGTGGACAGGTGCATGAGTTTTTGGGTCATTGGGATCACGCCGAGAGCAACTACCGCGCCGCGCTGGAGGCCGCCCAAGATGACTTGGAATCTAAAGCGAACGCACAGTTCTTGCTGGGCAGGTTGAACCGCCTGCGTGGCGATTACGCCAACGCACTGGAATGGCTGGGGCAGGCGAACGAAGCCCACCTGATATTAAAAGACACCGCCGGGCTGGCACAGGGGTTGATTGAAACAGGCCGAGTCTTATATCGCAAGAACGAGTACGCGCAGGCGCGTGAGGCTTTGAACGATGGGCTGGCGCGGGCGCGGGCAGTGGGCGACCGATTAGGCGCGGCATTGGCACTCAAGAATCTGGGGCTGGTGGCTTGGAACCAGGGCGATTACACCCGAGCGCGAGCATTCCATGAAGAAAGCCTAAACCTATGGCGAGAGATGGACGATAAATGGGGTATCGCGGCGTCGCTGGGTGATTTAGGGAATACGCTTGTTGACCAGGGCGACAACACTGCGGCGCGGGTGTTGCTTGAAGAGAGTTTGGCGCTCAGGCGCGAGATAGGTGATAAGTGGGGCATCGCGGCGGCGCTCAACGATTTGGCGGGTATGCCTGGGAGTCAAGGCGACTACGCCGCGACGCGGGTGTTGTTTGAAGAGAGTCTGAGTCTGTTCCGCGAGATGGGCGATAAGAAGGGCATTGCGGCGTTGCTCAACAATCTGGGGCTGTTAGCGTTGACCCAAGGCGATTACAGCACAGCGCGGGCGTTGTTTGAAGAGGTTCTCGTTATGTGTAAAGAGATGGGCGAAAAATACGTCAAGGCCTTTGCCCTGCTTAGCTTGGGATTGGTGGATTTGGCCACGCGCCAGCCAACCGCGCGCGTGCACATCGTGGACAGTCTGCGCCTGCGGCAGGAAACGGGCGAGCAAAATCTGCAAATATCCAGTCTAGTGGGTATGGCGGGGCTGGTTTTGCAGGAGGGCTACCCACACCTCACTGCGCAACTGCTGGGAGCGGGCGCGTCCGCGCTCACAATGCTCAAGGCCGCGTTGGAGCTTGATTTGAAACCTTTCCACGCGCAAACGCTGGCGGCGGCCAAGGACGCGCTGGGCGAGGGGGCGTTCCAAGCCGCATGGGAGGAAGGGGCGCAGTGGACGCTGGAAGAAGCGGTGCAACGTGTTTTACAGGAAGACCAATGACCAACCTATCGGCCTACCTCCCCCAAGACCGCCTGCGCGCCCTCGCTCGCAACGAAGCCCTCCCCGACCGCGCCATCGGCTCCGCGCTCTTCGCCGACATCTCTGGTTTTACGCCCCTCACCGAAAGACTCACCCGTGAACTCGGCGCGCGGCACGGCGCAGAAGAACTGACTAAGCAAATCAACGCTGTCTTCGACGCGCTCATTGCCGAAGTAGAACGCTATGGCGGCAGTGTCATTAGCTTCGCGGGCGATGCGATGATCTGCTGGTTTGAGAGCCAGGGTGAAGCTTCATCCCTTCTCCTTCATGCGGAATATTTATCGTTTGCTATCGGTTGTGCCTTTGCCTTACAAACCGCCATGTCCGCTTTCCCGCAGTTGGCGCTCAAGGTTGCCCTCGCCAGTGGCCCCGCGCGGCGGTTTGTGGTGGGCGATAGCGCCATTCAACAGCTAGACCTACTGGCTGGCGCAACGCTCGACCGAGTGGCCGCGGCAGAACAACTGACAAACAAAGGCGAAGTGGTCGCGGATGAAGCCTCGTGGCAGGCTTGGGGCGCTCCTGCCACACCGCACTGGCGCGCCCATGCCACCGGCGAGCGCTTTGCCGTTCTCACTCCCCCGGCTAAAAATTTTGCACCCTCGTCCGCGCTCAACCCCACTCGGACCGAACTGCCCGCGCCGCTTTTACGCCGCTGGTTGTTGCCCGGCGTTTATGAACGCTTGCAAGCCGGGTTCGGCGGCTTTCTCACCGAACTGCGGCCGATCACCACATTGTTTATCAAATTCACTGGCCTTGAATATGACACTGATGAGGCGGCAGGGCAGAAACTCGACACATACATCCAATGGGTGCAACGCGTGTTGCAACACTATGAAGGCACGCTCTTGCAGATCACGATGGGCGATAAGGGGAGTTACGCGCAAGCGGTCTTCGGCGCGCTGACGGCGCACGAGGATGATGCGCGCCGCGCTGTCCAAGCGGCGCTGGAACTGTGCGCGCCACCGCCTGCGCTCAACTTCATTCAGGCTTGCCAAATTGGGGTCAGCCGTGGCACTACCCTTACCGGCGCGTATGGCGGCGCAACGCGGTGCACCTATGGTGTGATGGGCGACGAAGTCAATCTGGCCGCGCGGCTGATGCAAGTGGCTCAGCCCGGCGAGGTCATTGTCTCAGGGCGCGTGCAAACTGCCGCCGCCGATTTTGAATTTGAAACGCGCCCACCGATTCAGGTGAGGGGCAAGACCGCGCCCGTCCCAATCTTTCGCCCGCTCCGTGCGCGCGCGCGCGTCGGAGGCGGCAACGCGGCGACGACTTTGGTTGGGCGCGTCGCCGAGCAAGCGCAACTAGCGACCGGTTTGGAGCAAGTGGCGCGTGGGGTAAGCGGGGTCATGATCTTAGAAGGCGAGGCAGGGTTGGGTAAATCAAGGTTGATCGAGGCTTTGCAAGCGCAGGCGGCGGTTTCCCAGTTGCGTTGTTTAATCGGCTGGGCGGAGGCGATTGAAACCATGACCGCTTATCATGCTTGGCGGCCCATCCTGGCGCAACTCCTCGCCGCCGACACCCTCGACCATACACTTGAGGCACGCCGCGCACAGGTGCTGGCGCGCCTGACCGAACTCGATCCACAGTTCAATCCGGCTCTCGCCCCCTTGCTCAACACGTTGCTTCCATGCGATTTTCCTGAAACACTGCCAACTCAACCCTTGCAAGGTGAGGGGCGGGCGCACCGCACCCGCAGTCTGGTCTGTCAACTCTTGCGGGCCTCTGGCCGCGGCCAGCCATTGGTGGTGATTTTAGAGGATACCCACTGGTTAGACTCGGCCTCGTGGAAACTGGCCCGCCTGATCACTGAAGAGCTTCATCCGGTGTTGCTGGTCATCACCACCCGCCCCATGCCCGAACCAACCCCGCTGGACTATCACCATCTTTTACAGCACGCCCATCTGACGCATGTGCGCTTGGAACAGCTCGCCCCCGAAGACGTGGCGCAGTTGGTTCGTTTACGGCTGGAGACGGTTGATCTGCCGGAAGCCGTTACACGCTTTATTCAAGCGCAAAGCGAAGGCAATCCGTTTTTCAGCGAAGAACTCGCCTATGCCCTGCGCGACGCGGGGTTATTGCGGGTGACGGCTGGGGTGTGCGAACTGGTCGCTAATTTTGACGCTCAACGCATCACCTTTCCCGACACCGTGCAAGGCGTCATCGCCAGCCGGATCGATCGCCTGACCCCGCAGGCACAATTTGCTCTAAAAGTGATGAGTGTGATTGGCCGCATGTTTGGTGTGCCGTTGTTGACGGCCGTGTGTTCATTAGAAGCCGAGCGCGCCAACGTGCCGGAAGTGTTGGAAGCCCTGCGTCAGGTTGGCCTCATTGAAACCGAAACGGCCGGCCTCTATGTTTTCAAGCATAGCCTGATCCAACAAGTCGCTTATGACCTGATGCTCCAAGCCCAACGCCGAAAACTGCATCAAGCCGTCGCCGAGTGGTATGAACAACACGCCGCCACCAGCCCAGATGCCTACTATCCTCTGCTAGCCTATCACTGGGATAAGGCGCTCATGCCCGCCAAAGCCCTAGCCTATTTTGAACAAGCGGGCGAGCAGACCTTGCGCAATGGCGTTTATCGTGAGGCCATAGATTATTTCTTGCAAGCCTTACGGTGTTTGCCCGAAGCCGGGCTGGCGATCCCACCGGCGCGCGAGGCCAGTTGGTTGCGCGCCATCGGCCTCGCTTATTTCAGCTTGGGCCAGCCCGCCACCGGACAAACCTATTTTTTGCGTGCCCTGAATGTTTTGCAACAACCGCCTCCCGGCGAAGCGCCGCGCCTGCCGCCGCGCATCGCTTTAGAAAACCTCCGCTCCCTGTGGGCCTTGTGGCGCCCCGTGCGCCAGACGTTGCCCAATGCGCACCCCGCGCGCGAAGCGGCGCGTGTTTACCAACACCTCTCCCAAACGTATGTGATCGCCAATGAACTGCTGCCAGCGGTGTATTCGGTCTATCGCGGGCTCAACGTCGCCGAACGCGCTGGGCCTTCTGCGGAACTGGCTTGGTTTTGCGCCAGCGCCACGGTCGGCTATCGGATCATGGGGAACACGCTGTTCGCCGATGTCTACTATCGGCGCGCGCAAACCATTGCCCGCCAAATTCAGGATGAAGCGGCGCAGGCTTCAGTCTATTTCCTGACCAGTATGTTCAACATCGGGTTTGAGTCGTGGCCGGTGCTTCAAGAACACTTAGAGTGGACGGTAGAATTTTTTAAGCGGCAGGCCGATCGCCGCAACTGGGGCGATACGCTAAACTTCTTGGGGTTATTGCTGTGGTATCGCGGCCAATATGATCAACTCTTCGCGCTGAGCCGGGAACTAAGCCAGCTGGGACAACGGAGCGGTAACCCAGAACATTATGCCTATGGCTTGGCCCTCCAAGCCATGGCGCATTTTCGGCGGCATCAATTGGAGGCGGCGCGCCAACTCTATGCGGAGGCCCTGCCAATACTCACGCAGACCTCGCGCGCCGGAGAAATTGTCGCCAACAGTTTTGTACAATTGATTGAGTTGCAACTGGGCCCCTCCTCAGCCACGACCCACTTGGCCGACACGGTGTTAGCCCATTTGCAAAAAAATCCGCCCGCTTCGAGTGTCTTGTTCGATTGTTATGCCAATGTGGCCGAAACGTATTTAACCCTCTGGCAACAAGCCAACCCGCCCGAGGCAACGCTTCGCCAACGCGCGCGGGCGGCGTGTCAGGCCTTGAGCGCGTTTGCCCGCACCTTTCCGCTAGGGCGGGCGCGGGCGGCGTTGTATCAGGGGTGGTTGGAGGAACTCTCAGGTCACCCAGAAGCCGCGCGCAAAGCTTGGGCGAAGAGCCTGCGCCTCGCCCACCAATTGGAAATGCCATATGAAATTGAATTAGCGCGTGCGCGTGCTTAACGCTGATCTTAAAGTTCTAGCCTATGCCCCCCTCCCGCCCCGCCCTCGCCAGTT